>Ga0116231_10001180_pt1 | contig 52410 bp, 40 predicted proteins | sample S1TSphgellanicum_2_FD_89695 | JGI IMG/M metagenome (GOLD analysis project Ga0116231, IMG submission 89695) | Host-associated microbial communities from peat moss isolated from Minnesota, USA - S1T2_Fd - Sphagnum magellanicum MG | ecosystem: Host-associated > Plants > Peat moss > Unclassified...
AAAATAAATATATATATATATATATATATATATATATATATATATATATATATATATATATATATATATATATATATATGCAACCCAAAATGATGAGTATGTATTTTTTATATTTTCTCTCCTCCATATATTATATTCTATAACCTGACATGACACACTTACATCAAAATTACGTTTCTCAAAAACTTGAAAAAAATGTGCGGTAACCTATTTTTACATTGTTTGGATGAGCTCATTTACAATTGACATGCATAGACATGCATTGACATGCATTTACAAGCATTCACAAGTGATTGTGATTGACATGCATCATGAAATCTTTAACACAATTTTTGGGGGATTCAAGTGAGCACTTGTGAAGACATCAAACACAAATATGGGACACTTTGTGATGATCATGATGAATGGCGAAGCATTCAAGATATTGTTGGAGAAAAGTCTACATGATTTAGGCCAAATGAAAATCAGATAACATATGGCCTGGGGATAATAAATCCGTGAACTAAAATTTGAAAAATTTCAGCTATTTTGTAGTTGCAAATGATGAATTCTAAAAAGCTCAATAAATTATAACAAAAAAAAGGTTGTCCTTGAATCTTGTCTATTGGACATGGACAAGAGTTAGAGAGAGATATTGTCTTTTTGTTTATTTCTGGTGGTATGTATAGTATTTGTCCAAATAGATGTGTCTCTTTTACGACAACAAATGCAGCTTTACATTTCCCACCCTCCCCCCCCCCACCTCTGAGCATTACATATTGGCCAGTTGTGATAGAAAATTATGTTGTTAAAGACTGGGAGAATGATCAGAGTTGCTGGAAATATCACCGCACAAAAGACCTGATTTCACAACCTGGAAAACCCAAGTTCGAAAATTTTGAGAATCTACAGTTCTGTGACAAACATAAGATCCTCACATGTACGGAACTGATGTTCTAACCTCACCTCAACACTGTCAAAGCTCAAAACCCGTCAACTATGAGCAACTTTCAAACTACAATAGCAATCCTGGGGGGCGCACACTAAGTCCCATTCCCAAAGAGTGAGAAAACACCCCGCCATACAAAAATTGTTTCTAGAGAATGTCTTAGAAACTTAATCAACGCAGAATTGTATACAGAAGATGTCCTAGTTCATACTTAACCAAGGTATGCATACTACCTTTGCTTTTCTTTTACACATGGATGGACGGTGTGTACAAGGCAAACTTTACAGCTTTGCTATGCAGAGGCTAACATTGTTGTGAGCAATTGTTGGCACCAAGAACTCCCTGACTAGAGAATCTTCTTCACCAGATTGATGAAAGTGCAGCTGTTGTTTTGAACCATAATTGTCTACAATGAATTCTTTCCATTTGTGCCCTGCCAGAAAAACAACATAATAGTCTAGGGGGCTTGCTTACTTGCCGCTACAGAAATCAAACACGCAAAGAATTAGTTTCCTTGAGACTACTAAGGATCACTAAATTGGAATCCCTATTCCATTCATGCAATGACCCATGTTAAAAAATGATGGAAAACTTGCTGCAAAACACAACAAGTCCATAAACTTTAATCAAGCTAGATCTAGTTTGTGTTAGATCTAAAGCCCAAACACTGCAATTTTCTCTAGACTTGGCAACTTTGAGGTAGCACCCAACTTTGGGTCTGCAACTAAAATCCCAAAAAATAAAATAAAAATAAAATCCCAAACAATGCAAATCCAAATCACACAAGGGACTCAATCCCAAATCCTAAACAATGCAAATCCAAATCCCCCAACTTTGGATGTGGGTCTAAATTCCAAATCCCAAACAATGCAAATCCAAATCACCCAACTTTGGATGTGGGTCTAAATCTCAAATCCCAAACAATGCAAATCCAAATCCCCCAACTTTGGATGTGGGACTAAATCCCAAATCCCAAACATTGCAAAATCCAAATGGCTCCAACTTTGAGCACGAATCAATCTCTTGAGGGCTCACCATATCAAATTTTCTGTAATCTCAATTTTAATCAACTCAAATAACCGACCAAAAGAGGCATCTTTCCAACTAGGGATACCATCTCCTTCCAGTGAAGACAAAGCCATAAAATGGAGAGCACTATTTTTGAACCTTCATTTGGTTCCATTCATCAACCAAGTGATCCATGCCATCAAGAACCCAAAATCCTCCAGTGGAAAAAAACCTAAGTCTCTGGCACAAGAGCTCTGGCAAAAGATCCTTTTGTCAAAACCAGAGGGCCCCCACTTAAATGATGTGTTCTCTGTGCCTGACAACAAGTTTTAATGATGGGGATGGGGGGGGTTCCAGACCTGACAATTTACTGGCCTTCTTCTTCCCCCCCCCAGCAGGCTCTAATTGCACAACTGATTAGGCCTGTAAAATGGCTGGATTAGTCACCACTAATCCTGCAAGCTCCATAATGAACTGAAGAAGCTGGAGCAACCCAATGTTGTTCTAAATTTTGGTCAGAAGAGATTGAAATGGAGGTAACTTCTGAACTGAACAAGTGCTCAAAGGGAGTTCATGAGGGGGAGTTACTAAGTACTAGTATATTTGCTTGCTGGAGTCCATTGTTAATCATCTATAACTAGTACATTTTCTAGTATGTACATATATTCCCCAACAAGGTACCCAGTTTTAATTTGTCAAAATGAAATTCTAATCAACAAAGCAAACCAGAGTGAGTATACTTGTCCATCATCAACTTTACCTTGAAATTTTTCATTATAGTGTATACTTGTCCACAGGCCACTTTACCTTGAAAATCTTCTTTTTCTGATCATGAATATATTATGTAAAAAATTGGCATGTACAAAAAAGATTTCCATGCCAGATCTTCTCAACAACAAACAGAAACAAAAGAGACCAGTGACAACAAGGGTGTGCCAAAACATGTGTTTGAGTGCCTCTTCACCATCAAGGCTATGGCTTCCGGTTTTCTAACCATTGGTTCAATGAGGCCAAACCAAACATGGGTAGTTCAATCCTTCAAGCCAGGACAAGACTAGAGCTGTTGGAGCAGCACAGTGGACATGATTGCACAAGCAAAAAGTTTGCATAAAGTTAATGTTTGTCGACAAAAAAAAACACAATTTTGCAAGGACAACAACTGGGGATGGTTGAGGGATTCTTCTTTTGTTGTGCGTTACAAGTTACAACAGACACTTGGGAAATATTTCACATATATTCACATCATTTTGAACTTGTACATTTTTTACACCTTGGTGTCATATTGTTGTTTGATGATTTGGAGTCAAGAATTTTTCTTCTCATACAAAGAAAGGGTACTAGGTACTTCTCTCTTCTTTGAGGTTAGTTTTCTATAAGCTGAGCCTTGCCATAAAAATTATGATTGAAGTGAAGTTAGGGGAGCTCAAATAAATTAATGTTTTGGAAGGCATGTACAGTTTGCCATAAAACCCAAATCAACAAGGGGTCCTTTCACCACAAAGAGCGGAGTAAAAGAAAAAAAGAGGCAATTTTAGAAAGTGATGTAGGAGGCATGATGGATGTTACTAAACGGCTCTCCCACCCTTTAGAACTTAAATGACTTTATAGAACCCCCTCTTTAGAAGGCACCATTGGGGTGCACTAAGTACTTGTCTCTTTTGTGAGGTGGGTTTTCTATAAGCTTCTGAGCCTTGCATAAAAAATTGTGGCCTCCTCATTGCATTGAAGTTTGGGGAGTGATAAACAATCCTTTTGAAAGGCATGTCTAATTTGCAAAAAATAAAAAAAATCAACAAGGCAGGTCCTTTCACCATAAAGAGCTGAGTGTACAAAAAAGAGGCAAATTTAGAAAGCAATGTAGGAGACATGATGGATGTTATTTAAGCACCCTCCCACCCTCCTCACACTTTGCCATCATAAGTTGGCATATGTATGCTTTACAACAACCGTTATGCCACCAAATTATTGCAAGACCGTTTATGACAAGGCTATCAATTTTGACTTAACTTAAGCTGTTGTAACAAACCACCACCCCTCCTCTTCCTCTTCCTCCATCTTTGAGTACCACTTGTGCATGTACTCAGCTACTCATGATGTACCTGGAATAATCATACTATGAATTGCCAAAACTGAAAAGGGTGCAATTGTGAGATGAAGACCATGTGGAGAGAAAACCGCCGATCTAGCTTAGGTTGAAGGATCCGTTGCCATGTGATTGTAGTTTAATGAGATACATGCAAAGAGAAAACCACCCATTTAACTGAGTTTGAAAGATCCATTGCCATGTGATTGTAGTTAAATAAGATAGCGAGAGAAAACCATCCATTTAACTTAGTTCGAACAGGCAATCACCATGTGATTATAGTTGAATGACATACTTGTGACGATCAATTGCTGCTTGTGTCAAAGTGATAATTTGTTTCACCATTATTAAAAGAGCTTCTGTCGAAGAAATCTCACACACCCATTTTCTTGCATTGGGAATAGTAGCCCATAGTGTAGCAGCTCACATTTTCTTTAGCTGTTTTATTAGTTACCTAGCCTAGATGCCTTTGTCTCTCACCCAATCCCCACGTCCACAATCCTTGCCGACCTAAATTTGTTGGGCAGAGAACAGAAGGTAATAATAATACTATTTTGCTACTTGTGCAAGAGGGAGGGAACACACACACACACACACACACACACGGGTTTCAAAGCCCGAATCACAATCTTTCTCTTGTCAAACTGGCGTCTGAGTTACATACACTTTTTGATGCTCACAATATCACAATGACAACCCGCATATTTAGGGCAATTGTATAACTATTCCCGTGAATAATTGGGTGGTGGAAATTCTGAAACAAAGCAATCACATGCAAATATTATATTTGAATGAAGGGAAAGTCTTCACCTGAAACTTCAAGATAATTTATCGATCCTCTTGACCATGTTTATTATTGCTTGGTGAATATCTGAAGGGAGATACATGCAAGCAAAGCTTTGATTTGGGGAGATGGAATTAAACTTAGTTTATTGTATCTGGTTTTGTGAGTACCATCATATTTCTTTCCACTCATGATTTATGAAGTCGATTAAGCGTTTGTGAGACAATTTTGCATTTCACTTAATAAATCATGAGTGAAAATATAGTTCAGAAATTGAAAATCTTAATTTGCTTATCACTTCTACTAGTATATACGGCCTATGCTATCGAGCACATATTGTAAGGTTAAATGAATTTTGAAAACACCTTTTGGTGCACCTTCTTGAAACTAAGTTTGAAATTCAATTTTCATATAAATTAAAATATATATACTGAATTTCAAATGGTAAATTTACTCAAATTTCAATATCTTCCACACCCTAGGTCTAAAAATTATGAAACCATCTCCATGGAACTCTACTCACTAAGGGCTTTTCAAGAATACCTATAAAACCCGCAATTTCTCTATAATTTTTAATTTTGATTTCATTGAATTTCCAATGAAAAAACTATCTAAATTCAATAACTCTTACACCATTGGTCTAAACATGACAAAACCACCTAGGCACACCCCTACTCATCAAGAGGTTTCCAATGAGACCAAATGTGCAATTTGGGGGGGTAGGGTAGGGGCACCATGGTTTGGGAGATGGCAACATGACAAAACAAGCAACCTACCTTCCATTATAAATGGGATGTATTGTTCAATTGCTTAATCTAAATTCTCAATTAAATCTGATGATCAATTGCCATCTACTTGTAATCCAATTTTTTAAAGCTTAAATGTTTACAACATAAAAAAATGACAATCATTCTTGAGTCCACCAAAGAATTGATCTATTCTATAACACATGAAATTTCAAACATTTGCATTGAAATATCAAAGCAATCAGATTTGCAATATCTTCCTTTCCTCCATATCATGATCAGATCACCACTCTTCCAAAGACATTTTGAATCATCAAAACATCCCAAGGAGCTGATCACAATCACAAAACAGCAGCCCACCACCTTCCTTAATGCTCTAAATACGTGGTCAATGTGTCATCAAATTAAACTAGGTGTGAAACAAAAGTACAAGAATAGCTGGAGAGTAACTGCCTGCAAGCTCTAAAGGATAGATCCTTAGCTAACTTACAGCATCCGGCAGCTGCTTCACACTTGCCAATGCAGAGGGTGAGGAGTAATGGCTGAAAATAACTAAAAGGCTGGACTAGGCTATAGAGAGTTGGAGACCAGTGTTGTGCAGTTTCTCTCTTTTTCACAGAGTCAAGACCAGTAGTGTTACTCCCCAGTTTTCCATAAGTGAAAGAATCTCAGGTTCTGCTTTTTCAAAAAATTGATTGGAATTGTCAGTTCTTCATAAGTGAAGCTCCTCTGGTTCTGGTTCTAAGAAATAACTTGGAATTGGTATCAGTTTTGATTCTAGTTTAGACTTTAGTGTGGCCTGTGCTGTTGGCCCAACAAGTGTTACCACGTCCTCCTCGACTGATTTTTCCTTTGAAAACCTGGTTTTTTGGAATTTATTTGAATTTTTCAGCAGCAGCAGCAGAAATCACTTACAAATCAATTATCTCCAACACATTCTGAATCCAAATCTTAGCAAGTAAATTCCATTAAATCCTGCTCATCACAAGGTCTTTCCAATAACACCAAAGGCACGTTTCAATTCCTCCAAAATACTCAGCTACATTTAGTTTAATTTAATTTTCAGTGAAGAAATCATTCAATATTCAAGAAAGAACTTCTACACCGCAAGTCCAAACACCGTGGAACCAAGCTGATGCTCCTCAGCATCCTGGTTCAGTGGATCTCATAACTACAAAACAAAACAAAACAAAACAAAACAAAACAAACTACCTTCCTTCATAGATAGATTTCTACGTATTAAATTAGAAGGTTCAGATTAGTGTTTTCAGATTGAAAAGATGTGGCAACTAAAATCAGTCCCAGTTTGTTAACTAAACCAGAACCGACAATTCTTACTCACCAAGGTGGGTGGGTAGCGGGTACCCGGACAAAACTGACCAAGACCCATTAGCTGCTGCTGCTGTAGCAAACAAACTCTCTGATATTGATCAGTACTTTCTCTTGTATACTCTGTTATACCACCACCCATTTGAGCTAGCTAGCTAGCTAGGGTTTAGGGTTTAGGGTTTAGGGTCTGTTTTTGGGTCAGTACAGGATCTGGGAGTTTTGATTTTGCAATCCCTCATCCGTGCTGCACATTGTCAGTCCTAGCTAGCTAGCTAGCTAGCTTTCAAAGCAATGGCGCCAATACACCAAGCAAAAAAATCCCTCCCCCTCACCTTCCCTTCTTTCCCTTTGCCCTACAAACCACCTTGGTCTGTTCCTAATCATGCCCCTTGCTGCATCCCCTTCCCATCTATGTGTGTGTGTGTGTGTGTGTGTGTCTCTGAGTTTTCAACTTTCACAGATGAAGTCAATTATGGCTTCTAGTCTAACAAGCAGCTCATTGCATAATGACTCTGCCCTTTATGGCAGGGTTAGTTCAAACTTCAAACTAAAAATTTCATTATGGGTTCTAGAACTTCTTCTCCTCTGGAGCATATCCATGCACTTCTATACAACATGCCCATCCATCCATCATATGCACACACATTATTACTTCAGATCTCACTCACTCATTGAGTGAAGTTGGAGCCAAAATTTTATGCTCAAATCTTACACCGATGACTATAGTCTCTTTCTTAGGGGAAGAGCCAATAATAAATCGCAACCCGTCTTCTCCCCCCCTCCCTCACCCCCCTCCTTGGGTGAACCAGCACCCACATTGGTACCATGGTAAAAACCTCAAAATCCATTTGAATACCTGCTAAATATTACAAATATCCCATGGATCTTCTGAATCAAGGTCTCTGAGTCCAAATCTAACATATTTGAGGATTAATATGGCCATTCATTAAGAGGCCTCACTAGAAGAGGTGAAGGTAACCCACCACCAGAGTTGGTGCTGGTTAACCCTGGCCCCCGATACGTACTACTTACTGGGGATACACACACACACACACACAAAAGTAAAAACTCTTTATCTTTTTTACTCTTGGATGATTGTAAACATTGCTCTTCATCTCTTTTTTTCTCATTGTAATTTCTACCCCATGTTTGGACTCCCGAGGGATGAACATGTAGCCATGATCGATTTCATCCAGGGTACATAGATCTGAATTAAACCCTAGATGAAGCCAATCAATCAAGGCTACTAGTGCTGGTGGGTTTAGGGTTTAGTCGAGATCGACCCTGGACTAGGACGCCAACATGAACCAGCACCCACCAGCACACACTATGGAGGATTGCATGGTATTATTATTTCAACAAGAGACATAATTTCAGTGTATCGGCCCCTCTCTCATAGTTAACCATGGTGGTTAGCTACAGTTCGAAACCAACCATCCACATATATCTACCAACCCAGTAGTAGTACCCACCCAAGTGCCTTTTACCTACTTAACCTATGATACTTACATAGCTAAACCATGTACATCATCATAACACCTAAATTGCCTGGTGATATTCATCCACTTAGGTAGGTTAGGGTTTAGGGTTTAGGGTTTCCAGGATTAGGTTACCAAGGTGGGTGGATTCCACCCAGCTTGGTAAACTCTGTTGTGGATGAACCAGAACTGAGTCATAACGGATTTTTGAATGGATGATGGGTGGCTGCTGGGTCACATAATGGAGACTTGGGTAGGGAGGGGAGGGGAGGAGAGGAGAGAGGCTCAGAGTGACACAGAAGACTTCACTTGGGAAAAGGAGGGAGGAAGTCTGAGAGAGTGTGATTCTTACAGAAAACTAACTTATTAGGTGAAGTACCAATGCTGCAGTCTCCTTAAGTTTTCACGAGAAACAATGATGCCATGAGTCTGCAGCTTGTCTGCCACAAACAGTGAGCCAAAGAAAGGAAGTAAATTCAGCTGCAGCTAGCTCATCAGTTGTAAGCAAGCAAGCAAAGCAAGCAAGCAAACAAGTACTGACTGTGCCCTCTGTGTGTGTGTGTTTGGACTTTGTGGTCTCCTCTACAATTCCATCTACCAAATTCCATACTCTTGTGTTACACTTTGTTCAAGCCTTTTTATGCATAGTTTTTACTCATTGCTATGCCTTTGAAAGTGGGTGGATGGACACATTTCACTCACTCTTCAAGTTTGCTGGGTACAACCACCCCAAAAAAATAAAAATTTAAATGTCCATGTGCATCAAGTGATTTCACTAATCGCAATGAGTAGGACCTAGTGGAAATGCAGTGAATTCATTGATCTAGTGAACAGGGACTAGTAAATTGCACCTACATTTTGTAGCAATTTCAATTACTTGCTCCCAACAATTATGACACTCAATTGCAAAAAAAACACTATTAATTTTTATTTTAATATTTTTTTAATGAATTCATCGATCTAGTGAATAGGGACTAGTGAATTGCACCTACATTTTGTAGCAATTTCAATTACTTGCTCCCAACAATTATGACACTCCATGGCAAAAAAAACTCTACCAATTTTTATTTTTATTTTTATTTTTTTTCCCTTCCCTCTTTGCAATATCATGCTTTTGAATGATGCAGAGGATGCGGATGTTTGTAAGTACAACCCATGGTTAGTTGGTTGGTTGGTTGGTTGGTAGGTTGGTTGTCCATACAAAGTGGTAGTGGAAGAAGAGTTTGACTACTAAATCTCACACAAAACATGCCATCCAAAGATCATGTCCCCAAAACATGAACTGGGTTCAATGCCAGCCCTGTTTTGCCTTGTTTCCCTCTTTTTCTGTGTTTTTGCAGTTGCTGCTGCTGCTGCTTTGCAACTCATTTATTAGGGTTTGCACCATAGTATGGGTTTCTGGAATGACTACTGATTAGGGCAACCCAGGCCCAGCCACCAGTTTGGTCATGGCAAACAACAGCTGCCATGTACTACCACCCACTAACTATGTGGTTTGTATGGGAACCCATCCAAGATTTTCTGCTTGCTGAGAGCTAATTAATGTTGGAGCAGGACAGGTAACAACAGTTCATTGTTTGGTAACAAATGCACAATTTCTCTAAATAGGTGAATTTGTGGAGGGATTTTCTTATCTTGTGATGAAACCAACCAACAATGAAAACAAACAAACAAACAAACAAAATTGTGTTGCAAATTTGGACTTGATTGGTGCATCCTTTTTTTCATCTTTGCGTGTTTGGCTCGTTATAGAGAAGTTATTATGAGGGTTTTTGATGACCTTTTTGTCTACATTTGGGTAGAATGATTTGTGCTCTTTTGCTAGTTGGCCATGAGAAAATGATGTCAAGATTGCTTGGGAAATACGTCCTCTTCTTACGGTTTAACAATTATTGCAACCCTTGAACAAGGATAGCTAGCCGGCTTTGGGATGAGTTTAGATTTGGTTTGAATTTGACAATTCCTCAAGCCCCAAACCAATGAATGGCTTGAGTTTACATAATGATTTGTTCAAGTCACAAACAAATCGCTTATCACATGACTCGTGTCAATGCTAAACTTGGATTGCCCATGTTCACTTAACATTAAATCATGATAATCAAATTAAGGAATTGAAGCTAATTGCATCAAGCTTGCTCAATCCACCATGTCATTCTCCTGAAGGTGATGGGAACACTAAACCCTAAACCCAGACAAGAAGGAGGGTATGCAATCTATATAGGCAATCAGATGATCTTCCCCCCACACGCACCCATTACCCCACAAACAAATCATATCTGAAATCCTTGACAGGAATTACATGATCTTCTTCACATGTGCTCATGGATTTTCACCTCAGCTTTTAGCTAAAAAATATCCATGAACAAACAAACAAACAAACAAACAAGAAAGAGGGGCTGAACAAGAGTGGGGCTTGTTGGACGGTAATATTGATAGGCTAGTTAGCATGTCCAAAGTCGATACCAGCTCAAAGTCCTGACACCAACAACCTGACATATGGTCGATTATCAAAGGGTTGCTTGAAACTTCAAAATTGTTGATTGGTGGTGTTCCGTATATCTACGTAGCTAATACTCTTTAAAAAAAATTTGTGGGTTGATGTATTTGAGATAAAGTGATGAACTATTTTGGATTGTGGACTTGTAGTTGTCCCGTAAAGTTGAAAGTGGGTGTGCATATTAAATTCAGCATCCATCTCATGATGAACATCAAATACGACGTACCTTGACTTAGTCACACACAAATATTGTATTGTTTTTTTGTTTGTTTCAAAGACTACTATTTGGTAAGCCAAGGTAAGGCAAATTGCAACCAACCTTGATTCATTCGGTTTTGGGGAAATCTTCCATGTGATGATCTTGGCCTCCTTATAGGCACACATAGTGATGGCTAGATGCTTGCTTGCCACAACAATTGTCGATGAGCTTATGGTTTATCATCTTAAACTCATTGGGAAATTGGGTCCTAACCAACCAATGTTGGCCGGTTATTGAATTTTTTCACAATCACCAAGTAGGTTATTTTTTTGAATTAAACAAGCTAACTAGGTTATCAATGTTTTTTTGGTAATAATTGTAAGGTTATGCATGAGAGAAAGCAAATACTCAATTCATAACCACTGGTTAACCCGCTAGTTATGCATTGGTTATAAGGTTCTTTTTTTTTTTAATTAAAATTAAAATTATTAATTTTTTCTCTCTTTTTGTTTCTATCATAATTTTTTTTGACATTTTCAAGATTGATAACCTACCTGGGTATTTATTCAAATCCAAAACCTCACCATTGTCTTTTCATTCACATTGGGATGAATGGACTCATCTTAGTTCCAACATCTCAACCCAAACAGACTTAATCCAAGCTCTAGATAAGTAGGTCCATCTTCAACAAAAAAAATAATATGAATGAGGATTTCTATCTAGGTTGCCCATAACTTTAGACTAACATGCATTGCAAAATTTGTGCTACACCAACCTTTGATTGCACATAGGAGGATGTTGTGTGTTACCACAATCGCACTTACATTAATCGTCTTTTACAAAGATAAAAACACATAATAGCAAGCCCTTACAACAATAAATACACACACAATTTGTAAGAATATGTGAAGTGTGTATTTTCACATGTTTAAAAGTGTGTTAGATATTGACTTTCTAAATCTTTATGCATCTCTGGGGAAAATGAAACCCCAAAGTCAAAAATTATTTTCAACCCAACAACCTTTTTCTTTTTTTTTTAAATGAAAACTTTTTAAATTCAAAAAATTAATTGATTTTGCAGGTTTCAATTGCCAAAAGCAAGGGGAAAAAATAGCCAAATTCTTTTATTTGGTTTAACATGAAAGGATGCTTAAAATTTTGGTAGTTGATATTTGATTTATAGCCAATTTGGCTAAATCTTCCTAGGGATGATAGCCACTTTTTTTGACATCTTCCTATGGATGATCACCAACTTTGGCTACAAACAAAAATTCCTAAAAGAAACCACTGCTAACTAGCTAATATGAATTTTAATGTTTATTTGGGCTTAATCATCGACCCCATTCACTATGCCCCATATAATCCTTAAATGTAGGGTTTTAAACCCTAAGTCAAAGGCAGCTGAATCATGATCATGATGCACAAACACATGACAAACTCACTCACTTGGGTCTCCAGCCCAGGCCCATTTTCTTACACATTGAACTAAATCATACGTTGAATGGTGGCTGTCACATGCTTCCCTAGACATGTTGCACTTTCCAAAGTGACGGGTGTTGCATTTGGTAAGAATCTCTATTATGTGGAGAATGTGCGTGCTCATTTGATGCTTATTTGCTGTGCTTTCAGTTCCCTATGTAAAGCTATATTTTGAATCATTGTGATGTCGAATAAGATAACAAAATAAGGACTTCAATTCATCAGGTATGGCTTTTCATCATCAGATACAGCTTTTTTTTTAATTCACGCTCTTTTCCTTGCAATCTGTATATTTTGTTGTCTTCCAGGTGTCAATTTCAAAATTTTCAAACCATTCATTCACGCTGCGCACATAGTGTGCGTATATCTTGTTGTATGATGTAAAAAAGCATTTTGAATATTCCCTGGCTGGTCTTCTTGCAACATGATGTCAAAGCATGAATCCAAGAAGCTGGTGTGTTTGGGAGAAGTGCATGAGCATTGTTGAGCACCCACCATTCTTCTGATCATCAGGTTAATAAATAAATAAAGAATGGAAGAAAAAAAACATCTGGCTAGGAAACAAGAGAAGAAAAAAGAAAGGACCAAAGTCCAAACAAAAGATCACACTCGAAAGTGCAAACCACACAATGGGGGAGCCATAAGAGGAGAAAACACAAAACCCAAGACCTAAACCCATCACCAGCAGCACCAAGCAAATCATGTAAGGACATGATCAAAAAACCTGAAAGGACACCAAGTTTAGAAGAGGCCTCTCTTGGTGCCTCAACTGCTCAACTCAACTCAAGATAGTGGTGACCTGAACTCTTTGAAGAATCATTAACACCCTCTACCTATAAAATCAACATATAATTGCAATATAATTACAAGAAGAGGACCTCGAGAGCCCTTTGCTAACCATGCCATGTTGGCACATTGAATCAGGTTGTTCTAGTGACAATTTCTAGCTTCAAGAGACTCTACTTCTGCCAACAAATACACACACAAAAAGAAAAGAAAATTTTTAAATAAAAATACGTACTTTTCTCCATGGACTGCTTATGTCTTAACTAGTGTTGGTCAGTTATTGAATTTTGGCCCCATTACCAATAACCAACCCGCTGGTTATTGATTTTTTGATAACCAGTTAAATTGATAATCACTGAGTATAGAATTTTCAAAAATCTAATAATTTACCTGGATGACCCAATTATCGTTTAGGGTAAGTTATCAATTTTTTAAAATTAGTACATATAATAAATAATTTTAGTTTTAAAAGAAACTTTGTAACTGGCTAATAACTGCCAGGATAACAAGTGGTTATCAATTGATTATTTGATCACCTCCCATTATACATAATCAATGTTTATTACTCAAGTTTTTGATAACCTACTTGACAACCAATTTTTTTATATTGATATTGATAACATGTTGGGTGGTTATTTGCTTTTCAAAATAAACTTTGATCTCAGTTTTCTTTTCAAAAATTAGAAACCAAAGAAGCTCGGGTTATAGTAGATCACTTACTTATATGGGTAGATTCATTCATCCGGACTAACTCTTAAAATCTGGACACAGACTTGGATGAAAACCTGTAGCTGGCCAACAAGGCTGCTGCTCTTAACCCAAGCATGGAAACAAACAAGAGCTCAAGTAGTACTTAGATCACTTGTATGGGTAGATCCATGGGGGCTCCATTCTTAAAAGCTCAGATAGTGGATCACTTATAAGGCTAGATCGGTTGGGTCCCATTCTTAAATCTGGACCCAGAACTGGCCAACACTGGTGTCTTAAGTCTTTTAATCCAAGCATGGAAACCAACACAAGAGCTTAGATAGTAGATCACTTATGGACGCAGGGGACAAACATGATTCGGGGTCTGTATTTGTGTACTCCATTTCCACATGAGTTGACAGCCGTTTTTTGGTTTCTCTAAAGTACAAAGATCATGTGTATATACACCCAGCGCTCATAGTAGTACAAGTTTGGAGGTTTGGCCATAGTCCACAATGTTAGTAGTGATCACCCAGTGCAAGGGGCGCGGGAGGGTTAGGCAGGTGTATCTATGTACTAATTGGAAGTTGTTCATTAGAGGCTGGAAGGGCTAGGCAGGTGTATCTTCGTACCAATTGGAAGTTGTTCATTAGAGGCTGCATCCATCTCATCTTGTAGAATGTCCTAGTTGCTGCACAAAGATGGTGTCTTGCCCACACCCGGGAACCAAAGTAAACCATAATATCTTCATTTCTGGCTAGCTTGCTTGACATGTAGCTCTTTCATCACACTTGAGGGGGGGCCACAATGAAAAACATACTATCATTCTTCTAGCCATTCTATCCACAAAGAAGCTTGTCCCATGATCCGATTTCTTTACTTGGGTCCACAACAAATTAAAATATAGTATCATTGTACAAGCTCATCTAAGCATGGGGGGATTAGCGGGGGGTCGACCAACTAAAATATAGTATCATTCTACCAGCTTATCTCAGCATTGGGGGGTTAGGAAGTCAGAGGATATGATCCATTTCTGCCCGACAAAAGGATTTACTTGCATTCTCTTTAAGCCTTTTGACATGGAGGTGGGCAACAATACCAGAGTTTAACACAAGATCAAATCATGGTTGTGCTTTGTCCCCCGCCCTGCCCCACGTGATCCCGACCAATCACATTCCAAGTACTAAAGAATGGCTTTATCGTAAACTTTACTTTGGGGGGAGTGGGTGGGAGAGTCCATAAGAAATTTATCCCCAAATATCACTTTGCAACAAATTGTTGTTACATGTGTTTATTTTGATCTTCCAATATTTATAAGAATGAATATAAAATTCGGGGGACATTTAGTGTAAAGTTTGAGAGTTCCATGCATCAAATGATCATTTTTAGAGGATATTAGATAATTGTTCAATATATTTTTTATCACTCTATTATTATTATTATTGTTATTATTGAATCATCTTATATTATAATTAAATTTATTATTTAAATAAAAATTAAATTCATTAACTTATTATTTTTACCCAACAACCAAAATATTAAACCCTATATTTTTATTCACATATTTTTTACTTTTTTTTTTTGCTAGTGTCCCCTAGGATATAAAATGTGGAAGAACTCCAAAACTCATTCTCATATACTTAAGTGTGGATGGTCTTTTAATGGGTTAACCTGAAATTTGAGGAGTAGTTGTGCCCATTTCATGTGGCACTTGGCTTACCCCGAAGATTGTAACCTCTGATAGCATGATTTGGGTTATAGGACACATGTACCTGATTTTGTCTACCATTAGCTACTACACCTATACATGTCCAATTTAGTGCACATGGGAACCCAAGCTAAGTTTCCCGGCCTCATTGTTCACTGCAGGATTGGATAAGGTGTGCAATGTGAGGTGATGCCATGTATGTGGTTTGTACAAAGTAGTTTAGGGTAGGACTAAATTTGTGGGCTCTCTCTACTTTTGATTCTCGATTGTAGGACAAATGATTTGTTGATTTAGCACTTTAGTCAAACTTGACAATTCTTTGATATTGTATGAGATTACTTTAAAAAATTCACATTGAAATGGCAATTTGACATTAGAATATGGCACAATTTGACATTAGTTAATAAGACATATTACATTTGTGCCATATGTGTCATCACCTAATGTCAAATTGTCATTTGAATATAAAATATGCCACAATAGACATCACATATCATACATTGTAATGAATGAAATCGCAAAATCTATCTCACACATGTCATGCGTTGTGACTTTTTGTGTGAGAATAAAAAGCCACATTCTCTCGTAACCACCTTTTTATGATTTGGCTACCTGTTGGAAACTGTTGTAGAAATCTACCAACTTAGAAATTATTTTAGAAATCTGATAAATTAGGCCATTTTTCACCCAAAAAAATAAAAAATAAAAAATAAAAATATATATATATATATGGTTGAAATCATATTTTTTAGGTTTAAAAGAAATCTAAAATTCAACCCCAAAGAATATGTTTCTAACTTTCATTTTCTGAATTGGGTAGGTAATGCATCTTACAAATGAGAATTGGGTATAAAATTCTGAACACATATATTATTATAAACAAGCTACTTTTACCCCTATTGAGCATGTGGATGTGTTTTGGGCCTGGGGTACTTGCTTCTTGCTTGTGTTACTACAGATGACATACTAAATGTGTTTGGACATCAAGCCACTAACCGAATAGGAATCTCAATTTATCACATGTTGGTCATTAGCTAACTCCTACTTAGTAATTTATCTAAAATAATCTCCATATCTCAAATGTTAGCCCTTAACTTGCTTATAGTAAGTAATTCTAGCTAAATTACAATTCTTTATGTAAAATGATGGGACATCATGATAATGGAGAAAAGGGTCACATGCTACATGAAGTTTATGTGTTCCTTGGACCCACAAAAACCTTTTAAAGTTAGTTAGGCAACTTCCGCTAGAAAAAGTACGAGAACAGGTGACGAATCCATAAAGCATATCAGTGTTGCAACCAAATAGAACCTCTACCCAAGAAAAGAGGGTTATTCACAAGATCCTTAAGTCTAAAAAGTTAAGTCATTCCTTTCTCTCTCTCTCTCTCTCTCTCTCTTTTTGGAATGAATCGGTAGAGTAAATGCTCCTATAGGCATCCTGAGAAAGTCTTATATTCATGCCAACTTGGGCTAGTATCAAAGTTTTTATTTCTTTGGTCAAAAGAGCTAACATATTGGAATTGTTAAATGGCAATCGGTCATATGATGATGAACCCATTGATGCCATTTGGAAACCAAATTTAAACAAGAGCACTTGAAGAGAATGTGGTTTTTCTCACACAAAAAAGTCAGGGCTCATGACACATTTGTGAGATAAACCATCCATCACAAGGTTAACTTTTTTGTGTGAGGAAAATTGCATTCTCTTGTAATAGAGGTTTTCTCAAGTCTTTTGTTTTGTCTTGTGTGTGTATATATATACAAGAGTGTTTACATATGTCAAAGCTTCATGCACTTATTGAACTTTCCATTTTTTGGGGGCTAATGCATACTCGAAATGCCACAGTTTTTACTAGTCCATTTCACAATCTAGTCACGCACCTCATCAAAATCAAAGCTTGGGTTTTCCAGTAAACTTGTAACCATGTGAAGAAAGAAGTTGTACAAATGTTGGAGTGCAAAAACAAAATTAAAAAGAGAAATGGAATTCACATTCGACAAGGAGACAATCACCGCCACCTTGAAGGTAGCAAAAGGGATTGAATCATGTGGCCTGGTTGAATACGTATGAATTTGTCATATACGATCATTCTTCCCTTGCTTGCTGCAGAAGGCTAAAAGATATTGTGGGCTGTGTTGGGACCACCTGGCCTGCTGGACTCAAATGCATGGAGGCTGTTGTAGTTGTTGCAAAGCAACAAAATGGTGAGTAGTAGAGAACAAAAAGTATAAAGACTGAAAGAACCAGAGTAGGTGAGTACAAAACCAACCATCCTGTCCTCATTCCTGACTCCTCCTCCTCCTCTCAAGAAGAGTAAGAAGAGGTTTGAAGTTTGAACCAGTGTGTTGTTGGGCAATTTTCTGGTTTTGGAACTGCAGGTAAAGGCTATGGTATATATGTATACGTTTCACCAGAAATTCTAAAAAATCAAAGAATAGATATTGACCCTTGATCGATGCTTCTCAAAGCCATAGAACTGGTTTTGATCCTTGATTGGGGTTATTAAAAAAATTTAAAAACCAGGTTTAAGAACTTACCTTAAACTGTCGATTATTTGCTGCTTCTTTCATGAAAAATGTGAGTTTAAAAAATCAAAGAACTGGGTTAAATGGACTTACTCTAAAGCGTCAATTCTTTGCTGGTTCTTTCATGAAAGCCGTGAGTTCTTTGGAAATTTTACAAAAGAACCTGGAACTGAAGATGTGGTTCTGAAGATACTTTAGAGACTGGAATTGGAGGACTTAAATTTCTAAACATTTAGAAATCATCAAAAAAATTCTAAATTTTCCAATTTCAAACAGTTGCAAGAACCAGAACTAGAGGTCATCATCCTAAACAAAATCAAAGAACCACGCAACACGGATTTGAAGTTTGAACTTTTCATTGCACAATGTGTGTCTGCTGGTTGTGATGAGCAACTACTATTGCAAGAGGAAAAGGACAGAAGAAAAGGGGGGGGAGGGGGGGAATAGGCTTCTTACATATTATTATTACCTCCTATTTTTGAAGAGAAAAATCCCACTGGTAGCAAAGTACTAGTGATGATCCTTCCTTGGGATGTACAGTTCTCAACTTCTAAGTTCTCTTGTTATGGACACTAGTTAACTAATGCCAGATCTAGTACTCCCCCAACACAAATTTTTGAAGGACATGGTGCTCACACGCTCCCCCATACCCTCCTACCAGCCATTGTAGTGCTGCTGCTGCTGCTACTGCTACTACTGCTGGTGGGTGTCACTGCTCTTGTTGATCTTGCACTTAGGACAATACCTAGATATGAAAAGAGTTTCTCAAAATACTTGTCAGCTTCCTTTGACTAGTGTCCAAAAGGGGATTTTCCTATTTTGCTGCCGTTCTTAATGGTGTTCTTTGATCCCATTCTTAATTTCCTTTCTTTTTTAATGGAGTGGAGATTCTAATTTCTCACTTTAGCTTTGACTTTTGTATCAAAGTTTTCCTTTTTCCTTTGTTGTTGTTATTGATTCTTGCTCTATTTAATTGGGGCATTAACACACTTTACTGAGCCAAAATTTCATGTCCCTCTTTTGTTTATAAAAGTTTCAATTTTTCTCTTTTGTTTTTGAACTTGATACTACTACTATTTGTCAGACTCTCTTCTCTCTGCTCTGAGTTTACCAGGGAGGGTTTCATCATCTTCTCTCTCTCATAAATCAGATAAAATCCTTCCTTCCCCAACTGATTTTTATGATTGTATCAATGCTACTGAGGATTTCAGCCATAGTAACTAGCACGAGTACACTGGTACCATGGCATAGAAGGCTTTTCCATGTTTTTAGGTCCCACTACTAGTAGGGAGAGAAGTAGCTCAAGTGCTAGGACTGAAAAACATGGACAAGCCGAGAGGGATGCCATTATCCAGTTAAATGAAGAGGAATTTTTTTTTTCATTAATTAATCTGAACAGCTTTTCATCCATCTTTTTTCTTTTTTTATCAATAAAAATTATCAGAGCATGAACCTTACAAATCACAAGAATTTTTCAATCACATAAGATGCTTGAAAAATATTCTTCTTGACAAGGGACCTTCAAATCACTATTACAAAATGTGGGTGCAGTTCATTAGTTCTCGTTCATTAGACCAATGAATTTATCGCTTTTTCATTTACTAATATTTTCTACTAGTTCTACTTTTTACTCATCCATCACATAAGATGCTTGAAAAATATTTTTCTTGACAAGGGACCTTCAAATCACTATTACAAAATGTGGGTGCAGTTCATTAGTCCTTGTTCATTAAACCAATGAATTTATCGCTTTTTCATTTACTAATCTTTTCTACTAGTTTTACTCTTTACTCATCCATCACATAAGATGCTTGAAAAAAAAATTTCTTGACAAAGGACCTTCAAATCACTATTACAAAATGTGGATGCAGTTCATTAGTCCTTGTTCATTAGACCAATGAATTTATCGCTTATTCATTTACTAATCTTTTCTACTAGTTCTACTTTTTACTCATCCATCACATAAGATGCTTGAAAAATATTTTTCTTGACAAGGAACCTTCAAATCACTATTACAAAATGTGGGTGCAGTTCATTAGTCCTTGTTCATAAGACCAATGAATCTATCGCTTTTTCATTTAGTAATCTTTTCTACTAGTTCTACTCTTTACTCATCCATCCAGGGAATGTAAGTAGCTTTATTATCCTGTTCATAGAAAGCATATAAATTTAATACAAAAGTGTCCAAAAAGATTTCCCTTAGGTAGGTACTGATGTTCCTACTTAATTTGGTTTTATCCATCCATCCAGAAATAGTACGTAGGTTATACCCTATTAAAAGAATAATCTGAATTAATATAATGTTTCCAAATATTTTTCTTCACTGTTAATTCTACTAGGCTACCATACCTACAATTGACAATCTGCAAATGAAGTGCCCAACATGATTTATTTATTTATTTATTTATGTTGACACAAATGAAAAAATCCATTGCAGAAAAGATCAATACACACTGAAGTGTCCAACATTTTCATTTACTTTAGAAATCAAAGGTTCAACAGTTTCAAATTTAATTTTCTAGAATTTCAACAGTTGAGGAATAAGAGTATAAAGAATACTCCTTGATACCTTTTAAGTCATTCCACATGGTGTGTTTTTGTTCTATTTTGGTGTATACCAATGTTGATATTTTTAAGACACTAGTCCTTGTAGTTTTGGTTAGAAATTATGCACAAATATGTAGCACAATTTTCATCTTTTTTTATACATAAGTTGCATGTTTATAGTTTTGATGTTCATTGATGTAGCACATTTTTTGTCATGCAAATTTTATTAGTAGCACTCTCTTTGCTTGTGACTCCAATTAGTTTGTATAGGAACTCTCATATTGTGAGCGTTCATGTCGAAAACAAAAGACTACTTGCAAAATAATCTCTAGCCAACATTTCACAAAATTGTCATACATTTTGTAAAACTTCCTTGTCACATGTTTCGATAGACAAAGGCAAGAAAATGCCAATGACACCCTTTTTTCTTTTTTTTTAAATTTTTAAAAAAAAACACTTCTTCAAAGTAAGCATAGAAATTAATAAAATGCCTGAACCAAATCTTCTTTTCTTTTTCTTTTACGGATCTTCCTGGGAAGTTCGAGCTTTATTACCCATGCAACCATGGAAAGTACAAGTAAGTAAGCTGGTACCCTTTTCAAAAAAAAAAAGCATGTGTTGTAAAATAATGCAATACCTCCAAGAGTCCAAAGTCACTCGGGAGGAGAAAAAATTAGGTTACAAATATTAATAGGTATGTATGTACATTGTAATTTGTGGTGTAAAAGATCTCCAAAGAGCACTTTGTGGGGGATAAACTTGTCATTGGCTAGTAACTTAAAAGGAGGGTATTTCTACACTTGTTTTTTCTAGTACTTTGCTACAATCCAAATTTCCAACTAGCTGGGAAAGTCAATAGAAATACCCTCTAAACTTATTCAAAGAAACCCTATCTACTATAGTACCTCTACCATACCTTCATCTTCTTGCTGAATATATTTATTTATTTATTTATTTATTTATTTATATTATTATTATTTTAAATTCACTATAGCAGTAACAATAAAAATTTCCTATAATTCTGGCACTTTCAAAGACCTTGCCCTATGGACCTGAAGTAAACCAAATAGCCATTTACAATAAACAGCAATAGAATTTTTTTTTTACCTTCTGGCACTGTGGACACACTAATTTTGAAAAAAAAAAACAGCATTTACTGAAAATAATTTAATTTTTATTGGGAATAATTTAATTATTATGGTAAAGGTAGTACTATGGTTTAATTATTCAATCTAATGGCTGCAAAAAGATCGCAAGAGGGAGATATTGTAGGTTAGTAGCTGAAGAAGGTAAAGAAAGTTATCACCGACCTACCTACCAAGCTGGTCTACTGAGCTACCACCAAGTACGGAAGTTTGTCACCTGCAATTTTAACTATCATCTACCTACCCACCTACCTACTTACTTACTTACTTACTTCCCTGGGCTGTTTCAACTTAGCTCCTAGATAAAAGAAAATTATCCCCTACCTTCCTACCTACCACCTATGTAGTTACCAAAAGCCTATTCTTCATAGCTACTAGGTAAGGGGAAGTTATCACCTACCTACCTACCTACTCACTTGGGCTGCACTAACTTAGCCCCCCTAGAAGGAAGTTATCCCCTACCTTCCTACCTACCTATCAGCTACCTACCTATGGGCTGTTTCAACTTGGCTGCTAGGTAAAAAAGTTATTGCCTATCTTCCTACTGCCCTATCACCTACCTATCTACCTACCCACTAAACTGGGCTGCCCTACTTAGATGCAAGGTAAGGAAGTTATCACCTACCTTTTTTACCTACTTACCAGAATTATTTTACTAAGTGGCTAGGTAAGAAAGCCATCACCTACTTACCTACCTACCTACCTACCTGCCTGCCTGCCTAGGTGGGATATTCTACTTAGGTGCTAGGTAATAGGTAGTCCGGCTGTTGCAGTTGCTGCTGCTGTAAGTGCTGCAGTTTTGCTGCTGCTCTAGCTGTTGTTGGATGCGAGAGAGAGAGAGAGAGAGAGAGAGGGGGGGGGGAGGGAGAAAGAGAGTGTCTGGTGTTCACTGGGGACTCTCTGCTTCTGAAGCAGCCGATACAAGATTGCAGCAGCTGCACAAAGAGCCTTTACTCCAAAGAATCCCTAGGAGATCTGCATGGGTCCCCCGTCTCCCGAGGCCGTCAATAGTGTTGTGTTTCGGAGTCCACAAATCTCTCTCCTTCTGCGCCTGCCTGCATCACGGACTAGCTCTGCCTGCAGCTGCAGCTAGCTGCTATCATCATCATCATCATCACCATCATCATCAACGACCCAACCCAACCACCACCAACAATAGACAACAAGAGCCAGGAATTGCAGTCAAACGGTTTGGTCATCACAAATGTTTGTCGTCGTATACAGGATCAATCGACCCATGGATCGGTCGATCCATGATCCGTGGTAGCATAATCTCGTCCTGCAGTTGTAGCAGGTGGATCTGTTGCAGCTGGATCTGTTTGTTTGTTGTCTGCTGCTGTTTGTTTGAAAGGGAATTCGACGTAGTGTACTTCAGCCAGCAGCTGCAGCAGCAGTAGCCAGTAGAAGTAGAAGGAGCTCGCTCTTGATCATCATCTGCACATAGGTTTGAGAGACTTCTTCCACCAACTTTGATCTCCTAGAGAAGCAATGAGTTTTTGTCTCCTAGTTGCCGCTGGCTGTATCGAGAGACATGCGTGAAGAAGGGCTAAGGTGGGTGTCAGAGAGAGGGAAAGAGAGAGAGAGTCGATCAGTGTAGACGTACAGCTACTACTGTGCAGTAGCTCATGTGATGCTCGCGGCTGTGCTGCAGCGGCAGTACTACTAGTATTCAACTCTTGAGAGGCTTAGGAACAGTTGCTGAGGAGAGTCGGCTGAGATCGTGAGTGCAGAGTTTGTCTCTGTGCAGGAGGAGGCGTCCTCGTCTTCGTCGTTTTCTGCAGCTCATGATCTTCTATTGCTGCAGCTCCTGGCCTTACGTGCATCATTCTAGTTTGTTTTTGTCTTCTGTTCCAATTTTGCAGCGGTGTCTTCATTCCTTGCAAGTTCCGCGGCTGCTGCAGCTCGAGTTGTTATGATGATTCCGGCCGGCTTGAGCTTGGAGCTGCAGAAGAAGCAACTCTTCTCCTAGTGAAGCCGAATTGTCGGATATATACGACTCGACGAACTGAGGGTGCTGAGATTGATCTCCAAGAATCGACCTTGAGCGACCTTGAGCGACATTTGAGCAGCAGCGATCTTTGGGAGTGTCAACCTCGCGACGGTGACGGATGTGAGGGTGATCGAGCTGCTGTAATTGTTAGCTGCTCCAGCGAGAGGAGATGGAATGCGCCGCTGTTGCAGCAGCAGCAGCAGCAGCAGCGCAGTACGAGGGCGACGGCTGGTGCAAAGAAGTCGACGAGATCAGAGCAAAAGGTTGCATCAATCCGGCACTGGTGTGCACAAGATCAAGGATGGTAAGGTGGTTGTCATTGCAAGCATTTGATGTCTCACATGCCATGCATCCTTGACTGGAATTCCTCTGCAATGTGCACATTGGCCGCGGTAGTCTCTAGCTGTTCATGAGATCTATGTTCGGTTTTCCTGCAACAACACTATTGCAGCAGCAACTGAAGAAGAACTCAAGAAGCTCCTGATGATAAAACCATCTCCAGACTCCGCGTCTGGAACATAGCTAGGTTTGGAGCTAGTACTGCAGCAAAAAATCCACGAGTGCGAGTACCAGCGCCGGCCTGCTGCAAGATGTTTCTAAGTCGAAGTCTGACCCCACGTCCGCGACCAGAATCCTGCTACTGCTGCCGCAACAACATGCAGCTCGCCGTATGGTATACCTTGATGCTCGTGACTACAAGTTCTCTTCTATGTGCGCCGGCGGTCGTGGTGACAGCCTCTAGTAGCAACGACATTACGGCGCTGCTCGCATTCCAGAAGACGGTGCGAGGCATGCGCAGTGCGTTGGCGAGCTGGAAGGCGAACGCTGACGGGAGCTTCACGCCGTGCAATGGCTGGACGGGAGTGGCATGCGACGAACTGGGCAATGTTGTGAATGTTTCGTTAGCGTCGTTCTCGCTCTACGCCACTCTGCCGCCGGAGATCGGCCTCTTAACGTCCATGCAAGTACTGGACCTCTTCGGCACCAACTTAACCGGTGCCATTCCTCCCGAGCTCGGTAACTGCACGAGCTTGACGTTCCTGGACTTGAGTCAGAACAGTCTGACGGGTGTCATTCCCGCTGAACTCGGTCGACTGGCCAAACTCAGTGTTCTTCGTGTCAACTCCAATTTCCTGGAGGGCTCTTTGCCTGCCGAGCTCGGCGATTGCTCCAGTCTCACGGCTCTTATCTTCTATGGCAATAGCCTGAGTGGTGGTATCCCTGCCGAGTTTGGTAAGCTTACAGAGCTTCAGCTTCTTCGCGGTGGTGGAAACTCCAATCTCACCGGGACGTTACCTCCGGAGCTGAGCAACTGCTCGCAGCTCATGGAGATGGGGTTTGCCATCACGGGTATAACCGGCAGCATTCCGGCGGAGTACGGGATGCTAACGAGCTTGGCGGTTTTCAAAGTTTACTCTGCTAATCTTACCGGAGCTATACCCCCGGAGCTCGGCAACTGCACCAGCTTGCAGTTCTTGTATCTGGAACAGAACCAGTTGACGGGTATCGTTCCTCCGGAGCTCGGCAAGCTCCAACAGCTCACGGAGCTGAACCTGTGGTTCAACGAGCTGACGGGTGAGATTCCTCCGTCTTTGGGGAATTGCTCGTCGTTGCAAACGTTGGAGTTGTCGGACAACCAGCTGACGGGAAGTATCCCGAAGGAGCTTGGTCAGTTGCAGTCGTTGACGGCGCTGTACTTGACGGGTAACCAGTTGCAAGGGCCTGTGCCGCCGGAAATCGGTAACTGCAGTTCGCTCTCGGACTTGCAACTGGACAGGAACCAGCTCTCGGGACCGCTACCGGAGGAGCTTGGAAGACTGACGGAGCTCAGCAACTTACTGTTGTGGGATAACCGGTTCACGGGTCCGGTTCCGGCATCACTCGGGAACTGCAACAAGTTGGCGAATATCGACGTCTCGGATAACAGTCTGAATGGCAGCATTCCGCCGGCGCTTTTCTTGCTGCCTGTGCTGCAGAAGCTCGCCATCATCTCCAATCAACTCACAGGAGAGATTCCTAACAATATTGGCCAGAGCACCGGTCTCGTCCGCTTGCGCCTCTCCAACAACTCGCTCTCAGGTATGTATGTACCTACCTGCTGCAGCTGCTGCTCGAGTGAAGATAGGTCCCTGGGTGCTTAGTTACATAGCTTCTTCCATGCTATGTTTAGAAGAAACTTTTTTAGGGTTGCCCTGTGCTACTGGTCATCATGAAAAACACTTGAATTTCCTTCCCCCCTATGCAAATATGAAATTGGCTTGTTTGACAAATTTGGGAAATTTTACAATGATCCCAGCTCTGTTTCACAATGGGAAAGTTTGCAATGATCCTGGCTCTGTTTCACAATGGGAAAATTTGCAATGGGTCCTGGCTTTGTTTCACAATGGGAAAATTTACAATGCTCCTCCTTGCTCTGTTTCACAATGGGAAAATTTGCAATGGTCCCAGCTCTGTTTCACAATGGGAAAGTTTGCAATGATCCTGGCTCTGTTTCACAATGGGAAATTTTGTAATGGGTCCTGGCTCTGTTTCACAATGGGAAAATTTACAATGCTCATCCTGGCTCTGATTCACAATGGGAAAATTTACAATGCTCCTCCTGGCTCTGATTCACAATGGGAAAATTTACAATGAACCCAGCTCTGTTTCACAATGAGAAAATAATTAGAATAAACCATTGAAATATATATATATTGGTCCCACTAGGTATTTTCCCTTTCTGAGAGTGTTCTCTTTTCTTTCCCTATGTTTTGTTAATTCGACTTCTAATTTGTCAGAGATTTGGATCACTCTTTTCCCCTAGAGGATTCGATGCCAAAAAGGTTTTCTTGTGTTAATTTTTCTTCAAGTGATCGCTGTCAATTGATGGATCAAACCACCAGTTGCAGCTGATCACAAATTTTCTGCAAGTTCTTTGACTTCCTCTAGTGGTATAATATTGTGCAGACTACTGATGAGCAGCCAGCTGGTGTGTGTGTTTTTTTCTACAGGAAGCATTCCTCCAGAAATTGGACAGCTCAAAAACCTCATCTTCCTGGACCTTGCCTACAATGACTTGTCTGGGAGTATCCCAAGTGAGATTGGGAATGCAAGTGCATTGCAGCTACTCACACTCCATGCGAATCAGCTCACCGGAACTCTTCCAGTTTCATTGGGAAACCTCGCACGACTCCAGACACTGGATGTTTCGGACAACAGCTTGGAAGGTCCTTTACCACAGGAGCTTGGTAATTTGGGTGCAGTTCTTCAGCTGTCACTTAGTGAAAATGAGTTCATTGGCACATTGCCTCCATCACTCGGAAACTGCCAGAAGTTGGAGCTCCTGAATGTGAGCCGCAACAACTTGAATGGCTCCATCATCCATGAGATAGGGAAGATTGCAAGCTTGATCTCTGGGCTAGATCTGAGCTGCAATCATTTCACTGGCACACTTCCACAAGAGCTTGGCAATCTCGTCAGCCTCCAGCTCCTGAATCTGGCACAAAATGGTCTCACAGGGAGCTTGGAAGTTCTGGGACAGCTTGATAGTTTGACATCTCTAAATGTCTCCTTCAATGACTTCACTGGACCTCTTCCAGATTCCTCAATCTTCCGCAACTTACCGTCAAGTGATCTCTTGGGCAATCCAGGGCTTTGCTTACCAGGGCTGAATTCTTCAAGTATTGGATCATGTGGTGGTGGTTCCAATGGACAACCTGCGAGTGCTGAAGAGAGCTCATCCACCTCGAAGCATCATTCTCGTAGCAAAACTGGAACTACAACAATGGTGTGTCTTTTGTTTGGTTTTGCAATGCTGATTCTTGCAGGCGGATGCTTCCTGTTTTACAAACGCTATTGGATCTATGGCAATCCTTTTCGTTCAGAACCCAAGAGCACATGGCCATGGAAGCTCACACCATTTCAGAAGCTGACATTCACGGTAGATGATGTTCTGGATAGTCTTGTGGACGTCAATGTCATCGGGAGTGGACTGTCAGGTGTGGTGTACAAGGCAGAGATGGATGGCGGTGAGACAATTGCTGTCAAGAAACTATGGCCTGTGATGGCTGGCGAACGAAACTATGATGCTTTTGCAGCAGAAGTCGACACTTTAGGTCGAATCAGACACCGAAACATTGTGCGTTTGTTGGGCTATTGCTCCAACAAGGAGCTTAACCTCCTCATGTATGACTTCTTGCCAAATGGGAGCTTGGGTGAGGTACTACATGAGAAGAGGAGGAACCTTGACTGGGAGACTAGGTACAGTATTTGTCTGGGAGCTGCACAGGGACTTGCTTACCTGCATCACGACTGTGTGCCTGCAATTCTGCATCGTGATGTTAAGTCCAACAATATTTTGCTCGATTCACGATATGAGCCATTTGTAGCTGACTTTGGCTTGGCCAAGCTGATTGATGGAGCAAACACAAAAGCCATGTCCAAAGTTGCAGGCTCATACGGTTACATTGCTCCAGGTATGTGCAGCTTCATTTTAGAGCTTCTACTTGTGCCTGCAGCACAAATCACTCAGAGATTGCAACGAAAAGATCTTGTCACTGACATGATTCTTATGTTTTCTTTTTTGGACATGTGCTGCTCAATGTGCTGGTTCTTTGTGGGAGTTGGGAGAATTTAACCATGGACTTATTGTGTATTTGACATGGTTTTGCATTTTGCTCATGTTGCAGAGTATGGATATACATTGAAGATCACGGAGAAGAGTGATGTGTACAGCTATGGGGTGGTGCTGCTTGAGGTTTTGACAGGACGACGAGCTGTGGATTCGCGGTACGGAGAGGGATGGCATATAGTGAAATGGGTGCAAGACATGAACATGAATCCAAAAGCAACAGCAATGGAGGTATTGGATTCGAGGCTATGCGGAATGCCTGATGACTTCATTCAAGAGATGGTGCAAACACTTGGAGTTGCACTCATGTGTGTCAATCAGACTCCAGCTGAAAGACCAACAATGAAAGAAGTTGTGACACTTCTTCTGGAAGTAAAGCATGAACCAGAAGCCAGCATTTCAAAGGTGTCACAACCTCTAGTGAAGCGCCCAGCTAGCTCTGAAGAATGCTAGCCCTCCCCCCTGCCTCTCAGCCCTAGCTTTGGTCCAACCCCTCTCTGTAGCATATTTTGCATTTTACACTAAAATTGAAACAAAACTCTACACCCTGCACCCAGCAAACTTGATCACCATTGTTGAATCCCTGTGCAATATTTATGGTTGTGCAGTTTTCCATCGTCACTTTCAAAGCTGTTTCTTTACAGACAACCATGCCCAGCAGCTTCATGCCGCCATCAATGCAATGTTGATTTGCTTTGGGATGTGAAACTCATTTTTTCCTCCATTCAAGCATGACATTTGCCAAAGTTTTTGCCCTCAGCTAATTTCTGTACACTCAAACGGGTCCATCCTGATTTTGGCTTCTTCAAAAGACAATGTCATAACAACTGTAAAGCAATCATTGCAGTAATCATGTACTATGCCTCAGGTAGTAGTAGCATGATCTGCATGTCTTATGAGTTTTAATGGAGTTATGCTTGCTTGACTTTACTTGAACTGTGTGAGCTTCATGCCAACCCTTGTTGGAGGTCTCAATGGAAGTTGAGCTTGCAGTATTGTCTCTTGTAATATGATAGTTTCAAGGACACATGCTTTTATATCATGGCTATCTGGATGACATGGGTGGGTAAGTCAACAACAAATTCAAGCTTTGTGTGGCCATTTTCTTCCAGATTTTGGGAAGAGATGTCAGCTGCAGAAGCTGGGTTTCAGTGTGTGTGACTCGAGTCACATTGCCTCTTCATTGTGAGATTGTTTTGTAGTCAAGTTGGGACTTTGGAAAACTGCTGCTACCCCTACATTGCTTGCCTGCCTCATTGTGAGATGTTCTTGTAATGGTCAAGATGGAAATCTGGAATTTGCTGCTCTCTGTGTCAGCAAAATTACAGCAGAGCTGGAAACAGTGGAAGGCCGGGGGGAAAATCCAAGTTTTCATTATGAAACGAGAGCTCTACAAATTGTTGATTCTAGTGAAGAAATAGCAGTTGTACTTACAAACATATTAGATCAGGGCACCTGCAGTTCTGGTTTCCACTGCACTCAACATATCTCTGATGGAGTTTTGTTTGGCAAATTTTTGTGGGTATAGAGTCTTTTGGTAACACAGAAATGGAGCTTAAGTTCTCTTCATTGCAATAACTGCCTCTTGTTGTTTCAGGAAAACATTTGGGTTTAGGGTTTAAATCCAATTGTGTGATTCAAGTTTCATGTTAAATTGTGTGCAATTCTTGGTGAGCTACAGTTTGTCTTGGAGGAACTGAAGTCCAAACCTTGTTAACCCTGTCTATATACCCTACTAATCAATATTAGCACCTTTTGACACTAATTATATTATTTTCAGAAGTGTTGAACTTTTCAGAATTTCTTTTTTCAAATAACAAAAATTTGTGCAGGAAAATAATTAGTCATCAAGAATATATTCTATTTTTCAAAATGTGAATTTTAAAATTAATTAATTAATTATTTGACAAGCTTGTGTCAAAGTTGCCAAGCTAGTATAGTATATACAGACAATGGTTATTGGATTACTGTAGTAAATACACACAAATATATGGAGTAATAGGCTTGTACCTAGGGATGAAAGAAAAAACATTATTGTTTTGGGGGTTAACTTCAGTAAACTGGCACTTCAAGTTGTCATAGCATCTAGAGGCTTGTCCATTGGTGCAAAGAAAACATTTGTGGCTGTTCAATTCAGTGCTTCTATTGTTTTTCAAACTTGCCCTAACCCAGTACTTACGTGTTGAACTATCTAGTGTCTGCTTATTACATGTTGCATGCGATAGGACATGCAAATTCAAAGGAGCTTTTAACAAGAATTTCAAGTTGTTGTAACCCTGCAAAATTTTATTTATAAACACACTGTAGATTTGGAAAATGTACTAAGGAAAAGAGGAAAACTATAGGATATCAAGTTAGCTCAAACTAGATGTCAAAATTTCTCCATGTCAAAAATTGATTGCTTGTAGTAAGTTGGTTGCATTTCTGACATGGAGAAATACAACCATCTACAATAGGTCGGCCGTGGAGATGAGAGGTGTGTCCTGAAGGGGTGAAAGTTGAAAAATAACTAAGCCCATGGCTACCCACAACTTAAGATGGAAGATGCTTGCATCCTTTGCAAAGTGTTTGAATTTGGTTGATCAAAAAATATAACCAAGACAGAAAGATGAAAGACCTATGGTTGTTTCAGGCTCCAAATGACATTGGCACAATGGTGTAAAAAGACATCAGTCTGTTGGTCGTTTAGGCTCCAAATGACATTGGCACAATGGTGTAAAAAGACATCCAATTGAGGTATTTGGATGTCCACACAAACAGACTGATCTGTTTTTGAAGGGTTTTTACACATCTTTTTCCAAATGGAAAATTGACCATTGCAAAGAAAAAAAACCAAAAAAACTCATCACACCAAGAACCCGCGAGAGAGAGCGTAAAGAAAGTAAAGCGATGTGCAAGAGAGGGGCACAGACAACAGCAGAACGTGGACAGATAGAGAGCAAGAGGAGCGTTCGAGCTTGATGTGCACAACAAGTCTGGCACAGATAAAGTGCATGTGCCTGGTGCAACTATTTTCTTCTTTTGTTGTTCTTTGGTTTTGCACTTGATCAATGCACATTCTTTGTTTGTGCTGCTGCCACCCATTGCCACCCATTGCTTCCATCTACACACCCTAAGGCTAGAAGGGGTTTAGGGTTTAGGGTTCTTCTCCTTTGGTGTTTTCTTTGGGTACAAGTTTTTGATGCACAAGTTCTCTCGGATTTCTAAATTTGTGTGTTCCTATCCAAGCTAGGGTTTCCAAGGGTTTAAGGTTTCTGTGATGCTTATGTAAGGTATTTTGTGGGTTGTCCCAGCTGAATTCCAATGGAGGCATTCACAACAGCAACTTTTGGAATCTGGTTTTTTACAGCTGATGCTCCCAGAATTGAGGTGCAAATCAGTGTATTGTTGTCAGAAACTAAAGGAATTATCAGTCTGCAGCTGCTACCCCTGAAACCACCACCCTTGAGGATTAGTACAAAGAATATAGGTGCTAGAGGTCAAAGGCGGAAGCCTTGTTTCAGTGTTGTAGCAACCTAGAGTGAAGAAGCTTCTGAAGATGGAATCATTGCCTCCCTTAAGACTCAAGCTGCAGCATGGATTGCCCCGGGCAACAGAGATTTGAGACATTCTGTGAACACTGAGTCCCATGGGGATAAGTGACAGTATGTCCCTAAGCTCAACCATATTGGCAATGGTATGTATACCTCTTTCACAAAGTTTCTTATCCCTCTCCATTTCAGCTGCATGAAAAGTGTTGCAGATTGTAACATTGAGTTTCCTTGGCAGATGGTGTTAGTCTGTAAGAGCATTTTTCGTCTTTGAGGCTCTGTTAGCTTAGCTGAGTATGTGACCATGGAAATTACAATCGGATAAAGGCCAAAACATGCCAGTTTGGCTCAGCAAAATTGTTTTGGCCCTGCATTTTTGCACAGTTTGCTAAGGCACAGCAAAGCATAACACTTGCCAGAGAAGAGTGTAATACATATGATCTGACTGCTGCTCCCTGTTTCTGATTTGCCAATCATAATGATTGGTTCAGTTGGGTTGCTATTACTAGTCTCCCACCTGTTTGCAGTCTCAGTTTTAGTTTTATGGGTAGGGTTGGAAAAAAGTAAATATAGCTAAACTTGGATGTGAGAAATATTTTTGCAGTGTCAGATACTGACCCTTTGCAATTCAACAAAGACGAATCTCTTAATGTTGTTACTATCTATGCAGATCAAGCTTCAAGAGGACAACTGTGGCAGGAGTTTTTTCATGATCCTACAGAGTGGTGGGATAACCGAGCTGAGAAGGTAAGGCTACTTCTTTGCAAGAGGAATGCAAGAAGTCCTCTTTTTTTGGTACAGGGTCTTCAAGTTTCAGTAGCCTTCTTGTCTAAGGAATTTTACAGTGTTGATTGTTCTCTGTGCTACTTGGCAAGCAATTGTGGTTACATAAGTAGCTGCCATTATACTTCCATTGGCCTCAGACACACCTTCCAGTTTTGATACAGTCAAACTTATTGTTTTATCCAGGTTGTACAAGATGCTTACATGAAGTAGTCTCTTCCACAGACAAATCAGAACTATCCAAACTTCAAACACAAGTGCACAAAGGAAGCACTTTGGGTTGGTCAAAACCCAGTTTGGGTCAAAAAAGAACTGGCTGCCATGTCACAAGGTCACATGCATAATGCAAACAGTTGTTCTCTGAAGATCCAGAATGGAAAACCAGGCCAGCACTACAGCAGGTATTATTCTTCCAAGACATGTGGATCCATCCTTCTGTCATGGCTGAGGGGTTGTTTCAGGTGTGGTCTCAGCTGAAAGTGCTATGTAGTGAGACCCATGGCTGATCAGGCTTTGGTCTTATTGGTATTTACTCTTGACGTTGGCTCTTTGTCCACAGACTGGGAGCTTTAAAATCTTTTGTTGTGGAAGAGGACTTGGTGTGTATATTTCTTGTCTCTGCCCATGGATGATTGAGAGAGGTCTTGGGACTCTGTGGTTCAGTCTAGTAGTTCTGATTTAGAGTTTTTAACTAGACTTTTAATGCACTTTGAGATGCTCACTGTCTCTGGACCTTTTTGTTGCCACTCATACTTGCACTATTAGGAGGAAAGCTCTGCCAAGAGTCAAGTCTCTCTTCCTGCAATCTGATTTTGTGAAGCATCAGTTTTTTTGTTGCTGACTATATTTTCGGAGGAATTATATGCAGCATTTTACATTGTATGTTTGAGTCTTTGAGGTTTGTCCTGTTTGGGATCATCCAGCACTGCAGGATCTGTTAGGAGAGATGGAACAAGCAGCAGAGAGAAAACAAGAAATTCCATCGAACAACAACTGATTGAAGGAGTTCACATGCCTTTGTCTGATGGGAAGGGGAAGAACAGGGCATTGACAGAGAGCGGACAACCTGCCGAGGTGCTACAAAGTTTGGAACAGTGAGGCATTCGTGTTGATGCTTCCACATATAAGTTATTTCTCCTAAGGTGTACCCACACAAAGAATCTGATTGAAGGCACAAATGTGCACTTGCATATAATTTGAAACCAGTTTCAAGCCAGATGTCAATTTATTGAAAGTACTGAATATGTTCTGTAAGTGTGGAAGCTTGGTGGAGGTTTGAAAAGTTTTTGATGCAATGCAACTGTGAAATATGATCAGTTGGACTTTGATGTTGGCAATATATGCAAAACATGGGTTAAATAGAGAGGCCTATCTACTCTATGAGCAACTACTTGACAAGGGGTTAAGTGTGACATGCTTGTGTATAGGAGCATTGTCAGTGCTTGTGCCAGACTTGGAGACCTTGAAAAAACCAAGGCTGTTCATAATAACATAATCAAAAGTGGCATTGTGACAGTCTTTGTGCAGAGCAACCTGGTACATATTTACAGTAGATGTGGGAGCTTGGTGGAAGCTCGCAAAGTCTTTGATGCCATGTAAGAGTGGAGCTGCAATTACATTGACTTTCATGTTGGCAGGATACACCAAGCAGGTGTTGAATAGAGAGTATTTCAAGCTCTATGAGCAGGGACAAAATGAAGGGGTCAAATGTGACACAATGATGTATTGTCAATGTTTGTGCGAGCCTTGGAGACCCAGAAAAGCCCAAAATCGTTCATAATTGGTTTTGGTATAGGACCTTGTTTCTCAATTTTTTTGAAATTCAAAAAATCATCTTTCTAAGTGCTAGTTCTTTGCCAGTTCTTTCATGAAATTTGTTGATCCTTTGATGTTCATGAATTAACTGGAACCAACAGTTCTCATATTTGGATTTTCTTTCCTCCAAAAACCAGAATCAGTGGCTCTTTGATTCTGAAAATTTTTAAAGAACCAAAACCACCAGTTATTTAAAAAATCAAATAACTGCAAAACACTGGTGCCAACAAGCCTCATGACAATCAGCTAGATTAGTCCACACATGGATTGCAGCAGCTGGATTCAAGTCAGGTCTTCATGTTGCGACTGGTCTGATCAACATGTATGCCAAGTGTTGCAACATGAAGGAAGCATACAATACTTTTAATACGATGCTTGAAAAGGATTGGGTGGCATGGAGTGCAGTGCTCATAGGTCTTAGGCAGCACAAGTACGTTGTAGAGTGCTTCAAGCTTTTTCATCAAATGATCTAAGGTGTGAAACCTGATGGAGTAGTGTTCATAGGTGTTATTTCTGCATGTAGTTATGCAGGCCTGGTGGATGAAGAACTTCAGTATTTCTTATCTGTGGAGAGTCCACAGCATCTCACTAAGTGATGAGCATTTTGGCTACATCTTTGACGTCCTTGGTCACACTGGGCACATAGATGAGACTGAGGATTTTGTGAACAAATTGCCACAATCTCCAAGTAGTGCAACATGGGGAGTAGAACTTTATGCTTTTAGACTTCATGGAAATGTGAAGTTCGCAAACATGGAGCACAAATCTGTTTTAAGTTGAACCCACAAAATATTGTGATTTATATGTCACTATCTCAATATGTTTATGCCACAACTAGCATGTGGAGCAAAGCAACATCACTGAGGAAGTACGTATTGATACGCCTTTAGTTAATGTTTATATATGTTTTCATCCTTATTCACTTGCTTGAAAACTTCTTTCAATTTGTCCTAGAACATGTCTTGCACCAATTCCCACCATTTAGCTAGTTTTTGAAATTTCAATCGTGAAGTTTCACAAGTGACATTCAACAACACATTCACCCTTAAGTCCTCATACTCTTGTGGGCATAAGCATGCTAAAGTAGGTCAATTGGTGATCCTTGCTCAAAAAGTAAATGTAGGTGAAAAATAGAGTTTGCATTTTTGAATTTTAAAACTTTTAACAATGCTACAAATTTTAGAATGTACATGTTATACTAAATAAACCCTATATGGTCATATTTTATGTATTATATTACTTTCATCATTTTTTTTATTTATCACAAGTTAATGTTTGGTACTTTTTCAAAATCAAATTGTTCAAATGTTGTGATATTGATGTTTGAATTATCATGCATATTGATACTTTTTTTGAAACTTGAATATTTTAATTATGAAAATGTGAAGCCTCTAAAAAGTAGTTTCCAAATTAATATAATTATGCATCTAAAACATGATTTTCTATATGAACCCAAACACTAATACTCGCATATAATATGTCAAAACAATCTTCTAACAATCTGAAAGTAGGACATGAATTTTTTGGTCAAATGATAATTAATTAATATATTTTTACGTTACTTTGTGCAATATGGGACAACATCATAAATTTGGAAAATAAAGTGAAAGTAGGTTGGAAAAAAAGGAAACACAAAATCTTAAACTTTAAAAAACATATCAATACCATCCTACATACACTCATGTAATTTTTTTTATGTGTTTTTAAATATTAGGTTCTACTTTCTATGTTTCAAAGTTAACAATTTTATGTTTTCTACTTGCAACGTATATTTTTTTGGCCTACTTTTGTATGCTTACACCCTTGTAATCACTAGTAAGAATAATAGGGTTCCATATTCTTCATCTTCTTCACTACTCCATGCAATCTGAGGATGTCCAATTTTAAATTCTAAGCCTTTATTTGTAAAACAACTTCCATCTTCTTTTTTTGAATTTGCATTATTGTAGTTTTATTGACTACATGTGTCATTGCATCTTGCAACTCTTTAACTTGAACTTATAAACTTAGCATGTTTTGTTCCTATATTTTTTTGATTCTTTCCCACCCTTCATATTGCACAACTAAAACATTTGCTTACTACGTCACCAACCCATAATCCTTACTCTTTTATTTAAATTCCTGTTGTAAGTGATCCTTTTCCAACTTTAACTTCTCATAATCTTGAATGTGTTTTTCATAATTTTTCTACTTTTGATGGGCAACTATGACTGATAATGAACTACTTTCACATGTTTGTCCTTGTCCTTCACCAACTATTGCAATTTGTGCACCTCCATTTAAACCTAATGCAATGCTTTTTCCACCTTGTTCTTTTCATCCTCAACTTGTTTATTGAATAGTTTGAGTCTAAACAATTCTAACATGACTATAATCATTTGTTGACTATATTCATTCAACCATCTATTGAAACATACCTACAACCTTCATGTGTGGATCCCATTTTCTTTTTGTTTACATACCATTTAGCATATGGAAACTAGTGTGTTTCCTTGAGAATTGGTGTTTGATGATTGACCAAATGTGATACTTCCCCCAATGTCGAAAAAGAAACGAATCACAACTAACCTTCAAATTCATTTGCCTTCATAGAAAAAGTGTTTGCTCAAATGGGTGACATAAAGCAAAAAATCATCAATGAAATCAAACAAGGTGGGGTTCAACTCATAGACCATGCCACATCATTGTTGCAAGTGATTGCAACATATGTATAAGGTATTCACCTTTTCAAAGTAAGCAAAGTCATGCATCCCAACATGGTTTTTCATTGTCAATGATGGATTTGGCATGCAATTCAATGAATCAAATGAAAAGTTAGCATGAACTAATGTTATAACATGGAGATATCAATAAGAAGAGGGTGCATGAGTGAAAAAATATAATACAAAACCAATTGTATTTACCCCCTATATTAATTTTCCATTCAATATACTTAAATGTGCATGATATTACAATTGAGTCAAAATTTAGATTATATATGTGTTAATGTTTTTATTTTGTATCAACAAACAGTTAAGGTTTGAAAGTTAAACCTATAGTCACCATTTGAGTTCTAATTGTTAAAGTTATATTGCACATATATTTTAGAACTACCAAACATGAACATATTATTCAAATGTCATATAAAGGTGGGTATTGCATATTTGCATCATTTCCAACTTATTTGCCACCTTATATACACCACATGCATTGCAAGTTGATTGTACAATAATCACTAATTGAAAATGTGGGTAATGTTTACCCATATTGTCTCTTGTGGCATTTAAGGTCTTTTATGCATGTATATATTGCAAAGGATTAAGGTATAATATAGTTAAATGTTGATGGGTACTAATATGAATATTGCATATAATTTCACATCTTTCATGGGTCAAAATTATTTCTTAATATATTGGATGAGGGTATTGCCCAAAACACAATCTTTCCAATGGAGGATTTGACCATTTGATGTGGGTATTGTCCTACGTTTTGTCATCACAATCATGATTTGCCTTCATGGATGCAAGTAATGCAACATGGGCTTACATTGCAAGTTTCAATTTTAGGTTTGACAAATGTAGGCATGTTCATAATAAGGAAATGCATTTATAGCTAAAGGTAATGAATTACGAAATGTAGGATACGATTTTGGTTTGAATATGTGAAAATTATTTTTTCAACACTCACAACAGGTGATTACAAATGGGTTTAATAATATGACATACCTAAATTTCTAACAAGGGTATTGCTTGCATTTTGTTTTCTTGCCATAACATTCAGTATTTCAATAAATGTATTATTGTGTCAAATTAATAATCACATGTGTTATAATGAAGATTAATAATTATTGAATTATACATATAGTTCCATGTTATAATTGAAAATGCAAACATAAATAAATTTCAAACCTAAAATGTAGATACTATTACAATTTAATATGAAAATTTATAAATAATGTATACTCAACTTATAAATATTACTTTTGATTAATTAATTATTTAAAATTCTAATTTAACATTATAATATAATTAGGACTTAAGGTTAAGGATTTAGAATTAATTTGTTCAATAATGGTTTTGAATCAATTTCAAATGTAAAATTTATATTTACATTTAATATTTGAATAAAATTATATATATGTGAATAAAATTCAAATCATAATTATATGATATTTTAATACATTGAATCAATATTAATAAAATGAATATGTAAGATTTGTTCAAAAACATTTATGGAAAAATTCACTATTTTGCAATATGGTCAAAGGAACCATTTGGAAGCTTTCCAAAGAAAAAAAAGAGTTTAAGGTTTTTTTTATAAAAATTTGAATGTTATTTATTTGAAATAAAATCCAAATAGTTCTTTGTACCATGTTACTCAAAATTATTTTGTAAAAACAAAATGGCGAATTTTGGGCTACAAATAGAATCATTGGAATTCAATATAAATATAATTAAAATGTAAGGTTTAAGGTTCATTTGAATAAATGGGGTATTCAAAGTAACATGGTATTATTTGGTTTTTGAATTATAAACTTGTGATATTGATATGTAATTTTTAAATTGAATATTTATTAATAGGTTTTGTTTTACAATAGTTGACAATATGTGACAATATTAAAACTTATGATACAAATATAATATATTATCAAACCTTTTAATTTTTTACTTATAGTTATATTTTAGATATTGCCTATTACATGCAAGTAATAAGATTTTGCATTACTTACATAATCAAAGATGATTAAATCAATGCGTGGTTTTTAATTAGGTCACACAACATATTTATGTAGGTATTGCAAAAAATTTGTTGTGGTAGTATTGCATTGCAAGAATAATGATGAAATTACATTTGTGACCACCCTAACAATGATTGAAAAACTTCAATGATGTAGGTATTGCAAATTAGGGTTTGGATAAAAACGGGGCATGCCCACAATAAATATGTTTACACCTAAAGATGAAGGTATTGCTAGTTGATTTTTTTTTAATTTATAAATATCTTTTGGATATTTCTTATTGATTTTGGTCCACTGGATGTATGTATTGAAATTTGGGGTTGGGGCATGTGTTTGGAATTTGACATAGGGTGATAAGGTAAGATATTGCAAATTGGGATTACCAAAATAGAAATGGGTAAAAAGTTACAAAATTTTAATGTATAATGAACATGATACAAAATGTTGGTGAAATACAAAAAATTCATTGCAAGCTAGGCTAAAATGGTCTAACACTATTTGTTAATGTGCATTTTCACTTGAAGAATTTTTTAAAAAAAATGCCCATGTTTTTTTGATAAGTGGCCACAACTTCTATAACATTAGCCACATGGTGATGGGTGAAAAGATGTTGATGGTGAAATGTGGATCAAATTGCATATGCCACAAAAGCTTCCTTTGTGGTACTTCGAAGCATAATGACCAAAAAATAAATTAGTGTCATGATTCAAATGTACAATGGCAAAATAATGTTTAAAATAATTATTAAATGATTGTAAATTTATCAACTAGGAAATAATTTTTTATTCATGGTACTTTCGCATGACTTGCATCTTTTTATTTCTCTTACCTTTGGTAACACAAGAAAAAATATTGGGTTTTGTTCATTACCACCCATTACAACTACTTGTCCAATTTGATCACTATTTGACTTATTATTAACATGCACAAATAGCAAGTGAATTTTGTTTTTATTTATTTGTGCAATAATTTTCATAGTGAAAAAAATTATTATTTTGTTCAAAAAACACCGGATTTTTTTCCTTCATGTTGGATTTCATAATAATGGGAAAATTTTGACATGAAAAATATCTCAACCCTAGACTCCTTGCAAAAATAGTAATATTATTTAATCATTTTAAACAACTTTTCAATTATTAACATTTAACATAAGTTAAATCAAGATTTGATAACAAGTGGAGAATGAAGCTGCACCTTACACTTACACAAGAAAACATTTTATATTATTTTAATAATTTCAAATTGTTGATGTGGAAATTATTTAACTTTATTTACACATTGCACTATAATGGTTAATGATTTTTTAACATCTCTTTAATTTTCAACATGGTACATGAATTGAATTATACACTCTTATCATGTTGAAACCATTGTTCATGGGTTGCATTTTGCATTCACCACAATTTTTTTAAATGGATGTATAATTTTTTTTAATGTTTCACATTTATATTTGAATTAAACATTAAATCAAAATGTTCATATATACAAAGTCTAGTGTCCATGTAGACCTTTATATTTAAAAAATTTAATGTTCAAACCTGTACATTTACATAAATTTAAATTCATGTTTTTTCCTTTAGTTCATTCATCATTGGACAAGTTTTTTATTACAAATGTTCATGATGCCACAATAACAAAACCTTTAAAAAAATCTTTAAACCAAAATATATTAATTATTACATAATCTACATTTTTTTTAAATTTTTTTTTCATAAATGGTACCATATTTTAGAAGTAATTAAATTACACCTTTTACCCGACAACTAATATATAACAATTTATATTTTTACTTGCATATTTTTTATTTAAAAAAAACGACCACCCTGAAATTTTTCCTTGAATTTTCATTATTTAAAAAACAATTCCCCAAAAAGAACCACCAACTTGCAAAAAATTGCCACCAAAGATAAAACAACAAATATTGTTAACTAAGGGGGCGGGGGTAATCCAACAATTTAATGCAAAAATATCATGAAATTATGTGTTTTATATTTTTACAAAGGCAAAATATATTACTACATTATCAAAAATATTTATATAAATAATTTTTTGCAATATGTTTTTCAAAGTTGTGAAATTTTAATCATCTTTATTAGTCTATAACTAATGTTGTTAAACAAATATGATGTTGAGAAAAAATGTTATATTGATTATTTAAACTTTTTAATGGCCATTTTTTGCCAATTTCAAAGGGGAAAAATTATCAACAATGATTTTTCCAAAATTTATCAAATTTACAATTGATAATTTTTCAAGTTAAATTAAAGGATTTAAACAATTTTGCAACTCCATAATTCTTCTATAGGCAAATGTAGGTAAAACTATTTATGGGTGATTACAATTTGAATAACATTGCAAAAGTTTTTTCTTTAAATTATACATAATCATATTGAGGAAAACAAAACTTATAATATAAAAAATATTGAACATATATTTTACACAAGAAAAATATTTTCATTAAAGATTTAATGAAAATGCTTTTGAATTCACATTGAATTGAATCCCATTTATGAAGATTGTAAATTAATTTAAATAAAAAATATTTTTAGATTTTTTGTTTTATCCATAATATGTTATTTAAAATGATTTTTAAAACCTTTCAAATTGCATAATTATAAATACAATTATTTTCACGAATAGATTATTGAATAAGCTTTAGGATCATGTTTTTATTTATAGCATTTTAATAAATTTTGAAAAAAAAGACGTATTATAAAATCAGAAGTCTTAAAATAATTTCATGTCAAAGATAATAAACTTACACTTTCTTTCAGTTTCATCAAAGTTTTGAAATGCTTTGGTGGTGAAAACCTGGTGAACCTCCATGAAGTCTTGGGTTCAAACCTTGACAAATGTATACATCAACATATGTAATTTATATACACATTAATGTATCATGTATAAATATGGTATACAAAATATGTATGATGATGGTGAATAATATCTTCAAAATATTTTGTTGAGAAATCCAAACCATATGGAAATAATAATAATAATTTATAAAAATCCAAACCAAACATAAATAATAATAATGTTTAATCACAAGATGTATTTTGTCAAAGGATACCATGAAAAATTTACAATCCATGATTTATTTATTTTTAAATGTTAGAAACATGTTACATGATGACATGGCATGTTAATCCATGTCATATTACCTTGAGATCTCATAATATTCATGTCAAGTTTTTAAAACTACAAATTACTTAGTGCAACATGTCACCATCCAAAACAATTAATAAACATTTCATTAAAAATGTCTTAATCAAGTTTTTTTTATACCAAAACCATATAAGTTACATAGTAGTGAATTTTGTCCCATTTCATTAAAAACATAGTGGATTTGGGTAGTAGAAAAACTCAAGATTTATTCTTGTGTAAATTCCAAATTTTAATTATGGGCATCCCATGCAAGTTTTAGAAGCTTTGCACAATCGACTTTATTCACCAAAATTGTTTTTGCAAGGTCATCATCCTTCTCAATTCATAAAAAAACATTACAAGGGATAAACCACACCCCCCACATAAGTATGTCGATGATACCTATCAATTTGCAAGAAACAAACCTCACTAATAAAAGTTGTCACACCTTTTTGAAACCTTATGCTTCAATTTGAAGTTAATCCCATTCAACTTCAACTTCTTTTTTCCCTTAACTAATTGCCTTTTTTTGTTATGTGTTTGTTGTGTTTATAGGTTGTTTAAAATATGAACATTCATGAAATGGTCATTTTGTTGCCTTGGCCTCGCAACAGGAGTAGATGGGTGGCCATATTTACCTACTTCCATGTGAAGCTTGTGTTTTTGTCCAAATTTTGACCAAAAAACCATTTAGTTGCATAAATATTGGTGCATCCATTAATTTTGCACACCAACATTCACCTTTCATGCACTTAATCTACAATTTCCAAATTACATCTTTTGGTGGTACTTCTTCATGATCACTTTCATGTGTTCAAAGCCATCTTAACCTTTACAAATAAAATCTTATCAAATGAATGTTCATATTGGTCAAAAAGATGAAATATTCATTTATAAATTATGAAGGTATTGCAATCAAACTAACAAGTAGACAACAAACACAATGAAAGCATTGCAATCAAACTAACAAGTAAAGAACAAACACGATGACGGTATTACAATCAAATTAGTATGGTGGGGGAATTGTAATTAGAATAGCCAATAAACAATAGACATAATGAGGGTATTACAAACAAACCCTACACCTTATACCCATATTTTTAGGCTATTATTTAGTATAGTGTGAAAAAATCATTTATTTAAACATATGGGTATTCCTTTGAAAAAAAAAGGCAAAACAATGACCCATCCTCTCTCTTAAATAAAGAATGGGGATGGGATGCGATTTTCTATTCGCAACGTTTATGCTCCATTAAACTCTTTAAAGCCCTAACATGTGAAACACATAATCCATCACAATATATTTACCTTTAAGAGCAGGAGTAAAAATGACAATTTTTTGCTCTATTTCAATTTGTTCCTCATTTGTTGTAGCATCATTCATTTGTTGTTGATTACCACTAGTTGACACCTTTCCTCGGCGTCTAGGTTTTCCCATGGACATGCCATCTTAAAACGAAATAATGGTTAATTAATGTTTTTTATTTCTTATTCTAGTTCATCAATTTCATCCTCATTTAAAAGAAACATCATTAAAAACACACACAAATCCTTTGACAACAATCAATGCAAAAAAAAAGGAGCTTGAATCTCCCCAACAATGGTGACAGTCCATGGTTGATTGTTGCCATTGGAAGGGAGCTTCAAGCTCCCCCAAGCACAAACAATTATCAAAATAATGACAACTTACTTGTTCCAACCTAATGCAACTTGTTGTGCTTGATCCAACATGCTACAACCTTTTTATACACACAAATAACGACCTATAGGAAGGAAAATTGCAAAATTAGATGTTTTTATTGGTAGTAACAACTAATGTTCATCATTACATTTAAAGGTTTAGGGCCAAATATTTAAAATTTTATTTTTGATTAAAATTATATAAGTATATTTAATTTAATTTTAATTAATTATTTAGATTAACTATATTAATCAATTTATTAAAATTGTAATCATTCTTACATTGACACATGTTGCCTATGTGTTGAACAACAAAAAAAAAGATGATGACAAGCTTGGCTAGCTCATCGTCATCTATAGTGCATCAACAAAACATTGCCATAAGACAACGATGAGCTGGGTCAAACAAATTTCAATGTAAACAACAACCAAAGTGTAAACAACTTCAACACAAACAAACCTTGAGTGCAAACACAAAAATAGACAATGTACCTTCACTTTGGTCTTCTCTCTACAATTGTGGAATGTTGTGCTTTCACCTCACAATTTCACCCCGATAGTGTTGTTACATCCTCACCTCACATTTTGAGTGCGTAGCAATTGCACAACTATTATCACATCTTCACTTCATTACTATAGCCTTAACAAGTTTTTGTCATCGCAACAATGGCAATGACGATGGCAAAACTCTTTGACATTGCGGCAGCAATGGTAGCCATGGCAAAAAATGAAGATAAATTCTTGAAAAAGATGAAAAGATAGGTGTGTGAACGGGGTAGGTGAGTAAAGTGGGTGAATGGGGTAGCTGGGCAAACATGGTAAGTATGTGAATGAAAAAACAATTGATGATTAAAGGGCGGGCAAAATAAAAAGTTTCAAACGTTCAAATGTTCACATTGAGGAGTTTTCCAAACTATGCAAAAAGTATGGGCAGCTTGGGAAAATTTAGGAATTTTTTCCATGTTGCCCAAAAAAATTCTGAAGTTGAGGAACTTTTGTGCTGCCTGATAATTTCGGGCAGATTATATTTGTTTGAAAGAAATTCATTTCTGCTCAGAAATTTGGGAACTCTAATGCTCAAAATCCAGGTTTAGGGTTTAGGGTTTCCAGGATGCTTGAAAAATTTCGGGCAATTTTGGAATTTAAGGCTGCCCAGGAAAATTATAAATGTTGAATTATTGCCCATAATTTTTTGTACTCTGGAAAAATCCTGATTCTAGAAACTGTTGGGCATTTTGGGAATTTTTATTCTGCCCGATAATTTTGAGCACCATATGGAGGTTGAAGAAATTTTTCATTTATGCCCAACTTTTTTGGGTTTCTGAAAAAATCCAGATGCTTAATAAATTTTAGGCAATTTGGGAATTTTTATGCTGCCTGATAATTTGAAACAAGTTTTTGTTGCTGCCCACCATTCTAGGTGCTCTTTTGGATGAAAGAGAATATGTTGGCCAAAATAACATAAAAAGCTCTCTTGAACATGAGGGGCTATTTCAACCTTTAAAACTAACCTTTTCTTTCTACCCTAACTTTATCCCAAATCTAAAAAAAATGAAGATATTTATTCCTGGGGTTAAGATATTTCAGCACATTTATCCCTTTCTTAACCCCAATGCCATGTCATTTTCCAAGTCAGCTTTTATCCCTTTTGTGTGAATGGAATAGCATTAGGGTTAATTTTTTCTTTTCATTTATCCCCTTTACCACCTCAATCTAAATACAACTCTAAAGAGTTTAAACCCATTCCAATTCTCATGTGTGTCATTAGTTTGAAGGAGGAACGTTGATTAATGTAAAACTTCTAAATTCAAATTATGAGAGTTGTGTCAATCACAATGTCAAATTTATATCTACCAATTTTGAAAGTTGAAGTGATAAAAATATTAATCTATTATCGATTTTAACATCATTAGTTAATTCACATGGTTGCAACTTGGTCCAACTATAGTTTTCAAATAACAAAATGTTGAAGTAGGACCCAACTCATGTACATGGATATAAATATTGCGTTGCAATTTATCATTTTTTGATACCATAGGTTCAAAACTATTATTTCCATTTCCAAATATTCCCATTAAAGAAATTTTATAACAAATAATGAGTATAATAAGCTTTTGATTATCAACAATTGTTTTCAAGTAATCCATTCTATCCATTCAAATGTATTTAAGAAATTTTGAGAAAAATTAATATGTATGATATTTCTCGAGCATGACACATTGGCAAATGGTGTAAAACATTTAATTATGTATTTGACATTGCAAACATGAACATGTGACATCCTCCAAGGAAATTTACCAAACATTAAAAAACCATTCAACAATTTTGATAATAGGTGCATGTAATGGCAAATGGTAGCATAATCTAAAGAGGTTCCAAAAATATAAAATAACAATCTTCCTTAAGATAATTAATGAAAAAATGAATATAAAAATAGTAAGTAGGCACCATAACTCAAAAAAAGTCTTTCATAATTGCACGTAAATTACAAATTGTGAAATTGCTTATATATCTTGCTTGGGCTTCACATTATTGCGCATCAAAAGTGACAATCAACTAGTCAATTGATCAAAAAATGAATTGATTTTATGAAAATTAAGTTCCATCCAAATGAAAATATTGAATGACATTGCATGAATCTTGAATTTCAATTACATTGATTGGAATTTGAATTAAATTTCAACTCAACAAAATTCAATTCAATAGTTGAATTAAGATTCAATTGGTTTGAATTCAAATTCAATTTTAAAAAAGATACAAATTGTGGACAAGATATTGAAATTTGTTTGTGAATATGATGGCATTGGAATTTTTATTTAAATATATATATATATGTGAAAATACATCTTTCTACTTTTCACTTGTGAATGGTCCATACATATTTCAAATTGAAATTTGGTAGGATATAATATTATGGAACCTTAGAGTCATCCTACCTAAACTAGCTCCAACTAAATTCAATTCAACAGTTCTAAACTAGCTCCATTGAATTGTCATTGGAATTTTTTCTTCAAAATAGTTATTCAGCTTTACGTAAAGACAAACTTAAAAATTATCCTAGTTTTAGTGATAGTGATTCATTGAAATTAATTTAGGTAAGACAATTGAAGGTTCTATATGTCATCATTTGGATAGTTCCAATTTGAAATTTGTTCCATTAATTTTGAAGTAAAAAAAATGAAAAAGTGTTTTTTTGAATTTGAATTAATTAAAAAATTAATCCAACACCATTATCATGAGTAGATTTTCAAGACCTTTTGCACCTATTTGCATCTCATTTCTTTTCAATTGATTTGAATTTAATTCAATATACTTGAATTAAATTTAAGAATTTAAATTCAACAAGAATCCCCTCACTACAAAATGAACACAAGATGTCTAAAGCATTTGGTTTTCCAAAAACATCAAGAAAAAGGAGTCAAAACAAGAATGTAAGATAGAGAGTACAAAAATTTGCATGTGAGGTTTTTTTTTTGCCGTGATCCCTAATCTCAACGAGGTTGACTGCCACAAAATGAAGCGTTGGGTCTAGAACCTTAATCAAGGTTGATTGCCACAAAATCAAGCACTAATTCCAGAACCTAAACTCCAGAATGCAATTTTGGCTTCTTGAAACAACTTTCTGGATGGCAAGCAATAGAGAAACAAAAGAGACATTAAAGATATCCGCAAATTCACCCTGTCTTTGTGCCTCCTTTCACCCCCTAACCCCTCTTCTAGTGATATCCGTAAAGTAATGAAATTTTACTAAATCTCGGTATGAAATGCTGAATCTCAGCATTTAATGCACAAGGTTCGAGAGGAATTATAGTAGCTGTGTGCAGGTAGGAGCAGTGAAAATCTATGTAGCAGGCAGTGGAGCCGCTCAGGAAAAAAGAAAGACAGGGCGAAACCCAGGAACTATCAAAATTGATATGCTAATATATTTTTTTGTAGGTGTTTTGAGGGATGAATGTTTTCAAGGGTTCTCAAGAGAATGCAAACCAAGAGAATATGGACACATCTTGATGCTACCAGAGGAACCAATGGCACAAATAGACAAAATCTTTGAAGAAATGTGAAACTATGTGTTTAGGTACAGACACGAAATGACACCAACTTTATATAGGATTCTTAAGTATGAAAGGTAGGTATGGATGGCACAAACAGACATGCAAACATCAAATTTGTTGTTATGTAAATTAAATTCAATAATTTAATTAAATTTAAGATTTTTAAAAAAATTCAATTAAATTCAAGTCACATGCAATGTCATTGAATATTTTCATTTAACGGAACTTAATTTTCACAAAAAATTTTAAATTTTTTCCATCAATTGATTTGTTAGTATTAATTTACAACAGCGTGGAGCCAAGTTGGGTAAGGTAAAGAAAAGGTATTCCAAAATGTTTAACATCAAATATGGTAAATGAAATGGTAACAAAAAGGACCTAACTAGGTGGGTATATACTTTGGTAGGCGGCCAGGAAACCATTTTCTGTTGGGTACCAGTTCCCTAGCTAACCGTGGTGGTTAGCTCAGTTGCTTTGTTTTTTCCCCCTACCTGCCTAACTAACAACCCACAAGCAGGTTGTCAGCAGGTAGGTAGTAAAAACAGCCCTCACCAATGTATAAACCCATTTACTCACCTAGTATAATTACCTTATTTCCTACCTATGTACCTATATTTGAGACCTATTTCCTACAGAATTTGTTACCAAGGTGAAACCAAATATTAACCCAGTTGCGGTTAAAACCCTCCCTTGCAGGCCTTAATTGAATTGGGCTGGTACTGAACTCCACTACATACAGGCCCCTATTCCGGATCCCAGTGGAGCTCATGGCCTCAGGCTTTACCTACCACATGCAAACTCATGTGGTCTTTAAGGACTTCATTGAGTTTATTTTTCCTGAATTTAAAAAAAAATTATGAATGTGGTGAATTTTGGCTGGAAAAACACATTTTCCCATTGAAATTGGAAAATTTAAAAATCTTAAAATTTCCCCTAAATATAAATGAATGAAAAATCGCCAAATAACGAAAATTTAAAATTCGCCAAAATTATATACCTAATATAAATAAGCCATGCAACCCATTTGTTTGGCAATAAAAATTATTTGAGTCCCGGAAATAGTGTTTGTTCCCGTATTTTCTGAGAAGTTTCCGGCCTCAAGAACTCCCCAAGCGAACTGAAGCCAAGAGAAGAAGAGAGAGAGCGGGTTTGTTCTTTTCGATTGCGAAGTTGCGAGAGTGTTGGAAGAGAGCGTTGAAGGAGAAGAAGAAGACGAAGGATTTGGCGGTGGACAATATCGGCGATCTTTGCAAGCTCGACGACGTTGCGGAGGCAGATCATTGAAAGGTTGTGGAAGTGTTTTCTGATGGAATATTAGTATGTTTCCCCACCCCACTACCCCTTCCTCTTTTTGGGTCTTGTCAACGATTTCCCGCTCTTTTTCTCGTGCTTTGTGCGTGCCATCTCACACCTTCCCCTCTAGATGCACATCCCTTTCCTCTTGCTGGCCGTGGAGGTTCTTGGATTCGCTTCGGCGGTCCATTGCTTCGCCTTGCACGTTCGAAACCCTATGTTTTTAGGGTTTTCAAGAAGGTTGTGGAGCAGAATTGGACTCGTGGAGACTACTTCAAGGGCGTTTGTTCGCAAGCGTTTTGCATGGCGTTTTTTTTGTTACTTCTCTATGCAGACTCCTTAATTTCTTTCCTTCTTTGCTGACTGGTGAGTTGCAGTGTTCCGCTGCAACAGTAAATAAGACGATACGTTTGATCCTTCTCTTCATAGAACTCAACATATACGCCTCTATGCCGCATTTAGGGTTAACCTATTTAACAGTCTTTGTCTACTGTATTGGATTCTGCTGTCTTCTCTGCCTTGATGCATCCTTCTTCATTTGAATGGGGAACGATGCTTTTATGTTTCAAAGTGTGTGATCCTTATGACAGGGTCTTCTCAAGCCTTATAGACCTTCTTTTAGCTCCTTTTGTCCCTGTCCACCAATATGGTCTTTGTGTTTCTGTTCTGATTTTGAACTGGTTTCAGGTGACTATTATGACCTCAGTGTTTCTGTCTTTCTTTTATAAATGTGGTCGTACTGGTCTCTGGGCTCTATGAACCTTCAATTCTTATATATGTCCATTGTATCCTGTGTGAGGGTATCATGATCTGCCATCTTCCACTTCAAAGTTTTGGAGTCCAGCTCAATCACATCATGTACTGCAAGAGTCCTGTGATGGGGTTCTTGTTGGAACAAAGTGATTGGACATATGATGGGGCATTTTGTTTTCAAATCCTGTTCTTAATATCCTTTTATCCTTTGGTGTGAGCTGTGTCAAGCATAGATTGCAAACAGCATATTCAACTGAATGCTGTCAATTTTTGGGTTGTCTGAACAGTACCAGAGAAGTATGTAGGCTGGAGACCAGTGGTCATAAGTGCTTTCCCCCTCTGTACAAGCAAGTTTCAGGAGTTTGTATATAATGTCAGTTTGAGAACAGCAATGCATCTAAGCTCAGCAGGAGTTGGACAGAATTTGGGGAGAGTGTGACCAGTTGCTACCCACTGAACAGTTGTAGGAATGTCCCAAAAGTCATGCTCCAGATGTGGGATTTCTTTTGTGAACCTGATAATGACTTGATTTTAATTTGGCTAGATCCTTATTCTTGAATGGCTGTGCATCTTGTGTCCTGCAGCCTGCACATATGATGCATACACAGTGTGTAATCCATATAGATCTGTTGGTTGGTTTTGGAGTATGATGACATATGTAAATAGTGTTTTGGATCATCTCTGAGACTCCTCTAGGAGCTCTTGTTGCAGAGGAGAAGACATGGCAACACCAGCTTGGCAGCCTCGGGCTGGGCTGCCAGCAAGTGCATCTATGGCAGGCCCTCAAGGACTTTGGGGACCTCCCGGAGTACCTATCAATCAAGGACATGCACCTCCCCAGCTACCACTCCCTGGGGCTCCTCCTCTCAATTTTCCTCCACAAATGTCTGGATCATTGGCCCCCTTTGGAAATCCCAATCAATTGAGCCCTGCATCAGGGAGTGGTTTGCAGCCTTCCAGACCTGTAAGTTTTTGGCTACATTTTAGTGCATTCCATATACTTACTTTTGTTGTACACTATGACCTTTTGGCAGAGAGACTCCTGGTTATGATGTGGTAGCTTTGTGGTGCTGTAGGATTCATATTGACAGTGGACACCAAATTTGCAGGCTTTAGTACCAGCCCCACCAATGGGTGCTCCCTACACAGTTCCTCAACCAGGACAGTCTGGACCAGGTTATGGTATTGCTCAGAATCCAATGCCCACAAAAGGATGGCCTTCTCAGGCAGCAGGTTCTGCTCCTGTACCTGCCTCTGCAGGTATGCCACCTCATGGCAAAGACTCTCTGCTTTTGGGTTCAAGACCTGGGATGGCACCTGCAACACCAAGTTCTTCTGGAGCAGGCTCTGTTCTTCATGAACAGCGGCCCCCATTTCAGGCTTTTCCTCCCCAGCACTTGTTGCCACCATGGATGCAACTGCATCCACGGCCCCTTTTTATGTCCTACCAAGGGGAATATGAGGGTGTCTTCCCTGGGCAGCAGCAGAGGCATCTGGTTGGATCTCAATCAGATAGCATACTTGCATCTGGTCCACATCCCTCAGGTAGTGGAGAACCACAACCTTTTCAAGCTACAAGAGAACCCTCTATTTCCCAAGGAGGCCTCCCACTTCCTGCATGGGCTCCTTATGGTGCACCGCCTTCAGTGACTCTTACAACAGCCTCTGAGGGTGGTGTGACCACATCCAAGAGCAAACCGGCTGACTCAGCAGCAATTGTGCAAGTAAAAACTGACATTGCCCCTCCTGGAGAACAAGCAGTTACTGGTTCTGGGGACAAGCTGAAGAAGGGTGCTGGTGAAACCATACCTGACCTTGATGCATGGACTGCACACAAGACTGAGGATGGAGCAATCTACTACTACAATTCTCTGTCTTGTCAATCAACATATACTCGACCAGTCGAGTTTAAAGGAGAGGTAGCATGATTGGTCATCTTATGCCTTCAACTTCTTGGGATGCTTTGTCTGGACTGTGATTTGTCCTTTTAAGTTTTGCAAGGTCTCTCACATTGGTCCAGTGCCACTGCCATGGCTACACAAGTTTTGTTTGGTGATTGGGGCTGTTTTCGATTCCTTTGGAGCATTCTTTCTGGATAGTATTCCAAGATATTGC
>Ga0116231_10001181_pt1 | contig 52394 bp, 36 predicted proteins | sample S1TSphgellanicum_2_FD_89695 | JGI IMG/M metagenome (GOLD analysis project Ga0116231, IMG submission 89695) | Host-associated microbial communities from peat moss isolated from Minnesota, USA - S1T2_Fd - Sphagnum magellanicum MG | ecosystem: Host-associated > Plants > Peat moss > Unclassified...
TAAATTCATAATTAAATTACCTTTTGATAGAATTTTTTTTTTTTTTTTTTTTTAATTTTTTTTTTAAATTGGAATTTTAATTTTTTTTATTTTTTAATTTTTTTTTTTGTTAAAAAAATTTTGGAAATTTTTTGGTTTCCTTTTTTTTTTTTTTTATGGTTTTTTTTTTTTTTGTCTCCAAATTTTTTATGTAGCTGAAGTGGTGATCATCCATAAGAAGATTTAGCCAGGTTTGGCGATAAGAAAATATGACAGTTAAGAAAAATCTAGCTTCTTTCTATAATTTTGGCTACCTGCTGGAAATTAGGATAGAATCTGGCGATTTTTTAAAATTAGGTTTTCTGGGAGATTTGGCAACTAAAAACGCCAAAAAATTACTAATTTCTCGCCAATTGGAAACAAAATCGCCACTGCTTCCTTCCTGCAGCGTCCCTCATCCGATAAGGGACGCTACAGTACTCAGAGCCGCTTCCTCCTGCTTTGCTTTGCTTTCCTGCTGCAGCTCTCATGGTTCCTTCTCATTTTCCAATCTCCCCCTCCTCTCTCTCTCGCGCGCAGTCCTGTTGCAGTTGTAGTAGGCCCCGGAACTGATCTAGTTGCAGCAGTATCCCATTCCCATACAGAACTATAAAGATCAGATCTTTAGAGTAGAACAAACTGATGCAGTTGCAGTTATGACCACCACGTCTATGGAATACAACAACAAAATGTCAGCTTTTTTCATCTGAGTTTTGCAGCGTTCTTTTCTTTGAAGGTTTTTCGTGTGTGGTTGTGTGTTTTGATTTCTATTCTCACATGGGATTTACACTCACAGCTCCTCTTCTTCTCACTTTTGGGCTTTTCTTGGGTGTGTAGTCGGGAGTGAGCGAAGCAGGCAAGCAAGAATGATGGCGGGCGCATTAACGCAGTCGAGCTCAGTACTCGCAGCTGTAGTCGGAGCTGCTACATTGTGCGTACTTGTATTGTCAAAGTTTGTGGTCGCAGCTGGAGGAGCGAGTACTACATCAACAAGCTTAGTGCCTGCTGTATACATATTCGGAGACTCGACTGTGGACACTGGGAACCAGAAGTACCTCACTACCTTGATAACGTCCGACTACCCTCCTTATGGCCGTGACTTCGTTCCTCCTGGTCCTACTGGTCGCTTCTCCAATGGCAAGCTAGCTAACGACTTCGGTGGTAAGTAGTACTACGTCGCTGCTCCGGGCTGTGCAAAAATGCTGGGCGAGCCAGACTGGCATGTTTTCTTCATCCAAACTTTGTTGTACAGTGCATTGATGGAGTTGCTCTCACACTGCAATGGATCATGATATTCCTTGGAAAATGGCTATAAGTCCAGCTGCACAGAGTCCGTCCCAGTGAATTTCATAAGAACTGATTCCCGCTGCAAGGGGACTGACTGACTGGTTCTGTGTGTGTGTGGTTGGTGCAATTGTATGTTTGCAGCTGAGCGTTTGGGGCTTCCATATGCTGTGAATTACTTGGACAAAAGTGCGACTGTCCAGAACTACTTACAAGGTGTCAACTTCGCTTCCTCAGGCTCAGGCTATCTCAATATCACTGGATATATCCTTGTATGTACTCTCTACTATTGCTGCAACCATGATCACCTGATCCTGCTCCTTCCAACTAACTGTTGATGAAGAAGTTCTCATGCAACGTCACAAACTGTTTGGAATATATTTTTCCTTCTGTGGTCTTGTATGCACTGGCAAGTGATCCTCGTAACTGTTAAATATCAAGCTCTGATGCAATGTCACAAAACTGCTTTGAGTTTTGTCCTTATGTCCTTGTATGCACCAGCTAGTTATCTTGATCAGAACTGTTGAAGCTGATCTCATTGCAATCTCAGAAATTGGATTTTTTTTCTGCATTTTTCATAGCATGTGGAGTTTTGTCGGAAGTAAGAAAAAATTGCAGCAAATTCGTGTTTAAGAAGAAACTTCAGCCAATATGTAGTAAGGAAAAAAAGTTCAGACAATGTTTTGAGAATTTTCTTGCAGCTAATATTTTAAGAAAAACAATTGCTGCTAAATATTTTCTATTTGGACAGAAAATAGAAATAAGCTTGGTGATTGGGAACTGAATTTTCTGAAGGTTGGTTTGATTTAGTTTTTTTTGGGGGGGTTTTGGTTGGTGATTTTTACAGGGAGTAGAGACTGTAGATGAGCAGCTGGCTTTCTTCCGCAAGGTTAAGGAAGCTATTATTGCATCCATAGGAGTGAATGCGGCAGAAGAGCACATGCAGAAGTCATTTTTCTTGATAAGTACTGGAAGCAATGACTTCATCAACTTATACAACATTGATCCTATTATTCAAGCAATGTATACTCCTGCCCAGTATGAGGATTTACTGATTTCCGCAATATCTGGCTACATCCAAGTAAGTAGACCTGAGACTAGTTTAATCCTTTCTGTGCAAACAATTTTAGAAATATTCATCACAGCTTCAACCTTCCATAAAACAAATGAATCCATCCATACACCAACAGTCTACCAACAGTCACAATAAGACAAGCCCCGCGGCCTGCTTGCATAACCAGTGCTTGCTTCACATTTTTTTAGCAGTAAACCAAGTTAATGTTGAATATGTGTGATGTATTTTTATCAAAAATGCTTAAAATATGGTAATTGTAACATGTTAATTAAATTTCTTCAAATGAATCAAACAAGAGTATAGGATACCCAAAAAATCACTTGTTAAGGATTGTAACCAACCAGCACTTTAAAGCACATTTTAGGCAGTGTAATGAGTGTAAAACAGCAGACATAACAACCAATCCCAATCTGCCCACATCATCATGTCAGTCTCTATTCAGGACACTGGAGTTGGCTACAGGTCATTATGTGGTGACTGCACCCTTCTTGATGTTGTTTGTTTTATTCAGGCATTGTATAGTTATGGGGCAAGGAAAATAGCAGTGGATTCTTTGGCACCTCTTGGATGTCTACCACAGCAAGTGGCGTTATTCAGTAAAGCAGGTGAATGTGTGGATAGTATTAATGAACCTATCATCAGTTTCAATGCGGCCACGAAAAACCTGCTTATCCAGCTCAGTTCTACACTTCCGGGATCTTACCTTATCTACTTCAATACATATGACCCGATCTATGAAGCTCGTAACAATCCTGCTGCATATGGTGAGTTTTAGTGGTCACACCTGACCCATGCGTGCAGTTTGGATTTGGCAGTTACATCTCTCCCTTGAGAGACGTAAAGACCTATATAACTCCATTTGTAGATCACTGAACAACTTGAAAATTTTATATAGAATAGAGAGCCAAATGCAATGAGCACAGTAACTTACACAAGGTCTCTCTGCAACTGAAATTATATTGCAGGGTTTCAGTATGGAAAGGAGGCTTGCTGTGGATCAGGAGCATATTCAGGGTTGTCACCTTGCACGATGCTAAATGTGTGCAATGTCTCAGATGCACATGTGTTCTGGGACTTGTTCCATCCTACGGAGAAAATGTATGGAATGCTTGCAGATGGTTATTGGTCAGGGCCACCATCACTGGCCTATCCATATAACCTCCAGCAAGTAGTGACCTTCTAAACCTTGGATGGAATTTGGGTTTTGGGGTTTAAGCCAGTCTAAAACTATTTTGCCAAAATGGGTTGGTTGGTTGATGATGGCAACATATTTTCCAAAGCTGTAATGCTGTCTAAATCATGCAGGTCTACTATAAAATTAGCATCTCAGGTACAATTGAAGATCCATGGATGCTGAAAAACATGTCCATTTTTCTTCAATTTAGTTTCATAACGGAAGGTGACAATTCATCAAGTGGATAATTTTATCCTGATTACATAACAAGAAGAAAGCAATGCAACTTTTTAATGTTTTAAGAGAGTATTAGAGAGAAGATATTGTGTATTGTATATGTATTGTAGTCAGTTTTCTATGTGTCTACAATGGATTTTGCATTTATTATATGCACAACATAGGCTAAAATTATATTCTCAAGTGGAAGATTAAATTACAGATGAAAGAGTTTTTAGATTGTAAACCATTTAATTTTCAAGCATGTAAAATCTTTTTATCATGATTTAAAGTGGAAGGTTAAGGTGCAAGTATGATGGTTGAGATTTAGCTCATTTTTGCAACTGTAAATGAACAAATGTAATATGTCTGTATGATTTAAGAGAATTTTAGATATATGAACACAAACAAGTTATACAATTTTACCATTTCCTATGCAAGTACAAAAAAAGTTCTCAAAGTTTTAGGAGTATTTTAACTGGGCTTATTAATATCTAAATTTGGCTGTTTCACATAGAATTGTGCATTCTTTGAGAAAAACACACCTTCCAATTTTGTATTTCATTCATGGTTTGGAAAGGTGAACTTGAAGTTTCTTGTCTGAATCTTATCCTAGAACTCTCACATAATACTCTTATTTATGACATGAGAAATAAGGAATGTGCCCAAAGCTTGAAAGTTTTTTGTAGCACATCATATCAAGGAATTACCTTCATTATGATGAGGCAATCTGCAACAAACAATGATTTCATTAGAAAAAATAACTATACCTATTTTATTGAAGTGCAAGAGAAGAGGCTGACAAAGGCACAAGAATCAAACCATTTATCATATATATAATAGTATGAATAATATGATCAGAATAAGGATGGGTTCAATAATTTTCCAAAAAGCAAGCAACATGAATGAAATTCAAATCCCATTCATTTAGGGATCAAAATGGCAACATAACATTTTCATTTGCCCACAATGGAATATTCCATTGGATGCCTCATTTGACACCAGTGACATAGAGCTCCACATATTTATTTTGTTGGTGTGTGACGCCCATGTGCATCACACATTCTTCACATGCTCTTCCAACATAAATATAACAATTTATATAAATATGAAAAATATTGCAAATTGTCCAATTTGCAAAAGAAAAATTGAAAGCATTCTATGTTTTGACATACAATGTATTAGGGTTGATTGCCATATAAAGTAATGCTCTATATATAAGGCATTGCACCCTTAGCCATGCACAACTTAGGTTTGTAGATTTAAAAAACATATTGTACAACATGACATATCATTGAATTAAGCATCTGCAACATTTTCTAATGATTCTTGATGTTACCACCATGAAGGCACTCTATGACTTGCATGGAACAATTTATTATATGTTCTTGCCAAAAGTTCATGCAAAATTTTCATTGCTCACTTTAAACAACATTTATCTAACAACATGCCACATTATGCAAAAACTCACATGGGGACTAAATTTTCATATTGACATAACAATTTTTTTTGTCATTTGCACACAATTGCGGTTATGTATTTTTGTTCAATTTTCAACTGTATATCTGAATGAATTGCATATGATACATTGTTGAGTATGTCTTAAGCATAACCATTAAAAAAAGATTGTCTAAGTCTTGGGTTATGAGGTAGAGGTCATAAGGTATACAACAAACACATATGGAATAAGGTGTAGGCATAGGGCATAAGGAATATGGTATAAGGTTCTCCCAAATAAGATATTCAACTTGTGAAATGAAAGGGGATGATAAATAGATGAATCAAAGATGAATTCATGTGTTTACAATTGGTGAACTATCTCACATTATTCACGAAGAATTAATGGGAAGTTTTGATGTGTGCATTGTGTTGTGAGAATGAAAGAACAAAAGATACAAATGCAAGTATTGTAAATTGTTTCATGCCATTGGTTTGAGATTCCTTTACTAAACAATGTGAACTTTGGCTACATACATAATGCAAATATTACTTGTAAAAATTGTTATCATTGCAATATTCGGATCGCAAGTAAAACCCAAAATCATGGCCACAGTGAACCAAGACCTACCGGTGCACAATGAAGGATGAATGGTAAGAGGTTAGGAAACTTTTTTTTTGTTGGGTTCCAGTTCCCTAACTAACCATGGTAGTTAGCTTAGTTGCTTTTTTTGGGTACCTACTAACAACCCACAAGTAGGTTGTTTGTAGGTAGGTAATAAAAGCAACCCTTACCTATTTATAGACCATCTAATAGTTACCTATTTTCCTACCTATTTATCTATATATGAGACCTATTTCTCAAAGAATTGGTTACCTGTGAAACCAAATATTAACTCAGTTGTGGTTCATCCCCAATTGAGTAATAATGAACATGCAGTGGGTTGTGCGCTAGTGGGTGCTGGTTCACTGTGGCCCAAAATCATCTATAAATTATAACACACTTGATTTTTTATAACCTGCATTGTGTATGGGAATGTGTTAAATATCCTCATATTCATAACCATATCACCAAATTGATATGGTAGAACATGCAAATATCTCATGGTTGTAAAAAAATTATAATTATGCATGGTAGAAGGTGGGAATATCCTCAATATTAAATATATTAGAACCTACAAAACCTTCAATTTTCCACATACTTCAAGCATGCCATAGTTTCATCCTTGTACAAGACCCAATCCTAACGACCGGTGGTAATGTAGTATGCAACAATAAATTACCACTATACTTTCCTTAAGGCATTGCCATTTCAACAAAAACTCACAAACAAGTAAAAAAAAGGGGGGGGTGGGGTTAGGGAAGGTACCTACCCTTTTTAATCCATACAAAGTGAATTGTCTACCTTGTGGATTGCCTAGAAAAACAATTTACCCTTGCTATTTCCCATCTTTAATATTCCTAAGAAAAAAAATTATCACAAACATAATTTACACACACACACATGCACACGCTTTGTAGTTTCTTCACACCAAAAACCACACATGTTCATTCGATAAAACATGACCTTCAAGTACAAACCATGCTTCTAATAGAAAGAGAATGGGGAGCCAAATAATCAAATTTCTTTTAAGCCCATGGCTCCCTCCTTCCTTTTTTTTAGATAAGTGGTCACACACCTAATCAACCCCCAAAGAACCTATTTTAGTGGCATCTAATATACCTAACCCTCTATAAAACATAGTTAGAAATGTGGCAATTTTATAAATATGGTAATTCTTCCTAAAACAATGGAAGTAATTACCTTTTTACCTCCTACCTACCACCATTGGTAGAATACATAGGCTTGTTTTAAGATTTTAGATTTAGGCAAACAAAACTAAACCCATCAATATATGTGGGTTTAATTTCGTTTGCCTAAACCTAAAATCCTACAACAAGTTAAAGGCGCCACTAGTTGAATGCTATGTGTGCTCTTGCTTAAGACTTTTAATAAGGTTTTTGGATCTCCATGGTCCTATCATTCTCCTCCTTCCTAGTCTATGTGTTGACAAGCATGTGAAAGCTTCAACATGCATAGTTGATGGTGAAATCTTGTTATTTGTGAAGGTTTATGTGATAATTTTTGTTGCTAGTCATGATATTTTTCATTGTTTTTTGTGATGTTTTTTGTTGTTTTCAACTCCTTATTAATGGTTGTTGTTTTTCTTTTGTTGTAGGTCAAACTTGAAAAAGCTCAACTGTTGGTTTCATTTTGTTCCAAGTCCAATTTAGCAAAGTTTAGTTGTTGGTTTCCAAATGTTGCAAGTTGAACTTGGCATTAAACTGAGCTCATTGGTTTTCTTTTGTTGCAAGTCAAACCCACTTGGGCCCACACCTTTTTTCTGTTGGTGGTTTTTTGTAGGTTGAACCCATTTAGGCCCACACACATGGTTTAGGAAACCTAGGTGACTATCATGGACATCATTTTCACATGATAAATGGAGTTCATTCATATGAATGTTCATCCATGTTTCATAACTAACTCTTAGTTCATTTTTAATTAGCTCCCAATTCACTTTTAATTAACTTACAATTCATTTTTAATTAACTCCTAGTTCACATTTGGTCCATTTTTAGTCCACTTTCAGTTCACTCTCAATGAATTTCCAATCGATTCATAATTAAATTTTAATTAAATTTTAGTTAAGAAACCTCTTAAAACATTTCATTGGTTGGTGGGCAAGAGGAAACCTTTACAAAAGTTTCCTTGAACTAAGTCCATAAAGGGGTATAAATAAAGGTAGGACCCCTCATTACCTTCAAATTTTTCAACAATAGTTTGACATACGATCTTACACCATAGCCTTGTTATGTTCTTTCGTGTTTACATTTTCTTACTTCATTGCAATAAAAATATGTTTGGACGTTGGTCTTACACACAATATTTATTTTACTTTAGCCTTTGTGTTATTGTCTTGGTTCTTTTGTTTCATGTTTTAGATTTAAACTTAAACTTATCCATTTGTCATCTATCTTTGTAATTTTTTGTCCGTGACAATGGTTTAGGTTAGACACTTTAACGTAATGTAGGCACTTAAATTATTTAACATAGATTAAGGTAGATAAGATGTAATAGCAAGAATTTGATCCCTCCACTCCACATTAAGGCGCAAAGTTTTTACCATTGCACCAAGTCATTTATATGTAGTATAAAATGGAATAAGATATTAATAAACATTTTTACTAACATACTTAAATGACCTATTCAACTTACCCTAGGTTATGCAAGCCACCTAGGAATTACTTAAGGGTTAGGGGCCTATTTAAAGGTTGTTTAAACTAAATAAGGTACCTATGGGTGTACCTAAGGTTGCCTTTGTCACTTAGGGTGCATAGGGGTTGGTTAAATTACTTATTGGCTATTAAAAGATTACCTAGGCTACCTAGAGGTTGCCTAGGTTACTTAAAATCTACTTACTTGAGTTGCTTAAACTATCTAAGGTAACCAAATGTCTACCTAAGGATTACCTATGTAACTTGATTTAAAAGTTGTTAAACTACCGAAGGGCTACATAATCGTCGTTTAGGCTATGTAGGCTAACTAAAGATTATTCCTATTACTAAAGGCTTATGTAGGAGTTACTTAAAGGTTATTAAAGTACATAGGGATTACTAAAGGGTTATTTAAGCTACCTAGGGCTCATTAGTAAAAATATTGTTGTTTGTAACCATTCCTTATGTGACTATGTGCGATTAAATGTCACCTTCAACTACAAATGGTTACTTTTGTGACTATTTTTCAAATTTGAATATATTTTGGTCTTCTTTTCAACTAAGTTGCAATTATGACCTATTTCATCTTTCCAATAGGTTGATTTTTCATGATGTTTTAATATTTTTTACAACATTTTATATATGTTTAGTTGCACATGTAACCAAGATATTCACATTATAGTTACATAAGGTATGTATGTTACTTAATGCTACATGTATATTCTATTTAATAGTACATACATACATATACATATATACCTATCCATGACGCGCTCCCAAGTCCCTAATTAGCTGAAGTTGGGGCTAAGTCTCTCAAGTTGCGGAAATGTGAAGGACTCGGGGCATGCTCCTAGCTTCCAGCACTAAAAGGGGTAAGAGGGGCGTGCTGAAATCTCCGGGATTAGACTAGGAAGAGGGCCAAATTACTTAGTTATTCGGTCCTGCATCCAAAACCAACCAACACATTGGTTAGTACTCATTCGGAACACTCTTGGTGTTGGGACAAGCCACGGGCAACCTTCGACTCACTTGACTCACCACGGCCCAGACTCGAAGGTAGCCACCACCTTTCCCCATATAGTATTCTATGCATCTCACCGTCGCACTTGCATCCGAATGGCACTTTTCCCGGGATTCCCAAAGTGGAGTCCCGAAATTGTCCCAGTTTAGACTCCCGGGACTTTGGGTGTTCATAACTTCTCACTCCAACCTCCGATTGGGACGAGGTTTAAAGCAAAGTTGTAGCTCTCTTCGAGAGCTTTCCAACAGTGTGTCGCACTCCACCTGCACACACGGGGACCAGGTCTATTCCCGACTTTTAGTGGTCGGGAGTCAAACTGACAATTTGACTCCCAACCCTTCTTTCGACCATAACTCGTGTTGCAGATGTCCAAATGGCTCATACGAGCCCATTTTGGACATCTACACTTCAAGACCTTTTCAACGGTATAAAGAACACCTCAAGGCGAGGTGTTTTGACCCCTGAAATTGTGTTCTAAATTTTTTGGAGTCCCAAAGGACTCCCAAGTCCCATTTTTGAGAGTGTGAGTGGCGACCTCACACTTCCCTCAAAGTAGGGTTGCGACAATCCACCTATTAAATACCTATTGACCTACTTACTAAATACTTATATACATACCTATTAGCTACCTAATAGGCTATTTAAATAATTTAAATGTTATCTAAATAGGTATTTAGTAAGAACCTATGTTACCTAGTAGGTAGGCTATGTAATAGTATGTACTAGGGAATAGTTGTAACTAGGCTATAATTATGCAATTAAACTATAACAAAAAAATTATCCCATATTGTTTGTCTTCCCTTTCAAGTTTACAAACTATATAAGTAGGTTGGTTTGGTGTAATGAACACATTCAATTTTTTCAATTGCTATGTGGGAGGAGGTAATCAAATAGGCTCCATCCAAAAGGCTAAACTTAGAATAAAATAGGTTTTGTTGTAAAAGTTTTAAACCTAAACTTAAACCTAAGTACCTACTTGCTTAAGTTAGACCTATGGCTAAGTGGCCTAGGCTTAAGCTAAGTTCCACATGGCTTATTGTAAATGGCCTAGCCTTAAACTAGGTTAAGTACCTTAAGCACCTAGCTAAACTAGGTTTAGTTTAGTTGCCATGTGACCTATCATAAGTGGACCAACCCTAAGTAACCCTAGATGATTATAGGGAAATCTTAAGTTATCACATGGCACAATTTTAGGTCACCATGTGGCACAATCTAGTTGTTTTAATCAAATAGTTGAAAAAATAAACGAATATTTTATTGGAAAAATATTTTGAAAAATTCAAATGATGCCATGTGTTGCATTTATAAACTACCACATGTGAACAGATTATTGGTGTGCATTGTAGTTACAAATGTAATTGCAAATACAATCACATGAACTCATATTTGGATACACATATAAAATTGTCATATTCGTATTTTATGACAAAATATTTCATTTGTCACTGGCAACTAGTGTCATTGGTGACTTGTTGTTTGATGCTAGGTTGATTTTTATTCACAAATGTCACTTGGGACTAAAATCTAATTGCAAATGATGCTTTTTCTATTAGTGGGATTTCCTCCTATCACCAAATGCTTGACCCCTATAATGAAAGGGAATATTTGTGAATCTACCCTATATCACACTCTTAACCAATCCATTTGTCCTTAGATGTGGTCTTTTGTTTGCATTGGATTGTGACAAGTATAAGCCCATCACCAAACATTGACCCTACACAATGCTATAAATGATATTTTTTACCAAACATTAGAATTTGATGCAATATGATATGCCCATATGTATGTGCCATTATCCAACCTCTCAACAAAGACTTATCTTAAACAAGTGTGAAATATTACTTTCATGGCTGAAAAATTAAATTTGATGCACTAGGACATGCCCTTGGAAGAGAGCATTTGTGTGCAACTTTATGTGCACTTATCCACCCTATCACCAAACACTTTATTTAAATTAATACATACACATATTTTAAACAAATGTCAAATATTACACCCATGACCAAACACGACTACAAAGTCATTAGTTGAAAGTGTGAAAATAGTTGAACACAGATGTTTCTTGTTGGGTCTTTGGTCATAGGTCATACCATGCACATTGGTAGGTGTTTGGCCACTCTTCACTAGGCCACCCATGAATTATCCAGGTGTTTGCCCGCCAACTTATGTTTGGTGATGGGTGTGTCTGCCCTAATATATTTTACAACGCTACCACAGTAAAAACTACTGATAACCCCTTTTAACATGCACATATTACCAATGCTTCTTTTGACAACAAAGTTTTGCATCTTTTCAACTTTCCTTAAGGACATTGGACCTCCTTGTCTTAGTTCAGGGTTGAAAATTTCAGCTGTTCGCCAAGATCCAACAGTCTTTTCAACTTTCCTTGAAGGTGTTTGACCTCCCCACTTTAGTTCAGGCTTAAAAAATTTACCTTTTTCACCAAGATTCGATCTTGAGAGATTCTTTAAAGTCCAGGGTTTAGGGTTTATCTACAGCCAAGGGAGGTTACAGGAATTTCCAATGCTCCGGTTCTAACAATCTTGTTGACTGTATAGGCTTTTTTTTTTCCCCGCCCCTAGGGACAAACCTATTCCATGTACGGTGAATATTTGAGTATATTTTTTGCACTAGTACTATAACTCTTGTCTGTATTGGTACAAGGTTAAAAATTCCGCACCACCGTACACCCACCTTCCAAGACATAATTGGGAAGCAAAAGAAAGGCATAGCATCTGCATGCAGGACACAACACCATCCCTAAAGCATGACTTTCATTTCTTCCCACAGTGGGCTGGAACAGGTCAGGCAATGAGATAGATTTGCCCATATACAACTACAATTAAACTGGGGGTACTAAAAATTGAGAACCCAAGAGACAAAAACTAAGCCATTTCCGACTCTTCTCATGAATGCATGAACCCAAACTGAGTTGACATCGGGTTTCAGGGTAGTAACCCATCCCCTAAAAAATAGGTTAGAGGTAGGACAATAGGTGATTGCTGCATGTATGTGGATGGTTAAGTACATATATAGTTAAGGGCTACTGAGTTGGTAGTAGGTAGGTAGGTAGTGAAAACAGCAACCTGAGCTAACCACCAGTGTGGTTAGCTTGGGTTCTGAAACCCAACTTTAAAAACAGTATTTCCTGTCGACTTGCCATAAGTCTATCCCTCATGGTGTGCTGGTGGATGTTGGTTTACTCTAGCCCCTACCGTGTGTTGGTCCAACAGGTGTAATTGATTCAGGAGTACGTGATGACTGCATTGTAGGAATGGGGCCTTAAAAGGGCTTCCATTCGGATATGATTTTCATGTGGCATAAAAAACACATGCTACAATACAATTGTCAGGCTTTAAAAATGAGCCTCATTGACTAGTGTCACTTTAATTTTGAAGAAAAAATTGGGACCTGAATAATGAGCATAAGCGGTGATCATATATATATATATATATATATATATATATATATATTTGTTGGGGTCGTGTGTGATCATAATTTTTGATGATGTTGTTGGGCAATGGAGTTGTGTCTGTTGTTTCATGACCAGGTAACAATTTCATGTGGTATTATGCAGTACAGAAAAAAGTACCATACATTTCTTTGTGATTGGAATCAGGATTTTAAAAGTTATCGATTTCTTTGACTGATCTGCGCTTCCCAAGTCCCTTTAGAAAATGAACATGTTGCACATTAGATGTTGTTGCTGTGTACTTTTTATATGTGGAAATGGGTCACCATTTATGCAAGTGACAATCACAACATATTTTCCTTCTGACTCAATGAGGAAGAAACAACATTTGAGCTGTGCATCATACAATTGATTCTTGGACCTCATTATGAATGTGATAAGGGACTCCAGTTACAGCTGTGTAGTGTGTGTATGGTTTGAAACGCTGAAGATGAGATTCTACAAAGGTGACCTCATGGAGATAAACTCCGAAACCAAAAAATAAACAAACAAACAAACAAATAAAAATATAAAAATCATGTTCAAATTGACCTGGGTCACACCAACATTTGACAACAAAATCAAAATAATGGTCTACAACAAATGCGTGACAATCAAAGAGGTGTATAAGCTGTTTCTCACTCCTCACATCTTAAGTTCTAACTGAGGATTAGATGTTCACCAACTCATTCACGTTGTGGTGCTCATGTCAGTGTTCTGGCCTCACACTACTGCAACCTCTCTAGTTGCAGACAATCAGAGTAAAGAAATTACTTTCCAAAGAAGAGGAACTGGAGGTCATCAATGGAGTCATCCCACCCCGCCAATTGACAGCTCACTGTAACAGAAGATTATGAGGAATTGATGGTATTAACAAGGGGCCTGTCACACTGTGGCCTCGCCCATTTACATTAACAAGTATCTTAAGGCAAAAGAAGAATTATGAAAACTCAAATATTTCACCATGCAAAAATATAATCTTCAAAAAATCCTCTGAAAGAAACCAAAATCCTTGAAGATATTATAACTCTATAACTAATATCAAGTTTCAACACTAGCCAAAATATCATCTTTCAAAAATCCTCATATAAGAATAGACCTATTATTATTACCTAGGGGCCAAAATCCCTTAAGCTACTATACTCTATAATGAATGTAAACACAATATCCTTGCCTTGGTAGGCAAGGCCAGCAACAAAAAAGAAATCTGTTATGTTTGGGGTGTACTTGTGCTGGGATCGTATATGAAGTGCTGTGCCTATATATCAAGTGTTGGGCAAGTGTTTGATTTTGTTAATAATCAATGGATTCCTGTTACTTTAATATTTCAGAATCAGAGAACCAGCAATTTCAATTGTTTCAGTGAAAGGAAAAAATCAGAATCAAAGAACCATGATTTCTGATTATTTCAAAACCCTAAAAAAACCAGGCAGTTTTTTTATTTATTTAGAAATTGTTGAGAACTCTGATTATATATGGGAAATTGTTTCTTTTGTATAGGGGGAGGAATGTGTTTTTTTTCTCTTAGACTTTTCTTATTTCTACAGTTCATGATTTTCTCATTTTTTGTTTGGTGTAAGTGATTTAAAGTGCTGTGGTAGCACTAAGTTAAGCTTTACAAATCATCTTTGAGTGTCAAAGGTAATAGAGTAACGTTAAAAAATGTTTGGCTCTTTGATTATCACTTTTCAATCTAATATTTTCTTTTTCAACTTTTTGACCCTTTACTTTCAAGGGACCATAAATCCAACTTCTAAAAGAAGCATTTTCTTAGGAAACTTCTAAAAAGGTATAGAACATTGGATACCCTATGCCCTTCGAATAAATTTCAAAATAAAACAGTCACTTGAGTATACTTTTTATTTTTTATTATGCATAAGGGCTGAGAACCAGAACCGGGTAGGGTCCCATTATCTTTCACTAGTATCACTTTTTAACAAAGAAAAGTCGTCAGATTATCACGATGCCTAGTTCTTAGCTTAATGAGAACCAAGGTGCCCAATTTTTAACCCAATTATGAGATCTAGTGATAACCAGCGAGATTCAGGGTGAAAATCAGCTTGAAAATCAAAACGATTCTCACCCAATTCTTGAGAACCGCCCCAACACTGGAAGGAATTCCTGAAAACCTAAACCCCAACACTGAGGGTTATCCTGAATGAGCCTGACTAAGGGCAATAGGGTTTAGGTTAAATCCAGGAAGACCCAAAAGAGTTCCTTGCTCAAACACAATGAACCTTTTAAATTTTAGGGGTCTTACAAAATGGAAAGTACCTAATACTTAAATTTAAAAACTTGAAGTTCAAGGCGTTCGTGGTGGGAGGTGCCTCAAATTTACACAGGCAAATTTAAGAAGGTCATCCTGATTCTTTCAAAGGAACCATGGGTATGAACCCTAAGAACCACCTGATAAGGGAAGAGTCTGTTGCCTGTTTCTGATAACCGCCCAACAATGGCATTACCATAAATGCTCTCATTTGTGGCCTCCTTCTTCCCTTCTATTTAATCAGTATATCCAATCATGCCCTGGGTCACTGAAGATGAACCAAGATTGCTTCCTCACAGGAGCTTGAAAATTTGACAGCTACACAACAGGCCTCTACTTGACAAGCATCCATTTTGTGGGAAAATTAGTCCGGTGTCAGCTGCTGCAGAAACATTGGTCCAAGGATGATGCTTTTTTCCTATTCCACATGTAATCAAACTATTTCATGACAGATTTGAAGACCAACCCATGCACTAATCCTCCACTAGAATTGAAGACCAGTCGCCCATGTTCTTCGTACAAAATTTTCAAAACCAGATGAAGTCACCCCCTTTGTTGGGCCCGGCCGCCACAGGAACAGGGACAGGGACTATGGCATTGGCTCCAACTTTTGGAAGTTTTACCTTATTAGAACCGGTTTCACATTAGCGGAACTGGTCTCTTTGGTGAAAGTGTTTAGACTGTTTAGATTGGAATGGATTCTTTTAGTGTTTAGGGTGTGGACACAGTAAGTACATTTTATCTATCCCCACTGTTATTTCAGTGACAAGTCGTAAATGCATCGCTTGCTTTGAGGCAGCCTGGTGCGAGTTTCCACACACAAGCAGTGGAGGCCCCGGAGCAAACCAGCACATAAACATGTCATGTTTCAGTGGTAGCCCAACGTTTGTTTGGCCGGTCAAAAACCATGAGCCATGAAACATGAGTTTAAAAACAAGAACATTGATACCTACCACCCACTGAAACATGTCAAGTTTCGGTGATGCGGCCCAACACGCGTTTCGATGCCTGAGCAGCCTGAGCCCGTGAAACATATCCCACTGAATCATGTAACATTTCAGGAGCTATGTTTCGGCCCCAACCACCCATTTCTCATGTTTCCCTAATGTGATCCCCATCCATGCCCCATGACCCATCCATGATGCTTTAGATCTTTTTTCAACTTCGCATTGTTGCCATGTATTTTCTTGTTGAACTTTGACGTTTTCATTAACACTCCCCCACTAGAGATTTAGTTAGGATTTTGATAACAAAAAGAGCTCATGGCAACACTCGGGAAGCTCTATCTTTTCACACACATTAGATCACTCATCATGCTCTTATCCACAATTTTCTTCACTTTCATTTTTTCATTCAAATCACAACAATGTTGTGCATGAATAGTATTAGGAATTAGTAGCGTGTCTTGTTTAACCCTATTGAAGCTTCTTGATGTTTGCATGTGGATATTTGTTTTATATTTTTTTGGTGATTGACACATGTTGTGTTAAAGGTTGAAAAGTTGCACACTGAATATTTGTTCACAAAGAAGATGGGTTTACTACTTTTATCGTGTTCTCATCTCCTGCGTTGTTTGTTTGGGTTTGCATTGTTTTGTTCTTTGTTGTTGTCTTCATCTTTTTTACTTGTTCATTTCCTACTTGTTGTTTGGGTTTCCGGGTTTTTTTGTTTCTATAAACATTTTTTTGTAACAATCCACTTCTAATAATTTTTTGTACATAAATTTGTTATGTTTATGGTTTTTTATCAGAAAGATTTTATAATGATTGATGAAATACAAGTGGATGTTTGAAGGAAATGTTATGGTCTATCCGATACATTGCCCCCAAACATCCAACTGCCATATGTTGACCATTATTTCAGATATGTTTTTGGTGAACGAAGCCTTGTTATCCTATTGTAGAACTCCTCCCCTAACGCTTGGATGTTCCTGGACAATTTGGGGGTTAACATCAACTTACCCTTGAACATCCAAGACCATTGGGTGACGTTTTACAACTTGGTTGCATTAATAACTATGATGTATTGATTCAAAAGTCATCTAGAACATGCTCATGCAATTGAAAAAATAATCTAATAAACATGTTTCAGAACCTCTAAAACATGTTAACAACAATGTAGTTTTCACATCTCGTTTGCCTCGAGGTTCAATCCATGTTTTCTATTTCTATACACAAGCTTCGACTATCTAGTTGAATGGTAATTTTCAAATACATTTGTTATGTTTATGGTTCTGATATACTATATTGGAAAAACTCTACAATGATTGACATAAGGCAAGTGGATGTTTGAAAAAAATGATGTGGTCTTTCCATACATGGCCTTCAAACATCCACGTACTATTTGTTGACCATTATTTCAGACATGTTTTTGTTAAACAACATCTTGTTATCTTATTGTAGTGCTCCTCCCATGGCAGTTGGGTGTTCCTGGATAATTTGAGGGTTAACTTCAAATTACCCTTGAACATCCAACTACATTGGGTGAAGTATTGCAAATTGGTTACATTAGAGACTCTATTGATTTGAAAAGTCATGTAAAACATACCCTTAGAATATGAAAAAATAATTGAATAAACATGTTTCAAAACCTCTAAAACATGGTAAAAACTTTATCAGAAACATGTCTCACAAGTTACATAACATTAAAATATTGGAAACATGAAAGAAAATATTGTAGAAACTTATACATAGTTGGAAAATGAACATGTGATAAACATGATAGAAACATGAAGAAACATATTTTTCAAAATTGTAAAAATATCAAACCCATGAAACATGACAAAAAATAGATAGAAATAGAAACATTGCTTTTTGAAACCATATCGAGATCATGCCTCTGTATAGTGGTTTTAAACCACAACCTCTTGGAACTAGTAAGTCCTCGTTATGGACCCTAGGTTTGAGAGGCATCCTACGAAACATAAATTCTGAAATTTACGATAATGCTAGGAATGCATGACACATTGTATTGTGGATCATGGATTTTGAAAATCTCCTACGAAACATGATAGAAATTTTAAAACTTAGAGATTACCGAAACCCTATTAAAAGTTCAATGATAAATAACATTAATCTTCAGCCACCATGTTTTTAAACATGACATTGTTTGTTTGCAATATTGCAAAAGCATTGTTTATAATTGATGGAATTTAATATGTTATGGACAATAGGCTTGGAAAATATCCTAGAAACATGCTTACTAAAACTAAACCTATTACTAAGAAACAACGAAACATGATAGAAACATAAAGGATGAAAGGAAAAGGAATATGCATAGGAACATGATCATTCAAAACATGAACTTCTAAGTTTAACTCGTTATGAAGTTATAAAACGGGACCTTATAGAGCTCATAATGGTTGCAACATAAATATGCCCCACACGAAAGACAAAATGTTGAAAAGACCATGTTAGGAGCATGACTTATAAAAACATAGATTAAATTATTTTTTAAAAACACACTTAGAAACATAAAGTTAAAAACATAAAGTTAAAAACATCCTGAAATGACATTACCATCCATAAAAGAAAAATATGCACATGCAAGTTGTGTTTTTTTTTTTTTTAAACTTGCTGATTGAATTGTAAAAGCATGAAGTTTTGGTTTTAGTAATAGCTAGTAAAAAACTTGTTTAGAAACATAAGTCTTCATTTGAATCTGAAACATGTTGAGTCACGAAACATTTAAATTTTAGGTCATAAAGTCTAGGTTTAGTTTCCTTTTAGATTTAATTTTTTGAGCTACATCATTATGATTGAGGAAATCGCGTAGGTGTTTTAAGCACATCCCATGACCATTGTTCAATCGTTGGAACTTCGTTGCTTGTATCAGGTGCACAAACCCATTTTGTAACTTTGTTGATATTATTTGTTGCCTTCCAGCTACTTGTGTCAAATCAACCAATAATTTTGCATGAACATATTTTTTCACTAGCATCTAAAACTAGTTTGAAGATGAGATCACAAATATTTTTCACAGGGTCTTCGGTCCTTTGTGGAACTAGACTTGTTCCTAGTGTTTATTGTGAACAAGGCGTGAGAATTGGGCAAGGATTAAACATGCCACTCAACCCACCGTTCAAAATTCCATCCAGTGAATTGTAGTAAAGTGCAATGGTTCCTTTTGCTAGATAAGGGCAAAGGAACATTGATGTACTTTAATTTGATGTTTACATATGTTTCCCCTTTGTGACTAGAAAAATTCACAATAGGCCCATTTAGATTCCGGGTTGTAGACCTTGTAATTCACATTTTCATGTTTCAAAGAGGCAACAATTACATATCCACCATTGTCCTCTGGAAAAGTCACATAGTTGTTTGGGATGTCCTTGCACGAAGAACGATGTTAACAACAAATTGTTCCTACTTCATGTTTGGGACAAATCCCCAACTTTCTCAAACTCTGATACCAATAATGCAACAAAACATCTCCTAATAGCTGGTAAATGCACCAATCCACCCATCTTCCACAAAATTGTGACTTTGCAACTCTCAATATTGCTTTTAGGTTTGCATGGTAGCTTTCAATGGCAACATTAGTATCCTAGTTGATGTATGGGAGATTCCGATTCCCCATCATCCACAATTCGCATTTTGGCACCTACTCTGAAATAATATATGACCAAAATGTTTGAGCATTTAAAATCATTTCCATAAGTTTTACCAATTCCTCCTTTGCGAAATCTAAAGGAGTTCCATTGGGTTGCATTGTATCATGTATGATACACCCCATATTCTTTAAGACCTTTGCTTGAACAACCACATCTTTGATTTTAATGCACGTTCGCTTCTGCCAAGCTACATGCCAAAGGCACAAAAATATTTTTGTGTTTGGCCATTTTTTTTTACGATCAAACAAGAAACATGATACAATAATCTTTGAATCATCGCCAATTATCTCATAATATATTACATTTAGTTTGCAAAGGTCATTGTGTGCACACCACTTTAAGTCCACCCAAGTTTCAGCTTGAAATGCAGGATATACATTATGAGAAATTGTGTCCATGACAACTAGATTACCCTACAACTAAAGCTCCAAAACAACTAATATATAATTGCATTGCAACTGTCCCATGGAAATACAACATATTAATAAATAAAATGCCACATTATAAAATCAAAAAGTTATATTGTAGTTGTAAATTAATTGCAAGATATATATTTATATAATACAATGTATGCATCGTATATATAATTGTAGTCAACCATGTTTGACTTTGTTGACAAGTTGCATTACAGTTGCATGTAACAACTACATCACAATTAAAATAAATTTAATTACTAATCAACGACTACTTTGCAACAAATGTACAACTTTGAATAACACATGTGATCATGTCATGTGTATACATTTCCACCACCCAATATATATGACATTTCAACTTGTTTGCAACTAGAATGCAATTGTATTTCAATTTAAAATTTGAAATTTAAAGATCTAAAATTTGGGAAGGAAACCTTTAAGCAAGTGACACATGGCAATATATCAATAGATCTGCCCCAATGCATCAATAACCTTTATGCATTTATGTTTATTGTCAAGAAATTCAAGATTATTTTTTTTTATAATCTTTCTATATTTTTTGTATTTCTTAGTCTTTTAGTGATGTAATTTTCATATCATGTGTTATAACTAAGATTTTTTTTGTTTGTTTAGTTTAAATTAAAAACCAAAAGGTTGTTATAAGTTTTAATTATTTATTTAAATAACTTGGAGACTAAAGGCTTTTGCTTTTTATTTTGGAGGTTGAAGGTTCATGTTCTTGCTCTTTGTTAGGTTGAAGACTTTTTTTTTTCCTTTTGGAGGTTGAAGGTTTTTGTTTTTGTTCTTGGAAGTTGAAGGTTCTTGTTCTTGCTTTTAGAGAGGTGAAGGCTTTTACTTTTGCTCTTGAAGGTTGAAGGTTATTGTTTTTACTCTTAGAGAGGTTGAAAGTTTTTGCTCTTATTTTTTAACGTTGAAGGTTTTTGTTGTTTCTTTTGCATGTTGAAGGTTCTTGCTCATACTTTTGGATGTTGAAAGTTCTTACTTTTATTTTTTGATGTTAAAGGTTATTATTCTTACTCTTGCATGTTCAAAGTCCTTATTTTTGGTTTTAAATGTTGAAAGTTATTGTTCTTACTCTTGGATATTGAAGGTTCTTACTTTTGTTTTTAGATGTTGAAAGTTTTTGCTCTTACTTTTAAATGTTGAAGGTTTTTACTTTTACTCTTGGATGTTGAAGGTTTGTGATTCTTGGTTTTTTTTTAATTTGCATATATTAAAGAAAAATGATGTGAAAATATATTCGGTTTTATTTAGAAGTTGATTGTACAAGTTTAGTTTAACTTATAATGATGAGAGATTTATGAAAGGTGTTTTTTAATGATAATCATGTTACATATGTCTTGTTTTGTGTTTGAACATTTATGATGACTTTTGTTGTTTTTATGTTATAGGGATGAACTTTCATTATGTTTTAATCCATCAACATCAAAATTATGTATACAATGTAAAATTATTTCAAAAGTATCTAAAATTGTAATTCATTTTACTTGATTATAAGCACAATATTTGATTCTATTTGCAAGTGTATAAACTATAGTTTAGTTTATATCAATGTTTTACATACTTTGCATTTTAGTGACAAATAAGTTGCATGTTAGTGGTAGTATAGTTATAAACTAATTTTATTCAAGTTGAAGGGATTATTTAAATATTTTTGACATTACAATGTTATGATATGCTATTGATTTCATTTCAATGTGGAACAAAATATCATAACATGACATATTTCAAGCAAATAAGGTGGATTGAAAAAATTGCATGGTTCAAGCTCCATTTCAACAAAAATAGAAGAAAACATTCATTTTATGAAACATAATGTTTTAAATGACAATATTTGATTGTTGTGGGTCATCATTTTTATGATCTCACATTTTTTTTAAATAGAGAAAAATGTTTGTTATAAATAGCTTGGGCATTATATTTATATTCATAATTAAATTATCTTTTGATAGAAACTTTTTTTTTGTTTTTGTAATGTATTCTTCAACATGGAATGTAAATCTATTTCAAGTTTCAAATCCATTTCATGTTTATAAATAGTGATGTCCAATGCAATTCAACATTATCTATTATAATTAGGACAACATGATAATGGTTGTGTGAAGTTTGTATAATTGCATTATAAGTTATAATTTAGTTTTTTAGTATTACTAAAATCAATCACCATACAATTGTTTTGAAACCCAAACTTAAAGACCTAGTTGCAAATTAGTCACTAAATCTTTTATTTTAATTTCATCTTTAGTTGTAAGTTAGTTGCAAAGGATAGGAACAAAATTCATTGCTCAAATGGATGAATGAAATAATTTAAAAATATATTCATTAAACTAGTTATAAAATAGTTGTAAATAAGTTACAAAAGATAAGGATATTTGGAATCTATTTGTCAAATGGATGAATGAAATAATGAAAAAATATATTTGTTAAATTAGTTCTAAAACAATTGTAGATAAGTTATAAAATATAAAAACAGAAATCATTCATCAAATTAGTTGTAAATAAGATGTAAAGGGTATTAACATATGTCATTCATAAAAAATGGATGAAAAGCCATGTTGGCATTTCATTTGTCACGTTGGAATGTGCATGAGAATCTGACATGGAGATTAATTGCAAAGAAGTTGCATATAATTGCATGTGAGTTGCACCGTATATATGATATTATATACAACATAGGGTGTTCGTTGCAACTGTTCCAACTTGTCCGTTAACATTCAAAACCGTATAAATATCATGAATTACAAGTGTCCATTGTAGCTGGAAAACCCAATTGCTAGCCCAATTGTAAAACCCTATATTTTTTCATATTGATAATCCATAGAAACATAAACCATTGAAACTCACACAAAACATAAACCACAAAAACCTAATTCGAACATTGAATCGCATTCAAAACATAAACCGTTGAAACTTAGTTACCACATAAACCCACTTGAAACATAAACCATTGAAACATAGTTCAACCATTGAAACCTACTCGAAACATAAACCACTAAAAAAACTTAAAATTAGGGACCTCACAATGAATCAATCTTCGAAACATGACATAATTTCATCTTGAAGCATATCCACATCCAAGTCATTTTGAAACATAAAAAGCTCTCCTTCTGAAACATAATTTTTAATCAAATATTGTGCACCCAGGCTATATGGACTGATAAAAGAATTAAAATGATACCTTAAACTATTGATTTCTACATTAACATCATCGAGGATGAAAGCATTTTGTTCCAATTTGGTTTCGATTCTTGCATCCATTTGGATAGGTTGTTTTGCTTACTCCAAGATGTGATTATGTACATAATCAAACAACCATTCCTTCACTTGTCAAACACCATCAATGTGTACAATGGAAATTACTATTCACATAAGTAGCTTTCAACATGTGTCAACAAATAATGATCATGTTTCATTATGTTTCAGAGGTTTGTTAGGCTTTGCAACCTAAGTTACAATGAAATAATTTACCTTGTTTTCATTTGTTCCAAAGGTTGCATCGATTATAACTGCATTCTGATGACCATATTGTTGTATCATCATTGTCTACTAAAGAGTTTGAATTTTAATTATGAATGGGATTATTAATTCCTGATAGCTCTCCACTAACTTTAGACCTAATGTCCTAATAATAAAACAAAAGGTTTGGGTTCTCTTGAGCCCACATGTGAACATTTTCGGCATCATTATCATGTTTCTTATACGTTTCCTTTGCTACTTTTTGGCTATGTCTCGTATGTCTTATTCACATAGAATGGTGTCCTTGTTTAGGTTCCCACCAGTCTCTACAAGTTCCTACACATTTTTATGATGCTTTGCGATCACTTGTGAAATAGAAAGCCCCAATCGCAAATTTTCAAGTACAAAATCCTTTAAAGCTACAGAAACATGTGTGGCAAACGCAACTTTGTCCACTTGGAAGATTTTCCCATGGAAAAGACCTCCTATCACATTGATGTGCATCTTTTTGTAGTAGCATATTTTTGAAACTAAAGGGAGAAGATATAATGTTTTGATGGTAAAACCACATTGGCAGCCTTTTTTCTAGGACCTTCCATTACTTTCAATTATAATGCAAGTTTTTTATTTTCCTTTCTAGATTGCTTTACCTCTCTTATCAAGAGGCTTAATTCTGAAACCCATGTCCTCTATTAGTGCAAACAAATTATCTGTCTTATTTTCCTAGTCAAAATTGCAATTATACTTACAAATCAACAATTCAGAAAAACTCAAACTATGGTGAAATCTAATTTTGCACAAGAAAGTGGGACTAAAAATAAACAAGTTATTCCAAAACAAAGAAAATCAATATGTGTTCAGTATTCAAAACCTGGAACATTCCAAATAATTATCCCAATGTGGATAAATCAGTTTCCTTCTTTCATTTCTTCACAGCTACCGATGTGTGAACTTACAATTTGTGTCGTTGCGTCATTCCTTTTCGTCAATAAAGTCCTCCACTTGGTTTGAAAGGATGTATGTTGTTTCCATTTTGTGCACACCAAATTTAAAATCGATAGTCCATATCAAGTCCCTGTTTGTGAAAACTTCAAGATGCAAATGTTGCCATGTGCATTGGATCCCTTGCAAACGCTATGTATTCAAATCCAAATACATCCTCAATAACAAATCCCATGTTTCTCCAGTTGGAAGCTAATGAAAGTCCATTGAAAGTGTAACTCAGAACTAAAAAGCAACAACATGAAAGCGAGAAATGAAACGCAAGTTAGCCATTACACTCCCACACTCACTCACCCCCACCCCCTATCAAATGAACTGTAAAAGTCATCATAAATGTTCATCAAATGTATTTGGAGACATGCACTCAATAGATTAAGGTTCTTATAGGTTTTGTGAAAGCTAATTTTTGGCCATCACTAGCATGAAACATAATGCACTTTGGCCTTATCGACACCTTGATGTCTAAACAAAAAAATATTTGTAACATGACCATGTGTGCTAGATATCATGAAACAAAAACCCTTGGAAGTAGGACATTGAAACATAAGTTTTCCAAAACATAAGAAATTCAACAAAACTTAATTTTCCAAAACACAAGAAATTCACTAAAACATATTAATTTCATAGAAACTTCAAAAAGTTATCGAAACATAGGGAAATCCTAACAAATTCATAACTAGTCTCAAAACCAAAACCAAAACTCCGAGATTTCCTTAAAACTAAAACAATTTTCCAATATTATTAATGTCAATACATGAAATGGTAAGTAACTTAACCATGTGTTGGGTATCAAAAAAAAAAAACCTTCGGAAGCTACACATTCAAACATATTAAATCCTCCGAAACAAAAGAAACACAAGAAATTCACCGACACATAATTTTCAAAAAATAAGAAATTCCTAGAAACATAACAAATTAGTCAAAACATAGAAAAATCATAGAGACAAAAAAATGGCTGAAACATAATAAATTCATAAGCATTCTTGAAACCAAAACTGAAACATAATAAATTCACCAGCACTCCCGAAACTAAAACCGAAACATAATAAATTCACAAGCATTGCCAAAATGAAAATTGAAATTATAACCTCAACTCTGAGATTTATAATATTATGAAACAATGCAAAATATAATATGTGCCCTTCAAAAATAACGTATGCTTTGTATTCAAACTATTTAAAATAATTTAGAATTTGAACTAACTGAACATAACAAAAAAATGTTGTCCTCGAAATTTAAGCCACTAAAGTATAGTCGTTGAAACATGTTTAATTTGCTTATCTATGGAAGCAACACTATTTGATCATCGATCAAACACAACACTTCATAATCTGTCTATCGTCAAAGATAGACATTTAATAGTTTGTTGAAAACATGAAATACAAATTTCAATAACCTAAAATAAATAAGAAATATAAGATACAATAACACTTTATTCTATAGTATGGGTTTTGAACCCAAATAATGATATTTCACACTTTTTAAAACCTATTTTACATGATATCTCCTCAATGGGGCATTTGTTGGTTTTGAGATTACTTTCTATCCCTTTTTTCTTGGGGTTACTATTTGGGATTTGTTTGGTACAATTTTACTTTTTGTGCCTTCTACAAGTGGTCGTTTCTATACACTAGTCTTGGTCTCTTCATCTCCATGTGAGTTCTTCAACATCTTTCCACTAATGTTACTTGCCCCCATATCTTGCAATACAAAGTTTATTCTCCTTTACGCTATTTCCGAAACAATAATAGTGTTGTCATTAAGATCAAATTTCCATCCAGGGCGATAAGGAGGCATGCAACTTGGGCTTGGGCAAATCAACTCTTCTTGTAATGCTTTTAGCACTTTTGCTTGAACGTGCTTCACCTGAGGTGCCTCCCAATGAGTCTACAAGAAAAAGAACAAAATAATCTCAAAAACATAAATCTAATAATGTAAAACATAGAAAAAGTAGAACCAATGGAAATGTGACACGTTAAAAGTTAAAGACATGAAACATAAAAACCTATGAAAAGATGATGGAATTTTTGGATGAATGTCTTTTGAATGGATGGAAATAATGAAACATAAAGACACAAAAACATATAGCCTTAGAAACAAAAAAAAAACCCTAAACAAGAAATGATGAACTGAAACATCCTTTTGACTTGAAAGATGGATTCAATACAAAAACAAACACTTGATACTAGAACATGGATACTAAAACATGGCCTTGATAGAAAAACATATCCAACGACCTAAAACATGGCCTAACACAAAAACATAGACTTTATATTGGAACATGACAAAAAAATAAAATTGAAATACACAATGTATTAAAAAACTATAAACACAAAAGCCACAAATCCCATTGAAACATAAAAATCCAAAGACACGCATTATGTTTTAGTCCCAAAGGCTAAACCATGTGCAAGTAAAATACAATGTCGGAACAAATTTGAAATAACTATGAAAATATGATGGTAGTAAGTTTCAATATTCATTTCCACATTTGGACAATGTTCCCTATTGCCACGCTTGTCTAGGTACTAACCAAAATATTATACAACTAAGTATCCACATTCCCATGCTCCATTATGTGGGGGCAATGGGACATGTACAATTGGCCTAATGCCAATAACCACCCACTCATTATAATTGCGTGGTATGCCTTTTGTGTAAAACCACCCAAGTGCTACACACTTCACAAATTGATTCTCCTTGCAAACACTGTGATATCCAAGAATAAAATCAAAATGTAATGTGTGGTGGTGCATTAAAATGAAAAGAGACCAATGGTTGCACTCATTGTATGGAAGCACCAAAATGTCTTCCAACCCATTCGTACTACGAAGGTTTTTAACGCCCCATTGGGTAATCTTTTCTCATGTATTACCTTCATCTATATGCATAAGTTTTAATATCGACACAATCCAATTGTGTACAATATAGTAATATTTTCAAATAGCAAGTTTTTCCAACTACAACATAAACTGTAAATAAAAGTCTAGCATTATACCTCGCAATTCCCCTTACTGATATAATAATCATTACAACAAAAGGTGTCCTTGTACACCAAGTGATTTCACTGGATTAAATAATGAATTCACTAGATATAGCGAGTGGGACCTAATGGGGAAGCAATGAATTCATTGGTCTAGTGAACAGGGACTAATGAACTGCACCCACATTTTGTAATAATGAGTGCTTTGAAATCATCGTCCTTCAATCAAAGATGAATCTCCCTCTTTATATCACCATTAAATAATAACACATAGTTGCAAAATTCATCTTTAGTAGACGTTTCCACCCTATAGATAGGTGTATATGAATTAGTATTCGGGTCCTCGATATTTATTTGTTTTCATGTTTTGGTATGTATCAAAAATATTTAAAATATCCATGTATTTAAAATAAAAGATTTATGTTTTTGTCTATTTGTGTCTCTACATTTCAAGTACATAAACGATCATACCTTACCATCTTGAAAAGCTCAAGCAACTTGAAAAAAAACAAAAATCTTAGTAGGAGATGTACTCAAAAAGGAAAAAAAATGGAAAAAAACATAGTTAAGTTAAGAACCTGCCATTTAACTTTCGCGAAATGAACAAGTCGCTGGTCATTTTTAGGTGTAGCCTTTAGCACAATATAAAGTTCTTCTTCTGGGGGTGTTAGTGAAACTTCACCTTTTAGAACTTGAAGAACTTTCCACAACTTCAATCCTTTTCTTCACGACTTATTTCCTTGCAACTTTAGCACCGACCTTCGTTCCCTTGGGATTTGCCATATGTTCTTTTCGTTTTTTTGTTCGAAATGTTTTTGTTGTAACATTTATATCCTTTGAAATGTTCCTAATAACTTGATCAGGTTTTTCAAAACTCGGGGTACCTTCATTAGGTCCTTGTTGAAAAATATGAAACACAACCTTCATTGGCATCATTGCATTCACTATCAGATCAATGGTCATATTCTCATCAACATATGCATTTGACCATGGTATATTCCCCTATATTATGTCCTTTGGAGGGGAGATGCCAACTTGATGGGGCTTTGATGGCATTGATGTGTGGGATCTTATTTGATTATAATGTTCATTTTCGAAACATAATCGCCATGTTGCTTTACTAAAACATAACTAAGATCATGTATTGTTGAAATTAACAGAGAAGAAGAACTGACTATTTGACTTGAGCTTTGACATCCACTTCCTAGACTAGGCCAAAGTCTATATTGACATCCGAAACATGGAAATCATTTGATGCATGAACGGTTGCAACCTCAACCTAACCTTCAACATCTTGAGGATAGTTATTTGAAACATGATCAAGGTCATTTTTGCCCAAAACATGAATCAAAATTGTGTTTGGGTCCAACTCAAAACTAATAAAAATTGACTCGCCAAATTGTTTAAATTTATCATAGTTGGTGCTAAGATCTTGAGGAGCTTTGATGGTTTCATTCACATTCGTAATTGGGTTTTTTGAAACATGGATGGCAGTCGTTTCTTGGGGAACTGTAACATGAACCTAGATATTTAAAACATGATATCCAAAACCTAGACATTTGAAACGTGAACCTTTGAAAGTTCAATATTCGAAACGTGAACATCTAAAACTTGGACCTCTGGAGTTTCAATGTCCGAAATTTGAGGTTCCATTTCTTGAACTTCCAAAACAATTTAAACTTTTGAAGCTTGAACTTCCAAGACTTTAAGTTCCAAATATTAAATTTCCAAAACCTTTGAAAGATGCAATCTCACCTATAAAACACTATTAGTGATCCTTGAAACTTGAAGTGTGACTTCCAAAAATGAAGATTTGTAGGTGAAACTTATTTTGAAGTATCCGCATCTACTAAATCCGCATTTGTTTTCATATCCTCTAGGTGATGTTCGATTTCGAATGTTTCTGTGAAGTGAGTTTTTTGGTTTTTGACCTGCTCCTTGTCAAAACTCTTTTATTCATTTCTTTCACGAACCTGGATGCCCTAGCTAGTGGCTACGAAGTCGGATGGTGCTTCCAAGGATAACATTGTTGGAGCACCTTCAATTGTTAGTTGAGCTAGGAATCACATATTTGTTCTACCACCTTATCCAAGGCAAGCACAACTTCGTGGGGGAGATTTGTTGAAACATTTGGAATTTGTGGCACACCCCAACGCATGTTTATCCATCCCATGTTTATGTCCTCATGATGTTGATGATATCTCCTTATGTCCAGAAGTGAAACTTCCCCTTGTTCCTCATTTGTCTGCTCCCAAATTTCTTGTAATAATGTAATATCCTTGTGCACCATATCCTTTATTGCCTTAATCTATACAACAAAAAATAATAATGACATCTTTGACAGATTATTTGATGGTGACATGAACCTTTGGTACACAGCCTCTATATCCTTGTCACAAATATCTTTCCGAATTTCTTGTCCCCCAAACATAAAATGACCATCGTGCTTTAAAATATAGTCAACTTTCTGCTAAACTTAATGATGTTCCCCCATCCTAATCTTCCTAATGGATGCATTGTTAGTGCCTTGGAGTGGGCAAACAAAATTAACTTCATTATGCAGCAAATGTTAGAAAAAAACTTTTACCAACCAAACTTCTCGACGAACACTCTAGAAAGGTGTTTTCTTCCACAAAAGGTTATTTGTAATTACTTTAGCCTCCTTGAAAGAATGCCACCAGGGGTGCTCAAGTCTTTATGTCATAGGTAAGCATTTGTCATTATTAACAATATGCCATAAAATATTCCAATCCCATTTTATAGCCTCAATTTTTTTTACATTGGCCATATCAAACTCCTTGAGGCACTTAGCAACAAAGCCAAGCCTTCGTTGTCTTAATAAATCCTTGTGTTCGTTCTCCGCTTCATTGAACCATTATAGGCGTTTTTGTTACTCCAAAATTTCATGTAAGGAATTGGCCAATGATTGTGTGTCACCAACTTTTAGGAGGTCCATTATTTGGGAGATTGTGATAGCAACCTCATCTCCATGTTTAGCTTGCATTCGACCCAACAATGCAAAGTGTATTAACATACACATAGCCTACACAAGAAACATATGAAAAATGAATAAGAAATAATGATTAACCTGTTATTTAAATCAACATTCTATGTTATTTAACCAATTTCGTTGAAACATATTACAGGCATGTTTCGGGGTATTGGTGGGGTGATAGAAACATGTCGTTGCCATGTTTTAAAATACATGGAATGGTTATGTTTCGGGGACATGAAGTATCTATGATGGCACCTACTGAAAACTTAACAATGGAAAATAATAAAATAAACTTAGGAAGAATGTGAATGTGAAATAGAACCGGAATGAATATAGTGGACACGAATCTTTAACCTTAAGTGATGTTGAAACACTAATGATGGAAAATTTCAAACATGCATATGTATCTGAAACATAGGCATGGAATGAAGGCTGAAGTAAGTGATTAATGTGACTACAAATGCATATAATAAAAATCAAATGTAGTGTAATGGATCAATATGCTAAGATTAATTAAATACCACTTTGTTTCCTCGCATGACCTTTTCGAATGCGTAATAGGAAACAATGTTGAAGTTTGGATCCCAAACAAAAATACCTACACTCTCTGCAAATTCTTCTTGATTTTGCACTTTCCAGTTCTAATCAAGAAGATTGCATTACAATAGATACCAAATGCCAAGTGTTTCTATGGTTTTCCCAACAAACATTGGTTTTTGTTTTGAAAGTTTTCGAAACACTATATTAACCTTTCACAAGGCCTTGGTTTCACAAAGCACGTTGTCAAGCTCTAATTTTTTCTTCTTGTCCCCATTGTCTCCTTCTGGTTTTTTGGGAGTTGGTTTTGGGGCATGTAACTCCTTTGGATTGGTATCCAAATTTCATGATGGCAAGGTTCTATCTGAAACATCCATTGGTTTCAACTCTTCATTCTTCATATTGTGATTTGAATTTAGAAACCCTGAAAGGTAAATGCATTCAAAGATGAGACATACTAGACCACAAAAGCATGTTAATCAAAACCTGACGAAATACGGCTATCATAAATCGCCAATTTTTTCTCTAGGTTTATCAATTGTGAAAGTCGAAACATGATCACGTCCATGAACAAGGGATGAAATTTTCATAGACATGTTTCAAAACATGGTAATTGTTGAATAATTATGTAATTTCCACCAAAACAGAAACTTACCTATTGATCTCGTAATTTGTTTTTTTGGAATTGATAAAATGTTGAAACATGGAATGATAGACTATTGAAACATGATTGAAACATGGAATTGATATAATGTTGAAACATGATTAAAACATGATTTTTTGTTGGAAAGATCTAAAACTTTTGGAATTTTGGGGATAGAAAGATGTATATTGAAATAGGTTCCACATGAACTAATATGGGCTACTTTTCAATTAAACACTAGAAATTAGATTAATACTTTGTGAATGCTTTATAATTGCTAATTGAATCTTGTCAAAACTTAATGAAACATCACAATGTTGCAGATTCAAATAGAAAAAGGTGTGATCTAATACCACTGTGTTGCAATTTTTCTTGAGTGATAGGTTTTAGTGAAACAATGCACTTGAGAATCCTTTCTGGTTTTGAAACTTGTTTGACTACTTGGCCTCCATGTTTCGTGAGGCATTTCTTATAGATAACAACAAAATATTCTTGAACTTCATTGCAAATCTTCAAGGGTAGGGTTTCCTCCTTCTTGCGCTTGTGTTCAAACTTTTATATTGGTTGTAAAATTAATGTAGTTAAAGGGCGAATGCTCTGTGGTTTCAATAATGCATTTTCTTTCACCCTATATTCCAAATGTTTCCACCCTTTGCAAGATACACACCCTCCATTGCATTTTTTAATGGTAGGTACAACTTCAATTTGAGAGGATTCCCTTCGAAATCCACAACATTGTCACACCCCTTCTTTTGGTGTTCATTAATCTTCATATTTGAATTATTTTTCTAGTGACAATAGATATAAATAAACTCCTTCCTGTCCTCTTGACAATGATTGTGGCATTCCTTAAGTAATTGTAGCCACTCCTTGCAGGTGTAGGTTTCCATGAAAATTATTTTGTCCATTTTCACATTTTCTACTATCATGTCCATTGTTTCACTCTCCATGTTTCCTCTCTTCTATTAGGACTAATTCTTCTTATGTGTTAAGAACAATGGAAGACTTGGATCGCTTGACGCTTGAGTTGGAGGAAGAAAGAAAGCTCACAATTGTAAGAAAACCAAGAAATTTTATAATGAAACAAAACTTTAATTGAACTGAAACTTGGGTGCGTCTGTTCGTTCATTATGATGATTGACATGCGACATTTTTCGATTGTAATCAATTCCTATTTAAACTTTAAAACCTATTCCATTACTTTCATTAATTGTCCTAACAAAGTAGTCTGGTGAAAGTTAAATGAAATGTGGGAAAATTGAAAAAGGTCTAAAGTGTCATGGATGAGGATCGCTTGGGGGAACATGGAAAATGGTTCGATGGGGCCAAAACATAGTTCCCAAAACGTTACATGTTTTGGTGGGATATGTTTCATGGGCTCAAATTGTCCAAGCATCGAAATGCGCGTTGGGCCATGCCATTGAAATTTGACATGTTTTAGTGGGTGGTAGGTTTCGAGGTTCTTGTTTTTGTGGCTCATGTTTCATGGCTCATAATTTTTGACCGGCCAAAACAAGCGTTGGGCCACCACCAAAACATGACATGTTTTCGTGTTAATTTGATTTAGGGCCCTTGCTACCCATGCATGGAGATCCACGTCAGGCCACCTCGAAGTGAGTGACGCATGTATGACTTGTCACTAAAATAACATCGGGGTCTTATCTATTGGTAAGGCCAACGTGTTTGTGATGCCTTGTTGGGCATTGAAGTTAAAGAGGCCCAAAAAAAGTAAAAAATGATTTTTATTTTATTTTATTGAGCTTCAATTGTTCAATTTGTAGTCCACTAGAACACTGGACCATCTATTGAAAACCATGTTATATTAAACCCTATTCACATTATGTAGCTAGGAAGAAACAACATGTTGAATGCTAGCAGAGCTTGTGTGAATTAGGCCCATCCATACCCCCTATTTGGGCCTCTACCAATTGTTGTCACATTTAACATAAAATGTTAATTGTTTCCCCAACCACACATGTGAACATGAAAATCTTGGATAATATAAAGTACGAAATTGTTTAAATGTTACCACCTGGGTCAATTAAAAACAGTCATACCCTTTTACTAAGCCTTGTGGAGTTCACAACATCATGTTCATATTATACCGGTTCAAATTAATCTTCACATTATTTGAAGGTTGTATTTCATCCAAAGTATCCTATACAAGACATTGCATTGTTGCCAATGTATATGTTCTATGAGCAATTCCACACCTACTTTCTAGTTGAACATCTAGTAGGTTAAACACATTCAACATGGTGTACAATTGTTTCCTCATCCCTAAACATGGAAATTAAAACAAGATAATATGAGATAGACTCCACCCATAGTGGTAAGAACTCATGTACCCACAATTTCAAATGAAATATTGCAATCAAATTGAGTGAAATTGTCATTTTGTCACTAAGTTTGCTCAAGGTAGTAAAACCTGTAAACATTGTACTAATAAGGAAATGATTGGTTTTGATTGGCCAATGATAATGACTAGCCTAGGCGGTGAAGCTTAAATGGTCTCTTAGGTTAGATTATATAGTTTTGCACTAAAATGGATGGGAACAAAAAATAATTAAGATTGAATCTTGGATGCAGTGAATGTTGATATAGAAAGAAACATTGGAATGTTTTAAGGTGAGATAGTATTTACATTCAACCACTTGAGCCACTAAATATAGCTAGTCAATCAAGAGGAATAATTTACTATGCACTAGATCCTTTGTAAATTTACTAGTTCAAATATGAATGACATTAACAAGAACATATTTTGGATGAAGTATAGTATTTATGTCATCCAAAATATGTTATTGTTAATGGGTAAGTTTTCTAATCTATTCAGTCTAAAGAACTTCGTAATAACTTATTTAGTTACTAGTTGTAGGTGTGGACTTACCATCCCCTAACTACTATATAGGAACTAAAGTTTTTAAGTTAGTCCTTTGACAATAGGGTGGTTGGCAAATGGTTAGCCATTATTTAGAAACTTGTGAAGGAGATTTGAATGAACTCCTTAGTTTCTAGGAGAGGGTGAGGTGCTCTTGTAGTTTATGGGTGGTGAGAAACATGGTTTTTTTTTCCCAAATATGTAATGTAGCAAGGTGGCAAGAATCCCAAGTCAAATTGTGACATAAATGACAAAAAATTAATGATTTTTCCATTAAATTGTTGCCCACATGTAGTTGTGTGGTGACAATCTCTCTTAAAAACTTTAAAATTGTCTCAATTTGGTGATTTTCTTTTAGAAAATAGGCCATTTTTGCCAAATTTTGAAGGCATTGTCACCTTTTGGTTATTTTTCCGCAAAAAAACTCACAAGTGGGAAACCTTGTGGAGGGGTTTCTAATTCTTTTTTGTTGAATTCCTGGACTTGAAGACAGTTGTTATAAGAGAGATTACGAAGGTTTTGTGATTGAAATACAAAAGAAAAATATTCCAAGGAAAGTCATTGTGTATTTTTCTTTTGGATTTGCTTTTGTTTTTTTTATGTTTGTAAATAAATGTAGGTCATTCTTCTTTGATGTAGAAGATTATTTTTTTTAGTTTTTATTTTTCTATTCTTTTTCTTAATAGATAGTCATTGGATGGTGAAAACACACTACGATGACATTATATGGAAATCACATTAGCAGTTTTTGATATATATTTTAAATATAAATAAATAAATATCTTTTGTTCAATATTTTAAAAAGGATTCACTTATCTAAAGTTAACACAATTTTCTTTTCAAAAATACAAAAAACACTTCAAAATTGTGGATATTCAAATGAGTGATGGACTTTTTCTATTTTTGCAACAATGTTTGTCACCCTTGCAAAATTCAAGAACATGAACTTTTATCTTACAATGTATTAATCTTATGTATTTGAAATTTAAAAATATTGGATGATTAATGTTTAAGAAACTAAAGATGCACTAAATGAATGGAATATGATTTTAATTCAATGTGTTATGGACTTTTGAAGGTTTGAAAAATCCTTTTAGACATAAAAAAATGTTACTTTCCTAAATTATCTTTTAGGATTATCTTTTAGGTTCATTTTAACATCATGACATTAAATTGGAAATCCAAAAATATGTGATTTTAATGACATATAAATATTTATTTCAAATCAATTTCTAAATACACTACAATATGGACTTTGAAGGGAACATTCCACTACTATAGATGAAACACCCTAGTGTGCTTTCACCTTGGATGATAATTGCAACAAAATGGAAAACAACCATAGTGGAAAACATCAGTTCTAGATGGTGAAGGCAATATGTCCTTCTTGTAACAACCTACATCATAGTTGAAAATTGAGCAAGAAAGTAGCCTTTTTTTTTTCACAACATTGAATTTTGGGTTGGTTTTGTTTTCAAGGTTTTGTTTTCTTTCCCTCAAGGTAGGATTGCCTAGTGGAAGGTAGTCCCAAGGTACTTTTTTTTAACATACACCCGACAACTTTCACATGGTGTGGATTTGGGATTGTTGGGTTCATAAATATGCATTTGGCAATTGTATCACATATATTATTCCAAAACGTTGGTTGGGAACATTTTGAATTGCTTGGTTTTGCATTGTGGGGGTGTGAAGTGATAGTTTTTTTTTTTCATATGGGAAATAATTTGAGTTTTGGTCATTTTGCAAATGGTAGGTGGTGATGGAAAGCTTCTTACTATTACTAGTAGGGTGTCAACAAGGTAAAGTAAAGAAAAAAAGTAGTTCACCCAAAGTCTAATTAAAAATTGGAACAATTTTTGATATGGACAAAAAAAATAGATTCAAAATATTTTGAAGTGGAAATATAAAAGCATAGCGCCCTACATTTTGTTTATGAGAAGTTAGATACAAAGTTTGAACAACTTTGGTATCATAAAAATAGGTTGAAAATACGTTTGAAACTAACTAGGTCAAAATGGTGTTCAAACCTACTTCATATTAAAAATTTGATATATTATGATCATAACATTCATCATTTGATAATACATAAGTATTTTTTAAGGTTCCACTTAGTTGGATTTTTTAAAAAATCAATATCTCATCTACATGTAGCCCATTTTGTAAGATTGGACATTTTGTGCAAGTAGATTTTTTCTTAAAATGCTAGTTAATTCTACTTTCAAGATGGGGTTTTCCAACATTTTAAACACAAAATGAAAGATTATCATCATGTTAATTATTGTACCCAAAAAAAAAAACTTTCAATATTTAAATTTTTTTCATCGTTACATGTAATTTTTTTCAACAAGGAGTAGTGAGCTATTTACTTTACCTTGCTTGCACCTAGTAGTGGTTTATGTACAAAATTGTGGAAAGTTGTGAGGTGTACTTGAAAATGGGGGTTTAAGTTCTTGAAGATCTAAGGTTTGGAAAGAGAAAATGTAGTTGTAGGATTGTCCAAGAGAAATAGAAAAAAATTCAAGGACTCTAGCCCAATTAAAACTTCGAGCATTTACATAACCCAACATTTCATATTTTCTCTATATAGAGAAAACAAATGGGAAACACTACTAATTAGTAAGGGGAGGAATATTTTAATTAAAATTGACCCCTATAATAGTATCATGATTAATATAATGACACAAGGGTAAAATAATATTTATACTAGATTTTAGAGGAAGACTAGGGGGGGTGTGAATGCAAGTAACTTTGACAAAATAATAGAAAACATGTAGTCAACTATGACGATAACCATAGGTGCACCTAACCCTAATAACAACATGGAAGGATCCCTAGAGAATCAAATACAATCCCCAATTGAAGGAGAATGGATTTCATGGTGTTTTTCTTTGAGGAGGACCTACTACTAGGCTACTTTCAAAGGCAATCATCGTAGATGGTTACATTACCAAATGGGTGGAGGCTAAGGTTTTGAGAACAAACATGACAATAGTTATCATTAATTTTTTCTATGATGACATTTTGAACATGTTCAAATACCCTTTCACATTGACCATAAACTAAAAAATGCATTTTATTAATGACACCATTCAATTTTTGAGTTGCAAAGGACATTTGCAACTCGCTATATTTATACGTCGTGAGTGCTAACAAACAAGTTGCATGAATTGCAAAGTTGCAACTCATCATATATACGGTGCAATTCATTGCAACTCAATTGCAACTTAGTCAAAATAACTCATTTTCAACTACTATGCAACTCCATTATAACTACACCCATGATGTCATATTGATGTTATTAATTGTCATCCATATATTAAAATTTAACACATGGCATTATAAAAAATTGACATTTTTTTTGAAATAATGATATACATTTTCCATTATTATTATTATTAATGGTCTAAGATTGTGACATAGGGAAAAATAAAAATTTCCACGTGGCACATTAATTGTATTTTGGAAAAATTAAAAAATGAAAAAATTTATTTTAGTAGCTAGGTACATTGTACATAACCATAGGTAGGTAGGTTGGTAGGTCTTAAGACCTAGATACTTACATATTTATTTAAGACCTCACTCATTACCTACCTACCTACATAGGTAGGTAGAAAAGTAAGACCTACTTACTTACCTAGGTAGGTAAATAGGTAGGAAAGCACAAGATTAAGTGTGCACTAAAGAATAACCATGAAATTTTAATCTTATGTTTTGCTTTTAAGTTAAGTTTTTTTAAGCTCATCCCAAAATGGCACATGTATTTTAATGTGAAAACATAAGAAAAAAAACCTTCTTAATATAATTTGTAACATGGGATTCGAAGACAAAACATATGGGTTAAATTTTTTAGTTATTCATTAGTTGCAATTGAGTTAAACAATAACATTTAAATGTTCAAAGTAGGTTAGATCCAAGGGGAGAGCTCCATTTTTTTGTGTTTAAATACAACTTGAACCCCATTTATTGGCTCATGGTGCACTAAAAATTGTCAAAAATGAAATATAATTGAAAAAATTATGGCCCTTCAAAATAAAGGGGGTTTATAACTAAAAAAAACAAACCATTAAATGCTACAAAGGCCAGTTCCCAAACACCCACAAAATTCTTTGTATGTTACTTTGTTGATGTTAGAATTCAAATATGATTTGTAAAACTTCAAGTGTGTTCCTACAACACTTTAAATCATTCAAAATGAATAAAAAATTAAAAAGTTACGAGGTTTCAAAGTAGGAGGGGTCCAAAAAATATATATATATGTTTTGTAAGTTGGAAAATTTATTTATTTTATTATTTTTTCATTACTCATTTTCCTTTGCACTTCAAAGATGATTTCTAAAACTTGAGGTAACATTCCCATAACATTTTAAATCACTCAAAATGAAGCACATATGATGAAGATATAAATAATTGATAAATATGTTTCCTTATTAAGTTATAAATAATTGTATTATAATCATAACATAATTGAATAGTAGTATTTTAGTAGTCATGCAATAGTGGCCACACTAATTGTATCAATAGGAATCATAATTGAAAATTAGTTGCAAATGTATCCCATAATGGGTGGTGGAGATATGGACATGTGGCATGATTGCATGTATGTACATTGTACATTAGTTAGAACATAGTTGTTGCTTTAGTGACATATTTACAATAGTTATAAAATAGTCAAGTCACATGCAATTACAATGCAACTCTTAAAAAAGTCAAACATGGTTGACTACATATGTTTATAAATTATTATATAGAAGACCCATTTCAGCTCACTTGCAACTATTATACAACTAATTGATTTTTTGATGTGACAATTTATTTATTAATACAATGCATTTTTAAAGGGATAGTTGCATAATATTTATATATGAGTTTTTTTTGAGTTTTAGTTGCAAGGTAATGTGGTTTCGGCAGATGCGATTTCTCATAATGATTACTTATTTAGTGAACCATTTTTGGTTTCAACATACTAATTTTACAACATATTACCTTAAATGTAATTGAATCCACCAATAAGGTGTTTAGAACCTTGTTAACCAATTGGTCAATGATAAATAAAATGATTGCAATATAAACATCTAAGCATGGTTTTGTACACCTCTCATTCAACCTACAAGGTCACCACATGTTCCACGCATTATTTCAATCAATATATAAACTTAATCCACTCATTCAACATATATATCATCTTTACTATCACATCAAATAATATTATTGTCAATGATTCCATAAAAGTGTTATTAAATGTATTTCATAAGTAGAAAAATTAGATGAAAGTAGACAAGAAATGGTTAAGATCATTGGAATGCAATGATGGAATAGTGTTTTGTGGTCACAAAACCACTACCATCCAAAATCTTTCAAGCTTGGGGACTATGCTTTATGGTTTAAGGTCCAAGAAAGTTTAAATGACAATGGTTTGGCCCCTACTATGTACATTATTTGGTCCCAAAAAACACTAATGCGAATTTGGGATTGATAGGTTTACGAATATATAGTTTTTCAAAGCATTGACAAACCAATGATGTTCTATATGTGATTCTACAAAAATATTTCTCACATCCAAATTTAGTTATTTTATTTTTTCCAACCCCACTTATAAAACTAAAACTTGGAAGTTACAAATAGGTGGAAATTATTAATATCAACCCACCTGGACTAATCAAATTATCAACCAATCAATGATAAATGTCAACCTTTGTTGTACATTTTACCATCCTTAGCATTTTGTTCAAAAACGTTGGGCCAAAACCATTTTGTTGAGCCAAAGCAACGTGATTTTACTTTGCTTTATTCAATTTTTTTTTGCAGAACCACATATTAAGCATTGGTGGAACTATTATGAACATTCCATGTCATCATGCGGACCAAATGACAAGCTTTTTTTTGTTGAAAGGTTGGTGTGCATGTCAACTTTATATGTCAAATTTCTCTAAAAACATTAATTTATTTGACATATTTGAAGATTGGGTTCCAATTAGTCTAATCTTGTTGTGAAATGTGATTTTAGCTAAAAATTCGTTGCATGTGGAGATAATGGGCCTTCCTCAACCACAATGGGAACAAAAGTTTTAATTCCATATGTTTTGTTCTATTTGGGCATTGGGTCCTCTCCAATAAGTAAATCTAAAAGGGTGTTCATTATTTTAAAGATGGTTGAATAACACTATAGAACCATACAATTTATTAAAAAAATGTCTCATATATTTCTTTGGATGTTTAATATAAATATGCAAGATCAAAGTCCTAGAAAGAAAAAGTATGGGCCAATATGACTTGGTTAACATGCATATGAACATCATTGATAATTTGAAAAGTTAGACCATCTCCAATGATGGGCGTGTAAACAAGCACTAGATGAGTAATATAAATATTCATATGTTGACCTTGTATTTTGGTTGGAGTATGAAGGGTCTTGAACCCAATAATTACTACATTTTAATTTGTTCATTGTCTCCAACAAGATGGAATCCAATGTCATTATTATTATTTGGTGGAAACTTGCACACATATTAACTTGGTTTCTTTGTGGAGTATCCACAAAAGGCATGAAGACTTGTGCACACAAAAGGTGATTTGGATTTTTTATGGAGCTTTGGACATAGGTTGTCAAAATGGCCTAACCGTGGAGACAATGATTGCTTTCACATTTGCAAAAATACATGGACAAGGAAGACAATTAAAAACTAATCTTACAAACGTTATGAAGATGATTGCATTTGACACCAGACACAATGAATCTTCACTAGAAACACCTTTGGGGTGATTTGATTTATAAAGCTCTAATGTCATTTGCATTGTATCTTCATTAAAAATCTCACTTTTGTTAAAGGTGACAACTTGATAGTTACTACAAAATTTTGCCACATCATGTTTGATCAAACCCTACTTTGTCTCTAAGCTTTTAACAAGGCACTTTTTGCAATTTGCAATTAATTTTTGTTATAATGTTGCTTAATTCATTCCCAAAATGCTTGATTCTTCTACCCATTCCTTGTGATAGCTACAACATGTGAACTTGCACAATTGCTTATCCTCTTCCATAACATTTTTTTTTCCTTTTCACATTTTCACAGTTGTTATACTAATATTAGGTTCTTCCATTGCCATGCTTGTAAGTGCGTTAAAAATGAAATAAAAGGGTAGATTAAGATGGTTAATTTTGGTTGAAAATATTTACAAATTGATTTCCAAATGTTGATATTGGTGTGAGGCATTCTTGCACGCCTTCAACATGAAGATATGCACTCACAAAACCCGCTTGGAAGTGGAACTATTATGTAGTTGTAGTCTAACAAGTAAGGTGCTTCAATGTAATGCAATGAAGTTCACTAAGAATTTAATGCGTTGTGTTCACTTGGAAGATACAAAGACATTGTGAGAGAATTGTAATTCATCATGATGGAATGTGTAGGGGTATTATGTTGATGTTCATTCAATGTCACGCTTGATGGTTGAACCCCTTTTGTTCCATTCGTCATAACATCTACATACAACCTCTTAATCTAACATGCATTGGATTTTTGAAAAGTTAATTTAAAAAGGAGCCATGTTATAAAATCTTATAAGTTTTTTTTTTTTTTTTGATCAAGAGTTAAGCCTTGGGACTAAAAATCACTTTGCTTAGATTCAGGAAAAAAAGACAATTTCAACCCCCTATACTTCTGGCAAGTGTAGCTCCCATACAACAAACTCAATGATGTTGAAATTTGGAGAGAACCTTTTACACCTCCTAAACAAGAATTGTTTTAAGTTTGACACAAATCCAATGGTGGATTTGGGAGGAACAACTATTTGAAACAAATATTCAAAGGTTCTGTCATGGAAATCCTTCCATGAACTCCATTACAAACACCCTCTATTCCTAGCAAGTGTAGCTCCCTTACAGTCAAACCGATGATGATGAAATTTGAAGAGAACCTTCTACACCTCCTAAATAAGAACTATTTTAAGTTTGACACAAATCCAACAGTGGATTTGGGAGGAACAACTATTTGAAATAAAACTCTAGAGGTTTTGTCATGGAAATCCTTCCATGTTTATTTCTTACACACATTTTTTTCATGAACAACACCTTTCCACACATAAGAACTAATTTTTTCCTCACACATTCATTCTTTCTTTTCCCCTTCCTTCAACACAAAATATTCTTCTTTCCCTTAGTAAGCCTCCATGACCTTTCCTTGAACTTGTTCCCTTTGCCCAATGGAAGCTTCGAAATCCTTCCTTCCAATCAATGACCTTCTCATCCTTCAAGAGCCAATGAGAATTGAGAATGATTTGCCCTCCAATTGATTTTAGGATGAGAATTCTTAGGCCCAATAAGACACAAAAAATATTCCATCCTCCAATCAAATAGGATGACAATCTTCATGACTAATGGGATTGGAGGACTCATCCTTTCCCTTATCTTGGATATCTCGATGAGATTCTTTAGCTTAATCCTTATCCTTTATGTCCGTTGACCCTCACATCGTACTTCTTCATCATAATTATTTCAAGTAACTAACTATTGGGACAATTTATCAGTAGTAACAAGTAAACATCTTTGAGTCCTTACTTGACTAAATCAATTCAATGGTTGAAGTAACATCCCCGCGTACCATTTACTTTTTTTATATCCCCTATTTTTATTTTTTTTCCATGCATTAATTAACTATGTAATACGTAGTAAATTAGAATTAAAATTTGCATCACAAAAGCCCCCACATACTTTTAAAGCCACTGTTGAAATTAAGGTTTAATGAATTCATTAGATTTCGGATGTTCAAATTTTCATGAGGTTTCACCATCACTCCCACACTTTATGCCTACCCTAATTTGTTAAATAAAAAAGCCTCGACCCCTTCTGAACATAAGTACCACATTATTTTTGCTACCCTTTTGGTTTTTGTTGATGCATGTGAGAATTTAGTCATGGCGGATGATGTCGCTACGCCTTCGAATCCTCCAGTTTCACTAGTAGAAAAGGAAGAGCTTGAAGAAGCACTGCTCGACGTGAATGTTTCTCAACGGTCACACAAAGAAGAACCGTTCAAAAGAGTGGTGCGCACTCAAGTCGATCGTTGGCATGGGATCGTTGATTGTCTCCTAACCCACATGCTTTAACAATTTATTTAGAATTTGTTCTTGTTTGTGGAGCCGCACCATAAAATTTTAAAGAGTGTCAATGTGAAGACGATGATGTTCGTCTTCATTGTCGAACTTGGGTTCCCGGTGATGGCCATTATTGTTAGCTGCGAAGCCCAATCAAACCCCTTTCTATGGAGCATTGAGCCGAATACCTAGTTCGCACCATTCGTCGCATTATGGAGTTTTTGCAATTGTGATCTATCCCCATAAAGTTGTTTACTAAGTTGTAATTCACTAGAGGCCATTTAGGTGGAAATGTTAATACTTAAATTTAATTTTGATTCTATTTAACAATCTGATAGAAGTGAAAACTAAATAAAGATGTATTAAGATTACATCCTAAAAATCTTTCAAGTACATCATTTGTGCCTGAAGATTATTCTACATACTAACTTAATATTGTCATGGCGAAATGTTATTGTTAATTATGGGCTTGTATTCCCAATATATTAATAAATCACATCTAATTTTACATCCCCTTCCCTCTTTTTACAACATAAAAGGGTAATGCACTTTAAAAAGTTTACTAGGTCCTAAAATTAACTAAGCCTTGCATCAATTTAAATAAAAGAGTCTTCTACGCTGAAATATCCAAAAATTAATTCAAATCATTAATACTAAGGAAAACTATGGAACTAAAGCTTAACAATTTGTGGTATTATAATCCATGACTCACAATTGACCACCAAACTATGAAGTTCAACTTGAGTTTTCACAATGTTGTAGTTTATTTGTAGTCTCGTCTACCTGTTGGGATGTGCATTTATTGTGTTGTACCTTGACAACGTTACAATACTTTTGTAGAATCATACACAATCTTTCATTTCAGATGTTCTTATGAGGAAACTATAAATTGTCCACCAAAACCTTTTGAGAAAATTTCCCAATGTATTTGAAAAGTACCTTATATCTATCAATGTCTCTCCTAAGGAAGGAAAGAAGGATATTACACCTATTTTGAAGAGTGGGCAAGGTCTTACATCTATTTATAGGAAGTAGGTGTATGATGTTTCCCACTTCTAAGGACTAGGTGTAAGAACTCTTTGCCCTTCAATGCCTAGTGACCTATGTATGTTCAGATTCATGAAAACCTTTGCCTTGTGCATTACAATGGGTAAAGCCCATGATTGGAGACATTGCCAAAACAAGGGGCCTAGGAGGAGGTGGTACCTTGGGGATCGACCGTACGCATGTTTCTAAGGCCCATATAACCTGCCAGAGTGAACCAGCACCCCCTCCTTTCAGGTCTAGTTCATCCACAACTGAGTCAAAATGGGTCCCCAATGGACAGTGGGTGGCGGGTCGTGTACTCCAGTCTCCAATTGACACCATCCTTTAACAATCTTGATGCAGCCCACTTAGCACACTTGTCAAGGTAGTACTAAAATCCTAGAGTTTTTCGATGTGAAAAAAACAGAAGATATGTTGGTGGCCCTCGAAATCTATATCCCTACAGTATTGCCACTGGCACTAGCACAAGCAAAAAGAGGGTTTAGAGTCCTATATTCTTTAATTTTATCCCTTGTGTTTTGTCACATGTTCATTATGTTGTTCTTACCCTTTCCATGTGTCCTTCACATGTGTCTCTTGAATTTTGTCTCATATGTGAACCAGCACCCACTAGTATAGTACATTGTGGTGGATGGTAAGTGCAGACAGAAAACAATTTTCCATTGCGTTCAAGTTCCCTAGCTAACTATAGTGGTTACCTCAGTTACTATTTTATTTTACTAACTACTAACAAATGGAAAGTGGGTTGTTTATAGGTAGTAAAAACAGACCTTATCTGTGTATAAACTATAAACTATGTACTTACCTAGTAGCCACCTATTTTCTTACCAAATTTACCTACATAAGGTAGTGAATCTTACAGAATGGGTGGCCAATTTGAAACCGGATATCACCTCATTTGCTGGAATGATAACTCATAACACCATCCAGTTTGGCAGGGTTTCATCCAGTGGATTGATTTGCTCACAGTTCAAACTTAAATATAATTTAGTTTCATTTTTAATAATTATGTGGATGGATGTATGAAGGAAAGGATGCATATTTGGAAAGAACATAAACCAGTGTAAAGAGAGTAGAAAGAATGGGAGAAATGTACTATGGAGCAAGCCCTACCAGGCCCATTCAAATCAGGAACATGGTGAGCCCAGTAGGGCTAGTTGTTGTTCCATTAGGTCATGAGGGAACCCTAGGGCTTGTTCCAAAGCATAAAATAAAAAAGTTAATTAATTTATGACTTAAATTTTAATTTAAGACTTTGGACAACCTGGTGGATGGGATGAACTCCATCTGATGACCACCTCCTTTAACAAGTATGTGATCATTTTATATGAATGTTATTTAAATGCATGTTTCAATAAGCTTATTGTTAAGTAAACATGAGAATGTCACCAAGAATTCTCCAAAAATAACATCCTGTATACAAATTGTGTTTAATGAAGGAGGGGAATGAAGGTGGATACCATAGTACCTTTTTAGGTTCAGCATAAATTAAATTATTTTCTAATTTGTCAAAAAAATTGGATATTAATAGTTAGTTATGACTAAAATTTAAAAAATTCATGCAATCAACCAATTTTGATCCTTGAACCTCTCTGAGTGGCTAACAATAGTAACTTGTTAATCACCTAAGCACAAAAGCACTAAACTTTTCTTCTATAAGCATTCGATTATAATAACTTTAAAACAAAGTGTTGAAATTTTCAAAATTCAAATTTTAACCCCTAAATTAAAAATTGAAAATTAAATTAATTATTCAACATTGAGATGCCGAACTTGAAAAGGTATTGTGGTATATGATATGTGCAAAAAAATCAAAGTTTGACAAATGTTCCAAAAATGATGGCTTTTCAAAAGAACTTATATTAATTTGATGGGACACTTACAATGTATTTCTAATTCATCTAAAGTGATTAAGCCCCTCAACTTGAGTTGTCCCTATTCACTTTCATGCTAAAATTGTAAGATGACATTATTACTATTCTCAACTTTATAACACATTTGTCAATTGTTTTCAAAAAATATTTCAAACCAAAGGTTAGCGCTCCCATCAGTGATAATGAAAAACTCAATTCTTTCAATTTTAAACAAGGAACACCATGCCAATCCAACAATGTCAACAATGTTTATGGATCCAAATATCATGTTCATATTAAAACAAAGACATTAGTAGATTTGAATTCTATATACTATGAAAGGAGGATTCCGCCTATTACCCACCAAGATATATATATATATATATATAATTGGGTAGATGGGTACAATGTAAACAATTTCAAGGAAAACTAGGACTACATATGATATAAGTAGTAACACATAAGATTTCATTCATTTTGAACATTTCTAAAGATCACATATAATTAATTTGAGTTTCAAACATAAAATAAATTATGAAACCCATCAATATGCAATTGATTGGTAATTGTATCATTATGTAAAAGTAAACCAATAATTTTATAAACATTGATTTAGAAGCCTTATTTGATAGCGGATTACCATTTTTTTATTAATTTTGAAAATCCATTTAAAAAATGTATAAATGTAAAAAAAAAACCTAGCCCGGTTATATCTTCAATGGGGAAAAAATCATAATTTAAAAAGATTACAATCATCATCTTCATTATAATATGATGTACTAACAAATGTTTTTAAAACATTTGATATGGACTTCACAACTTGAAAAGAAGTCGAGAATTTTTGTGAAAAATATTTTTTTCATCATTGGTTTTTACATGTGAAAACTTTCATGGATAGACCACCATTAAATCTAGTCCTTTGTAATCTTTTTTTTATAATTGTAGCATCGTGACAAGGCTATTGCAAAGTGAAAATTTATTCCAATTAATAATTAATTTTTTCATATTTGCTCTAATTTCATGATACAATGATATATTGGGATGTAAACCACCATTAATTGAGAATGTTAATTACAAGATGTTTTCCAAACATCCACCATGATATATCAAAGTTCCATAAGTATTGAAAACTATCAATAACATGCATTCATCCATTGACCCATTGAAAATGGGTTAGTGCTCCCATTAGTGACCAAAAAAAATTCAAATATTTGAGTTTCAAAGAAAGGCCACCATGCCAATCCAATAATGGCTACATTGTTTAAAAATCTAAAAATATTCTTAGTAGCTTCAAATTTTATATACCATTTCTCCTAGTGGTCGCAAAGTGCAACATAGTAGATTATTGATTTTAAAAAACACGAATGAAAGGTCCAAAAAATTTAGTTTCAATAACAAATGCAACTATCAAAATTTCACACAAGGGACACCGATGCCAACAATGAATAAGAATCAATATAATATTAATTATGAATATTAAAAAATCATGAATAATTTCTTTTATAACTAAATTGCATAAATAACACAACACATGAAAGGCCAAAAATGCACTTGAAACATAACAACAAAAGTGAAATAAATTAAATGATAAAAAAAACATTGAAAAATATTTCAATATTTCAAATCAACCAATATCTTATCAATGTCACCAACATACTTCACAAATTGTTTGGTGCATAATAGCTTAAATACTCACTTTAGTTCAAGAAGCACAATTACCAAGAATAGTAATTAGACTTTTGTTTGTTTTATTTTCTGAGCAAGAAAAAAAAGTTGAAATATCAAACTACTATTTTGGATCAATTAAATTCCATTTCCATTTGCCATTCCAACAATCTTCGTACAAATGTTGTTCACTCAAATTTGACCTTTTATTTACTAAAACCCACCACTAAACCTTCACCATTTTGAAATTTTCATTTTGTTCATCCTTGGCAACATCACTTTGTGTTCTTCCCATTTGCAGTAGAATGAAGATAGGATCATGTGGCCTCATGAAAACAAAATTTCCACTTTTGAGATTTTTAGATGAGGTGTGTGTTGGAACATGTTTCAAGTTTTTTAGGCCCATAATAAGGACACATGATTAAGACTTCTAAATCAACAACCTTCAATGTGGATGACACCAAAGCCTTAACATAATTAGATCTCCAATTGCTTGAAGGCTAAAAGCCCTTTAGAAGAGTAGAACTTTAAAGAAACAACAATTTTGACAAATGTAATAAAATATTTTCCCAATATTCCACATATGGATTCATTTTCATTTTGTAAGTTGCATTTTGTTCAATGCTTTGCTTCCAAAATTCTATGTATTTGGATAGTTCAACACTGATGAACTTTTCCTTATGCATAGACCTCAATGCATCATGGCCCAAAATTGGGCAATATGGAACAAGGCTTAGGATTCTAATAGGTAACTTTGGTGATCCATTGGGATTAATTTTCCAAAATTTGATTGGAAGCCCATCCATGGGACTATAAACATTTTACGTGGGTGAAATTTTGTATAACATCACATGCCAATTGGATGTATCAACAAAAAATCTACAAATATGCATATTACCATCCCCTACTAAAGTTTCAAGGCCATCTTTTAAACATGAGGACCTAGGTTTAAAAATATGGAATCTCTTGAATCAAGCTGTGGAATGAAAGGTCACTCATGTGAAACCATGAAAGCCTTCATCAAATCTACCAAAATGAAGTTGTTTTGTTTTCTCAAAATTTTGGATAAATACCCAAAACATCTATCAATATCCTCATGTGTATGATCAACTATAAGGAATCCCAATTTAACTTCCTCAAACACTTCCTTTGTGCTCAACAATGACAAAAATGTTAACAAATACCTATTTTTATTATCCTTCACACAATTATTCATTTGAAGCAATAATTTTTTTGACAAAGGTTTGGGACCAATAGTTTGACTTGTTGTCTTTAATTCATAGGTGCAAAATGATTTTCCTTGCAAGAGACATTCACAAATGTGTTTTTGTAGAAGGTGCTGAAACAAGATTTTTGATTCACAAACTAGAGTTTTTTCCAAATTCGAAATAGCTGCAACAATGACCCAAGTGTAGAATTGGGATCATTAGGCCATAATTCATTCACATATTGTGCATATCTTTCATTACCATGACCATGTGCTATCATATTAATAAGGGAAATGGGCAATTTTCCAAGCCCAAAAATCATTTTGTTTGCCACTTGGAACCTTGGGAGTATAGTTTTCACATGATCTATTTTGTCATGGATAAGGCATAGGAACTCATCCTTAAAGCACATAGACTTCAACCTCCAAGTATGGTTAGAAGCTTTTGCATGACTCTTGATGCAAGATGTGTTTTCTCAATTTTAGTTCGTATTATTTCACATTAATGTTATTCTTTCCCAATTTTGACATCAAATCCTTGAGGGATTCACACATAATACATTTTGTAAAAATTGACCTTCTCTTTTATACATCTACATTAAGATGTGCCTCTTCTTCAACATGTTCATTGCAAATTGAGAATACTTGCAATGTTTAACTCTCACTTATTTATAAAAACATAATGAAGGAAATAAAAACAATAAACCTCATACTGAATAACACATGATAATACTTCACACATGAAAATATTTCACATTGATGATTAAACCAATAAACAAAGACACCTACACTAATTTTGAAAAGAAAATTAATTCACACAATATTCACATACTGCAAATAAATAAATAAATAAATAAATAAAATCTTATTTCATCACTTTGTTTTTAAAGATTTTCTAGGTATCAAATAACAAACGCTAGACATCATGTTTACCATTTTTTATTCTTTTCATTTGATGTGGCATTGTGTTACCACACATGTCAATCAAGAATTGAACATTTGATTCTATATGCTTCCTTGGAGTTTGTAGTTTATGTTAACCCTTGTCTCCATGCAATAAAAATCTATAACCTTGTTTGCAATACTTTGTATAACATATATGTCAATCTTGACTATGTGATCTACACAATATGAATTAACCTCTCTAATGTGATTTTTACAACCATTACCAATAATGATTTGTTCATTGAGCCTATTGACCACCAAGTTCAATTTGTAATTTTGAAATTAATTTGAACTATCTAATTTAAAAAAAAAGGTATTTTCATATTTTTTAAAGTTAGGAAATAATTAAATACATGTTACTTTAAAAATGTCCCACAAAAATGTCATTTTCAATACATTTCAAGTCTTTTAAACTATGAAAAACACCGGTTATGTTATTTTAAAAGTGTTTTTGGGTACTTTATACTTGATAATTATTGGCTATTATAAAATATTCTTGCATTATCAATCAAGTTGTATGTGCAACTTTCCAAGGAAAAGTTGGGGTTGCAAGCAAAGGTTGATGTTGCTAAGTACATGGACATGCACATTAAGGTGAAACAAGTTGGTGCCAACATGTGAGAGCAAATAACTATTGTTTTCAAACCCTTCTTTGATTTCATGGATTGCTTCAAGTTTTTAAAGTTCATAGTATGGTTTTAAGCCCTAGTTTAAGGATTTGAGTTTGGTAGATTATGTTGGCCAAGTTTTTACAATTGAAATTGTTATTACATATAATGGCCAATTTCTTTTCCTAAGTTTCAAGACTTTTCATTAGAAGTTGCATGGCCAACCCAATGCCATTTCTATTTTATGTAGGAAATTATGCACAATATGAATGATGTTTTAAAGTAGGGGTGTTGGAGGATGAAACTTGTTTTGAATAAGTAAATGCTCTTTTTGTCACATCTTTAAAAGACAATATTATGAGTTTAGATTGTTTTCTTGTTTACACACCTCAAGCTAACTTATTTGGGGATTATGTGTATAAGTGCAAGTTCAAAGGGAATTGTTATGCTTTCATATGTTTGATGTGCCATTGGAAGAAGTAAAAGACTATCTTCTTTGGTGGTCAAAGCATGAAAGACAATTTCAAACGATTGCCTCCTTAGCAAAAACAACACATTGATCTTTTTTTTGGGTAGTCACATTGAGATTGAGAGGGTGTTTTCTATTACAAGGATCTTCACAAATCTTAATCAATGCTGTTTCGATGCAAAAACCTAGCATATTTTAGTTCTTTTAATTAAGAACTAGCATGATGATCCCATTGAATGGTGAAGATAAGGGAGGACTTGAAGATGTGGATGGGTTTGGTGAGGCTAAAAAATATAATTTTAATATTGCATGTTGAATTTCTTGATAAGCTTGAGGATCATGTAAAGGATTGTGTGCAAAATTGGGACAATATTTATAATTTTGGTAATGTTTTGCACATGAGGCACAAACTAAAGAGGTACTTGAACTCCTACACCTCCATTGTTGCTTTGTAAATGTGTTAATTCAATGTTCACAATGTTGTACATTAGTTCAATGCATGTGTGATGTTGATAGAGTTAATAAATAAGAGATCAAGTTTAAAGTACAAACATCTTTATTGCAAAATAACTAAAAAATCAAAAAAGTAAATGTTCACAACATGGAGCATAAGATCAAAAACTCATTAAGGTTCTTATCACACTAAAGAACACAAGTTTGCAATGGGAAAAAAAGAGTCAAAACATCAACACCAAAAAATTTAATCAAGAAACCAAACCAAAAAAAAAAAAAAAAAAAAAAAAAAAAAAAAAAAAAAAAAAAAAAAAAAA
>Ga0116231_10001182_pt1 | contig 52389 bp, 36 predicted proteins | sample S1TSphgellanicum_2_FD_89695 | JGI IMG/M metagenome (GOLD analysis project Ga0116231, IMG submission 89695) | Host-associated microbial communities from peat moss isolated from Minnesota, USA - S1T2_Fd - Sphagnum magellanicum MG | ecosystem: Host-associated > Plants > Peat moss > Unclassified...
AGAGATGGGTATGGAGAGACATAGTATTTTGTTTTCAAAGATGAATCTTATAAGAACACTTATCTATGAAAATGCAGATACCTCACCACCAACAATTCACCACCAATAGGCTCGCAAGCTCCGTTGATCACATCTAGATAAAATTGTTGCAGCCGCCATTCGTCGTCGTCCTCCTCCTCTTCCATCTAGGGACCTCGATTTCAAGACCTGGTCCTGTCCGTCCGTCAAGGTCCTGAAACCAAGATCGACACCTGGACGGACAGACAGACGGACATACGAACAGACACCATCTTAGCTTTAATATATAAGATAGGTGGGCCACAGCCTAAAAACTCTACACTTCAAAATAAAACCTTCTATTTCAGGCAACCTCCATAGTTTCATGTTATTTTGAGTGATGAGCCAATCTAATTGGCTTGTTGCAAAAAAAAAACATTGAACTTGGGAGGCACCTCATCTAATTAATAGAAGAGGTGAACAGGAGAGGTGAAATCAGGCCCACTTTAGCCTAGAATCTAAAGCCCAAAAAAATTGAGATTAATAATCATGAAAAACTTAAGCACATCTTGGCCCATTGTTTGGCCCCAAGTTATTAATAAAATATCTTGTAACTCTTGTACAATTGAAAACTCCTTCCATCATTCACAAACAAGCAAATGAACTCCACAAGAAGAGAAAAAATGAAATGAAAAAAGAAAGAGAACATATAATGTTTATTTTGATCCTATGACATGGATTTCATCAAAACAACAATATTTTATTGCAGCGACCTTGTCCCTAACGGTTGGCAAATTGGCCTACCCAGTTGATAGGTAAGCATTTTTCTACCTTGGGACCAACAAGTCAGGGCCACAAAGTGTTAGCTTAAAAAAACGTAATTTTCTTTTTCAACCTTAAGTCCTAGTGCAAATCCTTTGAGGCTAATTTCAATGATTGCACAAAATAGGAACCCTCTATTTAGTTGGCCGTGACTCTTAGTGTAAAGTGGACCTCAGTGTTGGGTGGCTCTTTGAATTTTAAAAATAATTTTCAATTATGGTTATTTAAATATTTCCAAATCAAAAGAACCATCAGTTTTGGGTTCTTTGGGGGAAAAACAATTCAAAATCAAACGAGTCACAAAAATTCCCCAAAACCTCAAAAATTGGGAATAAATTCAAAACCTAAAAAAACTAACAATCTTCATGAAAGAACAGACAAAGACTGGCAATTTTTTGAGAACCACGATTACACACCAAAACCAATTTTTTGAAAATTTTGAAAACCCATGAGTGGTTATATACATAGTGGACATAACATTTGGGATCATTGTTCACTTCAATTCATATGAGGTTTTTGATGTTTAGCTTTCAACAAACAACATTGGACATCTCAAAAATTACAATTATTTATGATTTTTTGAAAAAAAATTAGATGAAAAATGATAAGCTAAGCAAATTCTGGTTTGAGAATTTAGACATGCATTGCTCCAAATCCCTATTATGTTCATTCATAGTTCATATGCTAATGCATGATCTATCTTAGCATCCTTGATATTTTGATGGCATGAACAATCATTCACACTCACATTTTTCATACACCCTAAACCCACATATTTTGTGTTATGAAAATGTTCTTTTTATTTCGTAAATTTTGTAATAAATGTGGTTTGTTCAATTACTTTTATGTCTAAAATCTTTTAACAGTGCATCTATAATTAACTATGTGCAAAAGTCCTTGCAAGAGTTAAAAGGAGCACAACCTTTCAACACAAAAGCGAAACATTGTTCCCCTATATTGTGAAAGTTGCAAGCACATTTTGAAATGTCAAGCATTGTAAAATTCAAGCTATGTATAGTTATTCCAAAAATACATACCTATCCTTCAATGCATTCAAATTTTAAGAAAGATCTTAATAAATTGCTTGTGCTAATAATGATTGTAAACTTCACTTTGGATATTAATTCCTTAATTGTGCATCTTACAAATCCATCAACCTGTCTTGGTCTTTATCATTTTGCTTTGTGTGATGATCTAACCACTCAACATTTGAACTTCACATGATTTTAAAATTTTGTGTTGAGTTTTATAATTTCACCTAATTTTTAAAAAATTATCGCATAGAGTTGACCTTCATCACTAATAAGCATGGTTGTGCATTGCACTTGTAAAATAATGTGCATTATGCCCCATTTTTTTATGTAAATTAGTAAAGTGATGTGAAGCTTCTTAATTAAATGTGATTAAATGTCTCCTCATGTTCAAGCCCATGAATAATCACTTAAACATATGTTTAAGGAACTAACACCTTCTCAAAGGACCTAATTTGTGATGAAATCATTTCAAGCACAAGTTGGATTGAACTTGCAGTGAAACGTTTTCTTCATTTGATACTAATGTGGGGTGTGTTGTTCGCCCAAATGTGAACTTGTAATTGAATTAATTGATCTTGATTTTATTTTTATTTTTAAATTCCCCTTGAGATTATTCAAAATTCAATATCTCTTAAACATTAAGGCTAAAAGTTACAAAACTTTCCTCCATACTTACTCATCAAACAATTTCCAACAATACCAAAAAAGTTCATAATTTCCCTAAATATTTATTTTATTGAATTTTCAACGAAAAATTTGTTGAATATTCAATAACTTTTGCACAATAAGTTGCTGCAATCACAATAAAAGCAATCAAAGTAGTTTTTAAAAGCAATGAAAAATCTTACCTCCATTATTTTGAAAAAACCACCAATAATAATATTTAATGAATTTTTTTACCAAGCTTTTAAACTTGTGTTTGTTTGCTTATTAAGTTGGAATCCTATGAATTTGGAGTCATTTCATTATGTGTAAAAGAATCTTTTACATACAAAAAGTACTAGTTGAATATTTTTCAATATTTTTAAAAATTGAACATTTAAAAAAACTAATCCATGTACCAAATGTTTTTAAATTTATTGTAACCTCTAATATACTTCATAAGAAGGTCCAATTGTGTTGAACTATTCAAAAATCCTTTCAAGATAGATTGGATTAAATTCTTATTTTTGTATTCAATCTTCATTTTCAAAAAATTTAATCATTGAAATATTTCAAAATTTTGATCATGGTTTAAAATAAAATTATATATTTTATTATAATGTAAAAATTGATCCAAAAAAATCAAATGTTTATTATAGTATAGGTCACATTTGGTTTGAATATTGATATATATAGTTCAAAAATTTGTATGAATGCTTGCCAAATATGACATTATAAATCAATACATGAAGGTCATTTGTAAAATGCAATGCATAGGGCCACTTTAAACAAGAGTCCAAGGATCAAGGTCCAATGAAATCGAACATTCTTGTTGGTCAAAAGCTTTAAATTGGTCCCAAGGCCTTTAGACAAAGGTCCAAGACCAACATAAATCAAATTGTGATTTAGTTTACATGGCATCATTTTGGAAGGAAAACCAATTGGTTCAGACCAAAAATAAAACTTTAAAAAAAGCTCATGATTTGGAAAACCAAAATGTAGACTAGGGTCCAAGGTTGTTCATTTAAAAATAAATTAAAAAAATTCCACTATTTTTTTTTACCCTTGTTGCTCAAATTTTGAAAAAATGAAAGATGTGTTATGGATTTAAAACATTGTTGAAAGCACACCAACTCCCCATTTTGACCAATTTTAGAATTGGCATGGCTAGTTTTGTGGATCCTCACAAGGTGGTTGTTAGGATTGTATTTTTAGCTTTTCCAAGTGTATGAAATGAAGTTGTATCAAAAGGTGGAACAGAAAGTGGAAGTGAATTTGGTTTTACAAAAGATCCTTAAACCAATTTCCATTCCAAATAAGAAATCATTAAAAAAAAAGGCATTTGTGATGAAAGAAAAAAATGAAAAAAGTGAAAAAATTGGAAAGAAGATCCATTGTGTGTAGTAAGAATAATTGTTTTTTAAAAAAACAAAAAATTAAAAAACCATAAAAAATGACTAAAAAGGGAAAAAAAAAAAAAACCAAAGGTTAACCTAATCCTTTCACATATAAATCATACATTTTTTTATATTGGACCCCAACCTTTAGACACACTCATTGTACTATAAGAAAAAGTGGTTTTTTTAATGTGAAAAAAGGTCCAATTCAAGGTTCAATTTGGTTCAAATTGGTCCTTGAACTTTTGGTCCTTGGACCCTTGTCTAAAGTGGCCCTTAGAATGAACTTTGTCCTTGGCATACCTAGATCCTTTTATTTTTATTGGAGCTACGTCTAAACATTGTGAAACCACCTCAATACACACCTATTCATTTAATGGATTTTCAAAAGTAGACAAAGTTTTTGGTGAAGTGTGTTTTCATTTGGGATATCTCAATATGACAAATAAAACAAAACAAAAAATTACCTTCCATAATATATAGATTTGTAGATCCATTTTCATGGGTATTTATAGAGAAACCTACTATTAATGGTGTCAAAACCTCAAGACATTTGATCTAATTGTGAAAAATGATAGATTGTGTTAAAAAATTATAGATTTTCACTTCCTATTGTACCTACAATTGATGTTTGACACAAAATAATTTGCAAAAGGGTCAAAACATGTGAATTCAAGCCAACCAATTTCATATTATTCATTTCCAATAAAATATTAATTCTTTGTTTTTTCTAAACTTAAATGTTTGTAAACACTAGTTGTTAACATTAGTGCCATGTCACTTGCCACCTCATCTTTAATGTTAATTAATGTAACATGTGTGGATTACAATAAATTTTTAACATTTTATGCATTGGGATAACATTAGCACTATCATTAGGTTTGGCATGGCATTTATTAAAATAATTGCCATTGGTGTGTGGTTTTTTCTTTTTGCTAGAACCTCTAGTGTTAATTCTGATATTTAAAACATATTTGGAGGTTCATTAAATGGTGGTTTGAGCTTGATTCTTTCAATTTATAAACCCTTTGGTTCTAGTTGTAGTACATTTTTTCAAATTCAAAAACATTTAAACCCGATTCAAAAATCATGTTTGTTTCCACGTACACACAAACACACTACCCAATGTTAAATATTATATGGGTATATTTTTGACAACAAATTACAACCAAGGTTTATATAGATACAAATTTTAACAACTAATTAAAATTAATGTTTAACTATAAAGTTCAAATTACTTTAAAATGAAATTGCCTCCCTAAAAGAAATGAGCTTGAGTTTAATAATGGTTTTTCACAATTATGGTTTTAGTTCGGGATCTAGGTTCAGTTTTTGGGTTGGTTCCAATAAGAGCATGTCACCTTAAATCCAAGTCATCAGAACCTAAACCTCAAATTTAACATTGCAAACCAAATACCATCGCATTCTAATAAGAACCATTATTGGGCAAGTATTATAATCCACTTTAAAAGTTGACAAATTTTCAAACTAGTTTGAAGCCAAAAAAATACTAGTTGTCAACTAATATAAGAATCATCAATTGATTGAATTTGCATACATTCGAATTTGAAAGAACTAAATGTGCATGAAAATTGCCACTAATAATTAAGTTACAATTTTAAAACTTAAACTAAATTATATTTTCTGAATTTTGGGGAGATAAGAAATAGCAACATACCAACCCATTCATTATATATATTTGAGTGCATTTTGAGTTTTGAGAAGGTGGAAGGAACAATCAATCCATGATTTATTTTAATTAAAATGTCTTGGATTTTGGGGAGATGAAAGGTAATAAATAATTAATCTTCATCATTTTTTTTACAACTTAACCCCTAAACATGAATGTAGACCAATATGGTACTCATTGCATTAACTATGCATAACAAGGTGTCATAGATTGGAATTCCAACACAACCAACAAACACCACCCCCCTCCCCCCCATGCATCTCCACCAAGATCATAAATGTGATTTGAAGCATCCAAAGTACTTTGGATGTTCTTGGAGTGCAAAATGAAAAATGTTCACTCCAAGCTTGTGGAAATTGTTTACAAAAACAAGAAAACAAAGCTAAAACCCTACCCAAATTTTTCATTAATTGTGTTCCCATCAATTTATTTTTCTTGTTTATAGGTTCCAGCGTCTTGGAGACATTGCCAATAATTATTTAGTAGGTTGTTAGGTGAACAAATATGATTTCCATAATATTTTATGCAAGTGGAAACCATGGTAGAAGATGGAGTTATTAGAAATGAATCATGCTCCAAATTCCTTGTAGAGTTGGAATGTTGGTGTAAAGAAGATCAATACCAAAAAAATTGTTCAACGAATTCTACATCTTCTTGATGATGATGAGTTGTGTAAAGTAAAGTTGTTGAAAGGAGTTTTTTTGCCAAAAAATCCTTAACCAAAGACTTTTAGATTTTATTCAGGAGGTATGTTACTTGGTTGTTGGGTTGGCAAGACAAAAAAATGAAAGGGAAGAAGGTAGATTTTCTAGCAAGTTCAATCACCTTCTCGAATATGAATGGTGGTTTAAAAAACTTTGTTGGAAAAACAAGACATTTGCAACAATATAAATTGACGCATTTCAAGAAATTAAAAAAAATGTTCACATCCAATGGAACAATTGCCTAACACAATCATTGCAACATGTTTTACAACATTCAAAAGCTATAGCAATGACACACTTGTCCCCACCAAAGATTTTTGTCCTAGCCCCCCCCCCTTCTAACCCCGAAAATGATGTGATGACATTGACAACCAATTCATTACTTGCAACATAAGCTCACTCCAACTAGCCCCTTCCCTTACTTCAAAAATTCATCTCATGACCACCACTTTAAACTTTTCCCCCCCCTTCCCCCCACTTAGTCATGGCCACTTTTGAACATAAGTTTGATATTATAATGTTTGCACTATTTGCTTCATTTGCTTCAAAAAATCAAACAACAAGAGTTGTTTCAACACACATAGATCATGCCCTTTCTATAATTGTAGTGGAGGGCAAAAATGATCAAGGCACAATCAAATCTTTTTAATATGTTGTTGCTTCTTGGAATGGCCAAAAACTCCTAGCTCGCATTGTGTTTCCAACAAAAAAAAATCAAAATTATGACAATGATGACAACTATTTTATGATTAAGGAACACATGTGTGACTATCTAGGAAAACACAATGGCAAGTTGCAATTTTTGGGCCATGAAACATTAACAAGAAGGAGCAAGTGATGTCACGAACAAATGCTTAAAAAGATTTGCAAAGTTATGCAAAAAACTCAAGCATGTCTTTCCCACCATTGCAAAAGTAGTTTCAATTTCATTATGTGGTTAATCTACAAGTTTTCAACCCATTGGAATTGTCGCCCCCCAAGCTAGATGTGAATTTTAGAAAAAATCTCCAATAACCCAAATTTTGCAAAACTTTTTTTTATTTCTTTCCATTTAGTTTTTCATAAATGTTTGGATACTTAATCTAGTTTTTTGAAAAATGAACAATTGACTCAAGATCAGGTGGAGCTTTGGTTTTGAGAGTTTGATGATTTTTACCATTGATACTTTCAGTTTTGGTGGCCTAATGCAGTAAAAAATGATATTTTACAATTTTCACCAAGTTTGTGGGTTCCAATTTCCCACTTTAGCCAATTTTTAAAGATTTTCAATTTGTGATTTTTTGGGAAATTTTCTAAGGTAATGTGGTGTCCAATTATCCACCAAGCCAGTTTTTTAGCAATCTTCCATTTGCCTTCCTTATTTGGAAATTTGAATGATTTTTCCAATTTCCAATTTCTAATTTATTGCAATTTTTAAAGGTAATGTGGTGTCCAATTTTTCACCAAACCAATTTTTGGGCAATTTTCCATTTTTCATTTTTACTTGAGAAATGTATGGTTTTTCTAGTTTTTTTATTTGTCATTTACTTGCAATTTTTTGAGGTAATGTGGTGTTTAGTTTTTCCCCAAGCCAACTATTGTTTATTTTTTCCATTTTCCCTCTTTATTTGTGTGATTTCTCTAGTTTTCCAAGGTGCCTTTTTTTTTTTGCAAATGTTTAACCTATAGTGATGTCCAATTTTTGCAATTGTTTAATTTTTCCTTTTTATTTGGAATTGTGTGGTAATGTGTCAACCCCTTGTTCATATGAATTGTGGATGAATTGAAACAAATGTCATTAAAAAGGAGCTAGTGCCTTGTTAGTGAACTTGGCCCTTTTGTATGACCCAAATTTATGTGGAAATGTGGTTTCCACTTTTTCATTCTGCCAATTCTTTTCACATTTTCCAATTTTCCTCAAATTTTGTGGCATTTTGTGTTAACTCCCACACATATGAATATTGGATGACTTGACAAAACCATGTGTTAAGAAAAGGGGTGTTGCTTTGTTAAAGAGCTTGGCCTCTTTTTTTTGCACTTTTGTGATTTTGAGGGTTTGGCATTTTTTCCAAAGTTTAGGCGATGTTTTCCAATTTTGCAATAAACTCTTTCCAATTGCTTCTATGTTGCTTTGGGTAATTGGTTCCAATTTCTTTTTGTAACCATAGTGCAAAAACATACCATCAAATGAAATTGTGTTTCTTGGAACCTCTTCTACAATTCTTCCACCAAAGATTCAAGTCAACCCTGACCTTTTTTAAGAGGAGGGTGCCAATAAATATTCATCTATGCACCTTCTTGCAAGTAATTTTTGTATGAACTTGATTTGCATCAATGATTTTATTGCATCAAAAATTGAATTGGACAATGTGTTAGTTGTTATGAACACAAGTGAAATTAGAAACCTATACCCAACTAAGCAAGTTGGGTTTGATGAGTTATGAAACAATAGTGGGCAATTTTGGCATAGGCCACAAACATTGCATATTAATAGATGCGAAACATTTCATGCTTCGATTTTTTATTTAAAGACGAAAGGTAAGTGTGTGATTATATCTTGTACTAAATTGCTAACATTGCACATTTATGATTCATCTGAAACTACTAACCTAACCAAGTTTCGGGGATTAATGGTTGCAAAATTTTATGTCACATGAGGGATTTGACATGTTAACAATTTTTTTGTTTAGTTCATGGGGGTACTTGTCTACACCTCCATATGTGCTCTTGTTATAACCTAAATTGTTGCATTGCACTTTTGTTATAACCTAGGAACTGTAACTTCATTTAATGGTTTTATTTTATTTTATTTTCTCCCTTAGATACTACCTTCTCCACCACCTATTTTGTGATTCCAACTAGCTCCATATGTACTTTAATGTCATTAGCTTTCAGTTTAATCCTTTCTTCAATAATTTTCTATTTTTGAAACTCATATTCCTCATTTTGATGATCATGTTTTCCTCCTTAGAGATTTCATGGTTCTTCTTCCTATTTTTCTTGTGTTGCTCCACTACATTCAACCTCCCTTGCCTCCTTTGTTGGATTATAATGCTTTGAACTATTTGGACTTTTATACATGAAATTTAGAAATGCCTTGTTGAAAGTTAACAAGTACTTTCTATACCTTCATCTCTCTTATGTGCAACCAAACACTTTTGCATTTCTTCTCTAAATTGTGCCTTTGTTAGCTCCCACCACTCATTTGGTTTAGCATTAGAATCTTCCATATGTTGTTTGGTGTGTAATATTGAATAATATTGCACCAAATCATCATATTCATCCAATCTATTTTGAACACACATAAGATCAAGGTCTTTGTACCTTTATAGTAATTCGTTTAACTTTGTATCAATTTTGAACATCTCCTTTTGTACTATCAAAATGTCTAGGACTATTTGTTCTTTCTTTTTTTCTATTTTTTGTCTTTGGAATTCTTTTGTTATAATTATGGATTTGATTTGTATGATTTATACAGGCATTTTATCTATTATATTCATATTTGTCTCTTATTCCTGCAACCATAATTATTTTATTTTCCAAAGCCTCCTTCTTATGTTTACATTCTAATAATGTCTTCTAATATTATTGTTTTATTACATTCCATACCTCTTCTTTTTTCCTCAGATCCTACCATTCTTTTTGTTGAGTTGTTAATTCTTCCATATTCTTCCTCTTCATTTCCTTGTTTTCTATGGTCAACTCTAACATTTTGACATTCACATTCTTTTCCATCTCCATTTTCTGCTTCTTTTAGCCACTCATTTGCTTCATGTATTCTTCATGTCTTGCCTCCTTTTATATTTGTTGAAGCAATCCATGTTTTTTTCCTTCTACTATGGTTAATCTAGTTTTCAATTATTACACTTCTAAACCTAAATTACCTATCTTGAGGTTGACAATGGCCTTAAATTGCCATATCTTCCACATATTTTGGTGTGAGATTTTGTGGTGTCTCTTCCATAAGTCCTTCCCTTAATGATACCACCTTATCCCTTAAGCATCTATGACTTCTGGCCAACCTCTAAATCTCTTCCTTCTACTTATCCTAGTTGACTTTATGATACAAAAATTGCAACTAGTTTATGAGCATTGAGTGATGGTTTTATTAAAACCACATGTGGTACTTAAAGCTGCATTTGTGGTTGTTGATGATTTATCCATGCTTGTATATGTACATCATCAACATGCACCTCCATTTTTGTATGAAAATCATACAAGTAACCACTTCATCTCATTACACATGTTGATGTCATGCTTTAATTGTTACTTCAAGTTGTGGTGATCTACTTCTTTCACCCTTCATCTGTTGTAGCTACTCTTTGCTCATTTGTTTTTATGATGCACTAATTTCCTTATGTGGTTTAAAAGGAACATGTTTTGTAACCAAACTTGGAATTGTAACCCCAAATGATTTCGTATTCCCCTTCATCAATTTTTGAGGTCAAACATCTTCCCTTGATTTCCTTTTTTGTTTTGATCCTTCCTTAGTTTCAGATCTATTCTTTCTCTTTTCCATGGTATGTGGGGATCCCATCAAAGCTCCTTTCAACTATTCAAAACACGTTGTAAAGTTTTTATTTTGTCTTTTTTTGGTTTTTTAAAAAAATTCTTCTTTACAACTTCAAATTCCTCCTAAAACATATACCTAAATAATTGCTCTAAAACCAATGACAAATGACATGTTTATTTTTTCCCCTCATGTTTCCCTTCCAACTTCATCTTTTCCTACATCTTTGTCCATCTATCCAATTCACCCCACAAATTATTAGACATAACTTGTGCCCAATCCACCTCTATTCCTTCTTCCACCTTCATGAATTAATCATGTAATTCACCTTTTTTCTTTGGTATACCATAGATATCACAATTGGGTATTTAATGTTAAATGACATTTTGAACTTCTTTACATTCCATTGATCTGCATTTGTATATGGTGGCTTGATACCATGATTATACAATAGTTCTTCTACCACCAATTTGTTCACTTGTTTTTTCGGATCCTCAATGTATCTAGCTTGACATACGTCAAACGCATCAACCATCATTTGTTTGCTAATGAAATACACATTGTCTTTTTTTTCAAAAAAATCTTAAATCTTTTGATCACAAAAGTGTTTAGAAATTCCACCACAAATCCATGGTCTAGTTCCTTCCACTTAATGTCCAACAATGTAACTTGACCTACTTTACTAGCCCATGCCTCTTTTCCCTTTCCCATTTTCTTCCACATATTTATTTTTTCAACATGTTTGGAATAATTCTATTTGGTTGGGGTAAAAAACATCCTTCTATCATCTGTCATCCCAATCCATCTTTATTCTAAAGTTTTTTAATCCATTACCCAAAGATTTTTTCTTATTTTTTCACATCCAAACCTTGGTGAATATATCAAACTTGGTTGATGTGGTGTGGTAGACATTGATTATTGACCTACTTTCTATGGTTGCATCACCTTTGACATAGTTTTTATAGTTTTTTGAACTTTTGGCACTTCTATAATTAGCTATTTTGTTGCACCGATCGTCTCTTTGTCCTTTTCATCACTTGAGTTTGAAATTTCCATGGATTCTTTTGATAATATTGCACTTGGTCCTATCGCCACTCTTGATCTTTTGCCCATTTTTCCAATTCTTCCTACATTCCTCGTTGTCTTTCAACAATCTCTTTCACATACCTCTCTGTCATAATTTGCTATAATATCTATCTTTTTACAACTTTTTGCGCTTTTTCCACCCTCACAATTCTTTGTAATCTTTCAATTGTGTTCTCTTTACTCATGCTACGAAATACATTGCAAACACAAAACACTAACACATTGCCAAGAAACCTCAAACACTAAGAAGAAACTCGATGACCATTCATGTTTCCCTCTTTTTCTTTTAAGACCATTAATGATTTTGATTTTGTACCTAGTGTTTTTTTAGGAATTTTTATGTTTGATATCAGACTAAATGGTATGTGGTTGTTACCTAACACGAGAAAATGGTATTTGGATTCTCAATTTCCTACCCAAGAATTGGGATTTGAGTTTTGGTAGGTGCAAATTCTATTTTAATTTGCTCTTTACCCACTAACAAACACCACAAAATGTTCACACAATAGCATTTCAATCACATATAATCTATTAATCTCAACCATTTTAGTTAATTTGCAAACTATATTCACACATTCTTCTCATTATTATTATTGTTCCATTATTTCCCATATTATGGATTATTATTGATAATTAGAATCTATGATCAGAATTTAATTGTTACAATTAAAAAACACAATAATTTCAAAATTTGCTCACTATTTCTTTATTAGAAGGAAGAAAAAAAAGAGGGTTGAATTGGGTATGACATATTGTTTTTGATCTAAGGGTTTTCATTAGAATCTTGATTTTCATAGTTGTTAAAAAGGTACGCCACACTAGTTCACATTTGTTGATTTTTTTTTGACCCTTGCCATTGCCAATTATATGACTTGGTTTAGGTTTGAGGCCATTTTTAGATGCATCCATCTAGTTGACAACAAGTCAATTGTAACAAATAATGATATAGCCTATAACAAAATTACAAAGACTAGATGGTTAGTTGAAACATGCAACGAGTTGTGTGGGCAATTATGGAGTGAAAAGCAAATTTGCATGTGGATGAAATGATGGTCAAGTAGATTGGGAAATACTCACCCATTCGGCAATACATGAAAGTTAAACTTTGCTAATATGGAATGAAACTTTGGTGTTTGGCTAATGTTAAATCCAAGTTTGTGCAAAAAATGGAAGTTTGTTATGGTGCACATGTCATGAGGATGCTAAACATGCGACTACTTATAAGATTGTCACTAGGTTGATGAATGCGTATAAGAACAAAAATTACATTGTCACATGTGATAACTTTTTTCGAGCCCTATTTTGTTTTGGGATCTTTTGAAGGTCGGGATGCATGCAATAGGTACTTGTAAGACTAATCAAATGGAATGCGCTATTTCTTTGGCCATTTATCAAGAGAGAGGATCAAAATGACAACTTTGGTATCACATGCATGCCTAAAACAAGCTTGTTATAGTTTCTTGGTTTGACAATAAACTAGTTTCCATTTTGTCCACTACTTTTAATCCAATTGATCCTACAAGTGCCACATTTGCCCTTTGATGGCATTTAATGAATCCATTGGAGATTCTTATTAGCCCAATGCTAGTGCATTACCAAGAATGCATGTGTTAAATTGATGTACATGATCAATTTTATGGATATTATATCTTGCAAATTCGGGCTTAGAAATGGTGCCATTGGATAATATTCCATGTCATTGATAACACCATTATGAACTTGTAATTATGGGTAAAACACATATGACCCAATTCAATAAGTTGGCGGAAACAATGTCATAGTTGAAATTAAACACGACTTTTTCTAAAACTCTTATAAAAAAGGCCAATGATGGTAAAGGCTTCTATACCCAATCTCGGGGGGTTACATTATTCTTTGCAAATGGACAAGAACCTCAATAAAAAAAAGGTTGTGTTTTGTGTGTTAAAAAAAGGAATCGGTCTTGTCCTACTTATGATGATATTACAATTTGTTTTGGTGTTTGTTTTGTGAAATTATATAACACATATACATTGATTGTATGTTAATTTAGTGGGGGTTAGGACTTGCACCATCACTTGGTTGGCCTTTCATATTCAGCTCATGCGATTGGTGGTGTTTTGGTTTGTTTGGTTTATTATAATAATTCACGTTTGTCCATCGAAATTACTTCAACTAGAAAGAAAACTTATTAATATGTTGAAGTCAAGGTTTCTAACGTGAATGTGGCATTTTGTCCTTTTATTTCAAAGTTGTATCAGTTTTTTGGTTTTTTATTTGTTTTCAAAATTTTAATTTAAAAGAATCTACACATGTAGGTAGTTCCTAAAGGCCAACATTTCAAAACATTCTAAAAAATAGAAAATAATATGGCCATGTGATCATATGGGGGTTTCGGATGTGCACTATAAGAAATCATGGTTTATTTTATTATAAAATTAGACCAAAAAATCATTCATTTTGACATTTGTTCAATTGACCATTTGGTCATACTAGACAAGTCAATTTGAACATGTCCAATTTGATTGGTGGTGTTTTTTAGTAACCATAAGATTGTTAATTAGACAAAAACATTGGCCAACCGATTTTTTAAAATTAAAAAGCCCAATTATTTTATTTTATTTATTTATATCATGTAGGTACCTACTCACTAATTTTTTAAAAATGTAATTAATAAATAACTATTAAGTATCTACCTACCCACCTACCTATGACCTACTTACCCACCATGGCCTCCTACCTACTTATCCACAATTCTCTTAGGCATTATACATTTACACACATGTACAAGGTATATATATGAAAATACATACTCCACATAGGATATGTTGGTAAGGGGATTGAACCTTGGTTTTGGCCATTAAATCACCACGACATTTTGTAAAATTATATAATACCAAATGCATTTAACATGTTTCCTTAAACTTCAATGAATTTTTTGTCAATGTGTATAACAATATTTCAATTTCTTTTCATAAATAAATAATTAGGTACTTAACTAGGTAGATAGGTAGGTACACATGCCTACCTACTTATGTAAAATATAGGAAGGTATGTAGGTAGTATTTAGGTAGGGAAGTAGTAAATAGATAAGTACTTAAATAAATAGGTAGGTAAATAAATAAATAACTAGGTAAATAGATAGGTAAAATGTATGTAAGTATATGTTAAGTAAGTTTTAAATAAGAAAATAACTTAGTAGGCATAACAAGTGGCACAAGAAAAAATCTTATCATTTTTCACCCCCACACCTTACAACTATTGTCCAATTTTATTACATTTCAATTACATTTGCCCATATTAAGTTTATAAGTGGCTTGTTGCATTAATTAATGGTTAATATTATTCATAGAGCTAGCATGTTCATAGTTCATTATGTTGTTCATTTATGAGTAGAATTTGGACTTTATTTATTTAATTAATAATTTCAAATTGTTGATGTGGAAATTGAGGTAGCCTTCAATTTTATTTACACAATGCATTATAATAGGTTAGTGATTTAAAAAATATTTCTTTAATTATCAACATGATACATGAGTTGGACTATTAACTTTTAACATGTTGAAACCATTATTTAGAAGTTGCATTTAACCTTAATTTTTTAAAACATATGTAATAATTTAAAACCCCACATTTATATTAGAACGAATTAATGATTTTTTTCACATCTTTTCAATTATTAAAATTGAACCATTCACTTTTAATATATTAAAACCATTATTCACAAATTGCATTTTGCATTTATTACAATATACTAAAATGCATGAATATATCACAATATTTGGTAATTATACTTGAATAATTTAGTGAATCTTTTCACATTTCTTGAACTATCAACATTTTTACATGAGTTGAATCATCCACTTTGAGTTTATTGAAATCACTATTCAAACATTGCATTTATTAGTGTATATTGAAACACACACAACAACTTAATGTTTCACATTTATATTTGAATGGGTTAGTGAATTTTTTTGCATTTTTTGAATTATTACATTTGCAGATGAGTTGAATAATTCACATTGAATATTATTAAATTCATTATTTATGAATTGCATTTTCCAATCACCATAATTTTTTGAAATAGATGTATAAAAATATAAGATGTCTCAAATTTATATTTGAATGGGTTAGTGATTAGGTCAAAGTGTTCATGCATGCAAAGTCTATGTAGACTTTTAAATTATAATTTTTTCATATATTAAATTATTGTACATTTATGTAAGCTAAAATGTAGTATTTCCCCCTTTTTTTCTAGGCTTCATGGACAAGTTTATTATTATGAATGTTCATGATGGCACCAAAAAAACCCCCAAACCAATCCTTTTTTCTTTTTGGTGTATGAAAAAAATCCATGTTAACAAATGGATTAAAATTTTTAAGTATTATTATTATTAAGTTATCAATATTTTATAATTATTATATTTTAAAAGCGATTTATCAATTTTTTAAAACTTGTTTTGTTACAAGTTTATGTTTAAATATTTGGAGATGAATTAAAATTTTAATTTAAAAATAAATAAATGAATAAGTAATAAATGGTGATAATAATAATGACATTAATTATTTTTTAATCTTTTCATTTTTTCAATTTTGTAATCTTCTTCAAGATTATTCATAAAAACATTTAACCATGTTTTGGCTATAAATCATATATGGAAATATAAAATTTTAAAAATATGTTTATATTTTGGTTATAAGTCCTAGAACCCATTTTGGAATTAAATCATTCTAAAAAATATAAATGTGTGAAAAATATTTAAAATATTTTGGCAATGTTCATGGCTTTTCTTATGTTTTCAAAATGATGGAAATTCATCACAAAAAAGAATTTAGTTCCATCATTAATATTTATTTTAAAGATTCAAAAAAATTGGATAAGGTTTACAATGATCTCAAAGATTAAACTTAAAAATTTTCAAATAAATTTGATGTTGGAATTATTTATGTGTTAATGCTAGAATTATTAAAATTATTTTAAAACTTTTACTCATTAAGAGTAACTTTTTTCTTTGAAATTTGTGATTTCAAATTTTTGGCAAATTTTTTTGTTGTTTACATTTCTTTTGAATTTACACAATTTTTTCCATTTTTTTCCCAACAAAATTGCCAAGTTAAGAAATTTTGAAACTATAAAAATATTTTGGTTGGGGCGGGGGGGAGGGGGGGTGGTATCCAATTATTTAAATGAAAAATTTCAGCAAGTTAAATGTTTTTACTTTTAAAAAGGAAAAAAAATGTAAAATATATTCTTATATCATTAGAAATATTTATATAACTTGTGATTTTAAAAAATAATTATGGAATTAATTATTTATATTAATGTATGATTCATTTGGTTAAACCAATATGGTTTTGATAATTTAAATGGCTATATTCAATATTTAATTAATGTTTCTTCTTGTGGCCAATTTTTGCCAATTTAAAGGGGCACCGACATTGAGAAAGGATTTGTTTTTAAGGAATTTTTCTTGTCAAATTTTGAACATATACTATCAATTGTTTTATAATAAACTGTGGTAAGTAACCATAATATTGAAGGATTTAAACAAATTTCCAACTACACAACTTATTTATAACCAAATGTGACACTTTTCTTATGGATGATTACCATTTTCACAACATTACAAAAATAAATAAATAAATTGTACCTATTCATATTAGTAATAAAAACTAGCAATTTTACAAAAATTCGAATATACTTTATGTATTTAAAATAAAATTGTACAAGACTTAATGAATGGATTATTGAATTGACATTGAATTGACAAAGATTATAGGTCAATTTTAAAAATTAAAAAAAATTATAGATTTATGCATGACATGCAATTGCAACTTTTTTTTAAAACCTTTTAAATTTCATTTGAGTGTATTGTAATTTTTTTGAATAAATTATTGATTGAAATATTTTTATATTTTGATTATAAATACTAAAACCCATTGTAGAATTATATCATTTAAGAAAATAAAAACATCCTTTGTGAATGTTGATGGACTTTTTTATGTTTGCAAAATGGTGGAAATTCACCACAAATAGAAGAAGGTTATATCATTAATATTTATTTTAAATTTTGAAAAAAATTGGATAAGGTTTATGATGATTTTAAAATTTGAGATTAAATGTTTTATAATAAATTTGACGTTGGAATTGTTCATGTGTTTAAGGTTTGAATTATTAACATTATTCTCATATTTTTATTCATTAGGAGTAACATTTGTTTTCAAATTTCTGATACCATTTTTTGTTGTTTACATTTTTCCTTGAATTTTCTCTATTTTTTTCCATTTTTTCCTAACAAGAATTGTGAAATTATGAAAATTCAAAACCAAAAAAAAAATGTTGTTTGGGGGAACAAGTGGTTAATCCAATTATTTAAACCCAAAATTTCACCAAATTGTGTTCCTTTTTATAAAGGAAACAAATGTAAATATATATTTTTACATCATATATATATGTTGTGATTTTTTTCAAAAGCGTGGAATTAACTATTGATATTAATGTCTTTAGTCTTGATAATTAAATGGCTATATTTATTATTAATGATTTTTTTTTCTTATGTCTAAATTTTGCCAATTTAAAGGGGCAACAACATCAAAAAATGATTTTTTTGAAAAAAATGTTTTTTGCTCCGAATTTAAAATATATATTGTTAATTTTTTTCAATAAAATATCATAATAACCATAATATTGAAAGATTTCAACAAGTTTATAACTACACAACTTGTCTATTACCAAATGTGGTCATCTTCTTATGGATGATTACCATTTTAACAACAACATAAAAGTAAATAAATAAATTTATACCTAACCATATTAGGGAAAATAAAAGCTTGCAATTCTTCAAAAAATTGACATATTTTATGTAATGAATTTTTTATAAAATACTTAATAAATGCACTTTTGAATTCACATTCAATTTATAAATATTTTAGATCAATTTAAGTTAAAAAATAGTTGTTGATTTATTCATGAAATCTTTATTTTAAGTTTTTTTTATCATTGTAAATTTAGTTTTTATAAATTATAATAAATTTTTTTGAATACATTATTGAATAAATTTCAAGGTCATCTTTTCATTTGTAGCATTTGAATAAATTTAGCAAAAGAAAATGTATTTTAAAGTTTGAATCTTCTAAACAATTTCATGCCAAAAATGATAAAGTTAAAATTTTTCATTTTCATTAATAAAATTTGAAATGGTTTGGTGGTTAAGACCTCAATGTGTTTCTATGACGTCTTGGGTTCAATGCTTGATGGATGCATGTTTTAATGTAGCTTGTACAAATGCAATTTACAAACATATCCATCATGATGAATACACAAGCATGTACATCACGCTTACCTACAATTGGTTTCAATGTTAGAAAAATCTTGGGAAATAGTTAGATCCCAAATTGAGATAGAGAGGTTTTTTTGTTTCATTGTAATCCTTACTAGTATTAGGACATGTCATTTACAATTAAATTTTTTGGATAAATTGATCTTTGTCAACAAAAATTAACCTAATGATCTTAGGATAGGTTTTAGAGCTCCTTTTAGTTTGGTAGGTTTAATTGAGAATGATGCAGATTTAGAGGACTTAGAGAAATTTAAAGGAGCTTTTCAAAGGGATGAAATTATGGAGTTTTAAATTTTGAATTAAAAAAATATTACAACTTACAAGTTTTCATCTTTTTTTAATAATCTTAAAATTTTTAAGTTATAATTTTAATTAATAAATTAAATAAATTATTAATCAATTAATGTTTAAATTTCATTTTAATTAGTGAAAATTTTAATGATTGGGTTGTGAAAATTGACTGATATTGTATATGTAAAGAGCCACCTTATTTGAAAACTAAGTGAGTTTGGGAAAATTTAAAAAATTGATACCTTGATCAGCCCATATACATATATATGAAAATTGATCAAGTTTTCATAACGTGATGTAAGAACTAGAACCACCCAACATTAATTTTTTTTTTATAGAAACACCTTGGATGGTCAATTTTGACCATTCATTATACATTCATTTCAACTCTTTTTGTGGACAATTCTTTTTTCACATGACTCATATGCATCCCCCAATAATGTCATAAATTTTCACAAAAAATGGAGCATGACATATCAATCTAGGTTTGCAAACACTTGCAGTTTTGAAAAACTGCCCAAAAATTTAAAAAAACTTCAAAGATTCAACGGCATCAATTTTTCATTTCTCATCAAAATGTTTGTTTTTTTTCCCCCCATGAAACATCCAACTTGAAGCCCTCCACAACATCGCCAAGCTGAATTCTTTGAAATCTAACATTTTATTTGACTTGTTAGCATGTTTGTGAGTGCTCTTCCATTTTTTTTTTTGGAGTGTGAGAGTTTTGGTAAAATGTCGATTAAAGGTTAAATAACCCACACAACCGTAGGTTGTCATGTATAAAGGCAGCCCCAAAGGTGGGGGGCACTCCTTAATTTAAGATGTCTATAATGCACTTAGCACAAAAATATCCCCCAGACACATTTATTTTCCACGACCTTTTTTGAGAATTTACATTGCCATAGACACAAAGAAGGCATTAAAAAAAAAAAAAATTTAGGGTTTAGGGTTTAGGGCCGAAAACGTTCCACGAACCGGTTATCGATTTCTTTTCAGTATCCCTCTGGCCGGTTATTAAAAAAATTTCAGATTTTCACATACAGACAGGTGTGTTTTAATTTTTGTAAATTTTTTTTCTGAACTTACATGAAAAAAATGCAAATCAAAATTCTTAAACACCATTGCACTTTAAAGTTGGGATTGGAAAAATGGTTGTTGAGAACTTTTTGTTGATTTTAAGGGTCACTTTAAACAAGGGTTCAAGGACCAAATGCCCAAGGACCAATTTGAAGTAAATTGAACCTTGAATTGGACCCTTTTTCAGGCTAAAAAAACATTTTTTCATAAGGTACAACAAGTGTGTCTAAACGCTTAGGGTCCAATTCCAAGGTCCAATATATCAAAAATATATTATTGACATGCGAGAAGATTAGGTTAACCTTTGGTTTTCTCTTTGTTCTTATTATTTTCTTTCATGATTTTTTCTATTTTTTCTATTTTTTCTATTTTTGTCTTTTACTTTTATCACACAATAAATGAACTTCAACCCTTCACTTTCTGCCCCACATTCTGTCTCATCTCCATCTCATGCACTTGAAAAGGCTAAAAATGCATTCCTTCTAGCAACCACCTTATAAGGATCTTCAAAACCAACCATGTCAATTTTTTAATTGGTAAAAAATGTGAGAATTGTTGTGTTTTGAACAATGTCCTCAATCCATAGCATGATTTCCATTCTCACATAATTTGAGCAGGAAGGGTAAAAAAAAATTGAAAAAAAAGAAAAAACAAAGAAATGAGCAACCTTGAACTTGACTTACAATTTGGTTCTCCAAATCATGAGGTTTTTTTAATTTTAATTTTTTTTTTTTTTCTTGTTTGGGCCAATTGGTTTTCCTTCCAAGATGACACCATGTAGGCTAAATCACAATTTGATTTGTTTTGGTCCCAGACCTTCATCTAAAGGCCTTGGAACTAATTTGAGATTCTTGACCAATAAGAATGTTCAATTTCATTGGACCTTGCTCCTTGAACCTTGTCTAAAGTGGCCTTAAGTATAAACAAAAAGGCAAAATGTGGTTATATGTTCAACTTGCCACATTCAAAGGTTTTGCAACAAACTAGTACCTTAAACCCATTTAAAAGTTAAAATGAAAAGAAAAAATGAAAAATTGAGCTTTTTTCAAGCTAAATTAAAACACTCAAACAACTTGCAAAATTTTGCTATAAACTTTAGCATTTTGGTCAATTTTCCCAAAACCTTTCTCCATTTCAGGATTGCTTCAAAACATATAATGGCATATTGAAAAAAAGTAGATGAGCACAAATTCACAACAAACTAGAGGATCAACCATCGCACACTAGAGGTCAATGTAATTGTTGAGAACACATTCAAAGTGATCAAATCTCCACACAACTCCTTGCGCTCCAACCTTGTCCTTTTGCTCATTCAATCTATAGTCACAATAACATTGAAGGAATGGAGATGAGACATTGCTTTGAAAGGAGCAATCAATTATCATGGTTCCTTCTCAAAAGGGCATTGCCAAAGTGAAGAAAGAAGAGGCCCCCAAAATGAAGGAGACACACCAAGAACATTTGGGGTTTGAGAATTTGATGACATAAATGCATGACAAATCTTTGGATGAAAAAATGATGAATGTAGAAATGCATGACAAATCTTTGGATGAAAAAAAATGATGACTGTAGAATTAATAACCGACCTGGGGTAACTTTTACATGTCCCAGCCAACATGTAGGTAGAGTATTACTTTTTATGAAAGTAATACCCTGCCGGCGAAATATGTATGGGTATCAACTTTTCTAATACCAGTGTGGTAGGTTTGTACCCGGGTATTAAAAATACCTAGATCCAACAGGTAGGTTAATTCCTACCTGGAACCGAATCCAAGTTCATAACCGAGTCAAAAAGCAATGACTGGCAAACACTGGTAGAAAAAACCTAAGCCAGATTTGTAGTGTATGTGACTGCACACTTACATAGCATCAATTTTTCACCTTTTCCCCACGATATCCGGCGGGTATCACAAGAGTTTTACTTTTATAAATCAGTTGATTTCTATGCTGTGTAATACCCTCAGTAGTGGGCATTACTGGAATTGGGCTGGCCTCGACTGCACATTAAGCAGGCCCTTATTCCAGTAATGTCCACGGCCTTGGCTTTTACCCTACACAAAACAGTGCAATGCATTCCTTGTTTTATGATGTCCTGAACGGAGTGTGCAGGCTCTTATGGTTTCTAATGTACAGATTTCAACAAAGAGAAATTAGGGCAAGTGTTGGATGGGCTAAAAGAGACCAGGTTTGGTAACAGCCAACCTAATAATTTTTTTGAAATTTTGGAAATGTCGGGGTCCTTTCATATGCAAGTAATACTGGATATGACTCCTTTGGGAATTTTAAAGAACCGCCCAAAGAACCTAGTTACCTAGAGAAGGCTGGAATCGCCTAGGACGAGAGAGAGAGAGAGAGAGAGAGAAAAAAGTTGGTTGCTTCAGGCTCCACATGTACAAAGTCCATTGAACTTCCTCCGTTGAAAATAAGGTGAACCTGTCTTCATTTCAGTCGATTCTGGCTGTCCAGTGTTCGTCGAGCTGACACAGCATGTGCGTGCGAACAATCACGACAACGACACGAGTCGGCACCACAGTGCGCACAGCATACACTGACCAGCCACAAAATCCGACAAACCAGCACGGAGGCAGGCACGCAGGGCAGGACTTCTACCCAGGAAGTCTAATAAGTCTACAGCGTCGCAAAAAGTTCATGTTTTCTTCGGCACCACGGTTCCGCAGGCTACGCGCCCGCACAGAATTTGTGTTCCAACGCTCGCTCGCTCGCTCGCTCGTCGTACCATGCTGCGTGATTGGTGCGCAGTCTCCGGTTGGTGTCGAGAACCTGTTGGTCTGTCTGTGCGACGATTGATCAATACCACGACCATTGATTGACACACTCCTCGGCAGGTTAAGCTGCTTTTTTTTTCTTTGGGGGGGGGTGGGGGGTCGATTTTTTTTATGTAGCCAAAGTGGCGATGATTCGAGGAAGATTTACCCAAATTTGGTTTAAAGCTAATTTAGAAAGTAAAATTTTTAAGAATCCTTCTATATTTATTTTTGGCTACCTTACTTGAACCATGAATAACAAATCTGTCTATTTTTCTTAAAGTTTTGATCGAATTTTGGCCATTGAAAATCTCATAAAGCACTAGATTTTAGCGAATATATATTGAATCAGCCAAAACAAGACTGCCCTGAACAGAGGACCATGGGCATCAGCGGGTTTTTTTTGGAGAATTTCTTTTTAAAAACATTCTGTCAAATATTTTTCTTTTTTTTAAATGGAAAAAAATAGAAAAAAATATTTCTTAAAAAATAGCCATATTTCTACATATTGTTCAAGAAAGTACCCAATATATAAAAGGATTTTAATATATTTCTAGTTTCATAGCTAGTCTATAGCCAAATCTCCTTGTGGATGACCACCCAGTGTGGCAACATCACAAAATTGGGCCCAAAAAATGGAAAGAAAAAAACTAACTGTGGTGTGCGTTCCAATTACTCCGCCTCCCAAGTGTACGTGCGCACGGCCACCGGGACTGCGCAGTCAGTCGTCAAACACGTGACATGACGAGCCACACGAATGTCAACCGCATGCCATGCCGTTCGAAGTACCTAGTCGCACGGTGGCGCCTGTAAGCGTGTTGTTTTGGTTTGTTTGTGTTTTGGCGGCCCCCCGGCCTCCCCGGCGGAATCTGTTTGTTTCCACCTCCGGGGATCTTGGGGATCTTGCCCCGCTGCGCCTCCCAGGGCTAGCCCATGTCGGGTGTTTTGGAGAGACGTGCAACTTGCGCGAGGCAGCCCCGAAAAAGACAAGTGCAGGAAAAACATTGGACTCTTCAACTAACACGATACCTACGCGTGAAGAAGAAGAAGAAGCAGAAGAAGAAGAAGGAACGATCGCAGTGATTCGGCTCCAAGCTCTCATTTCTTCGATTCTCTCTCTCTCTCCCTCGCTGTGCATTGGTTTCTGTCTTGTTTTTGCTTCTTGTGGGGCTGTGGAAGCGGCAGTCTGTTTTCCTTGCTTTGCTCTGGAGGAGGAAGATTGCCCTTGACGTCAATATGTTTCGCTGTCTTGACGATGAGTGGGGACGACTCTACTACTACAAGTCGATCTGATCCGTGAAGAGAAGATGCTAATGAAATTGGGAGCAGCGAGAGAGGTGTAATTTGGAGCTCGAGTTCTATTGTTGAGAATTGTGATTTGTTTTGCGAGCTTTGGAAGGTTTTCAGCGGAACGGGCGTCAATTTGCGGGATCGTTCTTGTGCAACGCAGTTCAGAGAAACCCCAGTGGGGGAGGGGAAGGGAGGGGACGGGAGGGTGGGCAACAGCCGCATCAAAGAACAACGCAGTTCAGCAGAGGCTGCTGCAGACCGGGTATTGTGAGTGCTCCAATTGGAACTTGCGAGAAGGTGTCTTGGTGGTATCCATATGGTGGGATCCATGGCTATCTATTCGAGCTCTCCTCCTACCACATGGCATATCCAAAATGCAACCAGCAGCAAGACAGCCATGGCCACGAAGGACATGGATTTGCATACACCACCACACGCACATCACCAGTCGTCAAAATCACTATTGCAGGCAGGAGGAGCCGGGCTTTCCACCATGTTTTCTACGACCAACAACATGCGAAGAAGAAAGTACGCTTTCTCTTCTGATGACTCCGGTTCGCATTTCGCAACAAGTTGTGTGGTGGGATTCGAGATGAGGAATGCAGATGCCGCGAGAGAGAAAGTTTTGCAGTTTGTTGAGGAGTTCAATGGATTATCAACTTCTTCTTCTTCAACTCCTTCTCATGCTGCTGCTGCTGCTGCTGCTGTGGAAGTTTGTGATTCCAAACTACGACTACTCCCTCCATCTGCAACAACAAAGCTTTTGTTGTTGGAAAGTGCACAGGCGCAGCACAGGGTCTTCTGCGATCCATGTGTTGTGAAGGCCTACAGACTAGCAGAAGATTCTCATAAGGGACAAGTAAGAAAACCTTCCCCCCAATGTTTCTACATACATGTATCTCTGCTTTTTCTTTGGAGGTTTACATCTCTCTCTCTCTCTCTCTCTTGCAGTTGTTTAGGGTTGTTTCTTGTATCTGCAGTGGCTGCAGATGTCCTCTCTCAATAGCCATGGTATTGAAAGATGTCTTACAACACCTGTAAATCTCTCTTGTGCTATGTTTTACGAGAGGCTGTGATGTATTTGGATGGGTGCAGTTTCGGCGAAATGGAGACCTATATCTTACGCATTGTGTGGAAACTGCTTTGATTTTGGCCACAACCGGGGCAGGTAGTGCTCTGGTAGCTGCAGGGTTATTGCATGATGCTGTTGATGATTCAAATTTGAGTCCACAGTTATTGCGGGGTGCCATGGGGGACGATGTAGCTGACATGGTCCTAGGGGTAAGTAGTTGATTGCCCTTTGGACTCTTCTGTGATTTGTACAGGCTGTTGATCAGATAGATTCTGTTGTTTCTTCTTCAGAAGATGCATTGTGGTTCTTCTGTAAAGAGGCTAGTATAAGGTCACAGCATTTTTTGGACTGAGTTGAGTGATCTACACAATGATCTTCTTAGGCTTTCTTGCCTTCATGGATTATTGATTGCATGGGTAAAATCTGCCACCAGGTTTCAAGATTAAGTGAATTCAGTCAACTCGCCCGGGACAACAAAACAGTCTGTGACCCACTGGAAGCTGACAGATTGCGAACAATGATACTATCAATGGTTGATGTTCGTGTAGTGCTCATCAAGCTTGCCGATAGGCTGCATAACATGAGAACTCTTGCAGCCCTATCATTTCGAAAGCAACTCCAGATTGCAAATGAGACCCTTGAAATCTTTGCACCTTTGGCTAACCGGTTAGGTGTTTGGAGCTGGAAAGCTGAATTGGAAGATCTCTGCTTCAAGCATCTGAAGCCTGATGAGCATAAGGAGTTGGCAACCAGACTCTTTAGTTGCTGTCGGGAGGGAATAGTGATGTCCTCAATTCATCAGCTAGATGAAGCTTTGCGGTCGCATGGAGTTCAGTTTACAGACCTCAGTGGAAGACCCAAGAATCTGTACAGCATCTACAAGAAAATGACTAGGTGTGCATGTTGTCGCTTATCAGTGTGCAGTCATAAGAACAGGAGTTTCTATCTTAGGTCCTATCTCTGTGTTGTTGAAGTGATAGTTTTCTGTGAGGATGTCTGTCCTGCTGGATTCTCAACATGTGCACCACACTTTGCAGAAAGGGACGAAGCATCGAGGAAATATTTGATGTCCGAGGGCTGCGTCTTATTGTTCAGGATGAGAAAAGTTGTTATGATGCTTTAGGCATTGTACACAAACTCTGGCTGCACATTCCAGGAACGTGCAAGGATTACATAATTATGCCAAAGCCTAATGGGTAAGTCAGGCTACCTACATGGTCTTGGTGGGTTTTCTGCACTGGTGCAATTGCTAGGCAGCAGCTTTGTCTGTAGACCAGTTTCTGGCAGTACCATTGATACAATTATGCGAACTTGCAGGTATCAATCATTACACACAGTTGTGAGGGGAGAGGATGGGTATCCCTTGGAGGTCCAAATAAGAACAGTGGCAATGCATCACCAGGCAGAGTTTGGATTGGCAGCTCATTGGAGATACAAAGAGGACAACAGCAAGCACTCAGCGTTCATCCTTGAACGGGTTGAGTGGGCTAGATGGGTGTTAACATGGCATAGTGAGATTTTGGACACCAAGATGCGGTTATCACCCTTAAGAGCAGATTTGAGACCACCATGTCCCTTTCCCACACACACTAGTGATTGTCCTTATGCTTCAGTGTGCTATGGACCTCAACTCAGTGTGATTGAACCACTGCTTATCATCAAGGTTGAAAATGAAAATGTAAGTCAACATGTAATGACATTTGTTTATGTTTTTGTGTTTAGTGCCCTTTGAAAGAGTAGCAGAGTGTGAACTCTACTTCCAATTTCTTTAGAAAGCTCAGTCTCCTAAAACATTTGTGCTAACACTGGAGCCTGGTTTGTTTGCAGATGGTTGTGCAGGAACTGCCTCCAGGTTCGACTGTTGCTGACCTTGTTTCAACCAGAAGGTCAGATATGGATTCTCTAGCAGTTTCATCAAGAAGACTGAGTCGAAGGGAAGCAAGGGTTAAAGTGAACCATCAATTTGTCAACACTTTCCAACAGAAGCTGAGGATGGGTGACTTGGTGGAGATAACAATGGTGGTTGTGTGTGGTGATACCTCCCAGCCCAGTCCCATATGCTCCACTAGTGCCAAAGACCAGCCCTGCGGAAAAATTGCCCTAGAGTTCCAAAGGGAGCACCTTAAGCGCATGTATCTTGACGGTGGAGACTGTAGTGAGGAAAAAAGAAGACCATTGGAGAAGAGACCAAGTGTTGCTGGCCTCATATAGTAACCTGGACCATGAACCAGAGTAGATGAATGGTCCAGTTGCAGGATACAAGCTAAGTCCTTTGGTGCCTTTACAATTGTGTACATAAATTTTTCAGGGACTTAGGGTAACTCATTCTTCTCCTTGAGTAGATTCTAAAGTGCTGTGTATCAGGCAACCCAGCATGCATGTCTTTGATTCAAAGAAGCAGCCTGCAATGCAGTGTAAACCCATTTGGACATACAGAAACAGGGATGCTTCCAAATGAGCAAAATGCTCTAATGAAAGCAAATTGGATTTTCATTTGAATTTGAGTAGGTGCCTCTTCCTTCTAAACATTTGATTAAATAGTTTCTGAAAACCAGTAAATATATGAGCTCTTAAACTACCTGTGCCATTTTGTGAAATTTCAATGATTCCCATCTTAGGAATAATTTGACCTAAAAGAAAGTTGTGCAATTTAAAGGAGCTTTCTCAACACATGCTGAAATCCAAATGTCCAAAGCAATGTCCAAAAATTCAATTGACACGAGAAAATATTCAACCTGGACTTGTAATAAAACTTTGAAACTTGAGTGCTGAAAAATAACTGAAACAACGAAGGAGACTGTTGGGAGTCTGGGAGGTATTTGTCAACCAGTGTTGGGTGGTAACCTATTAGAAGCGGGAACAGGCCAGTGTTATAAGGGCATTGAGATTTTACTCATACCAGACAAGTTCTGGTATGTCAAGTACCATGGAAGTGGGGGTACAAGTATGGTCCAGGTATGCAATTGAAGTGACCAGAGTAGGTATAAATTTGATATCAAAATAAATAATATGACCCTGAGTATAACTCTGGTATAAGCTTAGTTTTTCTTAGTTTGATACCTCGGGGGTTTATCAACCCTGGTCCTAGTATGTCTTTGCGAAAATTTTAAAATTCCAAACTTTAAACATGGCCGACACTTTAAATGTCCAGCTTCTCAATAAGCCAATGACAATCTCGTTTTACTTGGGGTACAACACTTTGCAGCTCCACCCCCTTTGTCATTACTTGTTACACATTACTAATGACCTAACCCTACTGAGAAATACTCAAGACCCAGATGTGCACTAGAAACCAAGCTCCCAAGTATCAGAGGCAATTCCCAAGACCTAGCTGTAACACCAAACAAACCTTAAGTCTGAATACTAGTCACAACATAGTGGATGCCAAGACCAGACTGGTCTATTATGAATCAAGGTATAGCAAATGTGAAGACCAGGCTGGTCTGATGTGAGTCTGGGTATTTACAAGACCTTATTCCAAATAGGTATGATATTCAATACCGAGGCTTATACCCAAGTTGATACTCTATTTTACCCATATACCCAAACAACACTGGAACAGGCAACAGGACCCAGACAGTTCTAAGGATCATAACAATAGAAACCCTGGTACTTTGCATGAAATGCTTAGGCTTTGAATGTTTCTCGTGGCTTTCTGTAACAGAAGAAAAAATGGATTCCTTGAACCTGTGCCCCACCCTCTATGTCAAGGTGCAGATTTGTCAAGACAATATTTTATATGATGAATCTAGGGTGAATGTGGCCCAATGCTGATGTAGTAAGTCAAGACACCACGTTTGGAATTTGCTGGCTAGTTAGTAGTGGGTGAGTACTTATAATCTAGGGTGAATGTGGCTCAATGCTGATGTAGTAAGTCAAGACGCCACTTTTGGAATTGGTGGCTAGTTAGTAGTGGGTGAGTACATTTAAGACTGAGGCACACTGAAGAAAAGTGCAAAAACATTGCATTGATCTTGCATGCTGAGTCTATGATTCAAGACCTGTTCTGACATCTTGGTTACTAACTTTGAGCAACTTGTCCTAGAGCCATTTGCTGATGGAAAATCTGAAGTTGATGCAAATGAAGCTGCTTGAAATGGGGCATGTCCAAATTAAAGCTCCTCATCAAAATCTCAGTCTTTGGATTCAAGACCTGTTCTGACATCTTGGTTACTAACTTTGAGCAACTTGTCCTAGAGCCATTTGCTGATGGAAAATCTGAAGTTGATGAAGATGAAGCTGCTTGAAATGGGGCATGTCCAAATTAAAGCTCCTCATCAAAATCTCAGTCTTTGGTCACTGGTTGCCACCTTGCAGATGCATGTCGGTTCAATTTTCCAATTGGCCACTATACATGTCACCTACTACAACTACTTTTTTCAACTACCCATTGGAGCAAGTTTTCAATGACATTGGCTTAGACGTCAGTGGGCATCACCACCTATTCACACATACATCACTTTAGAATTGCCTATAATAATTGCCAACAAAGTGGTCAGAAAGGGCGTACATTCACACTTAGCCAGGCCTGGTCACAAAGCTTCCTGGCCAGTGACTGATGTGGAGGCTGAGCGACAGGGTTGATGTGCAAGGTTGCTCTTGTTCCTTCACCACTCAGCCATCTACTTTCACCCTCCAATGGCTTGTTTGTTGCCCTTCAACCAATGTGTTTCAGTTCTTGACGGACTTGGTGAGCCAAGTGTATATGCAACCTGGCTGCACTTTGGCCTCTGAGTGGAGCAGAAGCCTGGCCATCAGAGCACCTATTTGTGGTCGAGTGGACATTTTCCTGTGCATATATGTACAGGCATAGAGTGAACCAGCACACCATCCACTGGATGGCCATTATGACTCAATTGTGGATGAACCTCAGCTGAGTTAATATCAAGTTTCATCTTGGTAACTCATTCTGTAACAAGTAGGTCCTATATATAGGTAGATAGGTAGGAAAATAGGTAACTACCAGGTAAACAGATGGTTTTTATATAGAGGTAAGGGCTGTTTTTACTACCTACCTACTAACAACCTGCTTGTAGGTTGCTAGTGGGTAGGCAGTAAAGAAAGGCAGCAGAGTTGACCACCATGGTTAGCTAGGGAACTGGAACCCACCTTGGGTGACCCTGCACCCCACCCTGGTACCAGGGTAAAAACTGTAATGTCCATTTAAATTACTCCTAAATAATACAAACAGTCCATGCTTAGACTGAATCAAGGTCTCAGTCCAGATCTAACATTTTTCAGGCTTAAAATAGCCACTATGAGGTCTCACTCAAGAAGATGAAGGGACTGAGTGTGGGTGCTGGCTCACTCTGGCCAGAACCAGCTACAAATGGTTCATATTAAAATGGTTACCTATGGGTTGGTTATACCTTGGAGGAAGATTTCAGCATTAAAATGGTTACCAATGGGCTAAACCTTGGAGGAAGATTCCACAACATATATTGCTTCATTGCAATGCTTAGAGAGTGGGTTCACCTTCTAAGGGAAGGTAGGTAAGGTACGTAAGGTAGGTAGTACTAAGTAAAGGTCAATGTTTTGCTTGATCCTGGATGTTCAAGCAAATTTTTGTTCAAATAAATGGGATGTGTGCTCGTCACGTTTCCCATTGTGACACCACAAGCCCTAAATAGATTCAAGATGAGGGGGGGTTGCGGCAGTGAATTCATGAATTTAGTATCACTAAACAAAAAGAATATAGAACTTATCTATGAGGCGTATTGCGTCTCCTCCTGGTAATGCCTGTGTCTAAGGCTGGTAACTTTATTTCAGGCTGCAATAAAGCAGGTCACTGGATGAATGGGCAAAGAAAACCACAATTGGATTTTCCATGCAGAGCATGAGTTACACATGCTATGCTCACAGACACCAAAATCATGTATATTACAAGTCTATCATGGTGAGTTCTAAGACTTTGCCCTGCAAAGGCATGATCAGCGTCTATATTTATCCACCTCCTAATCCATTCCAGCAACCACAATTAGAGAGCACTAGACCCTAGTGTCTGCAGTCATGAAGCTCCAGAACTCTTCAGCCAAACCAGACAACCTAAATCTGCTGGGAGAGAAACCATCAGACAAATAAGTAGGAGCAACACTTATGTCTATCCACTAGGAATACCTCCCTCTTTTCACCCCAACTCTTGCCCACAAGCCGATAAGTTGAAGATCCAGGGTAGAGATATGACCTGTACTTTTTTCTCCCGTTTAGGCTGATGGTCTCTGCATCTCTCTTACTTCAAATGGCCTATCATTAAAAGGCAAACAGCAACCAAACATTCTCTTGATCACTTTGAAGGTGCCTCCCAGATCTTGTCTGCTTATGAAAGTAGTGCCACCGCAGTTGCAGCAACAGCAGATGTGGTCGTGCATTTGAACTCTTTTGAGTTTTACTCCATCTCTGCAAATGAATATGTTGTTCTTGGGGAGGACCAACACAATCTATCTAACCCCTTTTACAAATCCCTCAGGGAGAGCTAAAACTGCAGCAGGCTAAATTCACCAGGGTATCAGTAGGTCACAGGAATGTAGGAAGGAAGAGAGAGAGGCCTTCCCTCCTCCCTGGACCTTGATCCCCCTGGCATCCCTGCTGCTGAAGAAGGCACTGTTGTATTGTTGACCCTGTCAATTCCCCCAAGCACATTATATTGCTCATGCACTCTTACACGATTCTCCACCCACCATTGCTCAGCGTCCCTTTCACTGAAACGTTTCCGACTGCAGGATACATGACATCAGCTGGTTAATACAAGTGGCCAGTGTTTGACAGAAATGGCTACCACCTTCCATTGGAAACAGACTTGCTTCAGATATGTGATAGGGCATCCAACTCTGCATCATTGGAGCTTTAACATGGGGGTGTGCTCTGGGAATTTTGACAGCAGAATAGACTGGGCATTTCAAATATCCAGAAAAGCAAGAGGAAGAGAATGGAATAAAAAATTGATATCCTACCTGAATCGCACACGCTTCAAGTCTCTTCCTCCACCTGGCAATGTGGTCAAGGTGATATAAACACCAGGTTCATCTTGTTCTACCCATTCTGTTTCAGGTTCTCTTCCATTGTCTGATGAGAATGAGCTGCCCACTGTCCTGCCCCCTTCATCATTTGGTTGTGCTGGTTCAAGCCCATTTCTCTCACCTTCTTTAGTATTAGCTACTCTCATAGCTGCTAGTACCCTGCCTCGGACCCCCCCAAAATCACTTCCAGCAACACCATGAGGACTTGAACCAGACCAAGGACTCCCAAAATTGTATAATTCAGAGACTGAAGTTGGGCTTGACACTGAATGGGGGCTGATAACGCCATTTGCATCAGAGACATGTAAATTATTGGTTACAGAGCTGACATTGTACTTGCGAGGCACTGATTGAGGTCCCTCTCCATCCAGTGATGGCATCAGGTCAGTAGTTGCCATCAGATGACTACCATTTGGCACATCAAGATGACCAACAAACATAGATGCTGTTCTCCCATGTCTGGAGGAACTTATGGGGTATCGATCTGCCCATTCTTTGAGCTGCAACATGCAATAAGAGACACAGTCAAGAGAGACAGTCAATATACTGTGGAAAACAGACAAACTAATTCACTTCTGAAGCAGCAGTACTGATATTCAACTCTGGAGATCCAGAAAACTGAGAAAAGTTGGAGGTTATAAGATCAATTAGACACATATGTACATACAACACATCATCCCTTTTTAAGGTAAAGGTTCCTGCAATTCAGAAAACCCTTGTATTGAATGTCATACTGCAATGCATCCTCAATTGACCTTGTGATGATGAACATAACCATGATCAGTGTTAAATACAATCCACATGAACTGTCTGCACCTGTGCAGTGAGAGACTTGATAACTTCTTTGGCTGCTCTAGATTTCACAGCCTCCTCTGTAGCCATTGCAATAGCATTCTGAAGTTGTTGAGAGAAACGCTGCAGCTCCTGCTCTTGGTTTAGAAGCTGACCAGAAAGGCTCTCAACCTGTTGGAAAGACACAAATTTCTCATCTTGTTCACTCAAAGAGAGTTTTAGGATAACAGGAAAACCTAGGTATGTACAAGTGCAGTTAATTTCACCAAAGCCCCTTAAGATATGAGCACCCAAATCTTGTGCCCAATTTAAATGCTTCCAATCAATCGTATATTTTAGAAGGACTCCTGAACATGTCTGAGGGCAACTTTGACAGTGCAGAAACTTGCAGGAAATCAAGTCAGCCAAATGGGACTTCATGATTTAGTTTGTCTCAAATGCTAGATCCCTTGCAATTCTGTAGAGAAGGTAAGATATATGAAGTACCTTCGACCGTAAACTCATATTCTCAGCACCTAAGGTGTCATTTGTCTTCTTCAGGTCCTCAATCACTGCCTTTGAAACGGTGACACCACTGATGTTTGGAGTGGGTGTTGTGGCTCTTGAAGGGCTGGACCTCCTTGACAGAGGTGACACTGCTCTGGAAACAGCCCTAGGTGAAGGGGCAGAGTTAGAGGAGGCCATTGAGAGTTTGGGTGTTGAGGCATTTGTTGCCGGATATCCCAAGTTGAAACTTGCAGGGACATCAACACAACCCCAGGTTGGCAATGGAGGAAACCCAGTTGGCACAGGAGCGACGCGGCTGGAAAAGGACTCAGGTTTTTTTATGTACTTTGGCACAGGTTTCCTGTCAATCTGCTTTACTGCTTCAAAAATGGTCGCTGGTTTTGGTGGAGGTGGCTGTGCTCTTGGAACTTTGAGCTCTGCTTGAGACAAACCCTCCCTCACCTCCATGGATCGTCGGCTAGGGGCTCCCCTTCTGGACAGGGGCCCAGGAGGTACAACCCCAGATTCAGAAACCTTTTTCAATTTTATTAAGCAGGGGTCACAAACACGGTATGGCTTGTCTGGATTTGGAGCCATGGAGGCTTTAAGAGCTTTTTTTGAACTACATGCATGACAAAACACAACACCACAGTTATAGCAATTGTGTCGTTTCCTTGTGAATCCAAATGGCTGCCTACATCCTGAGCACATTGTCTGGTCAGCCCCTGACAGCCATTTGTGTAGGCAAATAGCAGCTGTGAAGCTTGCTCCACAAGCTATACTTTTTACCTGTTTATCTTTCAGTGCTTCTACTAGGGTGGGAGTATTCCTGTCTTCTGTGTCTCCATGTCCAAGCCTCCCATTAGCCCCCTTACCCCATGTATAGACCTCTGTTCTATGAGTCAAGACTGCAACATGGTGCGCCCCACACGCAATCTCCTCCACATAAGCCTCCCACAGTTTCCCCTCAACTAGCCCAGGCAATTTTCCATCTGCGTCTGGATCCCCCAGTTGTCCATAAGTTGTACTACCCATTGTGAAGACCTGTCCTGCTGTAGTAAGAGCTACCGTCAAACTAAAGCCACATGCAACCTGTCGGAAATTGTGGTCAACAACTGCAGCTACACATGTCGGCAGCAATCGCTGTTCTTTGTCTCCATGACCAAGTCTTCCTTTGTCCCCATCCCCCCAGGTAAAGAGCTTCCCACATGTACCAGTGCTGGCATTCAAATAGCCCACCATCACCTCAACAACAGCAGCTGTATGCCACACCCCACATGCTGCCCGGACAGTCTTAAGTCCCTTCAAAGATTCCACCTCTCTTGGAGCATACACATTCTTCCTGTCTCCATGTCCAAGTGCACCAAAAGTCCCATCACCAAAAGTGAAAAGCTGGCCAGCAGATGTTACCAGTGCAGTATGCCAATGGCCACATGCAACAGATGACACCCTTATTCCTTCTAGAGGCCCATTCACTAGCTTGGGCATCCAGTGGCTGATGTTGTTGCCATGACCCAACAATCCAGAATTATGTGTGCCATCACCCCAAGTGTAGAGGTCCCCAGACAAAGTGACTGCACATGAGTGGTATAGGCCACATGATACAAACTCAGTATTTGTAGCTGCAAGAGCATCCACAAGCTGGGGATGCGCGACATCATGATCTACTCCATGGCCTAATCGACCCCCTGACTCCTCTCCCCAAGAAAATACTTCTCCATGTTTTGTCACAAGTGCAGCATGTCTTCCTCCACAAGCAATATTTTGCACATCTAGTACTACAGTGGACTGCAAAGCCTTGGGCAGCAGAGCATCCAATTTGACATCTGCAGAGATGCCAACTCTGTGTTCTCCACCCCCAAGAATTCCATCTCCTAAACCCTCACCCCACATGAAAATATCACCTAAGGCATCCCCCTCTTCACGCCCTGAACCATGGCTTGAGGAACTAACAGCACTTGACATGCTTATTCTAGAGTTGTCAGCCTGGCTTCCCCCGCCTAGTCTTGTATGTGCAGTCACACTGTCCGAACCTATATCTGAACTGCCTGAATGCATCGATCCTCCAACAGATCCTGCATCAAAAAAATTGCTCTTCATTTCTGTGGACAACTTTGACCCTACAAAAAAACCCTTCTCTATTCCTCTGCGACGAGGACTCCCAAAAAAACTGAGAGTTTTGGGAGCATCTCCATTATCCTGCAAGATCCACAGAATGGTCCTCTTAGAACATACAAACACCACATTGACAATTTGAAGGTCACTGTTGTGTCACTTCTGGCAAAACCAAAACAAACATGACAAAGAGTGGGTGTGCTCATAACTTTGTGAGTGAGTATCACTCACAGATTACCAGACCGTCATGTCCATCAGAATGGCAGCCACTAGCTGCCAGTCAACCCCTCTGTTTTCATCAGTTCTCAACATAGGTGTAGAAAAGTATTTAATACTCTGCTAAAAAATTCAGGTAAATGATCACACAAAAACCTGCATCTTCGGTTTCTGTCACATTTTCTAAAGCAACAAGAAGGATTAGTCATGATATTGGCTAGCTCTGAAGAGATGTAGTCAATAGAAAAAGTCAAAGGTATGCTCATTCAAGCTGCAACACGCTTGTGAGGGCAAGCTTCATGTCATTTAGCTTGCCTCTGTAGAAGCAAGCATCTAAGCCTAAGGTATATAGAGGCCTACAAAGAGGGTAAAGTTCGGGCCTTGTGCACAGTGGACATATCCATTAAACACAACATTGGTAGAGAGACCATTCTGCATATGTCTAGATAGACCCTGTGTTTCCTGCAGGATCAGACACATGCCTCACTCACAACTTTAACATAATTCATTTGCTAGCACAAGATCCTGTTGAAGTGCAGCAATACCTTATGGACCACAGCTTAACTAAAAACAGGTGAAAGAAAACTGAAAGGTCAGATAAATTGTGCTCAGCTGTGCCATGATTGCATTTATCATGCAACATATTCACATGGTTGTACTCTGTGAAAAAACACACCTGATGTAATCTGTCAGAGCTTCCAAATGGTGAGGTCAGTGGAGAACTTTTCTGTGTGGAAGCAATGGGACTGCTGGCATCAGAAATCCTTTCAATCTTCCCATCAGATCTTGATTTCCACATTTGAGAACCAGAGATCAATGCCTCAAGGCCAAAAAACCATACTTCAGCCTCCTCTTTATCCTTGCAAATCTGCACAGAGGAATACATGGTCAAGTGAGCTCACATATGAGAGAAACTTGTGCAGGGTACTAAAGTTCAGTCAATCCACACACGTGGTCAGATACTTTTAACATACCATATCCATCATCATGACCTACACTTGAGGCTGGCAACACTCGGCACAGAAGGTGGAATCTCAGGGGCTTACCACATCAAGTGAGCAATCATTGTCTTGAATTAAAGAAAATGACTGATACTCCTTCTCTGGCCGTGGATATCGCTGAAAAACAGCCTGTCAACAGAAAAAAAGACATTCTAGGCAAGTCTCAGAAGACTACATCCTAAATTAGGGCACTAGTTGATTCGGCCAAGCAACTAAGAGTAACCCCAAATTCAAGTTTGAATTTGCAAACCAAGGGATAGCTGAAAGTGGAGAAGAGAAAAACACTCACAGTGCGTTGCCCTGGGACAATCCTTGTCACTGTGTTCAACCAAAGCTTCTTCTCTTCCCTTCCAGAATACCAAATCAGCACAGATTCATCCTGTACAAAGCCCAATCTTCTCAAGCCAGGAAACACTTGGGTGTGCTAGAAAGCTAGTTCTAGGGTTAGAATATTCAATTCAGAAGAGAAAGTAGCTCAAACTTTGGGTGGAATGCCATCCAAAAGGAACAATAACGTACATTGGACAGTCTGAAGGGACAAAACTTAGGCTTTCCCCTGCGCCCGTACTTGAGAAGCTGCGCACCTTTCTTCAGTGCAGTGATGGCCTTCACATTGAGAAAAAATGTCCCACAGTGCAATCAGGTGAATCTAACAAAAGCATTAACATGAGGAGCTGCTATCGTGGAACCTCAGTTCAAGTCCACTCCACTCTGTCTGAATTCATTGGGAGAAGACTGAGCTTGCAGGACTTTATATCTGCGCAGAGCATGAGATGTGGCACAATGGGCAAATGGCATAACGTGGCCTCACGACCTTGCAGTTCCTCACAAGGGGATTGATAGAGTGTCAAAAATTGTTGTTTATCCCTGGCTCTCATGTGAGCTTCCACTGGAAGCTCACACACAGACTGCTTCTCTGTAGAAGGTCTGGTTGAGAGGTCAGAGGTCAGTCCTTTGAGGGAACCAGAGTGACAAAAGAAAAGAGGAAGACAGGGTTTCTGTTATTATACCTGTTCAATGTCACGCTCCAAGAGTCCAGACCGAGCTTGATCAGCCATGTCCATTACAGCCGTGGTCGAGACCATTCGGTTCCTCCTAATTGGGACTGCAGTTGTCAGGTCTGATGATGCGTAGGGAGTTGATTATCCTTGCCCCGGTCATCCCCTACTGGCTGGCTCTTAAGATGTTGACGACGATCGGCCTTTGTAACCGAACGAAGACTAAGAAACTCCAAAAGTGACGAGAGACGATCCAGACGGAAAAAGACTTTGGCTCTGCTCTGCAAACCGAGAGGCGCATCATCACGAGGCACAGATCCTCTAGGACCGGCGGAAGGCATCCACAGTCGAAGGCATCGCCAACAATCGACAGACAGAGAGGGTTGATTCCCGCGGGGTTCGACTGTGGATGCCTTCCACGGACTAGCTGGGACACAGATGCTCAAAGAACTAACGACTACTACACTGCAAAACTAGGAGAAAGTACTTGATCCATCCGCCATTCTTTAGCTTCTTCTTCTTCTTCTTCCCACTTCTGCACACGCTTCCCGGGTACTGCATCCTCGTAGATACGCAATCGACTTCTTGCTTCTGAGATCGCCAGCTTTCCACCAGGGCTTCCAACGTTCTCCTCCTCCTCCTCCTCCTCTTTCTTCTCCTCCATCTCTCTCCATGGCATTGTCTGTCTCGACAAGCTACTCCTACGAAACTTACTTTCTATAAGAAGGCTGCAACCGCCGAAACAGGCAGGTATCCATGATTTTTTATGCCCTAGCACATCCTCCCCGTTTTTTGCTTGATCGCATTTGCTTGAAACACAGCTCCTGAATGCCATACATCACCATTTCTCCTCAAATTTCGCTGGCTCATTGCAAGCGACGGATTCTCCCTTCTCCTCCTCATTCGCGGATACGATCAATCTCTCTGCCGCACACTTGCAGGCCCAAATACGCAGCCCACAAAATCAAGCAACAAAAGCGGGAGAACAAAGGCAGTCGACAATTGCGCAAGAAACGCTCTGTTGCAACGCTCTGAGAGCTTATTCGGCCATCGCTAACTATAGTCAGGTCAATACAGAACCTAACCACAGTTAGTACATCCGTGCTTTCATCCTAGTAAAGATTTTGCCCCTGTTTTTTTTTTTTCCTTCCACTTCCATTTAATTTTTGAACCCCCAAAAACGTAAGTGTAGGGTCAAGCCCATAGCCACCGGCTTTACTGGAATAAGGGGCTGTGTAAGGGGAAGCTGAGCACAGGCCCAATTTCAGTAAAGGCTGTAGCCAAGGGCTTTCCATCAGCCCTTTTTTTTCTGCCGAACTGGTTTAGGGTTTAGGCCGACACACTGTCGTTGGATGAGGATTAGAGTGCCAGTTTTCATCCAGTCAGACAGGAGTTTTCGCCAGATTTCTAGTAGTTTTCTACTGATTTTACAGTTTCCTTGACATTTTTTCAAGTAAGAGAAGGCCATCTCAGCACAAATTTTTTGAAACGGATGGAGAGATGAGAAGACCGAAACATCATTCTGTGGTCCTGTTTTATTTTCTCTTGTGAAAGTAGATATGATCACTACTTATTAGTACATTACACACATAGCTGTGTGTGGCATCAATTGTATTGTTTCTTTTAATCATTTTTTGCCTACTGAAATGAGAGGGGCGGGGCACGCACTTTGGATATATGTACATCATCTTTGCCTAGTGAAATGAGAGCAGATGGGCACGCACTTTAGATATGTGCATCATCTTTGCCTACTGAAATGAGAGCAGAGGGGCATGCGCTTTAGATATGTACATCATCTTTGTCTACTGAAATGAGAGCGGAGGGGCATGCGCTTTAGATATGTACATCATCTTTGCCTACTGAAATGAGTGTGGGGGGTGGCACAGCACTCTGAATATGACACACCCATGAGCGAAACACCTCATACGATTGGTTCCCCATGATAGATGGAGGAGACAAAGCTTCACAACCAATGGGGCCCTGTTTTCTCTCTCTCTCTCTCTCAAAATTAGAAATGATAAATACTCACAAGCACAATGTAGTGAGGAGCCCAACATCTCATAAGTTCCACAACTCTAAAATCCATTGACCACCTTGTGGGTTCCACACTTGTAAAATCCATCAACCGACTAATCAACAACATTCAAATACCTAATAAATGGATGGAAAACTCCTTGTTGACCATAGGGATTTGTTCTCTTTCCATTCATTGAGGTGGGGGGTGAATGAAGTAAGAAGCATCCCGACTTCTGAGCAGTGAAGTTACAAATGACCAGCATTCAAAGTCATGCATGCAAGCAACCAACCAACCCGATTCAGGGAACCCTCCAAAAAGCCTCACTCTGTCCCTTCTACAATAAAATGAAGATGCAATGATCACCCACCCCCCACCCCCTGAGAGGCCATTTCTTCTTCTAACTCCTAAGCTTTTTTTTCTTTTTTCTTAAAAAAACAATATTCTGCTGGTGGGACAGACTCTTTGATCTTATTGTGTGCAGTGCTAGTGGAGGTGTAAAACCATACACACAAACATCACAAACTTCTGGTATTTGACAGTGAGCTTTTTGTCGGGACAAAAAGACAAGAGCAAATAACCATTGGGACACACACAAATGGAAGGAAGGAACAAACAAACAAATTATGGAAATTGCTAGCAATGAATGAATGAATGATTGCCCACATCCAAAAAAAAAAAAAAAAGGTCTTTTTATCGCCCTTTTTGACAGTGTGAAGTGCAAGCCAAACTGGGGACGCCAGGCTAAATAATTATGTATGCCCACATTTGCTTTGCTCACTCGCTCGTGCGAAGTGCAAGCCAAACTCAGGACGCCAGGCTAAATAATTATGTATGTCCACGTTTCATTTGCTTTGCTTTGTTCCCTCCCTCGCTCTTCTTTCTTTAGCTTTTATCTCACCAACAGACGATGCAGTGTACGTGCCTGATGGAACTTAAAGTCAATGCAGGCCTTTTATGCATCACCTAAAAATACAAATATATATATAAAAAGACCGTGCATAAGGTAACCGATTTTCCAGCAAAGTTTTTACATCATATGCAACCATGGCTCCTTTCGGAATAGTGTAAAAGCTTGCATCTTTTGGACCGTAGTGGACACGCGCCCATTCTGTAACATTATGTAAAAAAAGCAGGGCGAGCGAGGGCCTTCCTTCTAGAACTTATACGTCTTCAACAATGGACACACACTTATGTGTCAGAGTTACCGGTTTTGGGGTGTTATTCCAACTCTCTTTCTAAGCTTTTTCCCAGATTGGATCCATAACCATTTTACGGGCTCTCATTTTTTGGTGCTCTCAATCAATGCCTGTCTTAAATGTGAATCCACAAGTGTGAACATAATTGAAATATGAATTTCTGATTTTTATTTTTATTTTTATTTTTATTTTATTTTATTTTATTTTTATGTTTGTGAAATAGGCCTTTGGAAAACCTGTTATCATCTAGTCGAACAATGGCTCATTTTGTCAGGCTTGTTGTTGTGTTCTTAGGGGGGGGGGTTGTGGGTGGGCAATTAGCATTGGGTACATTAAATGTTGGACTTGAAAACAACCATCTCCACTCACAACAATGAAATAGCCTAAATGCACTAATTTGGATGTAGTGCAGCTATGAAACTCAGTTTGGACTTTGGACACGTGAATATGATCTGAATATAATTACCTCCAAGAAGGTGAGTAAAAATAAATAATTTTTTGGACCCATCAAACCATAACAATTGGCTCAAGGGGTGACAATTAAACTGTCTCACTTTATATTGTTCAATTTTTCATGTTTTATGTGTGAGGATGGGGAATAATTTACACAATAGTCATTAGGTATGCTGAATGTGATGAACATTGATATAAGGCCAAAGATGGAGGGGGATGGAGGGGAGGGAGGGGGTGTGTGAGTATAGTACCTAGGATTGAAGTTCAGCACAAAATAGGTTACAAAAGGTCTGGCCAAACAGAAGAGAAATTTTTATTGATACTGGCCTCAATTGGTGAGAAACAAACTCCAAACTTGTGAAAATTTGTTTATTCTTCCATTATCTATTACAAATCCACAACATAAGGTGTACTTTGCATACTTATTCCACAAGTGTTGGTTTTCTAAAACAATTAAATTTGAAGCTCCCAAACCTTGGTTTTTTTGAATAAATAAATAAATATTCAGCAAAGAAGTGCCAATTGTTAGTTGTAGATACCATATAGCTGTTAAAGAATATGGCCAACACTTGAACTTCCTATATGGGAAGTTCAAATTAGTGATCTTTTAATTGGCAAGTGTCATTAATACACATCAAAAAGTACTTATGAAGCCTTTTGTTCATGTTTTAGGTGTGAGCACATTAAAACACCTTGCCCAATATTGTGCTAGACAATTGTCGTGTGAATGTTCAGTTTGGGTGAAGCAAAAAACCCTTTTTTGGTTATTTCTCACCCTTTAATTTGGAATTAAATTTTTTTTGCCACACATAGGCTAGGGCTAATGCTAACCACATTATGAGGAATAAAAATCCTAAAGTCACCATATTTAGAGAATATGTTCCAACAATTTGCCATTTAATAGCCTAAATTTTTTTTACTTCCATGGCTCTGACCTCTTGCCAAATTTGGCTAAGTCCTCTTGTGCATAGATGGCCAACCCACCTACTTCACAAACTTGAAAAACAAAAGAAAACATTGATTGGTACACAATACACAAACCTAGTTCACTTATACACACCACTTATCCCCCCACCTCCCCCCCAAAAAAATCCCAACATTCCTTTCGCACCCTCCTTTTTTCCCTCCCAAATTGTGAAAATTCATCCCCCAAAAACAAAAAACTATGGGTACCAATATACTTGAAGAGAATCATTTGTACAATTACATACTTAATAATTTCCTAGTCTTCTTTCCTGGGCCTCAGCACTCCAAACTTTTGCCAAGCATGCCAATTTTAGGCTTAAATTATTTGCATACAAAAGAGGACTTCCCTTGTTCAAGGAACCATTCAAAGCAAGAAAGAGATTGCCTATTAAAGCATTTGCTTTTTGCTTAGGGCATAGTGTAAGGAAAACATGGATTTCCCCAACATGGAGTGCATAAAGCTTGATTCCATTTTAGCTTTGTGGAGAATAAGTGCCTCCAATTGTATGTCCCTCTGACAACAAATTGTAGTGATAATAGAAATTATGTCCAACCAATGAGATGAAGTGACCCAGGTTTACAATTGGCAATTATTCATCTTTGAATTAATTAAATTAGATGGAGTACATCCCAGGTTCAACCTTTTTTTTTCTCCCCTTGCAATGAACTATTTTGAATGGCGCATCACCAAAAAATAAACTGAAACTTTGAAGGCTTCCCAAAATAGAATTTTCAATTTTGCAAGTTTCTATATAGTGTACCTTCCCTTTGGCTCACTTATCTCTCTCTATGCAAGTTTCTATATAGAGTACCTTCCCTTTGGCTCACCTATCTCTCTATGCAAGTTTCTATATAGAATACCTTCCCTTTTACTCACCTATCTCTCTATGAAGCAAGGTAGTTTGTTTTGTTTTGTTTTGTTTTATCACACTCAGATCTCCCAAATCATGGCGCTTCATGCCATGTTTTTGGCATCTTTGGAAAGCTCTCGATGAGTAGGGGTACACCACCTTGGTTTGAGACTCGTTGGAGGTGCAGTGTGGAAACTATTGATTATTGAATCATTTTGTCAATGAAAATTAAATAAAATCAAAACTGAAAACAATATTTGAAATTTGTGTTCACACTTGGGCCAATGACACATGCTACACTAGTCTAGTATAAGTGAAAAAAAGGAGAACTTTAGGCTAAGCATATGGGAATAAAAAATGTGATGCTATTGGGAACATCTTGACTAACACTTTGGGAATAGCAAAAATCTCACACCACACTCAAAAAGCCTTTTGGTGCACATTCCAATACATAATTGGCTGAACAGAATTTCTATTCCTACACTAGTTTATCACCATTTTCAACTTAGCCTAATGCCAAGGACACAAAATTGGAAAACTTAGTTTAAACTTTATATATATATATATGGATGTTGAACTGTAGTCAAATTATATGGGATAAAAAGAATATTGTCTATCAGTGCTATTCAAGGGGCAGAAAATTTTCATTCCCACCACCCACACAACAAATTGTGTCAGCACCATGTGCAACCATAGTTGGGACAACCACCCCAGTAGTAGTATAGCCTATGTACCATGGCAAGTTCAACATTTGAGTTTCTAAAAATCATTTAATTTTGAAGATTCCATATCTGAAAATAGAATATCTCAGAATATTTGAAAGCATTCTTTATTTAATTAGCTTCCCCCCCAAAAAAATGTGATTCTCTTTGAAAATTTTCCCTTTTTTTTCTAATATTTCAACATTTCTAAAAATAATATAATTAGTGTGCTAAACTACCAAAGGTACTACTATTACTACTACCATAGTGTGGAGAGTTGACTCTTCCATTATTGGATTTGTAAAGGACAAAAAAAAACCCCATATTTTTCAATTTCCAGAAGAAACTCCCCCTGCCTGGACAAACATAATAATGGTTGTGTTCAGACTTGGTGTTAGGGACTCTAGTGTTGAATCCCCCTTACACCATGCTAGTCATTTAGGACTTCAACTTACTTACCATGAAAATTTTATCTTAATTTAGCATTCACTTAACATTAAGCTATCACTCATTTAACATTGGGTGCCACTTAGGATGCCACCTAGATTTTTCATTTAACACTGACTTAACATCAAGTGTGAATGCACCATAAGTCTTTTAAGGTGCATTCACACTTGGTGTTAGGGACTCTAGGGTAGAGTCCTGTAACACCATGCTAGCTGTTTAGGACTTAAGCCTAGTTGTCACGAAAATTTTATATTTAGCTAGCATTCACTTAACATTGAGCTATGGCCCATTTAACATTGGGTGCCACCTAGGATGCCACCTATATTTTCATTTAACGCTGACTTAACATCAAGTGTGAATGCACCATTATTGGAAGTAAGTTAAATTTGATCTTTAGGCTTGGGATAGTCAGGCTCGTGTTGCATGCTGCCTGCAAACTGGGTGGGTGGGTGTGTGGGTGGGTGGCCTGGTGGGTGGGGGCTTCTATTTTCTTGAGTGTATATTATGTATGGTCCAAGGAAAAATGCTCTGAGGGAACCCTGACTGCATCATACCCCCTCACATTGGAAGAGCTTCACAGAGAGGCAAAAACCCTAGACCTAAAAGCATTGTGTCTGAATTCTTTGTCAGATTTTGGCACATTGTAGGAGAGGAGTATTTTAATACAATCCAGGACTCCATTGTAGTTGGAAATTCCTCTAAGGGAGTCACTAAAGAGGTGATAACCTTAATCTTCAAAACTGGAGATAAAAGATGAGTTCGGGAAATGGTGCCCCATCTCATTCTTGAACGTAGCCTACAAGAGTTATGCCAAAAGCATTGTAACGTTCAAGATCTATGCCAAAGCATTATATTGTCACCTTCAACCAGTGTTGATAGAGGTGATCAATAGTGTCACTATGCATCCCTTCCCTTAAGGTACATGTTAGACAATGTATTTTTAACACGAGAGACTATTGACAAGGTGAGATGCTCCAAGCAAGACTCAATTCTCCTCAAGCTTGAATTTGCAAAAGCTTACCATAGAGTTTGCTTTGGAATTTCTATTCTTACCCATGAGGAAGATGGGGTGGCCACGGAGTTTGTTGACATGGTCAAACTTTTTTTTCAAGATGTAGAATCTTGCCATTCTCCTCGATGGTAGAATGACTCCCTCATTGTCATCAAAGACGTGTGAGGCAAACTTGCTCCACTTGCCCCATATTTCTTTTTGATTGTGAAGGAGGTCCTAAATATTTTTGTCAAAGGTGCAATGCGAAATGGAGTGATCAAAAGAATTTTTGATGCCAAGACACAAGAAGGAACAAACCTTATCTCAATACATTTATGATACTTCTCTCACCTTGGCTAGAGATGTGGACAACATAGATAGTGCAATGAACCTCCTTAACAAGCTTTTGATCATTTCAAAGCTATAACTTAGTTAGCAAAAAAACATAGCAAATTAGCATGGCTACTTGAACTTCAAATCTAGCTGAAGGAAATACCAATGAAAATGGCCGTTAGATGGAGAAATTTCTAGATTACTAGGTATGGCTTTCAAGCTAAACCTCAAGGTACAAGACATGGACACCTTTTTTACTTACAAGATTCATAATAAGTTCAAATTTTGGAGTACAATTCACCTTCTATTGGTTAATAGAAACATCATTGTCAATGTAACATTGAACTCTGTGTTCTAGTTTTTCATGGTTGTATGGGTGAGGTCAATCAAAGCATTTTTAGAAATGTAAGGCTAACTTATAAAATTATCTACGAAGTGGGTAGGACCACAATACTAGGACCACAATATTAAGACCAAAATAAAATCCACTAATTGTTATTTTAAGAAAAATGTTAGAGGGCTAAATCATGTGGATGCAAATGAGGCTTTCACAACTATGTTATGTAAGTGGATTTTGAAGTTCATTGATCCCAACAACTTTGATGTGCAAATCCTTTTTAAAAATCAATCGAACAAGGTCTTGCTTTCCATACACAAAAACTTAGTGCAAGGCTCCCTAGTAGAATAGATTTTCAAAATTGCATATCCATAGCTTGGAAGGTAATGAACAAAATCATTCGCCCTAAACCCTTATTTTAATAGAAGGCATGAATAATGTAAAAATTTGAATAGGATTTTTAGGTATCCATCCCAAGGGCAAATCAATTGCATCATAATGGTTTCAAGAATATCAATTGCTTTTAGAGACCTATAACAAAAAAAATTCAAAAGTTGGACAAAGGGAGAAATAAATACCAACTAGAAAAAGATGAATGTGGTGTTTGGGAAAGGCTAATTGGAAAGCTTCCAAAATGTTGGAAAGGTGAACTTCATGCTCCCAAACAAAAGGGAATTGACTTGCAATTTATATTAGCAACATGCACTCCAACCCAAAATTTGTGATTTGCCTTGTCAAAAAATTCCATACCCCTTTGTAGAAGTTTGTGTTGGCTAGAGTTTTTTGTCGAAGTTTGTGTTTGCTAGAGTTTTCTAGTGGAGCTTACAACATACAATGTTAGCACTAGGTCCAATATCTTGGTGAAATGTAATAAGGAATAAATAAATAAACAAATTTTAGTTGTAAGAATATGGCATAAAGTACATTACAACAAATCACAATTTATTTGACCAAAAATTTTGGTAAAAAAAGACCCAAAATGACATTTGTAACCTTGACCAACTAATCATACTAAACAAGTCAACTTTGACATGTCTAATTTGATTAAGTATTTTGGTTGGAGTTTTTTACCAGGTTTTTTGTTTGGGTTTCTTTATTCATCAAATGAGATTAGGCAATAAGAAAATCTATGATTTTTTTCAAAAATTAATGTAAAAATTTATTATTATTTATTTGCCTACCTACCTACCCCCCTAATAATTTGCTTATATTTATTAACCTACCTAAGTTAATTAAATGGCATAGGCTAGTTAGGCCACCAAGGTAATGGTCTAGATTGCAAATTTGAAATTTTGAACTCCTCACCTTCACATTGAAGAATCAAGTCCTTAACCATTGCACCACCACATCCATAAGGTTTTTTTTGTGAACATATTATAATGAACATGTTCAATTTGTTTACATTATTTACATAGGTAGATAAGTAAGGTAGTTTAACCTAGGTAAGTAATACCAATCTATAAGGTACTTATATTAGTTTAAACCATTACTTAAATTATCTTATCTAGGCTATATTAAATTATTTAATAATATACTAGTCAATAATAACTTATACATATAGTATTAACTTAAGGTACATATATTAACCTAAGTTAAGTAATAGGTAGGTAGGTATATTGTCAAGGACAAAACATAGACAAAATTTGAAAAAGACTATATGAACTTGATAAACAAAAAATTTGACAATGAACAAAAATGAAATGATTTTATTGTTTGATCAAAACATGATGCAAGCTAACCAAAAATACAACGTGGTCACAATTTGTGTTAACAAAATTGAAGGGTGGTGTCTTATGGGTATTTTATCATATCATCTAATGGAACCTTTTAGAAAGTTATCAACCTGTTAGAAAGTTCCATCAACTAAACCATCTATAAGTTCCCATTAAATAAAGATCTTTTTGTAAACTTCTAAAAACTTCCAAGCATATTCCTCAAATATATTTTTGAAAATGTCTCTAAACTTCCAAACATATTTATCATTATTATTTTTTAATTGTTATAAATTTTTACAAACTTCCTTTTATTGTTTATTATTCATGACATATATTATGTATACTATCATAGTTAGCTTATGTATACTACCTTAAGTATATTAAATGTATTATTTTAATTATCATAGGTACATTGGTTTAGGTTACTTATGCTACCTATATTATGTTATTTATGGGATTTTATAATTTTAATTTAGGATAAAAAATTTAATGCCAAAATAATAATCAATTAGTTATTTACCTATATACCTACCCACCCCATTGTAACTTCCTATTTCCATACATATCTAGGACCTATCCAATCGACAAATATTTATGTAATATTTATTTTCAAATTTTATGACTACTATCCTATTTAACTACACGTTTCATTTGATTACACTCATGTCTTTTTTTACTATGATTGTTAATGTCTTGTTTTATTTGACTCCATGTTTCATTTGATTACACCCATGTCATTTCTCAATAGAAATGTTTATTTTTTTTCATATTTGATTAAATGTTAGATTGACCAATAGTCAAAAAAGTAATTTTAATTGATTGAACTAATATATAAAAACATATCACTTCAATAGCCAAGGGCCTATTATCAAATTGACCAAAATTTTAATCAAAATGAAAAGGGTAATCAAATTGAACATCTTGAAAAACTATGATTTGTTGTAGTGATGTGTTTACTATGAGAAAAAAGGCCAAGTATAACATTTTTCCAACTCTTTCATGTTAAGGTGAAAGCCTTCTAGTTTGACCCAGTTCATTAAACATGGTTTGACAAAACTCTTCCTCTATATTTTTCTAAAGGAAAGGAAAAAGGTTGTTGAACAATAGGAAATCCTTGTAACAAAAAATCCTTGAAAAATGGTTGAACCTCTTGTTTCATAATTACAATGTCAAATGAAGGGATGTCTACAAGAAGAATGTTGGGCTTATTTGGTCCATATACCACAAGGCCATAACCATCAAGGCCTGGAAAATGAAATTTTGTAAAGATATGCATCTAAATTACCCTATGTGTGACCTAGTTAATTTGAAATCCCTTTAACATAAATTATATGATTGCCCTAGAGCTAGATTGGCTTGGACTTGGGCCACCATCAATATTTACAAATTGAAACATGCCCCACATGTAAAAGGTAAGATGGATAAATCTAACATCATGCAATGCATGGTTAATAACGAACTCTCAAGTGTTTAATCCAATTTGCACCTTATTAAAAGGTGTGATAATATGATGTTTATGGATTGAAAGGAACAATAAGATTTTTAAGGATCAAACCTACTCTGATCTAAAATTGGGTCATATGATTGTTGATGGTCTTGTGGTTGATGGTTAGGTTGGGATGGATGAAGACTCTTCAATCGAATAATAGAGTATTTTTTGTTGAAAAAAAGTACTTGCATAATTTTGACAATAATTAGTGTCCTCACTTCACCTTATACACTAGAGACAATCACCATTAAAATTGTTTATGGTTCATTAAAACTATTGATTACCAAATCTAATTAACTTGTTTGATTAACTTGTGAGTTTGTAGTTTGATGGTTTGGGGTGGGTTCTATTTATTGGCTTAGAAATTTATTTTTTATCTTCTTTTCATTGTGCAATAGATTTCTCCATTTGTTCCCCCCCACCCCCCCACCCCCCAATATAATCTAAGTATCTCATTGATGTAAATTTGCAAGACTTTATTCCCAGACAAAACAAAGGAACAAACAAATATCAAAGGAAAGAAAAAGAGTTATGAGGAAGAAGGAATAATCTAGACCAAGTTAATAAATGCAACTAAGTTTGAGACCTCAAAGATATTGATCACTAGATTTGTTGTGATAGGTTCAAGTTGTTAACATTGAAAGGGGGGGCACCTATTGGGCCCTTCTTACCCCATGCATTACTAGCACAATGTGTAAAGAATAATTAGTTTATCTGTGCAAAAAAATGAAAATATCCATTATCGAGGATACAATTGATCTCCTAGATGTTAATATTGGCAGCTTCACTCCATCACAAAACCTACCTTTGAAATTATGAAACCATCAATAGAAATTGTTCTAAATAAACGGTCTCCAAAGGTTACGTTGGCAATGACAACATTTGTAAAGGTAGAAACTCCACATGTGGAAAGGACAATGTCACCACGTCATCTTGATGTCTAAGGTGTCGAAGAAGAAATTACATGCAATTCCATGTGGGCAACATTGAAGCTAGTTTCCTTTGTAATTGCAATAAATGAAAAAACATCATGGATGGCAAATCATGTGTTCATTACCATGGGCACATCATAATAAAACTTTGGGTTAAATGTAAACACAATGAGGAAGGCCTATAGTTGAGGAATGGGGTAAACAAAGCCAAATTTGTAAGGTAATGGAAAAGATTGTTCATGACAATAAGTGAAACATTTATAATAGCTATGAAAAAATGGGGTGATTTGTAATTGGCTTTGCAACTAGGTTTTGAGTTACAATGACAATTTGCAACTCATTGCAACTCAACATATTTTTACAAACATGAGTGCTATTGAACAAATCACATGAGTTGCAATGGATGCAATTCATCACATACATATGCAACTCATGTAATTCAATTATAATTATGTAAGAACAACTACTATGCAATTTTAATGCAATTAATTTGCAACTACAATGGTAATTTCATGTTAACGTTATTTTTTATAGATCCATCAAAATCTAACATGTGGCATTATGGGAAATTTTTGGTGATTTTTTTTGACATATTGATTTTCATCATCCATTATAATTGTTCATTTTATATGGTTTTAGATTATGACACGTGGTGCGGTCAAAAGTTGTTACATGGCATATTAATTGAACACTACAGATTGGGGATCTTTTATATGGAAGGTGATGCCATTTGGAGTTAAAAATGGACCTCCAACATATTAGAGAGTTGTTACTAAAGCATTCAGAAAAATATTTGGAAAATTATACGAAGATACTCTTGGATGATTTTATAGTGTACAGTGACATGGACAATCATCTATAGAAGCTCATATTATGTTTTCAAAAGTGCAAAGAATATGGCATCAATTTGAATCCAAACAAATGTGCATTCATGGTATTTTCAAGGATGATATTGGGTTTTATTGTTTCCAAAAAAGGAAATTACCAGATCCAAATAAGATAGAAGCAATAGTAAACATGCCACCACCTAAAAATCCACAACATATTCAAGTATTCAACAAGATGGCACAATTTTACAAATGATTTATTAAAAATTTTGCTATTATTATGGCATTTATCACTAAATTAACTAGAAAAACAAAGACTTTTCTTTGGATAGAAGAATGTCAGAAGGCTTGGGAATTGATCAAATAGAAATATATTGAAACACCGATATTAATATCACCAAGCTAGCAAATGGAGTTTCATGTTCATATAGATGCATCATTGTTAATTATAGGAGTTACGTTGTCTCACAATTTAACAAGGAAGAGTTATCAACCAGTGGTGTATACTTTTAAATTTTTGAACAAAGCAAAACATAATTATAGCACAACATAGAGAGAAGCTTTAACAATGGTTTTTGCTTTGCATAAGTTTAGACATTATTTGTGGGGTAATAAATTTATCTTTTATGTAGATCATATGGCATTGGTTTATTTGGTCAACAAACCATAGGTCTAGGGAGAATAGTTGTATGGTTGTTATTGTTCATAGTGTATGTCGCAACCCCACTTTGGCCAAGTGTGGGGGTGAAGCCCAACACTTGGAAAAGTTGGAGGTTGGGAGTCTTCCGGGACTCCCGAATGTTCAGAGCTCGACAGCAAGGCCCAAAACACCTCG
>Ga0116231_10001183_pt1 | contig 52388 bp, 39 predicted proteins | sample S1TSphgellanicum_2_FD_89695 | JGI IMG/M metagenome (GOLD analysis project Ga0116231, IMG submission 89695) | Host-associated microbial communities from peat moss isolated from Minnesota, USA - S1T2_Fd - Sphagnum magellanicum MG | ecosystem: Host-associated > Plants > Peat moss > Unclassified...
AAAATAAAAAGATTGAAAAAAAAAAAAAAGAATGAGAAGAAAACACAAGAAAATGTTTTTAGGATGATTAGTTGGTTAATCAAAAGTAAAAAGAAGAAAGACAAAATTTGGTGAGAGAAAATTAAACTTTAGCCCTAAATCATATGGAGGAATGAAATTTTACTTTTCAAATATTCTCCAATTAAGGGATATGATCAAAGGTTTCATCAAAGTCAAAATGATAAAATAATGCATTGTTTCATCCAACATTTTTATCTCTCATCTAAGTTTGTATTATTTAAACTTATATTATTGAAGCTTGAATTAAAAACATTAAAAACCTTAAACCTCTTTTGTTGATTCCACTTCACACTATCCACATATACCTAGTGTGGATGCAAAATTTGACACAAATTAATAAATTTTGCAACGTTGAAAATTTTGAGAAAATTCTCTTGATATATTTGAAAATTTAGAAACAATATACCATCATTTTTCCTTGATGATGAGAAGTTTTTGAATATGTATGTAAAACTTTAAAAATAAAATATAACCTTTTAAAAGGTCATGTGACCAATACAAATCGTACACATACATATCCATAGCCTAGACCCAGTTTCCACATTTAATTTTATTTTTTGGGTCAAAAAAATAAATTCTTTTAAAAAAATTAAAATTATTGAATTTTCCATGATCTATTATGATACTGTCACACGAGTAATGAAAATTAGCGTATGATAATTATGATGATTTTCAACATGTCAACTTCATATTTTCACATAAATTCATTTCATTATTTTGAGGATTATTTAAGGACAAAACTAACCTTAGGGTAAGGTATAGTGAAAAGTTTGTTAGGAGTTGTTAATGAATAGGCATTGGAATTGTGTGATCGATGATTATTTTGTTCATGCTAGACATGTTTATAGTACGTCATGCATATAAAGTTTCATAACATTTTAGTAAGTTTATAAACCATTGAGATGGAGATTCTAAAAGGCAAGGGGGTTTGACCAATGGTTCATAATTAACTTTACCTACGTAACCAAGTTTGACCCTCTAAATGTCAAAATAATCCTAAAATAGTTGAAATCTTTAAGTGTTGAAATCTCAAAATAATAGTTAGTCATGGCACCAAAGGTATCTAAGTCCCAAAAACAATTAATTTGACATTTGGGTGTTGAATCAGATACCTAAGAACCTAGGATATATTGAAATTAAAAAAAAAGCAAAAAAAATCAAAGAGAAGAAATACATAAGTTGGAAGAAGAAATAATTTTCATAAAAAATCACATAAAATTTTTCAAATCCCTAAATCTTACTTGATAACACTAAATTTAAAAAAAAATTCATATGTTCCAAATGAATTGTATGAATATTCCTACAAAATTTCATACACATTGTAAAAAATTATATGATTTTTTTTTCCCAACAATTTTGGCTTTTTTCTTTTTTCCATGACTTGGCCCAACAAAAACCCAAAATTAGGTGGGAGATACCGTAGTCTTGAGGCTTTGCCCATTATGTTGGGTAATGCACTATGTGAGACTCTGGAGGTGAGCTTAGGCAATGTACCCAACATAATGGGCAAGGATGAGACCATTCCATACAACATTAAGTTTTGGGGTAGCAGATTCCGCATTATGAAATTAAAAAGAAAAAGAAAAAGAAAAAGAAGAAAGAAATAATTTTGCAACAGAGATTTTGATCACTAATATGAGTGTGTGATCATTGTGGAAGATTATGTCATATAATGTGATCAAGAAAATGACATAATTGGCCACCCAAGACCTCAATGGTTGGGTAGGACAAGGGGTAGTTAGTTAGAGCAGATGATTACGGTTTCGTTGATTAGAGTTTCATGACAATCACAGAAGATTGTGTCATAGAATGTGGTAAAGAAAATGACATAATCTGCCACCCCGGACCACAATGGTTGGGTAGGACAAGGGGTAGTTAGTTAGAGCAGATGATTATGGTTTGGTTGATTAGAGTTTCATGACCATCACAGAAGATTATGTCGTAGAATGTGGTCAAGAAAATGACATAATCTGCCACCCCAGACCGCAATGGTTGGCGAAGACAAATGGAAGGGGGGTGGGTAGTTAGAGCAGGACAATTTTTTAGGGTTTGGGTATTAGGGTTTCCTGGGTGTTGCGTTTAGCATGTGCAGAAGAAGGAAGAGAAGAAGGAGCAGCAGCAGCAGCGCACATTGCTCACACTTTCTATACTGTCGTAGATTGCTATGGGTAGACCTGTCGTCCACCGCTCCGATGAGGAGCAGCAGCAGCGAGATGACGACGCCTCTCACTCCCTGAATGCCTTGGCAACAGGTTTGAGTCCATTATTTCCTTTTAATTTATTATTATTTTTTTTCCCTTGATGAGGTTGCAAATGATAGAAGAAGCGAGAGGGAGATGGAGCATTGAGCGAAGAGGCCTTAGGGTTGCCCAATTTACAACTGAATTAGAAGACGTGGTTTTTTTTTTTTTCATTCCATAAATCCATAGCTCTCAGCAATTGAAAGCTTGGTTAGGGTTTGGTTTTTTTGCAGTTTTACAGTATTTTCAAGACTAATGTAACTTTAAAACATTTGGTTTGTTTTTATTGCAGAAGCATTAGATACTGTGGATGAGGATGACACTGAGGTCCGTTGCTTAGCCTTTTCTCCACTATGTAAGTTCTGAGTATTTTTCTCATTCTGTTGAATCTTCAATCAATGTATGTATGTATTTTTTCAATAAAGTCTTTCGATTTGTTTTTTTGTCAAAAGTATTTTGTCTCCTTGCAGTTCTAACTAATTTTTTTACTGATGCGGCCAAAAAGAGAAAAAAAAAAGGAAAAAAAAGGGGAAAGTCCTTTGTGCATGCAACGGTACACTCTGGTCATCAGATTTTATTTGTTGAGTGCTTCTGCTGGGAAACTGTGAAACATTGCAGTTTTCGCTAGAGGAAAAGGCACGCCAAGCTCTAGAATGTGATTGTGTGGCTGAACTTCGAGATGGACCCTGTGGCACACAATTTAGTGAAGCTTTCTTTTGTTTCCTCACAAGCACTGCGGAAGAACAGGTAAGAAGAGGCTGCAGTACTACTATTACCAATTAAGAACAGACAAACCCTCTTTTTATGAAAAAAATACTCAGCAATGAATTACATCAAATCTTTGAAGTAGCAGGGACAAATGGATTAGCAACTGCTATCTTGCTTGATTTAGTTATCGGGCTGTTTACTTTGTCCTTGTGGTCTGATGAAATAAGCATTCGTATTCTTGCAGGGGTCAGACTGTATAAAGCCTTTCATTGCTATGCAATTATGCATGTCATCGCATCCGACAGCTTTCACTCAATACACAGGTGATGAACATATGCATGAAAGGACTGACCAAGAATCCTCAAAAGATGATACTGATGGACATGAATTTTTGTCCAATACTCCACCTGAGGAAGCTATTCGGACACCCAGATCTTAGTTCTTCCCAAACACTTTCTACATTGTCAATCGACTCAACATTTACACACAAGGTACTGCAGTTCCATGAGCATTTCAGGGAAGATTAAACTTTTTTGGCAAGAGCAATTTATCAAGTTTCAAAAAGTTGCCATGGAATTTTGCTGATGTCAAAAGCAGGCAGATTTTGTATACTTGAAGAGAGATTTGATACCTTTTATTGGTCAGTTTGTACGTACTTTGACAATTCAGATTGGTTCAATTTGATCTCAGACAGACACTTGCACTCTCCACAGTAAAATTGGGGATCATCTGTCTTAGGGGGATTTTAAAAAGTAGAGAAGTTCATGAGAGCAGAAATCAGCATACAGATCTGGAATACCAATTGATTCAGAACATCTTTGAACAAAACAGATGACAATTAGTTGTCCCAGTTTGCAAGGTTCAATTTTGGTTCTGTAATTTGTTTCCCTTGTTGCAATGGACTGACAAATTTCTGTGAACTAATGTCATTGGTGGTGCTCAAAACTTTAGAAGAGCATTTTGTGGTAGAATTGGACACTCTGTTCATCAACATTGATCATCTATGCTACCACATTTGCTAACACACATAATGACAAGGTGTAGAAATATTCAGAACACGTTTATATGACTTGCCAATGCTAATGCTAAGAGATTTGTTGGTTTGATTTTGCTATCACTAAATCCTGAAAACTCTCTTAAACAAACACAAGCTCCCTGAAATGCCTTTATTTCATTATCAACATAGTGATAAAAAGTGGGGAAAATGCATTGCCTCTAGTTAGAGGCGATAAGCACAATTGAGCTTCCCTCCATATGAATTCTTGTTCCCCATTTGAATTCTTACTTCAATTCTTACATTGAGGTGTAACAACATGATGTCTTGCACTTGATTCACAAAATTTCATAGCATGAGTGGCATTGAACAAGAAGTGCCGTCCATTCTTTGCACATGCTTATTGGACAGTACTCATCACGAGTGACCTGACCCCAGTTTTCTTTGAAAACTCAGATTGTTTTCTGTTTACTAGGATTCACCATTGTCATCATCACATTGGTCATCCTTGTTCTATCCTTGAAGCTTTGTAAGCGTGCTGGAATCGCTAAAGAAAGCTCCCACAAGTTGGTGGCAATAGATCCCTCTGGTGTAGGCCCCCTGGCAAGTATGGCCATCCAATGTCCTCGGGAACTTGTAGTGATCAAGAATGTGCCTTTCTTAACACCAGCAAGAGTGCATGCTGCAACATGATCGGACGTATCCATCTTTTTCTTGTCATACTGGTTCATTGCTCGAGCAATCTCTCCTAGCCTTGTTGGAAGTTCAGCTGAAATCCAACCAACCATAGTGCATAATTTGATCAGGGCCTTCACTACTGTCTATCCTGGCCTCATGTAAATGACTTACTACCTGGATGCAGAGCATTGGAGTAAGTAGAGAAGTACCATCAGCGCTCATGGGGGTGTCAACAAAACCTGGGCACACTGCATGAACTCGTATGTTGTAAGGCATCAACTCCCACCGCAATACCTCAGCTAATCCTTTTTGTGCGTACTTTGTTGCTGCATATATATTGCCACCATAACACTGGTTCTGCATCCCACCATGACTGATCCACTGATAAGGAAATACACAATTTGTGGAAAGAATGAAGGTCCCCAAAGTGCAAGCATCTTGCTTTGCAGTGTGCAAGAAATATCAATCTCTAACAATGATGAAAACCTGTTGTAACTACAATCTTCATAAGCAAAATGAGACAAAGCTCATAATGAGCTGTTTTTTAGTCAAGTGAGGGAAAAATTATTACCATGCCAGCAATAGAGCTAAGAAATACAATTGAGCACGGGTTGCTCAGGTTACGTTGCTTCATGAGAGGAAGTGCTGCGTGCACAGGATACACTGACCCCATTACATTGATCTTCATTGCATCGTCTAATTGTTTAATTGAGACTTCATCAAAGTGACCTGGGAAGACGACTCCTGCATTGCACACCAGCACATCTATTGGTCTCCACGCATATGCCTCCTGTATTGCTGCAGTGGTGGCTTCTGAATCACTCACATCAACTGCCTGTGGTCAAGTTGAAAAGAGCAAACCATCAAAAGGAATCAAAGACAACCTATATAGAGTTTCAGGCTTTTTTAGTTGGCCTCCACCATCCAGAGGGTGTGCAAATGCTCTAGGTTGGGTTCTCACAGTTTTCAGTGGTGTTGTTTCCTAGGCAAAATGTTAGCAACTGAAGTGAGGAAAACAGACTTGAAGCCGCTTGAGGCAAATACAAAATGTACACAAGAAATCTATGACTAGCAAGTATAGAGTAAAAACATAGGCTTGGGGACATGTAGTGTCCAATGGCATATGCTATTGGTTATTGGTGTGGGATTTGGGAGGTATCCCTAAGTGTATAATATTCTATTGGTATATGCGTATATAAGCACTGATTTGTGAAATTTTTTGCTTTGGTCAAACATGCAATTGCAAGCAACAATTCCACAAGAATCACTTGTAAAGAGCAATGGGATATCAGAGACTTCATGGTCACATGATCTCCACAAATTATCTGTACCATCATTGGAAAGGAGATACTTTGAGCACCTTTAGAGTGATTTTAGAGCTCAAGAGACCCAGAACTTCTCTCTGAAGTGACTCTTTTGCTGCCTGGAGCCTCCCACAGTTGCGAGCCACAAGAGTGACATATGCACCCTCTTCTAGTGCTTGCTTTGCAATTGAATAGCCAATGCCGCTTGACCCACCGGTGATCACCAAGTGCTTGCCTTGCAGGCTCGTAAAGAAAACAGCTGAGGGTGATCCTCTGCTTGCTCTGCAAGCCCATCTTACATAAGAATACAAGACCAGTCCACCTGCCACCAAAAAACTTAAAACGTTCAAGAGTAACCTGATAATGTGGTGGAAGTCCATTGTACCCATTTGCAGTTCCTATATCACCAAGATGATCATACAATGATTTCTGTCAAAAACCCCTTCCCTCAATAGCGCCAATACATACTCAGGGCATTACTACAGTTTACATCTTATAAAGAGTACAGGAGTACAATAACACACAGTACCTCACTCAGTTGTAGTAGTCTTGACTCTGGGAATTTTGTGAGCATTGGCATGAGCAGGAGTGGTGAGGGAGACACAGATGGTGGGTGGGAGTAGGAGGAAAACACAATTTGTGCCTGCTTTCTTCATATCCATTTTTGACTCTACTGAGACTCCAGTTTACCATGTCTACAACCATGGATAAAAATGAATTAAAATGAAGCGCAAGTCACCAGCTCGGGCCATGGTGTGTGGTGTGTGGTGTGCACACCCCACCAATGGCCCCCCCACAAGAAAGATGAGTGGAATTCTAATCCAGGGATGAACTCTAATTCTCATTTCCTGCATATTTACCTGCACAAAAAGTGCTTTTGACATTGTAACATGAGGCAAGAACAACATGCAGTACCTAGAGGTTGGATATACCACAACCAGAATCCTGACATGTACCTAACAAAAAACCAACCTTATTGTTGTGATTGATGGAGAATATACTAACCTGGTTTGATACCATCCAAACCCCCTGTAGATTTAGTGTTTAATCTGTGTTCCCATATTTGGAATACATATAAAATACTGCTACTAATGGCAAACACATCAGACACATTACCACTGCGGATGTGCATGGACACAAGTGCCACTTGCACGGTGGACATGAGCTCTTACCACAGGCACACTTATCCTTTGCCTCACCTCCTACTCCAAGTCAGAGTTCCATAGAAGAGAAAAAGGGTTTAGAGTTTAGGGTAAACAAAAATTGACAACAAGGGTGCTAGCTAATTCATAAATCAAATGACTGCTGCTGCTGAATTGAATTACCACAGCTCAAACAATTGAAACAGCTTGCTGCACCGGAAACACTGAGGCACAAATTTGACAACACAATAAAACATAAATTGCCAGAACTTGCTCAAATGGTTGTTGAAACAAAGCCAGAGAAAGCTTAATACAATTGTGAACAGTTGTGACTTGAATCCATAGTCTCTGAATCACTCATTGAAAACTCTTAGTTAAACTACTTATATAGCCTTCAATTTAACTCCAGACTGAGAATTGCAAAGCTTGCATACCCTTTGCGCAGAGGAAAGCGCTTTTGCTTTTTGAATACTTTGATGTGATGGAAAGATTCTTATATGCTTCAAAACCAATCTACCACAAGACATACTATGTGGATTACCAATAGTCTCTGCAAGAGCATAGCCCATCCTTGAAATGATGAAACCGATTGCCATCCCTCACAACAATTGCCCTCCCAACTATCTTTGTAATGAACTTGGTGGCTGTGTGGCAATCCCCACATACACGCAGATTCTTGAAAATACGAATGGGTGTACCAGGAGGTGTGCTAATGAGTCCAAATGCGATGGCCAGCTTTTCACTGTGGTGCCACAAGTGAGACAGCTTTTCTTCTTCCTCTACATCATGCAGCACAAATTTTGTATCCGGCATGTATCCAGCATCATTCATCTTCCCAGACAATCTCTTCAACTCTGCATGGATTTCAATTATCCGAGGGTGGAGCTGGTCGTCTACTACAAATGAATGCACCTCATTATTCACCTCGATCCAGGTGCGCCCGGGCTGTTTCTTCACACCCCTTGCTAACCTCTGTTGTTGAACATTGGAAACAAGATCCCACTTGCCAGCACTGGCATAAATGTTTGATAGCAGCACATAGCCTGCAGTATTCTCAGGGTCCAATTCCACGACTTGTTTTGCAATACGTTCTCCCATCTCTGTATTACCATGGATTCTGCAAGCACCGAGCAAGGCTCTCCACACAGAAACACATGGTTTACAGGACATTGTACTGATGAGATTCTCTGCCTTGTTCAAATGGCCAGCACGGCCGAGCAGATCAGCCATACAAGCATAGTGCTCTGCTGTTGCAGATACACTATAAACAGAATGCATAGATTCAAAATAGCACAGGCCTTCATCCACTAAGCCTGCATGATTGCAAGCTGACAGAAGAGCAAGAAAAGTGATCTTGTCTATTGCTATGCCTTCTTGACACATTGATTCAAAATGTTCAAGAGCTTCCTTTGCATGCCCATGCATCGCATAACCTACAAGCATGGCATTCCAAGAGACCACATCACGTGTGGCCATCCTGTTGAAAACTCTCTCTGCATCTTTGATGCCCCCACATTTGGCATACATGTCAACAAGGCTACAACCCACGAAGACATCAGACTCACAATCACTGCGGATGATCTGTTCATGGACACGCCTGCCCTCTTCAAGTGCTGCTACACTTGCACAAGCATTCAGCATCCCTACAAAAGTGACAGGATCTGGCTGGACCCCTTCATGTTGCATTTGTTGAGAGAGTTCTAGTGCCTTCTGTCCTTGCCCACATTTCACATGTCCTAAAATCATGGCATTCCAAGAGATCACAGTGTGTGTGGTCATCCTGTTGAACACTTTCCAAGCATCATCTATGGCCCCACATTTGGCATACATATCAATAAGGCTGTTCCTCACAAAAACATCAGACTCACAACCCTCTTGTATGATCTGTTCATGGACATGTCTGCCCTTTTCAAGTGCTCGTAAACTTGAACATGAATTGAGCACTCTAACAAAAGTGAACCTGTCTGGAGTCATGCCCTCTTGTTGCATTTGTTGGAAAAGTTCCATTGTCTTCTCATGTTGGCCAGCCATAGCATATCTTGCAAGCCTTGCATTCCATTGAAAAACTCCTGACTGTATAGTCCCTGGTGCAATCGCTGCCAGCTCTGTTTCTACCCATGGGGGTTTGAATCTGCCGTTGAGCCAGAGTGCCTGCTGCGTCTTCTTGTGTTTGAAATCAGGATACTTTGAATTTCCCTATGTCCAGGAATCCAACTCCAGCTGATCAGCCACATATTTTCACATGCTTGATGCAGACTGTGAGAACCAAGTGAAATCCACTGAATTTCTGCATCAACAACAGAATTGTGTGACAGCAATTGCTTCTATTTACCTTGTCCAGCCTATGATCCCACCACTGTGAAGGATCAGAAAAGAATTTCCGCCAAAGTCTTTCCACAATACTTTTCTGCCCTGCCACAGACATGAGGAGCCTCCTCAGAGGGAAACTTCTCCACATCATGGGCCACTTTTCCAAGTAGCCAATAAGAGTAACATTTCGATGAAACCAAGCGCAGTATGCTACAACTATTCATCTCCATCTGAGTCCGAAAATTCAAGCAAGCACATATAACAGCCTTTTCAATTCCCAGAATGCTGTTGAAGTCATTCCAGTTGAGCCAGTGCAATTTACCTTCCTCCATCTTTGACAATCATCCAATGATTCAAACAAAGGTAAAATACCTACTCACCTGAGAAGAGATCTGCCGCAGATACATGAAAATCTCCTCCTCCTCCCCAAGAAGCTACAGTTCTATGACACCAACCAACACCTGTCACATGCAGTTTTTGAACCATTGTAACATACTGTGTGTGTGTGTGTGTGTGTGTGTGGAGACCCTTGTCAGCTGGAAGGGTCTGATTACCTGGACAAGAGGCAGGGACCTAGTCAAGCAGCCCTGCCTCTTGTCTCAACAACAAGTAGTCCTCTACTAAACCCTACTCAGACTGTACTGGAGACAGGAATCCCAGAACACATAGGGTTTTTCCAGAAGAACCAGAAAGTCCTAAACCCTAAACCCTAAATCCCAGGTACAAAGGCATTGGCAATTTCTTCACTGGATTCCAGGCCATGAATTTCCTTCAAGAGAAAAATCATGGGTTGCATTAACCATGGCCACAAAAGAATCACATCCAGCAGAGCAGAAGACTATAAGTTGACATGGTATCGCAGAAGTGAGGGTTTAGGGTTTAGGGTTTAGAGAGAGAGAGAGAGAGAGAGAGAGAGAGAGAGAGAGAGAGAGAGAGAAGAAAGAAAGAGTACAAACTCACCCCAGAAATGGACCAAGTGACCAGGGTTGAAGTCTCGCATCGCCGCCATGACGTCGCAGGAAAAGGAGCCACGAAGAAAACAAGAGAATTGCATGTTGGTGGTAGCTGCTTCATTGCCCCCATTACCACCACCAGCAGCAGTTCACCATGTCGGCTTTTTATTCCCATCAAAAGAGAACTCCATCCAACTGCCTCCAGTCCCACCCAAAATTCAAAACAAGAAAACGCACATCTGACACGGCTTCAGAGCGAAGCTCAACTCAAGCAGCAAATGTAGAACAGAAGAATCAATCGACACAGATCATCGTCAACTGCGGATAGCACAGACCAAAACACAAACACAAAAAAAGCTTCAAAATCCACATTTAGAAGCCTAGGGTTGTTGTATTCACTTGCTTACTATTTCTTCTCATACAAAATCAAAAAGCTCATAATAATATGGAAACTAGAGGTGGTGGTCCTCAATTATGAAAGGTGTGTGTTCGAAGAGGGATTTACATGTGAATGCTGCATGATCAATGCAAATAATTCAAGGAGGAAAAATCATCAACCATTGTACTTAGAGCATCTCCACCCCACACTGGCAAACACCCCTATTCATTAAATCTTGCAGCAAGATAGCGTAACTCCTGCTCCGCTCCGCTCCTGTATTGATGTCCATTTTGCAGTGGTCATTTTAACCCCTTTAAAAGCCTTTTTCTACTATGGATTTGGACAGTGACTATTACTCAGTTCAATATAAATGGTCTTTGACTTCTTAAAGGGACTTTGATGACGTTTGTGGGTGGGGACAGTGATCATTAAACACTATTCTATTTTACCATAAAGGAGTTGTTTACAGTTTTGGGGTGGAGATGCTCTCTCTATTAAGCTCTCCTCATTTGAAGCTCTCAACTGGAAAGATTATTCATGCTCTGCATCAAACACTTTGAAGGACAGTCTTCAAGGACTGGGAAAGGTTGTGGATTTGCAGACGATCCGAAATGAAATGTCGTCTAGGGACACCCACCCATATGCACTCTTTGCAAGAAACACATACCAGCAGCAATTTGGTGGTGTTTGATCCTACAATATGTGCCACCAAGAGAGAGGAGAGAGTCGATCCAAAAAACCCTAAACCCTCCTCCATATGACCCTATTAGGCAACAAAGAGTATGAATTTGATGAATGATGAATGGAACGTAACATCATCCTTCACTTATCCTTTGGAGCATTCCATCATCCTCAAACTAATTGAAATGGCTTGGGCTTGGGAACGTAACATCATCCTTCACTTATCCTTTGGAGCATTCCATCATCCTCAAACTAATTGAAATGGCTTGGGCTTGGGAACATAACATCATCCTTCACTTATCCTTTGGACCATTCCATCATCCTCAAACTAAGTTAACTCATCTCCCCCAACTTATCACCGTACCATAAAATTCCAACACATTTCAAAGTGGTTTAGATTTTAAAGCATTAATATTGGCAATGATGATCCTTCCAAACGTCGTGTATAACATGCACATGGATTATTCACAAAATGCCCATCCATGCTTTGAGAAAAACTTTACAAGTTGGTTGGAAATCACATATATTAGGATACAAAAGACTCTCTTTTCTACCTTTTGAAGCAAGAATCGTTGAATTTTGACATTTTCATCTGTTGTGTGTGGTAGGTACCCTTGGAAATCTCAAGGTCATGAAAAACAATGAAAAACAACTTCCCTTGGAAATTTCAGATTAGGTTTCAAATAACCCTCTTGCTAAGTTTCAAAAGCAAGAAACATTGGTTGATGTGAAAAACATTCAAGTCACATGGAAATCTCTAATATTAGGTTTTCAAAGCCCCTCCTACTAAGAGGGTTTAAAAACCTTGATGTGTCCTCTCCCACCGGGCCTAACTTGGGGTTACTACTAATTGCTTGTCAATTGGGTGTATAGTTATGTTCCACAAAACAAAACACTCCAAAAAAAACGCATCCTACTAAGTTGCAATCCAATCAACATCATTTGAGGTGTAATCGGATGTAGCCCATCACTTGAACGTTGTAATTTCATGGCCTTGCAAGAAGGGTACTTGGGATGAACATGTGATTCCATCCATCATGGGGTGTTTATGGGTAACAAGGGTGGTTGGGGAAGTCGAGTTTTTCATGGCCTTGCATGGGTACTTGGGTTGAACATGTGATTCCATATGCATTTTGTGATGTTTGTGTCTACCACGGGTTGGGGAAGGTGAGTTTTTCATGGCCTTGCATGGATGAAGATACTTTGGGTTAAACATGCAATTCCATCCATCCATTTTGCGGTGTTTGTGGGTATCTAAGGTTGGGAAAGGTGAGTGAACATGGGGTAACATGGCCTTTAATTACACAAAAAAATTGGGGCAGGTCTTTAAGGTGCTCAAATAAAATTCCCAAAGATGAAGATAGTGCACTGGGCTCTTATCTTAGAATGACAAAACATCTTTGTAGTTGTTTTTGAACAAAGTAAAAGGAACTGAATGCGCAAAGGGAGGCAAGAGGTTGGGTGCATAGTGCATGCCCGTGAGATCCAAACCATACCCATGTGTAGCCAAAACCATACACGTGACATCCAAACCATACCCATGTGCAGCCAAAACCATACCCATGGTATCCAAACCATACACGTGACATCCAAACCATACCTGTGTGCAGCCAAAACCATACCCATGGCATCCAAACCATACACATGACATCCAAACCATACCTGTGTGCAGCCAAAACCATACCCATGGCATCCAAACCATACCCGTGTGCAGCCAAACCATACCCATAGCATCCAAACCATACCCATGAGCAGCCATCATTTATCCTAGCACCCCAAGCTTGCAATGTCAGTGACCCTTTACTCAAACAGCTCTGTGAGCACAACCAGTTTACAGGGGGGGTGATGAGCATCTATCTATCTAGAACTATTACAAACCAAAAGCTTTTGGGTCATTAGAGTTTATCCATAAAGTACCTCCCAATCTGGGGGCTTCTAGGCCTCAGTTTTGCCAGTTTTGCCAAAGTCAGGATGAAAATGGTACAAGGAAAAAAAAAGGAAAAAAAAGAGGGGATGAAACTACTCACCCAAACTGGTACTCTGAGGCTTTTTCATCCTAACTTTTGGATTTGCCTTTACCTGCACCTTCATTGCTGCCTCATATTCTTCATTAAATCAAAGTTTTGTCAAAATAAAATGCTGCAAAATCTTGCTAACTGATACCCAGTTCCATTAAAGGTACACAGTTTTGCTCCCTTTTACCGCTAGACTCAAATTTGAGGATGATGAAACAGGGGGATTACAGCATGAAACTAGGTCTCAAAGACAGGGTGACTTTGAGGATAACTTTATTGGGTCCCAGTTTTGCTCACTTTATGACTATACTCAAATTTGAGGATGGAACAGGGTGATTACAGGGTCAAACTAGGTCCCAAAGACAGGGTGACTTTAGGGATAACTTTATTGGGTCCTCCTCCCCTCCCCCCTTTAAACTTTACACAGAATTTGTATTGACCAATTTTGACAGCTTCTTTTTAAGCATCAAGGACTATATTCAAATTATGGTTCAAATTTTCAGGTACCCTTTTTACTTGATTATTGGCAGCATCAAACCCTAAATGCTACAACTATACACTAGTATGGACAGAACTGTAAAGCTACAAGTCATGATACCTAGCAATCAATACACAGTTAAAAATACTCAACAATTGTTTTTCTTTCTAGAAGTCGAAGTAGTTGAGGCTAACTTACTTACATAAGAGCATCTCCAGCCGTGCTCTCTCCGTCTGTGATCCTGCACAGTAAAATTGGATGAAGAAAATGCAACGCATGCCGGTTTGGCTCAGGAAAACAGTTTTGGCTGGCGAAAGGCGCAGCACGCTGTGAACCTGCAGAAAAGAGTGTAATAAACATGATCTAACTGCTGCTCAGTATTTTTTGATTGGCCCATCATAATGATTCGTCCAGGTGGTTTGCTATTAGTAGTCCCCCCACCGATTTGCTGTCCCAGTTTCAGTTTTATTGGTGGGGTTGCAAAAGAGTACATAACTAAACTTGGATGTGAAAAATATTTTTGCAGGGTCATATACTGAGCACCGCTGGAGATGCTCTAAGAGCATTACTAGCCTAGGCTTCAATTATACTACCTACTATACTGCCTTCAATCAAATCCTAACCCTACCTTGTAGGTAGTACTAAGAAGTAGTTTGTTGAAGAAACTTGAGTTGCTGATAAAACTGAGTTGATGAAGAATCTTTGTCTGAAGTAGTACCTCAATACCTTGGGTTTGAGAAAATCTATTTGCCAATTTTTCAAAAAAAAATCCTTCTATATTCTTGGCTACCCACTGGAACTGATCATAAAAATCTGGCAATTACATATTTCAAAATCTGGCAAATTTGGGTCTTTTTTTTTTTTGCAATGAAAAACCCTTCATATAGGTTGAAATGATTTTTTAAAGGTTAAAATTTGGCAAAAAATTTGCCAGTAAAAGTAAACACTCCTCGTATTGTCGATAGTTTTACATAACCCTGGGTTGGAGCCTGTGTGTTGGGTGATTCTCTTTTTTTCAAAGGAAGAACAGGTGGGTAAGGGCTGGGTATATGGACCCTTAACTGGCGGTTCTCAATAATCAAGGAAATCAATTTTGACCCATGACCATGGTTCCAAAAAAAATTCGAAAGCATGGGTCAAAGAACCTACCCTCAACCGTTGGTTCTTTCACGAAACCCACCAATTCTTTGAACTTGGTTTTTGAACCAACAAGTGCCATAGCACCATCCATTGGATGCCTGTTATTGCTCATTTGTGGATGAACCCCTAACTGAGTCCACATGGGTTTCATCAACAACCCCTTATGACTCAACTATGGATGAACCATAACTTAATTATCAAGGTCCCATGTTGGTAACCTATCTATGTAATCCCTCCTCCTTCCACTAAATCCTAAAACTTAAAACCTTAAACCTATGTAAGTGTGTAAGTGGTTACTAAGTACATAAGTAAAAAGGTAAGGCACTTGTGAATGGTTACTAGGTAGATACGTGTGAATGGTGACTACATAAATAACCATCGTGGTTAGCTATGGGACAAGAATACTAAGAAAAGAAGAAGAAGGGGGCATTTGATAATCAACAATGAGAGAGGATTGCAAGAGAATATTTGATTATCAAATATTGTCAAGGTGTGACTATGTTTGGTTAACACTTATAATCTTCTTTCGTCATTGATTACCATTCATGGGTTATCAATAACGTACCCATTCTTCTCTTTTTTGGTACTACCACAATTGGTGACAACCATGTAACCTCTTTTCATTCAAAGAGAGAGAGAGGTTGTATCAAAAGTTAATAGAATTCAGCAGAGACATTCGAGTGTTAATAGCCAGAAGTTCCACACTTTGTCACCATTGACTTTGAAATGGTTTTGTGGTCTGCCATCAAGATGTTCAGGGCACGAGAACTAATGAAATGAAAAGTCTTTTGCATTGAGATGGGCTGGGATTTTTTGTCTTTATCGTTTACAACAAAAGTCAAAAGGTTAAATGGGTATAATGCACCAAAAAAAAGCATCTGACTTAATGACAAAATTCAAAAGATTTTGCAGTACTTTTAATATCCCTTTTTAGTCTTGAATCTTTATTATTATTATTATTATTATTATTATTTATTTATTATTATTATGTCTTTAGACTTTGCCATTCTTGAAAATGCTCTGTTTTCTGGCCTCTACATAATTCTTGACATGGACAAGAGAATCCCCATTCAAAATCAAGAAGGGAAAGGGAGCAAGGGCAGGATGTTTAAGCAAACTAAACCAGTGTTGATTAGGTATTGAGTACATTGACTCAACCAGGAGGACCAGGCTGGTATATATTAATGTACCAGCCTGGTTCTGCTATTGTGTACTCCAATTTCATGCAAGTCCTCGTATTGGATCCTTTTTAAAACTTTCATACGAACCAGTCTGTTTGTCTTTTTGTCGGGTTCAAAGCTGATTTTTGGCTGGCATGAGACAGGTATATATAATAGAGTTATCCGTAAAGTCACCCTCTGTGAAATGTCACCCTCTGTTTCACCCCCTATCTCCTCTGCTTTTGCCCCCTTTCCCCTCTTTCAGTGGTCTCCGCAAAGTAAGGAAATTTTCATTAAATCAAGGTATGAAATGCTGAAACTCAGCATTTAATGCACAAGGTTCAAGAGTAATTATAGTAGTTGTACAGGTAGGAGCAGTGCAAATATATGTAGCAGCAGTGCAGACAGACGCTCATGGAAAAGGAAACACAAGATGAAACTCAGTTTACCACCAAAATTGGTGGAAGAACTAGTTTGGGTCCCAGTTATTTCGTTTTGTAAAATTTTCAATCCCAGTTACAAGTTTGATGCCCTATTATGCCAAAACTGGCCGTTCTCGCCCCCTAATCACCTGACTTTACAGATAACTTATATATATATATATATATATATATATATCCCACTGTTGGCCCAGTTATTGATTTTTTTCATAACCATCAGGTAAGTTTTAGGTAAGTTTTTTTAATTAAAAAAATTGAGTGCCAGTTAGTTCAATATATATTTTGGTAATAACCCATCAGTTATGTGTAAGGGTTGGCTTCTAGATACCTGATTGATAACCACCAGTTAACCTGTCAATTTTACACCAGTTATGGGGTTTTGAATTACTACTATTATGTTTATTATTATTATTTTTAAATCATAAATTTTTTAGTGTTTTTGAATTTTGCTGTTTATTGTGGCAGGTCTTTTTTTACATTCATTTATTGTTTTAATGTACAAATTGGGATGGTTATTATGACACAATAAATGAATGTAAAAGACCTGCCACAATAAAACGTCACAATTTGTACATTGTAAGGGATGAAACCATCCAGTTTACCTCATACATGTGTCCCTAGCCACCACAGCCCTTTGTGTGATAAAAGCCACTTTCTCTTGTAATGAAATGTTCTAAAAACTTGGTAAAACAAGGGGTGTGTGACTGCCATTTACATTAAAAAGTATCTTAAGGCAAAAGAAGAATTATGGAAATGCAAATATTTCACCATATATATATATATATATTTTAAAAATCTATAACTAATATAGATCCTTAGTTAACCATGGTGGTTAGTTAGCTCAGTTGCTTTTTTTTTCCCTACCTACCTACTACCAACCCCACAAGCAGGTTGTTATAAGGTAGGTAGTAAAAACAACCCTTACCTATGTATAAACCCTCTACTTAAACCTAGTAGTTACCTATTTTCTTATCTATCTACCTATGCATGAGACCTATTTTCCTACAGAATTGGTTACCTAGGTGAAACCAAATATTAACTCAGTTGAGTTTCATCCACAACTGAGTAATTAGTTGTGTTTGCCCATACATTCTTTTGGTAAAGCCTAAAATTATACATGCATGTCTACTATCTTAGGGCAATAATAAAATTTTAAAACATAAAAAGCAACAACAATACAAACAAAATTAATCAATTAAAATTTAATTTCATTATGATTTTTGTTATTAAATCTTCATCAAAGCCTTATTCAAATTTTTTAAAATAACATCAAATTAATTAAAAACATTTATATCTCAAAAAATTATTTTATTTTAAAATTTTAATTTATTTGAGTAAAATTGACATGTTTTATTTTAATTAATTCTTGCATAATCTTTCAATTTTATTTTTTTTAAATATCATCTTTAATAAGATTTAAAAGAATTGAAACTAATTGTATGTTTAATTTAAAAATGATTTAAAAAATTAGTCATGTGAATTGTTTTTTACATTTCATAGTGATATGAAACCTTGTGATACAAAAAGGCAAGTGACAACCTAAAAAAAAGAAGATGATATAGAGGCATAATTAAATCAGTTACCCAACATTCATATTTTGAGAAGAAACCCAACAAGTAGATGGGTAGACTTCAAAACAACCCATCAAGAAACCCAACAAGTAGATGGGTACACTTCAAAACAACCCGTCAATTGGATGGGTGCACCCAAAATCTACACATGCACATCCATTAGCTTGGGGCCAAACTGGGTCAGCCATGGGGGCAAAGGAACCAAATCATGTTCCAGAACAGAACCAGTTTGTTTTTTTTTGACTTGTGTTGGACTATTTGGGTTAACCTTAACCCAACCATCCACTCTAATGAAACAAACACACACACTCTGGGACTCCCTTGTAAACTCTGGTTTGTTGGCCTTGCCTACCAAGAAGGCAAGGATATTGTGTTTAGATTCATTATAGAGTATAGTAGCTAGCTTAAGGGATTTTGGCCCATACTAGGTAATAATAGGTCCATTTTTATATGAGGGTTTTTGAAAGCCGATATATATTTTGGCTTGTGTTGAAACTTGAGATTAGTTATTATTACAGAGTTATAATAATATCTTGAAGGATTTTGGTTTCTTTTAGAGGGATTTTTTTGGGGAAGATTATATTTTTGCATGGTGAAATATTTGAATTTCCATAATTCTTCTTTTGCCTTAAAATTATACTTTTTAAAAATGTAAATGGCAAGGCCACATTGTGACAACACACCCCTTATTTTTACATTCAATTTTGTTACTGGCAAAAAAACAACTGCTAATTTGAGAACCCTTTTTCTTTTGGCCTTTCTGCACACCCCAGATGCTGGTCTGGTCAGGTCAGGTCAGGTCAGGTCAGGTTAATTAAGTTATTGCCATTCCCATCATTGCATTTTGTGTGTCTACTCTTTTGTTTGCTTGTTTTGGCTTTGGAGTCAGTCAAGTCAGTCAGTCAACCAAGTGCCTCTTTTGATGGACATAGAAGAAAGTCCTAACTTAGCAAAGCCATTAGAATTTTATTTTTAAAAATATAAAAAATAAAAATAAAAATAAAAATAAATTTTTTTTGGGAGGATCATGTGAGTTGTTGTAACTTTGTGTCTTTTAATTTATGTAAAAACCTGCCAATACTTTATTACCATGTAATCACTACCAAAAAGGACCAACAAGTGGAAATGGAGACAGAAAGGACCAGTGTTGGCCAGTTATTGGGCTTTTTTTAATTTTTTTAATTTTTTTAATTTAAAAAAAAAACCAACTGGGGTAGGTTACTTTTTCAAAGTTTTTTTTTTGGGGATCACACAGGTTATCAATATCAATATATATATAGAGTGTTGAGTAAGTTATCAAAAAACCTGGGTAATATCCATCGATTAAGTGCTTAAGGGTGGGTGGGTTTTCAAATAACTAGTTAATGTCGGATTCAAAAATTGTGGCTTTTTCATGTCAATGCGCAAGGGAAAGGTGTTAATTAGTAGATAGGTTTGAAAGAGAGAGGTTATTAAGTTCTAGTGATGAGAAATTTCAAGGAATTAGTATATTGGAGATTTTGCAAAAAAAAAAATTGTTGTATACTCGTCTCAAGACAATTGATTTTGCATAGTCCTTCAAGTGGTTGTCCTTGAACAATTTCATTAACAATTTTAAAGATAAATATTTCATTTTTAATCTTAATTCTCTCATTTCTTTCCTAATAACTCCTTTTTTTTAACACCTAATTTTTCTAATAACTAGCTAAATTTTAATAATTATTTCATTCTTTTCCTATACCCACCAACATGGATATGAAAAAACAAATTAACATGTCTCTTTTCATGACACAATGCATCAAGATTTCATTTCTGATGACTTTTTTAAAAAAATCATTGCATTACAATACTTATCATTTAGTTATGGTAGTCAAACTTCTCATTGTTTATTTTAACTATTTTTTCCCCCCCCCATTGGGTTATCTTCTTCAAGTTAACTACAATTCTAAGTATGAACAAGTTTCCAATTGTTGTGATATTTTCTTAAAACATAACCAATTTGTAAATGACTATGTTCACATAAGATTTGGGTGTAAAGTGTGAAGTTCATGCACCTTTGCTAGCAACTATTAAAGTGTTGTTGTTTATAAATGTTTGTTAAAAAGATATTGGGCATGTTGAAATTGACTTGTCCAAAATGACAATTTGGTCAACTTGGACAAGGACAAAAATCGATGTATTTTGAACAACATTTTTCGTAAAATAGGTTACATTTTCTTGTAGATGGCTTGAACAATTTATTTGGACATTAGCCTTGCATACTTAATTACAAGTTGAAATAGTAATCAAAGAAGCAATGAAACGTCGACATGAATGAAAGTCATGTTTGTTATCAACTATTAAAAATTTCATCATCACAAACAAAGTGACACATTAAAGATCACCAAAAAATTTCTTGGTTAAATAGTCTCCTTCAATTTAAGCACATACATTTAATTCACAATCACATTTAAGAAGTCCTTTAAAAGGAAAACAAAGTCATAGACTGAGCAAAATTATAAGCTTAAAGTTAAATTAAAAATATTGTTGTTAGGAATTCTTGGACAATCCAAAACCTTATATGAAGATGTTATATTAATGATCACCAGTGCAGCATGTGCCAATGGCCAAAGTGCAAACCTGTTTCAAAATTCGGGAAACTCAACATATGAAAATTGTTTTGTCGGGTTTAGGATTTGAAGTTAAATTCTTAAACCCTAGACCTCATATCCAAAATTGAAGAGTGACTGCATTCTTCATTGATTTTTCTTTCCAAAGCTTGGTTTTTTGTAATTTATTTGAATTTTTAGTGACACAAATCATTTAAATTTTGATATTTCCCACATCCTAAGTCCAAAATTTACAAAATAAACTCCATTAAATCTTGTTCATTGAAATCTTTCCAATAGTACCAAAGGCACATCCCAATTCTTCATTCTTGAATTGAATCGTAGACCTTCAAATGTGACCATGTTCTCAATTGATTCTTCCTTCCAAAACGTGATTTTTGTGATTTGTTTGAATTTTGAGTGACAAAAATACTTAAAATTCAATATCTCCCCCATCCTAAGTCCAAATCTTATAAAATATATTCCATTAAATTTTACTTTTCAAGATATTTCCAACAACACCGAAAGTACATCCCAATTTTTTTGAAATTTTTAATTATGATTTATTTTACTTTTTAGTGAAAAAATTCAATATTAAAAAAAAATTCACTGCAAATCCAAACATCATGAAATTAAGTTGATGCACCCTTCCTCATTGAAAGCTTTTCAAATATACCAAGAACATAATTTAAAACACCACAGTTTGGTGGATTTCATAATTACAAAACAAAACAAACTATCTTACTTCATAAATAAACGTCTAACAAATAACACTTTGTGTTAGCTCTTTTTGTTTTTTCAAATTGAATGGCTATTGTTTAAATAATTTTGATGCATGTGAAAAAGGTACTTTTGTGCTAACATTACCTTATAATTGTCATTCTACAACTAGTCTTTATTGATTATACTAGTTGTTTATGCCATTTGTAGTTGATTTGGACACATCGTTTATACCATTTGGGTTTCGTGCTATTTCGCTCTGCTAGTGACGAGAAGCCAACCTTTTTTCAATATTCTATAAATTTGGGAATGTTTCAAGAAAACAAATACAAAGATCTAAGAGTTCAAATATTGCATACAACAATTTTAATTAGCAAATTGTTTGAGACTTCTATTCATTATGCAAGATCTTTTGTACGAAAGGGCAGTTAGTAGTAAGGAAATCCTCTATTCCAACTTTAGAGTTCCTTCTTGGCATATAATAACTTTCTTTGATGAATATGCAAGTGACATCAATATTCCATATTAATTGTCATATGTATATGTGGAATATATGTTGATAGAAATATAATAATGCATTGGTTATTATAATGTGATTGTTGTTGTCCTTATAGTTCCAAGTAACCATCACACAACATTATCAAAACATGTTGGAAACACATTTTTAATTCAGATTGGCAAAATGCTTATTTGAGGATTTGATAAATCATTTGTTGCTTCAAGGTTGGATGTAGTGATGTTATGCCTATGTTGCAATCTATGCATGTAATCTTTCTCCATGATGAAGGCATTCACAAAGCCACCAAGTTGCACATTGTTCCTTAATTTGTACAATTGAGTTGCGTTTGTTAGGTTCAATCCAAACATTGGTATCACAAGCTTTGTAGAGCCTTTCTTAAACTTTGTGGCAAACACCCTTGAAGCCTTGCATCATGGTTTTCTCCATGTTGAACAACACTATCCCATTGCTATTACACCTGCTTTCAAACATCATAACCATATCCTTCTTTTGTAATGTTGTTACATCCTTTGTTGCCATCACAATACCACTATTATCTTGGGCACCAAACCCTAACAACCAACTTGCCTTCTTTGTGTTGGCCATATTGTAACATTGCTGACAACGCAAGGATTCAACCCATATGTAATGAATAAGCTCACATTCACAAGTTCTACAAATATTCAAAAGATTCTCACACTTGCTTCATCATATAGATTAATAGCTTATCACAGCAAAAAGTAAAGCTTTGGTTGTAGAATCCAATCCACTCATATGATAATTGAAGCAATTGCATTGTTGCTACATAACTACTACAACAAATTTGTTCACAACAATGTCATGAGGACCAAACCTTAAATTGTTGGAAAGAGAACTATTAGAGTTCATTTTTGAAAAAGTAAGACTTTCAGCACTTGATTGTTTTTTCATTCCCCTTGTTGCTCAACTTATTGTTGGTAAAGACTATCTATTTACTTTCCATGTTTTCTATTCACCTAATACATATGGACTTTCCAAACTTGCAACAATGAAAATGAGGACCAAAGAAATAAACAAGTGATATGATAACAATGTGGTGTGAATTAAGGAATGGGATGTGTGTGGACTCAAAGAAAGTCATATGTTTTATAGATGGGAGGAGGAGTTTGAACCACATCCATTTACCTAAAGTCATGCTTTGGTCTATGAGCAATGTGCTAAGGCTCAATGTTGTTGTTGGAATGATTGGCAAAACATCCTTTTTCAAAAATGTTTTTCCCTTCAATACCATGCCCTAGATTGCCCTAGATTTGGTGACGAGCATTTCAACATCAATTTTTCTTTTTCGTGTTCTCTAGCTTTCTTTACATCCTTCAAAAGTTGTGTCTTGCACCTTCTGGGAACCTATCTAACAAAAAAGGAACCACACAACCACTCCATTTCCTTCTCTTTTTCTTTCTTTTTTCCTTGCCAAAAATCAACATGGTGCAATGGTGCTTACATAAGCAAAGGTGGTATAAACAACCAAGAAAATAAAAACAGAAAAAAATGACCAAAAAAAAATTGCCCAAACTTTTGTCATTTTGGCACATAATTGTCAAATTTTGGTCATTTTGGCGCACAATTGTTGATCAAGAGACCATTTATAATTGTCATGGTCGATGACCATGGGGTAATTGTCTTAGTGACGAAAAAAGACCCTATACTTGGTTTACATAAACTAGTTCCAATTATCATTGTCATTGGAATTTTTAGTTGTTTATCCACTTGTAATCGTATAAAATTAATTATAAAATGACATTTTTGGTGTAATGTAATTTTTATTTGCAAATTGCATTGATAGATGACTTATGGATGTATATTGCCATTTTGAGTCCATTTCAAAATCTCAAATTTGACATGACTTGATTGATTTAAGGATTGTACAATCTTCTTAAGAAGGAAACAAATGCCCTTCATTGGGAAAAAATCTCAAATATATGAAGGTTTTGAAAATTTTAAATATTGTATTGTGTGTGTTGGTAAGAGTATACAAACGATTCTCTATCTTTTAAGATATTTCAAAAGATATTGACATAGTCTATTTGCTCTTGAAAGGCATGAACAAAATTAATGACAAAGTTCAAAAAAAATAAAATAAAAACATCTCTCAATAGGTGGTCCACCATTCACATTTTGAATGTCAAATTCTTCCACTATTCCACTATTGGATCTCCATCTTGTTCCTTGGAAATGAGAAAATAATGCACATCAACTTCCAAAGAAGGAAACCAAAACCCTTGAGATGTTCCTTGTGGTTGATGTCTCATAAATTTCATTCTATTACAATGACATACCTAGGAAAGATAACATGATTGAACGTCTATATGTCCTGAATCTAGGTAGGTAAGTAAGTAGTACATAAATAATTAAAAAAACATAAAAAAATAAAAATAAAAATAACATGATTGAAGGTTTATATGTTTTGAATCTAAGTAGGTAGGTAAGAAGGTAGATAAGTAACAAAAAATATATAAATTAATTTAAATAAATAGATACATATAAATTGTTTTTACATAGGTAAAGGGGGCCATAGTGAACCAGCACTCACCAATGCTCCATCCACTGGATGTCTATTATTACTCAATTGTGGATGAACCTCATCTGCATTAATATTTGGTTTCACCTTGGTAACTAGTTCTTTCATATATAGGTAGATAGGTAGGAAAATAGGTAATTACGAAGTAAGTAGATGGATTATACATAGAGAAGGGCTGTTTTTAATATATTACCTACTAACAACCTACCAACTGAGATAACCACCATGGTTAGTTACTACAGAACTGGAACCCAACAGAAAACCGTTTCCTCACCACTTACCATCCATCATCCTTCATGGTGCGCTGATGGGTGCTGGTTCACTGAAAAAAAAAGGAAAAGAAAATAAAAATTGTAAATCAAAGAACCTGCAATTCTCATGAAGGAACGGGCAAAGAACCGTCTGTTTTTAATGTTTTTGAGGACCATGGTTATATATATATATATATTGAGAGACCCTAAACCCTAAACCCTAAACCCATATATATATGTATATATATTGAGAGAGATAGAGAGAGAGAATGGGTTCTCTGATTTTCAGAGACCTTCGGTTATGAGATCAAAGAACTGCCCTGATAACTGGTCTGGTCGGGGGTTGGTTTGATGCCATTTTCTTTCGGATACCTGGCACAACACTGGTTTCAGTTCTGACCTCCTCTTTCAATCTTTGATGTAAAAATGGTAATCACAAGATCTGCATTGATTCCAGTTAATCATATCTCAACTACACCACTTTAACTTACACTTGTTGGCAATGAATCATAACCCCATAGCCTACAACAAGCAAGCAGAAGAAGAAGAAGAAGAAGAAGACCACCACCACCACCGCATAGGGTAGACAAAGAGAAAGAACATATAAAGAAGGGTAAATGGATTGGGTCCAGAGTCCAGAGTCCAGACTCCCAACTTAGAGTTCCCTTAAACCCTAAAACCCCCTCCCCCCCCCCTCCTCCTCTTCCCTCTTCTTGATGAGTTTTTAACTAGACAATGATGACATTACTCTTCTGGAAACACGAAAGAAAGAGAGATGGGTACCTAGGGTATAGTTAGGTTGGTACTCACGTGCTGGTTTTGTTCATGTGTCATACTATAATAATGCCAAGCACCCAAGACACACACATTCACATGAAATGAAAAATGTTATGTACTTTGAAAACTGGCACAAGGACACCCAATACACACACACTCATATGAAACCTTCTGCATACACATACAGAGAGACACCCAATGCACACACTCTCACGTGAAACCTTCCAGATACACATACAGAGGGACACCCAATACACACACTCTCACATCAAACCTTCCAGACATACAGAGATGCCCAATACACTCACATGAAATGTTTCATACAGATACAGAGACACCCAATACACTCACATGAAACCTTCCCAGACACAAATACAGAGACACCCAATACACTCACACGAAATTATAGGCACCTTCCACACACACACACGCACACACACACACACACCCAATACACTCATGTGTCAAAAATTTAAATACCTTCTTCTTGTTAGTTTGAGGTCTGGGGTGGTAGATTATGTTCGTTTCTTGACCCTTGTTATATATGACATTATCTTCCAGTGAGAGTTTAATCTGCAGAATGAGAGTGAGAGTGGGAGAGAGAGAGGTAGCTTTCTCTTATTACTGTTGTAAATCTGTTGGGAAAATTTTGTGGAGCTTTTAGCTGCAAAACCCAAGAGAGGAAATGCTCTGATTTGCGTTGCAGAGAGGGAGAGAGAGAGAGAGAGACACACACACACACACACACACACACACACATATCTCCTTAGTAGCTCTTTCTGGACTCTTTCTGGTAGAACTTGTGCATTTGAGTGTGTTGGGAGTTAAAGCAGCAACCAAACACCCATTGGGTTGATCAGTTGTTTTGTTGATGCTTTTGCAAGAAGAAATATTAGACTTACACTCTTTACATCAGTCCTCTTTCATTGTTGCCACATATTCAAAGCTTGGAAAAGAAGAGGAAAAAAGAGAAAGAGGTAGACCAGCTGCTGGAGGAGGAGGAGGAGGAGGAGGAGGAACTGCAGATTCTGGAGCTGAGGAAATTCTGGTTTGTTGCAGCTAGCTAGCTGGCTAGGAGTTGACAAGGTCCTGCAGCATGCATCAAGAAGTTTTGGTTTCTTGCACGTTGTGCAGCTGATGATCTCTGGCTTTGATTTCATAGCTGCTGATCTTCTTCCATCATCATTGAGCTGCAGATGATCAAGCTTTGGAGGAGCTGGAGGAGTTTGAAATCTTTGATAAACTCATGGTAAAATTTTGTTTAGACTGTGAGTCTACCAGAGTCTCCATGAAGACTGTGATGGGGTCCTGCAGATTTTCTGGAGCTGCAGCTGAGGAGGAAATTCTTCTATTTGCAAAACTTAGCTAGGATCAGTGCTTGACAGCCTGCATTGAGCAATCAAAAAAAATTTGGCTCCTTTGCACACATTACTGATATATCTCTGGCTTCTTAATTTCCACAGTTGCTCATGTGCCTGCTATATATGTGGCAGATGATGATGATGATGATCAAGCTGATTTGGAGGAGGAGTTTCAGATCAAAAAAAAAGGGGGGGATTTGTGACAGACAGACAATCAAGAGAGTCTCGGCCATGAAGAAGACTTGCTGATGAGGGCATTGAAATATGTCCATTCCCATGTCTTGTGCTTTTCCAAGGCTGCTTAGTTTTCATCATGAGATCATGAAGCTCAAGCAAGTCTAGAGTTCAGAAGCTGAACTTCCCTTGAGCACTGTTACATTGCCAGCTATGGAGAATGTTTTCATCGGTTCCTGCTCAAGAAGAGAAGGAGTTACTACGAGAAAAGTCTAAGCTTTGAGTCTAAGCTTTCAGCTTCATGGTCAGAGGAAGAAGAAGCTTCAGAAGCTTCAGAAGCAGCTCAGAGTGATGGGTATCAATCTTCTCTAGCTCCATGAGCTTGATGAAGCAGCTCATGATCAGCATTGGAAGAAGAAGAACCACCACCCAGTTTGTTGTTACTGCTGCTTTTGCTCAGCTTCCTGGACAGTTGATGGCTCAGAGATCATGGAGCTTCATCAAGCTGCTGCTGCTGCTGATCCTGCTCCTGCTACTGTTTCTTGTGGGTCGTCCAGCTGGAAGAAGAAACCACCTTCATGTTGTCATGGTTGTTACTGCAGCAGCTGCATCTGTGGTCGACGACAATGACGTAGCAGCATTATTGGCATTCAAGCAAGGAACTACATGGCAAGGAGCAGATCCATATCCAGATTGGGTGCAAGCAGGTCCTGACATGCAAGGACCATGTCACTGGACAGGAGTTTCCTGCAACAGCTTGGGGCAAGTCTCAGAAGTGAGTCTTCACCAACTGGGTCTTTCTGGCACCCTGTCTCCCAAGCTTTTCTCCATCACAACTCTGCAGCATCTGGATCTGAGCTCCAACTCCTTCACAGGAACAATCCCAACTGAAATCGGAAATCTAGTTGCATTGCAGTATTTGGATTTGAACTCGAACCAACTCTCTGGAGTTGTTCCTGTTTCCTTCTTTGCTTCAAACCTGTCTTCTTCTCTTCAGTACTTGGACTTGAGCTACAATCTGTTCTCTGGCCCGATTGCATCTGGTTTTGGCAACATGACAAGCTTGCAGAGTTTGGTTTTGAGCTACAACTCTTTCCAGGGTTCCATCCCAAGCAGTCTCCAGAGCTTAACCCAGCTGCAATTGCTGGACTTGAGCTTCAACTCCTTGTCAGGTCCTGTACTGCCTGCAAACATCTTCCAAGCTTTTGTGAAGCTCCAGTACTTGGATCTCAGTGGGAATTCTCTCACAGGAGATGTGCCTGCGGTCAACGGGATGACACAGCTTGTACACATGGACATGAGTGGGAATCTCTTCTCAGGACCCATCTCTCCTCTCTTTGCAAGCTTGTACAATTTGTCCTACTTGGATTTGAGCAACAATTCGTTCTCTGGCAACATACCTGACGAGATTTGGGGGATGCAATCACTGGTGGAGCTTGACCTTGGTGCAAATTCAGGTCTGACTGGTACCATCCCCAAGGAGATTGGCAACTTGGTAAATTTGCAGAATGTTTACCTAGGGAATTGTCATTTCACAGGCTCAATCCCTGACGAAATTTCCCAGCTGATCCAGTTGGAGAAACTCGACCTCGGTGGCAATTTCTTTTCAGGTTCTATCCCACCATCCATTGGGCGATTGAATAAGCTTGTCACACTCAATTTGCCAAGTGCACAGTTGAATGGCTCCATTCCCACATCTCTCGGCAATTGCACAAGCTTGCAGGTCAGTCTAGTATATATACAAACATACCCCCTTTCACCCCACACCAACTTTACAAAATGAACACCTTCCATAAACCAAAATTTGGCGATTTGTTAATCTCTTGCCTTAATTAATTATGTTTTCGTCATTGTATCACTGATTGTGCCTGCGTGCCTGCGTGCCTGCCTGTCTGCTGTTATTCTTTCCACCAAATTAGTGCAATTTGGATTTGTGGAAATTAGGGATAGTTTTCATTTGCTCCCACATTTTCAGGGATCAGTGTTCACTAGGCTTCAGTGTGTTCAAACTGGAACTGTGAGAATTCATTTTTCGGGAACTTTTACAGAACACGTTCGTGTTTTTAATTTGTTGCTGGTTTGAACTTTTGCCATAAAGAGGAGTAGAGCTATTATGTGATGTGCTGCTTGTTCCATCTGCTGTAATGCATTAAATTAGCTTCACTTTCTGGGTATTGCAATTTTGTCATCTCATGGTGTAAATTGGTTGGTTTGAGAAACTCCCCATAAATCTAACAATTGGGTGTCAATTTTTGAATTTTATTAATCCTCACTTGTTTATGTAAATTCACTCAATGTTGATAATTCTTTCAAAGGCTTAAAATTGAGAAAATTGCTCTTGTTTCCAGAGCTACTACCATGTTCATGAAAAAGAAAATTCGTTCCAGTTTTTCTTTTCTAAGTTGTGATCCTTAGAAACAAGGTAGTGTCGGCATTCCAACTTGAGCCAGCCAGCTTTTTAAGAAGAAGTACTATTGACAAAGTGACAAGTGATGAAAAATTCAGTGTCTCTCTACTAATTAATGTTGGATTGTTTATCTGCTACAGGTACTGGATTTGGCATTCAACAGCCTAAGTGGTCCCATTCCTGATGAATTAAGTGGGCTTCACAGTGTGATCTCCTTCTCGGTTGAAGGCAATGCACTCTCGGGTGCTGTGCCTTCATGGTTTGGAAGCTGGCAAAACCTTTCAAGCCTCCTCTTGTCATCCAATGCGTTCAATGCTACTATTCCTCCTGAGCTGGGCAACTGCTCCAAGCTGCAGATCCTGGCGCTCGACGACAACCAGCTAACAGGGAACATCCCGGCATCCCTCTGCAATGCACCTTTGTTGGGCACACTGACATTGAACATGAACAACTTGTCTGGAACCATCAATGATGCTTTGTTGTGGTGTTCAAGTGTCTCGGAGATCGACCTCGCTGCCAATCAGTTCTTGGGTTCAGTGCCTGGGTATTTCGGGAATCTGCCTAGCTTGCTGCTGTTGTCACTTAGCAGCAATCAGTTCTCAGGAGTACTTCCAGATGAGCTTTGGAATTCAAGGACACTACTTGAGATTCGGCTGGACTCCAATCATCTGAGTGGGCAGTTGTCACCACTGTTGGGTAATGTCTCAAGCTTGCAGTATCTCATTCTTGATAACAACCAGTTTGTGGGTTCAATTCCACCTGAGATTGGAAAGCTTCGAGCCCTCACCGTATTGTCAACTTTTGGGAACAATTTCAGCGGTGAGATCCCTCTTGAGCTTTGTAACTGTGTGCAGATCACAAGCCTGAACTTAGGGAGTAATGCACTTGAAGGCACAATCCCGCCCCAAATTGGTCAACTCATTAACCTTCAATACCTTGTGTTGTCACACAACAAGCTTGTTGGGCAGATCCCGAGTGAGATTTGTTCAGATTTCCAAGTGATCAACATACCTGTCTCCAGCTTTATTCAGCACCATGGCACTCTTGACCTCTCTTGGAACCAGCTGAATGGCAGCATTCCACAGGAAATTGGCAACTGCACAGTCTTGGTTGAATTGTTACTGGCAGGAAACAACCTCGAGGGCTTGATACCACTGGATCTCATGAGGCTCAGTAATCTCACAACACTTGACTTGTCATGCAATTTGTTGTCTGGTGAGATACCCACTCTCCTTGGCGAGTTGCATAACCTCCAGGGCTTGAACCTGGCATTCAATGCGCTTACGGGCTCAATTCCAGCTGAGTTTGGTTGCATCACCAGTCTCGTGCAGTTCAATGTGACAGGGAACCAGCTCTCCGGGCCAATTCCTGATCAACTTGGAAACCTCACAAGCCTGACGCACCTGGATGTCAGCAACAACCGGTTGACGGGAAACCTCTCTCCATCTCTTGCCAATATGGTGTCAATAGTCGGGCTGAATCTTGAATTCAATGAGTTCACTGGCTCCATTGCTGGGCTGTTGTCACAAAGCTGGGTGTGGCACCAGGTTCAATCACTGAACCTGAGCCATAATTCTTTCTCAGGTGCCATCCCAAGCTCAATAGGCAACTTGACAGGTCTCTCCTTCTTGGACCTGAGCAGCAACTGTTTATCAGGATGTATCCCAGCTGACATTACGCAGCTCGCGCAGCTCATTTACTTGGACCTTTCCAACAATAGCCTGATGGGCACCTTCCCTGCAAGCTTGTGTACTCTTCCAAACCTTGAGCTCCTCAACCTTTCAAGAAACGCCATCACAAGTCCCATCATACCTGATGTAGGAGTCTGTTCCAAGCTGTGCCCAGCTCATCAACCCAGCACTGTGCAGGATGATGATGATGATGATCAATGTAGCATGATGAGCTTCATGATCATCCCGATGACAATGCAGCAACATGGCAACAAAATCTCAATGATCCGAGTGAAAGCGATCATCGGGATGTCTGTGTGCATTGGAGCTTTCATCCTGCTTCTCCTCTTCCTCATGACCTTATGCTACTACTATCATTGGATTCGAGGAAACCCCAACAAAGACCCTGAGTCAAAGATGAAGCTGAACTCATTTGCTGAAGTTGCAGATGGGCTGATGATGATGTCAAGCTCCACAGGCACAACAAGCTCAGGTGGCAAGGAGCAGCTACTGATGATGAGCACACCACCCATGTTTGAAGAGCGTCCTCTGCTCAAGCTCTCCCTTTCCCAAGTCTTGCAGGTACATACATATTAATAAGGTTTTGAATTTTTCAAGGTTTTTTTCTTTTGAGGATCGCATTTAAAACTTTGTAAGAGAAATGCAATTGACTGTTGGTGGTGACCTCTGAAAAAAAATTGATGATGCGAGCAGTTGTGGTTTCTCTTTGCTCACAGGCAACCAACAAGTTCTGTAAGACGAATGTAATAGGTGATGGTGGCTTCGGCACAGTATACAAAGCCACACTTCCTGATGGGAGGACAGTGGCAATCAAAAAGCTGGGAGCTTCAACAACACAAGGAAACAGGGAGTTTTTAGCAGAGATGGAAACCCTAGGCAAAGTGCAGCACCCAAATTTGGTCCCATTGCTTGGCTATTGTGCATTGGGAGAAGAGAAGATCCTTGTGTATGAGTACATGGCAAATGGGAGTCTTGACATATGGCTACGATCCCATAGCCATGCTCGCCAAATGTTGGACTGGAGCAAGAGGTTGAGGATTGCAATGGGCTCGGCGAGGGGACTCGCATTCCTACATCATGGCTTTGTGCCACATATTATCCACCGAGATATCAAGGCAAGCAACATCTTGTTGGACACAGAATTCGAACCACGAGTGGCAGATTTTGGGCTGGCGAGGTTGATCAGTGCATATGACACACATGTGAGCACAGATATCGCAGGCACATTTGGCTATATTCCTCCAGAGTATGGCCATTGTTGGCGATCCACCACACGCGGTGATGTGTACAGCTTCGGAGTGATACTACTGGAGTTGGTGACTGGCAAGGAACCAACTGGGATCGAATTCAAGGACATCGAGGGTGGCAATTTGGTTGGATGGGTACGCCAAATGTTGAAACAAGGGCATGCACCCCAAGTCTTGGACCCAGATATCATCACCATCTCCTCCTCCTGCAGCAGCAGGGTAAGTCTACAGAATCTTCAAAACCAAATGCTGAAGTTGCTACACATTGCCACTCTGTGTACAGCTGAAGAGCCTGCCAGACGGCCTACAATGCAACAAGTTGTCACTCTTCTTAAGGAAATTGATGCTGCTGCTGCTGCTGCCACCTCCACTGCCGCCACTACTGCACCGAGTTCTCCCAGCATCAGCAACCGCTAGTGTGAATATACTTCACCCCTCATCTAATCACACCATACTATCGAGTCTGACTTATCTATTTTTATGCTGAATTTTTAGGGTTAATTGGCCAGTGATTTCTTTTGCAAAGTGTAAAGTAGTAGCCAGAGATTATGATGATGATGATGATAATCAAGTTATGATGATGTTATGATGATGATGATGATGAGCTTGCAATCCAGTTTGTAGATGAAATATCATATTTGCTGTTCAATTCAACTCTTATTATGGCAACAAAAAATGAGCTTTTTTGATGTGAGGATTAAATCAGTGTTGAAAGGCTCTGCCGTTAAACAAAGCAGCAGCAGCAGCATTTGGAGGAAAGATTTTGATTAATTTGATGAGGGGCTTGGTTTCTGTATTGTGCAGGAAAGTTACAATAAGCGGGTCATGGTGGTGATCTACCATATCATACTACTACGATGTAACATATGTCATACAAATCATGCTTCCTCATCTGTTGGGGCAGCGGATCTGCTGTTGAGAGAGGAGCTGCAAATCAAGCCACCAAGACCAGCGTTGTGTGCTTTGTCTTCATTACCATTAGAAGGATTTTTACTTTTTTTTGCATTTATGCAATTAGAAAATGCACAGTCCTTGAATTTGCACACTTTGTAAGTTGATCATCTTTTTTGGTTTTGCAGTGTACTATTTGGAGACTTGCTTTGTTGAACAAATGTAATCTCGGGTGTGTAGGGTAGGTAAACTCTGCTGCAAAGTCAGTAGTTATTGGAACAACAATGGGCTGCTTCAACATGATATGCATTTTGGTAATCAGCAAGTTTATGATTTAAAATTCCAAGCACAACTACAGGATTTGGGTGGGGCGGGGGCTGGGGCTCTGCCACATGCATTATATCCAAGAAACACTAAATTATAATTACAAAACATGAATGTCAAAAACCCTTGATGATAGCTATGATAAAGAACATGAAAAGTGAAAGTTGCGTTGCTATGAAATCTCTTGCAGCCCACCCACCAGGGTCAAACTTCACAGTCCATCTACCTTCCATCTTCATACATCTTGCTCAATTTGGAGATAATTTTGAAATTACAAAAGAATCACAGCCATCTAAATTTTGTTTCAAATAGGACATGAACTCCTGCAAGTTGTTATAATGCTGAAAGAAAAAAGAAATCCAGTTTCTCTTCATCATTCCCCCCTACTCGATTGCAGTTTAGAGTGTGAGCAGGATTTGTGTTGGGCAAGTTGGCGTTCAGTCAAACTTCTCTCTTATATAATGCTTGGAAGAGGAAGGAGGGACATAAAGAAAGAAAAGAGTCAAAGAGAGTGGACACTCTGACCTTCATCTTGCAATTTTGAATTTCCCGCATTGAAGAATCGATTGACTATGTACAGGTGAAGTTGGGCTCCTCCATGGTGTAGTAGAGTGATATTTTGATGGGGTATTTTGACACCAGGCAGTGAAAGCAAGAGCTAAGTGTTGGCACTCCTTGAGACATTGATGCTGGGGACCAGCAGCTTGCCTGTCACCCCATAAAGGTCTATGGAGTATTGCACCAGCCGGTCTCGCACATCTGGTAGACGAATGCAACCCCCGCACAACAGAAACTGGAAGTTACCATTGAGGGTTTTCCTCACAAAGAACTCTCCCACCTTCCCACATGCTCGGCATGCATGCCTGTAATACAATGACCGCCACTGGCAGACAGAAGTTTCATCAACTCTCAGACTTACAGAATGTCAGTTATTCCACCAACTAGGGTGGTCAATCTGGACCCTTACAGCCCATTCAAAGGCTTTCAGGTGTGAAAAAAACTATTGGAACATGTACAGATAAGGACCATATGAACAGAAAAGAAAGTAAGATAAGATGGTGAATGTCATTCACATCTGGAGTTTCTGTATTTTCCACACATTGTCAATCATGATTTCATGAATGGAACTTAAAAACAATTTCAAAACCATGTGTCTGTATTTTCCACACACATTGTCAATCATGATTTCATGCATGGAACTTGAACAATTTCAAAACCATGTGTCTGTCTTTAGAGAGACCTTAACAGTTCAACACAAGCAGCAGTGTTCATTGCAGTTACATACTGGAAAAGCAGGAGGAGTCCCTCGAGGATGCCGGGGCAAAGACCATCCTTTGCGGTAGCATTCCTCCTTAAATGCTGGTTCACACAACCTTGCCCATGACCTACACACCTGCAGGCAGGACATGCAATCATGGTAAGCAAGAAACTGTTTCCTACTTAACACACGGAAAATAACAGATCACTTTTCTAGATAGAGACAACAGGTACAGCATTGCCTTTGGTGGATATCATGCTACTTGCCCTTCAGTTTGACATTTTTTACAGTGGAACAATCTGTTGACAGTGTTCAACAATTGTCTGTTTCTGCCTGATGGAGATCTGTTTATCTTGTTCCACATCTGGCTTTTTTCAAACAACAAGTAACAAATCAAACAAAGATAAAAAGGTTAATACCCGGGCAGCCTGAAGAAGAATGGCTGGAGGTAGTTTCTCAAGAATACTTTGAAGCAAGTCTTCTTCCCCCCACTCAGTCAGTCGTTGCAGGGCTGGCCTACACAGCTGGTTGGAATGCTTGCTAGATGGAGAAACTGCCATTGTACTACCATCTAAACAAGTTGTCCAAGGGTTTTAGTTTGAAGCTCCTTCAGAAAGCAAACAATAAAATCAAGAGAATCTTATGCTGATCAATACACGCAAGAAGAAGATAACTTGCTACCGTTTTGCACCCACAAATACTTGTGCAACGCAATGTGAGAAACTGGGGAAATCAGTAGCATGTTTTCCCAGGTTTTTGGCTGGCATCTCCAACCACTGACAATGTGCAAAGGTGACAGTCCAGTTGGAAAACTGATTTGTTTCTTAATCCTTTGCCTTATGCAGAACTTGTGCAAGAGGGACATTCTTTTAAAACCTAAGCAGCCTGTGAAGAAGCACTTGCCTTCTACAAAACTGAAATAGAATTTAGTAGGACTTGTCAATTCCTCCAAACATTGCTAAATTATACATTAAATTATTATGGATAATTGATTAATGATCCATCCCTCTTTGCCTCTCTGAATGCACAATAGTGCAAGGCAGATACCTTGAATTTCAAAAGTGGAATCCCTTCCACAGCCTCTCCCTCTCTTGTCATCAGCAAGATCACCCAACATCTTGGAGTAAGAGCCACCCATCCATGGCGTGCCTTTATACAACCAGCAAATGTGCTTACGCTTGCGTTTGAATTCAGAAACTCTGTGTCTGGCACTGCTAGCTCTCCTTGCTGTCCGACAACTCAGCAGTGAGGCTGATTGTTTCTCAAGCAAGCGAGCACTTTTCCTACGAGGCTGTGGCTGGGAGGAGCCTCCACTTACTCCTTTTTGAGCTTCCCTCTCTGGTTTTGCTGAACGTCATTAGTTGCCATACTACCAATACATTCAACCACAATGAATCTCTTGCTAACACATTTATGTGTAAGAATTCTGCAGATGCACATGGTGATCTGTATCATTTTTGGATTGGGTTTTGCATCCTTAATTACCTGAGGGATAGAGAGATTTCACAGAGACCAGTAGAGATCTCTTGTTCCCTTTTGATCTAGTACGTAACCAGTATTGTGGGCCTCCACGAGTGCACCGCAGAAGAGCTGCTCTTTTCTCGAACAGCCGGGCACTTTTTCTCAATGCTGGCACATTTGGTACCACTGTATTGCTTACAGTCCTCATACTGGCACCATCGGTCCTTTGATTTTCCTTGAAAATGTTGTAAAGTGAGTTGACAGAAACTATGATCTTGGCACGAGTCCTATTGCCACTTCTTGCTCTTAACCAATACTTGGAATGGCCAACATTCAATCTTGGAGGAACCATTGTAAACTACTGTGTGCAAGATCAGATTTTTCAACCAATTCTCTCAAGCTACAAAACCAAAGTTCCTCAGCTCAAATGGCCTGGCACTGGCATAGATTATCCAGCAATGCCATGAATATAACCAATTCTGTAATGTCAGTCCTGCAAAATTCAATTAGTTTCTCCTCAGCATGCCTCCCATCAGAATTGGAGTTCTACTCAATTGAGCTTAGCATTCCCAAGAGGTTCTTGATACATGCAAATACAAATTGTCATCTTCTTTGCCATGATGCAAGATCAAGATTTGGGCAATCAGTTGTAACAATTCTTTGCAGATCAATAACAAGGATGCAAATCCCATACGGAACCATTTTGCCTGGTATTATTTTGATGTTCTGCTAGTCTAACAGAATCCAGAATTCTACTCATGGCTTAGCAGTAGCATTCTTGCAGGTATTGCTTTGCTATATAGTTGACATCTTTATTATACTTCTGACCACTTGCTACTCTGTGACTCCAACAGCTCAACTCAGAATGCACTTTGATAGAAAAGTAAAGGGAAAAGTTAGAGGTTTCTTACCATCTTGACTAGGAGTTGCTGTTGTGTAGCCTGTTGTTGCTGATGCTCAAGATTGTAGTGAGGTGTTCCAATGAAGCTATCTTGAATTTGATAACCCCCAATGGCAATGTTCTAGTCTCAAGGCACATGCAGAGTTTCATCAAATAGAAGCATGTCTCTAGCTACTTGAGCACACGATGTGTCCACACATGGCAACTCCCCTCTGTGTTCTGCAAAACCCAAAACTTCATTTTCCCGACTATCACAGAAAGTTCCACAAACAACCATGGTGTGTGTGTTCATCAGAATTCATGTGCAAAGAAGAATGATGTGTTGACGAGCAAGACTAAGTGTTTCTTCAGCTACCAAGGCTATTTCCTAATGCTTAATAATCAACAGATTTACAATACAAACAGCTTGTAAGCATTTAAGACATTTCCAAGGTCAAGCTTAGGGATTAATTGATCTTGGAAGTAATAAGAAACAAGAATTCTGTGGTTGATTAGCATAAGTTAGCTAATCAAATGATTCAGCTGATAAATAGGAATGACAACTACACATTTTGCAGTTACGATGTTCAATGACAACCTAAGTTGCTTCAAAACAAAATAATCTATAACACCAAGCATGAGCCCTTTTTACATTTTCTAAAACAGGAAAACTCAACTGTGAGATCCTATAATGCTATGTACTAATGTGCACATGGATGGATCATTTGAAGATGATCAAAAAGTGCACAGCAATATGTGCAATATTTGACAAAGTTGCCATTGAGTCTTTGATGAGAAAACAACTGTTTGCACTTTAATCAAACATTTTCAGAGTATGTACATATAGATCATATTCAAAAATGATTTATATACCTCTTGCATTGATTGCCTACCTTTAATTGCCACCAAATCCCTAGATGTTCAATGAGACTATGATGACATGGAATACAATTCCCTAAAAAAAATGCCAGTCCTGAGAAGGAAATTGCACAATTTTGTCAGTTGTGAGATTGCCACCTCTTCACTCTGAAAGAGTTCAACATGTTGAAACAACACTACATTGTGATTTCTCAGTGTTTGGAGGGATAAAACATTGGAGAATGGCTTGTTGATATAATCCATGTCCCAAGGATTTTTGTGATATTTCTTGGCATGCCAGGAAAATAAAAAACCCAACCATAGAATTCTTCCATACCCTAAGTGCCCCATATCATAAATGCTGAAAGACTAAAATCCCTTAGCCTAAAAAACAGTTGTAAGACCTAAACTATCAAGTTGAATTTTATTGCACAATGCATTGGCTCATGAGAGTTTTTGGCATTCAAAATTTTAAAAAAACATGAACGTGCAGATTAAAACCCTAAACACCTGTGGTTCTATTAAGGTCTAGTGTATTCAGTTCCACAAGCAAAAGGGAGGCAATTGGATTTCATGTTCTCATCCATAGAATAACATATGGTTTAGTGAATCTTACCTCAAGGAGAAATTCCAAAGGGAGTTGAGCCATGGTCCAGGACCTCTCATCCTTCATCAGTCAACCTTTGGCATTGAAGAATTCTTCTATCTGGATTATGTACATGTCAACCAAACTGCAGCAACATCTCAATGTCTCAGTTCAAAGGAAAAAATGGAGCATTCCAAATTCTTTGGATTAAGGGGTAATTGAGGTGGCCACAAACACAAAGTTCTCTCTCTCACAAAAATCTACTAGACCTTGAACAAGACCAAGAATCGTCCGTTCTACCAAGAACAACAGAAATCGTACATGTCGAGTTATACGGTCTAAATCCAACAACATCCACTCAGCACTTTACAAAAATGGAAATTCCAACATATTGTATGTAGCAAATACAATGAATTTCGCAGTCTTGAAAAACTGTCTGATTTCCGTATTCTTCTTGGTGGAAAGAACGAACGCCAAGTCTGGTAACGTGCTCGATGCTCTCTCACAATTTCTCACACAAGTTCTGAAAAATGGAAAGAGCTTTTGGACAACGTGTTTGTTTGTTGGACATCGTCTTCGTCCGATGCGGATCTCCGATCCTCTTGCGTACAAGGTTCAGAAAGTTCTCGACACACGGAACGACGCTTAATTATTATGTTTTCGATGCAGTCTACCGACTTCTTCTTCTTCTTCTTCTAACGTCGTGACAAATCTCACAGGAAGAAAAAGCAAGACTCGAAGAAAACAAAACTACAAAGCACTATGTTCATTTAAACAGAAAGAACAGGTACATAGACGTTCTGTTCTTCAAGCGAAACAACGGAGAAAAAACCACCAAAAAACAGAAAAAAGAAGGAGAAAAATGAAGAAGAAGAACCGTGCCAATTACATCACACGTTTCTCCTAAACGAACTTAGTCATGCAACGACGCCATGCATGCTGCATATTGTGACACCGATGTGCACATTATTCAATTTCTAGCTAGTAAGTACGTACCGACAACAAACGGTCGAAATCATTCCAATAGTTCCCTTCACCAAAACCAAAAGAGTTTGGCTTACGCTTGAGCGCGTCTCCAGGTTGAATTCTTCCGTTTTTCGCAAAGGAAAAAAGGCGGATTCAAGACTTGCAGTAAAACTATCTAAGCGGGGAGAAAACAAAGCGCATAAAAATTAAAAAATAATTTTTTTGAAGAACAAGAACAAGAACAAGTGCGAACAAGGGAATTACATTTTATCCACGACACTTGCTCCATCGTTCTCAAACCAAACCGCTCGACGTCGTCGTCATCGTCGTCGTCGTGGTGCTTGCTCCTGCTGCATGGGAAAAACGCAAGCGTGGAGAAAAGGGAACAGGCCACAGCAGTAAGCGAACCAGCAAGCCTCTGGCCCTGCCCGGATCTGTTTGCCAGTGTCTGCCCAATCTGCCCCTGCCCGTCTCAGAGATTCCAAACGAACGCGACCTTTCTTCTTTCTGTGAAGAGTCGTACTACTCAGTAGGAAATAGGTAGGTAGGTAGGAAACTTAGCCTAGGTAGGTTACTGTACAGTGTTTATTATTATTTTTAATTAATATTTTTTGGTTATTTTGCTCAAGTGGTGATAGTCTGTCCATAAGTATATTTTATTAGAATTTGGTGATATTCAAAAATATGAAAATATTGTTATACCTTTACCATTTCAAAATATTTCAAAATATTTTTCATTTTTTCATTTCAGCCCTACTACAATCCTAAATTTCTTAAAAATTCAAATGTAGTAAAAGTGACAAAATAATAATTCAACAAAGTATTGCAAATAGGTACTTATGGTAGTTACATAGGTGTTGATTAAGTAGGTAATTTAAATGTCATTAAACTAGACCCTAACAACAAAGCAGTCACTCGTGATAATTTAAGGTAAGTATTGATTTGGAGTAGTTGTTATTGGAATTCAATTGGCATTTTTTGCAATTTTTAGGCTTGCTCTTTTACTTTTTTGAATTTAATTTAATCTCAACTTTGTGGGAAATGGTTAAAAATGAGGGATGTCAATGATACATTATTTGTTTGTTTCATACAATTTCAAGTGAAGAAAGGATGCAAATTGTGGAGAAGGAGCTTGCACAAATGAAAAAGAATAATAAGAATGTAACATTGTGCAATGTGTAAAAAGAGAAACGCCTCATTGGTAGGCCTAAAATCCAACAAAATGTGAGGATTTTGAGTGAACATGAGATCATGAAAGAGGATAATGAAAGAAAGAGACCCTCAAAATCGGTTTTAATCTCATCTTTGGCCCCAAATACTAGTGGAAGTGAAGAAATATGGAAACAACAAGACTACTCTTAGATTCTTGTAGAATGTTTACAAATCATTAGGAATGCATAGTCCTTATGCAAAGTTGACTAGGAGTATAGTGTGGGAATGGCTCACAAAAGAAGGTGAATTGAAAGAAAATTACGTGGAAGTTGTTTAACATGGAACAACAATGAAAAATCCGAAACAAAACTTGCCAAAACTTGAAGAATATCTTAAACTGTGTGATGGGATGGTTTGTGTCCTACAAACGATGAGGAAAACTAGTTAGCCATTATCAACAATGATTGTGTAAATCAACAACGATTGTGCAACCCATTTTCAAAAGTATCATATAATCTCTTGCTCATCAACTCATTAAACTTGCATGTGGGGGGTTTAATGTCATAAAAGAGTGATCAAGGCAATTCATGAAACAATACATGTGTTGGACTTACCAAATGGCAACCATTGCTGCAAGCAAACTCCCAATAAATTGGGTTATTCAAGGCTTGACCATGGCTTATAAGGTTGCTTACCTAGCAAAATCATACTCCATTCCACTTGCATTTGTTGTGAATAGTAACCAAACTAGAATCCATTTAGTTCTTAATGCCAATGAAAAAACTTTGGAACACCAAGGAATGAAACATGTGCAAGTGCTAAGTTTGGAGGATATGAAACAAGTGACAATGGTTGTTTCATCTAGCACTACCAATGGCCTACTTCCACCTCAAATAATGTTCATTAGTTCTATTTTTAAGACATTACAACCATATAACAAAAGGAAAACAAATTGCATCAATGATGGTTAGGATTTTACTTTTAGTGAAGATGAAAGGATGTAATAATCATGGTAGCATTGGAGTTTGCAAAAGTAATAGTAGTTAGAGAACAATTGCGAAATCCAACTTTTTGTTATAGCACCTAGAAAATAGCTACAATAACAAATTTTTGCTATTGTTGTAACATTATTGGGAGGTTGATGATCTATAACACCATCATAATCTTGTACCTTGTTTTGCATAATAGATCCACACTGATTTCATCCTCTTAATGTGTGAAAAGCACCAAGATGTCATTAGGAAAAGAAGAATATAAGAACCATCTCATCAAGAAAAGAAAAGAAAAAATCAACACCTCATTCGGAAAAGAAGATGACCACACTTTATTATTCCCTCACTACTTTATGGAAACTAAGTGCTTCCAAGGTGTTGTTGATGATGATTTTAAAAGGGTTCCTTGAAGATGATGTAGCTATTGATGATGGTCTTTTGCTTCAACTAGTGACTATAACAATGTGGCTATAGAAGAATCTCCAAATCAACAACATTGTTGTTGATAGAATTGACCATTTCTTTAAGTCAAGTTTCAAACTCCAAACACAACGATCATGTGATGTTGAAGATCATGAGGTGCTCATGGACAAATGAATGTAATGATCCATAAGTTTTGGCACTTTAAGTTGAGGTTTTTTGGAACTTCCAACAAGGCACCTAGGAATGTTTTTGAAATTTTGATTATTATTATTATTATTTTAATTATGCCAAAATGGTAAAGGTAGTACATTATAAAATCTTAAACACCCTTTCATATTCTAGGAAATTGTGGTGATTTTTTGGAAATTAAAAAAAAAATTATGACAAAATATTTCATTTTGAAAATGTTTTTCACAAAATGGCAAAATTTTGCCAAGAATAATCATTGGGTAGGTACCCATTGATTTTATTTTTTATCATTTTTGGTAAATTTGTTTGTAATTAAGGCAAGGGCTTGCAAGGTTGTGGGCCAAGAGGGAAGTTCGGGAATCACATTTCATGCTCCCGGGAGTGTAAGAAAGTGTGAGGGAAGGAACCCTCACACTCCCAAGTGAGCTCCCATTTTAGGAGCTGAAGTCTTGATTGAATTGAGGACAATTGTAGGGGTCAAAACTCATTGAATTGAGGCGTCCCTTATATCATTGGAAAGCTCTAGGAACATAGATGTCGGAAATGGGTTCATATGACCCATTTGGACACTTGAAACACAAGTTATGGTCAAAAGAAGGGCCATGAGTCAAATTGGCAATTTGACTCTCGACCACTAAAAGTCGGGAATCGCCCCAATTCCCTTGCGTGCAAGTGGTGTGCGACATACTGTTGGAAAGCTCTTGACAAGGGCTATAACTTTGCTTCAGACCTCATATAAATTAAAGGTCTGCAGACAAAGTTATGGGCCCCAAAGTTGCGGGAGTCCCAACTTTGGGAATTTTGGGAGTCCCGAAACAAAATGCCATTTGGATGTTGGTCCCGTGGCCAGCCACATAGTATACTATAAGGGGGAAAGTGAGGACTTCCCCCAAGTTCGGGCCATGGTGAGTCCTGTGAGTCCAAGTTTGCCCGTGGCTCGTTTTAACACCAAAAGTGCTCCAGCTATGCACTAACCAACTTGTTGTTTAGTTTTGTGCACATCTGTGTGAATGATTAAAGTGCTTGTCAATTTTTTTAGTCCCATCCCGGAGCTCCAACACACCCTTTTACCCTCGAAGTGTTACAAACCAAGGAGCGTGCCCCAACTTCCCACTATTTCGCTGTTTTGATTTTAGACTCACATTTGAATATCTTGAGGAGATTGGGAGTGCATCATTTTTCACAAAATGGCAAAATTTTGCCAAGAATAATCATTGGGTAGGTACCCACTGATTTTTTTTCATATTATTTCTGGCAAATTTTTGCCATTTTGTGAATTCTTTTTGAAAAAATTTTTTTTGTCCCAAATTTCCTTTTCATGGAATTTAAAATTTGTGAAAAAACTCATAATTGCCTACAATATGAAAGGTGTTTAAAATTTTATACTTTCATATTTTGAATATTGCCAAATTTGGCTAAAGGTTCTTATGGGTGATTGCCATTCGAGTAACATCACAAAATCAAAAGGAATAATAAAATTAAATTAAGCCCTTTTTTGAAAATTGGAGAAATTTCACCAAAAAAAAATTAAAATAAAAAATAAAAAAATGAAATGATTTTGGAAAGTTTCAATCACTAGAAGTGAGAGAGGGAAAAATAAAAAAGTAAAATTCACGAAAATTAGGATATATATATATATCAATGTGTAGCCATAAATAGATTATATTGATTAAAGATTTTTACTTCATATTTGGTTTATAGCCAGATTTGGCTAATTCGTCCTAGGGATGATTGCCATTTTCTTTTACATCTTGTTATGGATGATCACCACTTGGGCTACATAAAAAATTCCTAGAAAAAACATTGCGTTGTATTGGAAAAGTGGATGAATATTTTTTTGTATTGTGGAAAGGTCAAACTTTTGCTTATAATGTTGGGTAAGGTGCCCAACATGCAAGCCTATTAAGGTGAGTTAGGTGATGCACCCAAAATAATGTGGTAGTAAACCATTTCATGACAACAATGGGCGAGGCCATTCCATAACATTAAAGTAATTGGGTGGCAAACATTTAACCATTTTTCCATTAAAAAAGTTCAACAAACACATTTTGGGTGACTATTGCACAATATCATCATCATTGGAAGATTACATAATATAATGTGGTGTGGATAATGATGCAAGCTACCACCCCATACCATAATGTACTATAAAATAAGGCTTATGAATTATGAAGGTTGACCATAGAATTAAAGATATTAGAATTGTGTAGAATTGTGTTTTTATCATGTAAACAGTAATTTTAAATAAACATTTTTGTCATGAATTTTCTATGTTTAAACATGAACATTTTTATTTTCCTTCATTACGGTTTACATTCACTTAATGTTACACAACAAGTGACGTTCATGTCATTATGTGTGCATTATGTGAAAAGAAACATGACTAAAAACATTAGTGGACCAAAAAAAAGAATGACATACTATTTTCCTCAATGTTTTTCATATGTATTTTTCATTTTGGCTAAAAACTTATTTTCATATGTGTTCCAATAATTTGATTAATTTTTATTTATCACATCATTATTATATAGTACAAGCCATATGATATCAACCCATTAATACTTTTACAAATGTCATGCTTTAAGTGACATGAATATTGATTTTTCAAAAATGCAATAATATAAAAGAAAAGTGATCAAATAATGGTTAAAGAAATATATTTGTGAATAATATTTCCTTTGAAATCCACATTGACATTTTGTTATCTTGTAAGTCATTTTCTAGCAAAATTGAATAATGAAATTTTATGAGTTTTTACAAGACATTATACATACAAAATGCCACTTGATTATGGTTACAAGATTGTGTACACGACATGAATAAATAAACTAAAGTAAATTTACTTATGTCTTGTGACAAAATCACATTGATTGTCAAACATGCCACAATCTACTAGGATAATGGCATGTTTGACAATCCAACTTTTTTTTATCATAAATATATAGAAAGACCTTTGCATGAAACTTTTATTGAATAAAAATGATACTTGTATGTATTCATGATGGATTAAGTCTATAATATTTTCATTAGTTTTTTTGAAGATTCATTAATTAAAAATTCAATTTGGAATATCTTAATTATATGGGTAAATGACCAACATTGTCCTCATTATAAATGTCGTTGTTTGATGATAAATCTTAATAAACTTATAATATAAGAATTAATGATTTCCTATTATATGAACATAAAATATCCTTGTAACTTATGAAAACCCGTAAAATTATTATTGACATTTTAGAAAAGGATAAAAAATGAAAATGTTGACATAAAACAAGCATTTGATGAATTCAAATGGTTTGTAAATCCTTTCAAGTTCGTTTGATGATCCTTGTCCCTTGTGCAAATATGGCATATTAGGAAAAAAAAATCCATTTTTTTATTGCATAATTCATTGACATTTTTAAATTTAAATTTAATTTATTGTCATAGTACCTTGGCATCTTTGACATAAAATATTTTATGTCTAAAAATGTTATTATTTTCAATTTTAATTTTCTCAAAAAAAAATTAAATTATGTGTGTTTTTTACATCCCATGAATATCTTGAAAGGGTTACAACTTTTTCTCAATGTGTCATTAATTGGACTAAATGCATGGGAGGATGAATGATTTGTTGCCATATGAGGTTTGCAAAACAAACAAAGGGAAGCAAAAAAGGTGGCAAATAATAATAAAAATAATAAAATGATTTAATTTGTGGGCAATACACCAATGGTTGCAAATTGGGTGCAAATTGAAAAGGGCAAAAAAATTTAAACTATAAAGTTGACCATAACAATTTTTAATTATTTTAATTATAATTTTTTTGTATTTTTTATGTAGTCAAAACATGTTCAAAGTTTAGTTCTTGATTTCAAATTCTATATTACTCAAATATTTTATATTTTGGTTAAATCAATTACATGTTAATCATAAATCACATGTATTTAAACCTATTATCACTATATATCACAACAAAGTCACAAAAACTTTAGGATTCCTTTATGCATGTTGTTATTTAAAAGTGCATGATTCACATTCAAATGTTTTTGTGTTTCACTTTTTTTATTCAACAAGTACACTTTTATGTGTAATGACCTATTAAACAATACATTTAAAAATATTTTTAAACATGAATTTTAAATTGTAATTAATTATTTCAGCCTAATATGCATTATGATTGCAAATTGTATTGGATGTTTTAAATTTCATCATATTTTTCCATATGAAAGGAACATCTCTTGTTGTATTTTAAACCATTAAACCACATTTTATATCCATTATAATTTTTTTAATGGGTTTGATATTGATTAATTTTTATACTGTTCATAATTCCAACAAGTGGTAACATTGAATTTAACATGATGGTACCTATTGGATTGTATTGAAAATCGAAATTATAAATGAATAAATACGAAATTTCATTATAATTATAAAACTAAAACTAAACTATTTACATTTATTTTCATAATTGATATTTTCTGTATTTTCAATTTAATAATGGCTTTAATCAAAATTAAAAATAAAATAGTAAATTTACATTAATCATATTTTATTAAAAGTGATAAGTTTACAACACTTTTATTAATGTTAGATTTAATAAACTCATTCTTAAACATCACATTCATTAATATTTAACAAGAAGTGGCATCTAACCATCTTTTAATATCATCTTCACACATGACTTGGGGGTGGACATTTTATTTTGTCCCTTTTAACCAACCCTTCTTTGTAATGAATAAACATTTTTCTCTCCTAGTTACTTTCTCTTTTCAAATTAATAAAATTTATTTCCTCTTTCGACTTTGGTCTTTTTAAAAATTAATGAAAACTTGACCTGTAAATAACACTTCCAAAGTGTTCTAAGCCTTTAAAGCACTATGAAACATCATGGGTGCCAAAAACATTTAATGTTTTAGTAGGTGAAGATTAAATCTTATATTCTAGATTTAATGAAAGTGAAAATGATTTTGATGAAAATCTATATGATCATGGATTATCAATGTTTGGTCACTAATTATTTTTTAAATAATTTATTTAAGTAAATTTTAAATATATTAATATTTAAACCTTATATCAATTGATCATCACTAATAGCATCAAAGCACAAGTTATAGGATATACAAACATTGTCAATTATTGAATAGTTGTTCTCCAATGGTGGACTAGCTTGAAGATCATAGGTTTCCACCAATTTTTTTATTTTCTCCCTCCCTTGTAATTTTTAAAAATTTTGGCATTTTAAACAAATAATCTCTTAAATTCAGTATTTTCAGAAATAATTTACTTACCACCAAAACTGAAAAGGTAATGAAGAAAAATAATTAATTTAAATGTGATGAGTTTGAACAATGGAATAGAACTAGTAGTAAGGCCTTGTACGACCTATTCCACCTAGGACCATGGTTAGCCCCTTAGATCAAGTAGTGTTCCTTAAGGTGGTAAGGGCCTACCCAAGCTTGCTCCAAAGAGCAATTGTTGAGTTCCCCCATTGAATCAGATCAACAACTATCTTGTATACGAGGTATAAAATATTTTGGGCATGCATTTGTAATATGCTTCAATTTTTTGGTATGAGTAGAGCTTCTCAATACCTAGTGAAGAAATATGGGTAGACCAATGCCAATCCTACCATTGTGGGAGAAAAACTAATATATTGTAGTAACGCCACAAAATAGGTTAGGGTTTAACATTTGATGTAGGGTAAAGGCCAAAGTTGGAGGTATCCCCAAAATAAGGGGCCTAGGATGACATGGTGGTAAAGTCTAGCCCCCACATTTTGGGAATGTCCCCCACCTATGTGAGCTTTACAAATTGTAAAATGCAAGATGAACATTATTATGAACTTAAACATGTGTAAGTCATGAGGCATAGGAGGTGAAGCCTTAGCTCTTATAGGCATAAGATCCTTTCCACTCTTAAGGGGGGTTGTAAGATCCATCATCCTTGGGACAAGAAAAATAAAATGCAAGGCATTTAAAAAAAAACAAAACTCCCATTGAGGTAGGCATTCCATTTTTTTGAAACACCCAATGGGAATTCCATTTTTCAAAATGCCCCGCAAATAGTGCTTGAAAATAAGGTACTCTCTTTAATTACATTAAGACTAGTTTGAACCCTGTGCCTAATGCACAGGTTTGTGTGCATTTGAACGGTACATATTACAAAATTACAATTACAAACTACATTTCCAAAACCTCTTTATATACGACATTCCACATGTATCTATCGGGACCCTGGCCGTTGAAAATCTTGATGTTTGCACTACTTGTGACCCGTGAAATAGCAACATATAGTTGACCATGGAAATCGACCGAAGACGACAAATATACCCCAACGTTGTTGAATGTCTGACCTTGACTCTTGTTGATTGTGATCATAAATGTCACTCGAACTGGAAATTGACGACGATGCAAAACAAATGGCCAATCAGTCCCAAAGGGGGACATGATGATGCTAGGTATGAACACATGTTTGCCGACATTGTTTCCTGTGATGATTTCCGCTTCAATGACACGTTAACCCAATCTTTTGACAATCAACCTTGTACCATTGCACAATTCTATTGATTGATTGAAATTACGTAACAAAAGGATTGGCACACCCACTTTGAGTTCTAGCTCATGATTTGCGATACCACTAAATTGCAAAGTGTTTAGAAATTCCACCGAATATAATGAATCCATTGAAACTCTTGCAGCAACACTTACACCTTCTTCTATTGGAGTCAAAGAATTTGCGCTCAGGTATGTGTGCGATTCTTCAAATAGCGATTCTAAAATTGCATTGTTAACTTCATCAACGTCAATATTTTTGGGGGCTAGAATGTTGCATTGCATAAGATACATGGCATCTCCAGAGTGGCACCAGTGATCCGGATAGATGGTTCAGATTAATCCTCTTAAACTACAATCTTCTGCTGGTAGCTTCATATGGGATGGAATCTCGATCCAGTCTGGATCAACACCTTCTTCTTCTGCAATGGCAGGAAGATTATCGTCTCCAACATTCAACACCCATTTGGCAAACTCTTGCTGCTCTTCAGAATTGGTTGCCATGACTCGCATGTTGATATGAAGACGAAGAATTATAACATGTTGCCAAAGATGCGATCGAACAAGGAAGCACTGACAATGTCTTCTCGTCCCCCCTTGGGAACAATAGGCAAAATCTATCGAAAATCCCCACCAAGGACCACGGTTTTCCCACCAAAGATTTTCTCGGTTGCCTGTGCGTCATCCAATTGCATCAAATCACGTAGGGTGCGATCAATAGCTTCAAAAGCTCGGCGATGCATCATTGGTGCCTCATCCCAAATGATCAAATCAACTTTACGCACCAACTCGGCTACTTTCATCTGTTGTGTGATGTTGTAAGTTGACTCATCGTGCAGATCAATCGGAATCTTGAATCTTGAATGGGCGATTCTACCGCCTAGAAGCAACAAAGATGCAATTCCTGATGAGGCAACTACAAGCACGATTTTGCCTTGCCCTCGTAGACGAGACAGAAGTGTTGTCCAAACAAATGTTTTATCGGTTCCACTGCTGCCATACACAAAGAATAGTTTGCCCTCTTTGTTTGTCATGCCATTCAAAATAGTTTCATATGCATTTAGTTGATCGTCATTGAGCCTATCTTTTGCATTGTTTGCATCTGCGGTCAATGAATGTCAATCATAAGCCAACTCTTCTTCAACCAATCGGTTTCCTCCATGAACAAAAGGGATGTAATTAGACTTGGGAAACGTTGGAAAATCTTCCAAGCGGTGCCCATTGCGCATGAAAACCTGATCGATTTCATACAATGCACAATCCTTTAACTCATCCTCAGAAAGCGTAACAGTTGGATCAACACGCTTGCAGCGTGTCATTGCTTCAATGTCATCGCTCAAAAACTCCCAATGTGCATCCCATAGCTGTTTAGGATTCGTGACTTCACAAAACATCAACATGGAGGCGAACATGTCACGCAGTTGTCGTCTCGAGGCCCAAACACCGGTTTCTTCCAATGCTTGATCCCATTCATTGTCGTCTGCAAACAAACCCATCACAATGCATGCATCTTTGAATGTGTCGTGTTTTCTGCCATCCACTATCTGCAAATGCTCGTAGGATGTGGCACCTTTGACGCAGTTCAACAACATGCGCAAATAATAACGTTCACTCGATGTCGGGTGTGCATAATACATGCGACCAATGGCAAAGCCTCTCTTGCGTAGTGTCCATCACTTCAACTTCCGATTCTTGGTTTGTTTTGAACCATTCTGTGAGCATCGTTTTGGAAATGGTTGACCATGTTGCCACTTCCTGCAAATCATCATCATCGTTAAACAACACCATTTGCATATTGGGCAAATGGTATTGCAGACGTTCAATGGTAGGAAACCGCTCATGCATATCAAACTTGAAGATGCGCCACGCTACTTCCAATACAGATACATAATGACAATCGAAATATTTTTTAATTTCATCAGTTTCGACCATATTCCCTTCGGTGGCATTGTCGCTTTGGTGGGAGATCTCAACAGTTGCACGATCATGTCCTTTATATACGTACTTGAATAGATATTTGACTACATGAATATTGTTGTAGACCTTAATGTTGATGTGCGCATCATATTTCCTCAATAAATAGACATTGTGCGATACCACCCAACGATTGTCCAATTCAATGCCATGAACCAAAATTGTGTGCCCTGTATCTCTACGTCGATAAATAGGGTATCCGTTTACATCCGTCACCGTCTCGGATTAGAACTTGCGTGGGTATTGTTTTTTGCATTTGCCTTCTTCCATGCACGGGGCATTTGGAAACGCAGCTCCACATGGACCATGCATCATGCATTTGGCAACCGTCTCGTGGGCCAACTTGTTTGTTTCTGAATTTGGAAGTTCAGCATTGATCATGCGGTTTACATCCTCGACCGTGTGTGGCTTGCAGTCTTCGGTAAAGAAGATGAGAATGTGTGCATGTGGTAACCCACGCTTTTGAAATTCAACGACATAGATTCCCGCAATTGTGCATCCCAAAATATGCTTCTTGTGAATGCCATTGATCAACTCCTTTAGCTTGATTTTGAACACTCGGGTTACCAAATCCGGTCGATCCTGAGGTTGCTGTCCAAGTAGCAACGCTCTCTTGATTTCAAGCCATTGGGGATTGCAAGTGAATGTAATAAATGCATCCGGGCAGCCGGCCCATCTACAAATTGCCATGGCATCTTGATAATTTTGAACCATGTGATGTGGACCTACTATGAAAGAAGATGGCAAAATGATCCTCTATTCGATGGCAGCAGCGTTATTGTCACCTGCAGCGATGGCATCTTGAAGGCCTTGATAAAGATCCACACGAAATTTTTTTTTATTCAAGCGCAAATACTTCAAGCAATTTTGTTTGATAGCTACATAAACATCCACAATGTATTGATGCTTCCATCGGTCACCCTGAAGCAACGTAATGCCATTAGTGTCTCAATGTTGAAGTCGATAACCATAAAATTCGACCATTGTCACATTGCAATGCTTTCTTTGAAGCTTAGATTCTTTCGCATGGTCTTCATCCAAATTTGCATCAGCAACAACACCATTAAGCGGAATATTTGGATGCCATCCATCTTCACCGTAAGGAAATAGCAACGGATAATGTAAAGCCATGTATCCCACATGTAGTTTGGAAATGTGCTAAAACGGGCCAGCTTGCTGAGCAACAACGACGTAACGTCTGTCTACAACCTCAGAACCATCTCCTACCATCAATGCAGCGACTTCATCGGCTGTCAGCACATTGTATCGACGGGCATCCTTTGTTCGAGACGCAATGAGACGCAATTTCAGATCCATGGGAGCACCTTCTATTGCCATCATATCCCTTGCCATTTTGAACATTTCGACATAGGGATTGATATTGTACATCATGGTCA
>Ga0116231_10001185_pt1 | contig 52368 bp, 42 predicted proteins | sample S1TSphgellanicum_2_FD_89695 | JGI IMG/M metagenome (GOLD analysis project Ga0116231, IMG submission 89695) | Host-associated microbial communities from peat moss isolated from Minnesota, USA - S1T2_Fd - Sphagnum magellanicum MG | ecosystem: Host-associated > Plants > Peat moss > Unclassified...
AATTATAGTCATGTAATCATATTTGGATTTAAGTTTGTTAAGGGTTTTTATTATTCCCTTTAATTATAAAATTCTATTTCTATGTTTTAAATTCTAATTCACAAAGAAACATTAATAGTTGTGTACAATTTAGATCCGAAACCATGAAAAACAAGAACACAAAGGTGAAGATATTATTCACGAAGGCAAGAACAAATTTGAAATGAATTCCCCAAAATCAGATTAAAAAATAAAAGCTTCAAAATTCAAATTTTACCTTGTTTAAAAAGTTCAATTTTTTTTTTTCATCATCTTCAAATCATCCTATTTATACATAACATATTGTTGTTTTAAATTACACAATTGCTAGCTGGTATAATAATCAACAAACTCAAAATTGAACTACAACAACTATTAACCACGAGTTAAACATAAACATGTTATGTTAATAACCAATTATGCAAACAAACTAATTATTAATTAATTTATTAAATCAATTACTAATTATCCAATAATAACTTTAAAAATTCTCAAAATAACATTGCTTCATTGGTTACCAGTTGGTAACAACCAGTTACTATATATATAAAGTGAAAATTTTGGGTTAACAGAGTCATTATCATTTTTTAAATTACAACCATTATTAGGATTACATGACTATAAATATGACTATAGGTAATTATGTGATTATAAATTATGATTACACAATTAATAATCATGCTGAACAAAGTTAACCTTATTTGACCAACTATAAAATAAAATAAAATATATGAACATGTGGCTAGGTTCAATATAAATTGGCTTATGTTTAATGTACGTTTGGATTTGGTTTAACCTATTTTAATTTCTAGATTTAATTTGATTGAATTAAACCTCTAAGTTTAACCTTAATTTAATTTAATTTTTATTTTATAAACTTAGTCTAAATAGATTTATTTAATCCGAATATACTTGTTTAATTTAATTTAACAAATAACCTAATTTTGCCTTAATTTTGTCCAGGTAACCTAGTTTAACCTAAATGTCCGAAAAAACCAAGTTTTGCTTACTTTAGCCTAAATATCCAAGTTTTTTTTTAAATAGTTTTATTTTGTCAAATTTTGTTTAAATATCTTAATTTTCTTAGATTTTGTCAAGTTTAACCCAGTTTAACTTAAGTAACTTAGTTTAGTCAATTTAACCAAGCTTAATCTAAGAACTCAATTTTAACCAAGTTTAGCAAAAATTAATTTAAATAAGTTACTTTATCCAACTATACTCAAATGTAACATGAATAACCTAATTTAGCTTAATTAACCAAGTTTAATAAATTATAACCAAGTTTTGCCAATTTTAACTTAAATAATATATTTTAATGAAACTTAGCCAAATTTAGCCAACTTTAGCCAACTTTAACATAAATAACCTAATTTAACCAAGTTTAACAAAATTTTACTAAATTTGTCATGCGAGTACATGGTCTCATACATGATGGCCAGTTATGGGCATTTCCATCCTGCCTTTTAGGGTTAATGTATGTTCTAAGGTGATTGTATGTTATTAGGTGCTTCAAGTTTCAGCTTGTTGGCGGCTATATAAAAGGCTAAGCTTTCCCTTCTCTTTTTAGTTTTTTTAGAATTCCTTTGTTAAGAGAATTTCCTCCATAATCAGATTGGATTTCTAGATGTTCATGATGGCCATTACACACCATTGTCTACATACACTACATGTTCTTTCCTTCTTTGCAATTCAATTCTAAAAAAACTCCTTTTTGCTACTTAATGTTAAAAACGGTAGATTTCTTTTAGCTTTGAATTTTTGAATTTTTTGAATTCTTGTGTTATTGCTGCTTGTGTTATGGTTGCTGGAGGGAGCTTGTGCTATTACACTTCTGCGAATCAAAAACACCAAAATTGAAAGAGCTGGGAAAAGCGAAACCAAATGGGGAGTGATGTATCTTAGAGTAGGTTTCGAAGTTTTTTTTTTTTTTTCTTTCTCACTTTCTTTCTCTTTCTCTTTCACGCACAGAAACACACGAGGAGGTGATTGAAGACTCTTGAAGCTATCAAATTTTTTTAAAAAATTTCTTTGCACCATTGCTTGCCATCGCTGTAGAGAAGCGCCACGAGCTTGCAACGCCACGAGCTTGCAATGCCACGAGCTTGCAACGCCACGAGCTTGCAATGCCACGAGCTACAGCTCTTATTGTGTCGTCACAAGCTTGCAGAGTGGCGAACTTATAATGTCGTGAACTTGCAATGTCGAGAACTTATAGCGTTGCAACAACGTGTGGCGGTCGGCCATCGTCATGAACTTGTAGTGCCGCGAGCTTGTAGAGTGGCAAGCTTGCAGCACCGAGAGTTTAGAGCATTGTGTTGCCATTGGCCATCGTTGCAAAGCTCACGGGCGCTCTACAATGCTGTTACCTTCGACTTCCATTTGTCCACAAACTTTCGCTCATTGGACTTTCGTCCACGGACTTCCACCCATTGGACTTTGATCCATCAAACTTCCATTTGTTGGATTTTTTTCCATCCACCAACATGTTTTTTAAAAATAATTAATAATTATTATTATTATTATTATTATTTATTAATTAATATGTACATTTACATATTCTCGTATTAATACATACCAATTTTATTAATATATAAATATACAATTATTTTTTCCTCTACTTTATCATTTAGCACTAGTGATTACAGAAACTGAAAGTTGATTAGGGTATGTTCTCTTAAGCACTTCACATTTCAATTTCCATTATAGTTGCATTTAATTGCATGGTTGTGTTAAAATTTTGTAATTAGTGCTTTATATTGTTACCAAATTTTGAAGCATGGGGCAACACCATGTCCTCATATGATGAGAACACTACTATTCAACCAAAGCCAAGGTATTAGCTACGAAGTAACACACAATCATTTGAGCCAATTTCTTTAAGTTCACGATCTTCATGATAGTACCATCAAATGTCTACAGCACCACTGTCATCTAACACAACTCCTACTAGGAATTCAAATTTAGGTGACACTTCATCAATGGTACATCAAAGTCCATTTGGAGGGGTTAATGTGAGCCATACCAACATAACCATGTGCGGTAGTCTTAATTTTTAAGAGTTACATCAAGGTTATTTAAGTGTGGTAAGGTTATTAAGGGCTTTTAGCAACTTAATAGGGAATGATGAATGTGCTTGGTGAGGGGAAGGGTTGTTTTCTTTTTTGAAATGCGTTATTAATGAGTAAGGTGTTGGGTTAGTTCTTTTCTTCAACAAAAAGCTAGTAACCATAGTTGTAGAAACTCTATTGCGTAATTAGGGGTGAGAAATCTCTAAAAGGTTGGGGGTAGAAGTAGACACCAGAATTCGAGATGTTCAGCACAACATTGGCTTTGTTCTAGTATTTAGTAGATAGCAAGGATGTTTGAAATTCATGAAGTAGTTGAAAGGGTGTTAATGGAAAGTCCAATAAAAATAGAACAATCTTCAAGCCGTATGAACATGACATTAATTCCAAACAACTTAACGATTAAATAGATAGTGTGATAATGTGCCAATGGTAGTAGGAGTTTCATAGTGACTAAAACATTTATTTAAATTATGAATGAGCTCAACGAAAAGTTGCAAGTACATGTAAAATCCTAGGCTATGCCATAGTGATAGTTCATAACTGCAGGAAATCTACGATGCGTCGAATGGTGCGAACTAGGTAGTCCACCTTGCTATTAGGAGGCAGTTGACGAATCAGACCATGCAACCAACAATAGTGTCCAACATCGGGAACTCAAGACCATGTGAAGATAGAAGTATCTTTAGTTTCGTAACAACCTTCATAAACGGTGTAAGGTTTATCACCAGAAGCGGGGTTGATCTGCAACAAGATCATTAGGGTGCAAAAGTTCGAAAAAATACGATAGTAGCAGGCTCGAAGGAATTCAACTTCAAGACGAGCATGCACCTTTTGAAGTTCGAGTTTTTCATCATGAGGATGCTACGTTAGGGTAAAATCTAAAGATGACTCCGGAGGCAGTTCTTCATTCACTTGTGTGGCTTAGGGCCTGTAAAATGTGACCATGCGCAACACCATAATTTCAAGGAAAGGAAAAAGGTCAAATCTTTAATCAAAATCAAATCGACAATGAAGGTGTGAAAAACTTGTTACATTGAGGTGCACAGTCATAATTTATAAATTAGGGAAAAAGAAATAAAGGCATGAATGACGGCCTAGAACCATGGTAAAGTAAAACCGTAAGGTCAAAGGAAAAAATTGAAGGTTTAAGTAAAATTTGTTGGGGGGAAAGTGGGAAGAGGTGAAAAGTTGTTTTTCCTTCACCTTCCATTGACCACCAAACTTGGAACCTTCCATTGGCCACCAAGTTTGAAACATGGATAACAATGTGAATCACACATGGAAAAAGACAACTACATGGGGGTCCACATGGAAATCTCTTCAATCAACTAAAATACATTTGTCATGTATATAATGACCCCAATATGAATATAAATTATACTTGTCATAAGTCAAAATGACCACAATATGACTACCACAATATATACATACAAATGTTGTATAGTTAATTTGATTATATTATGATTATTTAAATACACACATCCTAAAAGAAATGACTACAATATGATTAATACAACACACATATCATGTTATAAATGACTAAAGTTTAACTATCAAAATACACATTTCATATGAAAATTAACTAATATATGATTAATATTTTCCTTGAATAATTTGTTACATAACACAACAAGAGATTGGATCACATGTTTAAACATGATTTGATCAATTAACATTGGAATATTTGACAACATGGCAATAGTTTTATATGTGTGAAAGGGGGAGGCCATTTAGAAGTAGTCAAATATTAATCATTGTGTAATGTTTTTTTAATAATAAAATATTACAGAAATTATCGAAACCCTAGCCTTGGGCTCAAGACCAAAGCAAGGGCTTGCAAAAGTGCGGGCCGAAAGTGAAATTCAAGAGTCACATTTCATGCTCTCAAAAGTGTAGGAAGGTGTGAGGAAATGAACCCCCACACTCCCAAGTGGGCTCCAACTTTGGGAGTTAGAGTCTCAATGGACTTTTGAATTTTCATAAAGTGATTACAAGGGTCAAAATTCATTGGATTGAAAAGTTCCTTATATCATTGGAAAGCTCTTGGAACCTAAATGTATGAAGTGAGTTCGCACGTCCCATTTGAGTATTTTAAACACAAGTTATGGCCGAAAAAAGGGCCAGGAATCAAAGTGCCAATTAACTCCCAACCACTAAAAATTGAGGATCGCCCTGATTTACTTACATGCAAGTGGTGTGCCACATATCATTGGAAAGATCTTAATAAGGGCTACAATTTTGCTTCATACTTCACCTCAATTGAAAGTTGACACAAAAAGTTATGGGATTCCAAAGTTTTGGGAGTCCCAATTTCAAGAATTTTGGGATTCCCAACTTAGGAGTCCCAGGACAAAATGACATTTGGATGTAGCCCCGATGGCTAATCACAAAAAATATTATAAGGAAGAAGGTGATGGTTTCCTTCGAGTCCAAGTTGTGCTGAGTATTGTGAGTCTATGAATGCCCATGGCTCGTCCGTGCACCAAAAATGTTCCAACTATGCATTAACCAACTTGTTATTTGGTTTTTGCAGGTCAATGTGAATAATTGACCCATTTGTCACTCGTTTTAATCCTCATCCTAGAGCTCTAGCATGCCCCTCTACCCCAAAGTGTTGTAAGTTAGGGAACATATCCCCACTTCTCCTTTTTCCGTTGTTTTCATCTTCAAACTCGCATTTGAGACTTATGAACAATTTGGGTGTGCATCAAAAGCAGTCATTGAAAAGTAAATTTATATATTTTTTAAAAAATTAAATGTGCCATTTTTAAACCATATATAAGTCTTTTTTATTTATTATTATTTTTAAAATCAAATATTAATTTTTAAAATTCAACTTTGAATTAATTAACGTTTGTTCAACCATAACAAATCAAATTATGAATCCCATGGTGTTGGAAAATGTGATTGAAAGATAATTGAAAGGTCCTGAACATGTGGTTAACCACAATAAAAATAGTGCATTTAATCTTAGTATCACAATTTTAAGTTCTACCAAATAAAAGAAAAAACAAAAACAAAATTAATGTTTGGTTATGTACAAATTAATCAAACATCATAGAACTATTTGGCCCTTCTAAAAACATTATCAATTATCTATAACCTTCACATACTTCCAATACCATAAGGTGGAAGTACCTATTACATTTAACACTAAAAGCTAGTCATCAATTTCATGTGGGTGCATAAATGAAACATCAACCATGTAAACAACTGCAACATCTATTTTAATTTTTTTTTAAAAATGGAATACTATGGCCATGAAACTTATCAATCCCATAAAGGCCATCGATTTTGCCTAATGCCACCTTTTGCCTTGGGTTTTTTGCATTCAACATCATGAATTGTCTTATAAAAAATTTCAATCCACACCAAAAGCTTTCACATTAAAACAATAGACCAATGTTAACCAAAAGTTGTATGATATAAACAAGTTGTTTTACAAAGTCAAAATTAAAAGTCGAAACCAACAGTAATTAAAGGTGTTTGCCTATTGTGCGCTTGTTTTTTCTTTGTCGCACTCTACATGTGTAATCACCCTTCCCTTCAATTCTTTTTTAAATAGTTGTTGCTACAACCAAATCCAATTAATGCACATAAGTGAAATGCCTAAACATACTTAGATGTTAACAATGATGCACACAACTTAGTACCCCACATTTTTTTGTCGTCTATGCATTTGATTTACAACTTGACCATTTTGACCCTCAACAACACCAATATTTGATCTAACAATTTCAATCCTACTTCTCCTTTTTGTTCAATAATTTTTTTATGGAAACAATCTTGGTACCAAAATAACTCAATTTGAACCCTCTACACTTCGAATTTGGGGTGTTGGATTAGTCAATGTATTTTTTGCCCTTAAATTGTTAAATGTTATTGGTGCAATTTGCAATCGAGATGTATTAAATCTACCTAGTACATAATCCAAAGTAGTTTTGCCCCTAGAAAGGGAATGTGCACTTTAATTGCCACTACCTCCTACAAAGATGTCTAACAAATATAAATCATGTTTAATAATTGCTTCTTTTGGGACCATTTCAAAGTGATGGTTGTTACTTTTCACAAATAGACTTAGGTTTAGAAGGAATATTAGCTTTGTCCCTTAGCTTTTTTAAGAACTATGAATTTTTTTTCTTAATGTTAGCTAAAATATAATTATTTACATGCATTATGTTTAACATATCTATGACCTTGCCATCCAATTCATTCTGTCCATTTTTTAAATTTGTCGTTTTAATTGACATTCTTTATAATATTCCTTAATTAAACTCGTCCACACATTATTGGTTAAAAGGAAATGCAAATGAAAAAAAAAAATTATAATCCATTACAACAATTGAAAACAAGGAAGCAAATTCAAAATTATAACAAATCAAATCATGGCAATAAATCAAAATAGGGCAACAAATGAAAACAAAAAGGTTATGTGGTCATATTCACATTATGACTAGTCAAATGCAAATAAAATTTGACAAATGTCAACATCTTACTAAGCCAATTTGCTCTAATCCTTGGAGATCCTTTTGTCAAACTTAGGTTTCAATGCTTGTGTTTTTTCTACACCACAAACTGAACGGTCAATTAAAGTTGTAGTCTAATCATACAATGGAAATTTATATTCAATAAACAAGTGATGATGACAATTTACATTTACATAAACATTTACTAGCCAAGTTTTTTTTCCTAGCTTTGCATGTATGCCCAACATTTGCCATGTTTTTCATTTTATTCATGGCATTTGACATCTATTTTACCTTCCTTTCTATTTCAAGTTTACTTTAGTAAACCTTTAACTTTTCCCAATTAATAAGTTTTATATTCATTGGGCAGTATCTTTTCCCTCCCAAGAATTTAGTTTTCAACTTGCTTTTCTTTGTTTTCAACAATCTTTTCACCATGTTTTTGAATCTGATAGTAGAAAACTCATTATCTACATATTCAAACTCCTTGTCTAAAATTTCCTTCAAGTTTTTTATGGATTCCAATTGGTGGCCTTCCCATTCCACAACATTAATTGGTAGATGCACAATCGAATGATTCATTTTTACAACAAAACGATGATTTTTTTTGGGTACTCTTTATTCAAATGCATATGGTGATTAGTATATCCTTAGATCTATTAATTGGGATTTGAATCTAAATTAACAAGTTCATTATGAAGAGAACCGTGTGGTTATTTATTGATAAAAAAAACTCATTTGTTAGTAATAATGGAGTTTTGAAGTTGAAAAATATGGATTAGTCATGTAATTAAAACATCACAAAATGAAAAAATTTATATTGATTCACATTCCAAATTTGTTATTAGGACTCAATATATGATGTAATACAAAATGATAAATTCATATGAAGAATATTTCCTTTGAAAACCTTAACCGTCTAATAATTAGGAACTTTTGAGTGGTTAAAATTTGACCACATTTTCATAAGTCCATATGAGTTGTAATTTTTGTTTCTTATTCAATTTATTTGTCCCAAAAGCATATGTTTTTGAAAGCTTTACATGGGTCATTATTCATATGAACTTTGTGGGTTTTCCTTTTAGGACTTCTAAATTTAAAAATGACATCAATTACATTAAATACAAGTTTTCACATAGATTTGGAAAGGTTTGTAGGTGATTGAACATGTATTACTCAAAGATTATAATAATAACATTTTTAAAAATAACAATCCTGTGCATTTGAATCATTTTAAAAAATCTTGTATGGACTTATAAGGAGTGTAATTTCTATCGATATTAAGCTACACAATCATACATTCACCTTAATCTCAAATATTCGGGAAATTAATGTTCTCACTACTTCATCCCAAAGATTTTTACCTTCACATTCTCCATCTATGTCACCCCTCACCTTTATATGGATCTTAAGAGGTTTTTTGCCACCTACTTGCTTAGTGTCACTTGTCGCACCATTTTCATTTTTCATTGTTCTTGGGCTATACATTATTTGATATCACCAAAAGTACATGTGTTTTTTTGTATTGGAGGCATAGGTGCTTATTACATTGGAGGTGCACTTGTTGAACCAAAAGATTATGCAACAATACATGCAAACACTTGCATCATTGGCCCAAAATAGGAGGTTACTTTTGGTTGTGCCATTACCCATTGTGGGGGTTGCATCCATTATTGTTGCAACCACATAGTGGTGGTTGCCATTGCCATTGCCTTACAACACGATCTAATAGACTAATTAAATTTGAAGTGGTTAGGGCATGGGTTGTACTTAATTTATTAAAGATTTACAACGACTTCTTTTTCTCTACATTTTTGTCACAAATGAACCTACCATTTCTTCAATTGCCTCATGTATTAACTCAACATCATTTTCAAGTTTCATCATTTGAAAACAAGCAACATGTAATCAAAGTTCACTCAAAAATGACATAAATTTAAATAAAAGTTTCACTACTTTCGAAAAATTCCACCACATGGTTGAATGTTGGCATGGGGCCTCATCCATATAGTTGAGGGGTTAACACCATCACTTTTGGTGGCTACACCTGCTAGCATTCCCACTTCCATTAACATTCTTCCTTCCACTACCCAAATTATTACTAGGAGTTGTTATAGTTGTATTTGAATTTGTGATGGTACTTGGGACCACAATACCCTTGATGATGGAAATGTAATTGGGTAACTAATACACATTATGAAAAAAAAAGGCCTTTTGTGATTGGCTTTGTAACTCAATTTTTGAGTTGCAATGATCACTTGCAATTCATTATATTTATATGTTATGAGTGTTAACAGACAAGTTGCATGAATTGCAAAGTTGCAACTCACTATATATATGGTGTAATTCATTACAACTATATCAAAACAACTCATTTTCAACTACTATGCATTTCCATTATTACTACACCCATGATGTTATGCTAACGTCATTGATTGTTGTCCATCTACTAAATATGACATGCGGCACTATGAAGATTTTTAGACATTATTTTTTTTCCAAAATATTGATCTCCATTGTACATTATGATTGTGAATGATGGTCCAAGATTGTGACATGTGGCATAATAATTATTTTGCCACATGGCATATTAATTATATTTTGGAATATATATATATATATATATATAGATAATAGTTAGATAGGTCATACATAACCTTAGGTATGTAGGTTCTTAGGTCTTAAGTTCTACATACCGACCTACTTACTTTCCTATGTAGGTAAGTAGGTAAGAAGACACAAGACTAAGTGAACTAAAAAATACCCATGAAATTTTTTTTAAAAAAATTATGTTTTACCTTTAGGGTTAAACTTTTTTAAGTTCATCTCAAAATAACACATGTATTTAAATGTGAAAACTAAGATATATATATATATATAATTTATAACATGGGATTCAAGGACAAAGCATATGGGTCAAATCTTTTAATTGTTCCATAGTTGCAAATTGAATTACAACTATAGAAATTTTTTTCCACTTGCTTTGTGCTTGTTTTTCATTATGTAAATTATATAATTAAATTAATGATTATATGATAATTAAATATATAAATTAATTATTTAATATTTGAAATAGTGATTTGAATTATTTATTTTGTATAGATAATTAATTATCAAAATAGTTTTTTTTAATTTTATGAAAAATAATTATTTGAATTCATATAAATATTCCCTTATCATTTGAGGTTTTGAAGAAAATTATTAGTTATTTTAATTAATCAATGAATTATTATATAAATCAAAATTATTTATAATTCATAATAATTAATTATCAGTTCAATCATTAGTTCACAATAATTAAGTAAAATACATATTAATTTATAATTAATAAATTATTTAAAAATAGCTCATTACTAAACATTCAAATTTAAATATGAATTTTGGTAAGAAACATGAAGATATAAATAAACATATCCACATGTACATCGAATTGAATTTTTAATATAATATACACATTGCTTTTAGTTTCACATCTAAATTAATTATATGTATCCAAATAATTAATTAGTTAATTAATTTAGATAATTAATGATTTGGTAATTGTTGATGAATTTAAAATTATCTTAAATAATCGATCTAATTCATTATGAAGTATCCCCAACTTGGATAAATATTTATCCGATTAATATGTTATAAGTAATTAGTTTGTTAGTTAATGTAAAATTAATTATATGAATTACACTTATTCATTCATATTAATAATCAAATTATTGAAGCAATAATTCTTTACAAAATATTACATATGAATACGTATCTTTATTAAGTTATAAGTAGTTATATTATAATCATAACATAGTTGAACAATAGTACTTTAATAATGGCACACTAGTGACTGTACTAATTGTATCAATGGGAATCATAGTTGAAAATTAATTGCAAATGTATCCCATAATGGTTGGTGGAAATGTGAACATGTGGCATGATTGCATGTATGTACATTACAAATTAGTTACAACATAGTTGTTACTTCAATGCCACATTTACAACAATTTTAAAATAGTTGCCACATGCAAGTACAATGTAGCTTTTGAAAAAGTCAAACATGGTTGACTACATATGTATATACGATGTATATAAATTATCGTATAGAAGACCCATTTTCAACTCATTTGCAACTATAATACAACTAACTAATTTTCTAACCTGATAATTTATTTATCAACACATTATATTTCTAGTGGGGATAATTGCACAATAGTTGTAATAACAAGGGATAGTTACACAATAATTGTATATGAATTGTTTTTTGAATTTTTGTTATAAGATAATGTGGTTTTGATGGATGCAATTTCTCACAATGACACATGGCACTTTCCAATTAAAATTTTATAAATGTGCATGAGCTTGTCATAATTGTTCATCAATGACCATTCCAAATGTTGCAACAATCCTTTCCATGTCATGAAAGGTGTGAATTGTTGTGAAATACACATATGTTGAATATCACAATAATTATCAAATTACTAAATGAAATCATCGAGCTCAAATATTGATGGGGCTCCTTGGTGGTTCCATAAAGTTCATCCATGTCCTACGACAATGGTGAAATAATTTGTAACTGCCTAGCAGTAAAGTCCAAATTCAAATATCAAAATTCCCCTCCATATGACAATGATGATGGTAATGTTGACAATCAAAATCAACCCCCCTACCTTGTAAACTCATTAATACCCTTGTAAACTTCACATATACGTAATGTTCTTTTCCAAGAACCTAATGATAAAAAAACTTATGCCAAGTCGACATTATATGTGGGAGATATGAATTTCCAAAAAGATCTTGAAAGCCCCTTCCCCCCCACTTCATGTTGTGATAAGAATGGTGTGACTTGCCATGAATGACATCTAATTATGGGCATTAGATTGTTTGAATTTTTTTAATTAAAGAAAACCATGTCTAGTCACCAACCTTTGTTCAATTTCTAGACAAATAAAAAGGTTTTGGATGGATAAAAAATCCAAATTATGGATGAAATGGTATCCATTCAGATGAAAAATCTACCAAAATTTCAAAAAATTTAAACGATTTTGTTTTTGCCACATAGCAGGTTTAAATTGGTTTCAATTTTTGAAAAAAAAAAGGAGGTCTAAGCTGAACTCCCCAGACCCATATTTATCTTCAACTTGAACTTGGGCTTTCAAAACCTCCTATTGAACATGAACCTCCTTAGTTTAGGGAGGAGGATTGAAAAGCTTAAGGAGGATGGTGATGGTGATGGTTTTGTCCCATTGTTACCCCCCTTCACAAACCCTTTGTCCCACCTTTTTTTGTTGTTGTAGTTGTGCTTGTTCCAATGTGCTTGTGTGACCAAACAACAGGTCACCTCACTGGTGTGAACACGACATGTTTTTGAGGTTTTCTTTTTGTTTATTAGCCGTCATTTTTGTAGCTGGAATCTCTCCATTACTGCTGCAGATAATGCATGGGGAGGCTTTTCTCTTGGTAGGGGTGTTATGGAGTGCAGGAAGGAGGCGGCGCGAATGATGGTGAGGCATGGAGCTGTATTGATGAGGGGAGGTGGAAGGAAGGAGGGTGGCAAGAGGACAAAAGGTGGTGGTGAGCTGATAGCGGTGAAGGTCTAGACGAATTGGATCAGCAAGGTAGATGTGAGACAAACATAGATCCGTAGAGAGCGGTTGAGAGCTGGAGAGAATTGTTTTTGGTAGAACTTGGTTGGTTGTTGAAATTTCTTCCGCTGCGCTAGCAACTTGGCCAAGCAGTTTTGTAAAGGGACCTATGAAAGGTTGATGTCGAGGTATGATGATGACTTGAGGGGTCCGAACTTTAGAATGGGTGTGCACATTGAGAAGAGTGCGTATCAAGGATGAGGGGATTGGGCTGCAGTGCCTTGCATCTATGTTGTCGACTATGGTTTGAGTGAGTACCAGAGAGCAAAAGGGGGAATCCTGAAAGTGGAGAGAATGGGTGCATCGAGTGAGGATGTAGGAAGGTTTTAAAACCAGCAGTGTGGCTGATCATTTGGTATGAGAATCAGTCTCTTTGAGTGGCACCAGCAAGCGTGGTTTCGACTGTTTAGAGTCTGGTGTTTCAGACTGCATTGTGGATTCGAGGGTGATTAGGTCATAGGTCTTTAGTCCAGCAGAGTGAAGGAAAGCTGCATTGTTGCATTCTATGGGGGATCGGGTTAGAGGTTCAATGGATCAAGTGAACACCGAGAGATCCAACCTCAAGGGCTAGACCTTCATAGGTGTTTAATCTTTGATGAATACACTGGAGCCAGAAAGCTTGTGCTCTCTGAAGATTTTCATGAAAGGCAAGGTGTAAGTTTTGAATTCTGCCGATTTGTGGATGCATGAGTTGTTTCTGTTCAAGGATTAGTGAATGTAGGTAGGAATATTCTGTGATGGGTTTAGAGAGAAAGGGTCAGTGATTTGTGGTTTGTCTCAGAAGATCAGAACATAGACCATTCTGTTCAGGCCCATATTGGTAGTCAAGTTTGTTATTGCGTCTTGTCACCCTCTTTTTTTGGTTACACTTGCTCTTTCTTTGTGCACACAACCATGGTGATGACGAGCATGATGACAAGTGAAATGGCCCCATCATGCTTCCCCTATTGTTGCCTTTCAAAGATTGGTCAACCAAACTTCAAGCTTGGTCAATGATGGCAAAGGTTTAATTCCTACTATTGCCAACATTATTGTTATTGTCATTCAACATAGGTGACATCTTGCCCAAAGAAAAAGATAGGGTGTACGAAAAAAAATAAAATGGGTGGAAGAAAAAAGGTAAAAAAATGCAAAAAAATGCAAGGATTTTTTTGACATTGCTTTTCTCTTGTTGTTTTTTTCTCTCCTTCCAACTTTAAGTACCTAGGCTCAATTTGGGTTCAACTCCTAAAGGAATTTTTGAACCAAATTTGATGTTAAAAGCACCAATTTCATGAGAACACATAACTAATATGTGTTTTCAAGAAAAAAATCCCCCACCTTAACTATAGTTGGTGTGTTTTTTTTTTGAAAACACACAACTTGGGATTATATTTTAAACACAAAAAAATTTCTACCTTGTTCACATTTGAATCGGTTTCAAGCTAAAACACAATTAATTACACTAGTTAGGTTAATTAAATTAATATTAACTTAACTTAGCACTAACCTAATTCAAACTTAATATGACAACTAAACTAACATTCTTGACACACAACTAATGGCACTTTTGCAACCAAGGGTGGTGGAAATGCAAGACATAAATTTGAAAGTGGATGATTCGATCTTTTGGTGTAAAATAAGGGCCTAGATTTTTGACACCTTCCATTTGGAAGCCTACGAATGCATATGTTTTAATTCTTAACATTCTAACAATGGGTACATGTAAATATAGAAAATATTCAAAACATGTTTTTTTATTATTAAAATTTTTATGAAACTAATATGTTAGTCTCCTAGTGGGGCCCACATTCCAAATAACCCATCCTTGATATACACTAAGTAAAATGTGACTATTAGGTTGTTCAAGCATATGATTTTTAAATTTTGACCTTAAATTTATTGTTATGTTAACTAAACCTTAATACATTGTAGCTTAAACAAGCATTGAACAAGTGCAACAAATTAAATTTGGCACCAAGTTCAATGTAGTTTTAGGACAATACATAATAGAAAAAATATGTTTAATTTAAAAATAAATTGTACTCAAACCATGATTAATGTTTTAACTATTTTTTTTGCACAATATTTTCAAGGAAAAAAATGTGATGTAGTGGGTAAAATCCTCCCTTTAACTCAAAGGTCGAGGGTTTAATCCTTTTCCCAAATTCTCTTTTTTTTTTTAGATAAATGAAAAAAATTATAACCCTTGGGCAACTTATTTAAGCTAGTTGCCCTTGGGGAGCAACTTTCTTGGGGAGAAGGGGACTAACCAATAGCCCCAACCAAGTTGCTTAGGAGAGAGAAGTGGATTTGGCTGTCCAAGGAGAAAAAAACTTGGAATATTAAACCAAGTTGTACTAAGAGAAAAAAACTTGGAAATTCCAACCAAGTTGCTTCAAAGAACAATTTTTTCAAGGGAAAAAAAACTTTCCTTGTGGGAGAAAGGACTAGGTGGTAGCCCCAACCAAGTTCCGTAGGGAACAATTTCCTCGGGCAAAAGGGAGCTTTCCCTAAAGAATCCTTGTGCAGCTTAGTTGGGGTTGCCAAGTCCCTTTCTCCCCTGGATGGAAAGTTCCTTTCTCCTTTGGGAAGTTCTTTCTTAAGGAAGTTGGTTGGGGCTACCATTTAGTCCCCTTTTCCTGGGGGGAAAACCCGTTTTCGATGGGGAGGGTGTTCCTTGTGGTAACTTGGCTGGGACTTTCAAATCCTTTTCTCTTCCGGACAACTTGATTGAGTGCTCAAAGTCCATGTTTCTCCCTTGGGCAACTTGGTTAGGGGTGCCATTTAGTCCTCTTTTCCTTAGGAAAGTCATTCCCCAAGGACAACTTGTGACCTAAAAGGAAAACGTAAAGTGAAGAAAGGGCAAATGTTTACGGGCCTAATTCAACGCCAAGTGGGTCATGGTGATCATTCACAATCGTGTTTTGCTCCAAAAAGATGTTGTTTTGTTTGATTATATTATGTTTTCAAAAGCTTGCATTTGTGGAAGAACAAGAAATGCAAGTGCTTGGTCTATGGATTTAATGGTGAGCTTGCAAGCTTTATCTTTTTTGTTTTCTTGTTATCCATAATGTATTAAGGAGCTGTGGCATTGATTGATTTGGGAGGTTTTGTGTTGACAAGAAATGGGTAGGGCTTCAATTATAAGGATCAGAAGTTTGTTCAAGGAAGACCATCTTTTGGTGTTTGGGAGTAAAACTATGTATTTGAATCAATTTACTTTTGTTGTTCTCAAGTTTTGTTATTGTTTTTAAGGGGTTGCTTGCATTTTTGGTACACTCGTAAAAAGAATGTTTGTGGTGGTTTCCAAATTTCCATTGCATTGGAGAATTAAGGTTTTAGTTATTAGGATGGGATGTTGTTGAAAATGATGCAAAATTAAGGGGGTTTTTGAATAATCTTGAAATGACATTATCTCAAGAGTAACTGTGCTTGAGATATCTACTTCTAGGAAATAAGTTCTGTGACTGGAGGAGAGTGTGTATGCTTGTGGGCACTCTGAGATGAGAGTTGTAGTTGGTTTTGATTTGGGCATTAGGAAAAATTGGGATTCATACATTTGTAAAACAAGGAATTGGGCTAAGGTTCTCTTCTTGTGCAAGCTTTTGGGTTGTTGAAGGGATTTTTAGATGAAATAATGTCATGAATGGATCTATTGACATTCAATGAGAATGAATCCAAAGAGTTATGATTCACCTGGGATTTTAGTATCATAAATTTTCTTTTTGAGTAATTGGATATATAATCATTGAAGAATACATATAATTCTATTCTATTCACTAATGTGATTTCCATTTGTCATTACTTGTTTATGATGCAATCAAGAAGTTTTTGTCAACCTTTTCTTTTGGCTACAATCTAGCCAAAAATCAGAAGTTGCTCAAAAATTATATATTTTTTCATCTATTTTGTCCATGGAAGGAAAATATAATTTGGGAAAATAATTGAACCTTGAACCTTTCAATTGAATGGGTGGATTCCTACCGTTGTAGCACATTTATTTCCTTAAAATGGTGCAAAAAATAGTTAAAAATATTGTGCAAACCAACAATTTAAAAATTAATCGTAGTTTAGGTACAATTAAAAAAAAATTAAAAATATTTTTCTTGTTCAGCACTATGTTGCAATTGCCTCAAGCCCGGTGCTAAAATTGATTCATTGCACCTGTTTAGTTCTTGCTTGTAGCTTAAACATTCAATTTTATTGGTCACGAGTCAAAGCCTTCTAGTGGTGTCCCTTTATGCACCAATTTTATTATCTTTGATAGTTGTACCTTTTCATTATTTCTAGTGTTGTCCTGTATGTAGGGTGCAACCTGGGTATATGATATGGGTATGATTATTGGTATTGAAGAACATACCAGTTGGGTATGACCTGAGGCAGCACCCCAGCCATGTACCAGAACCAGACTGGGATGGAACCTGAGGTAATACGAAGCTCCAAGTAGTTTTCCTTGGTTTTCAAATTTTCATGTTCATTTAATTGTGTGTATAGTGCTCCTAATTGAGCATGAAATGAAAAACCGAGATCAAAATCGATGCTCAAAAGAGTATAACTTTATGGATAACTCTATTGTAAAAGCACTATTCATTATAATCACAATTTTCTTAAGGATTGGACCTATGATCATTGAGAAGTTTCAATAGGCCTAAATATTGGAAACTATGTTGGCATGTGCAACTCCTTGACAGACCAACATGATTGGGAACATTGATGAAAGCAAACAAAAGCCCAAGAGGCAAGAAAGTTGAACCACCATGCACCATGGATTGTGTGTGAAGTTTGAATTGGAAACACCTTTATGTTGTATTCTTGTCCCATTACTAATCATGGTCATTAGTTGTATACTAACCATCCATACGCGTCTACCTACGTAGTAGCCACCAATGCTTTACCCACTTACCTACCTATATAGTAACCATTTACATTCCTTATCTGCTTACCTATATACATACCAGTGTTTTTTTTTTTGGTTGAATTTGTGATGTCGCTGAAGTGGTGATGGTCCATAGGAAGACTCAGCCAAATTTGGTTACAAGTTAAATTTTATAAGTAAAAAAACTTTTTAACATCCTTTTGTATTTTTACTTACTTGAACCATGTATAGATATCTGGTGACTTTTCTAAAGTTTTGGTTAAATTCTGGCTATTGAAAATATTAAAAAAAGCTTGATTTTAGCGCTTTTAATTTTTAATATAACTTTTTTGGCATTATTTAGCCAGCAAAAAAAGGGCTGATACATACCCACTTACATATGCAGAAAAGTAGGATGGTTGACAAGATACTAAGGTTCCAGACCTAGTTGTAGTTCATCCACAACCGAGTCATACTGGGGTTTTGTTCGTTATTTTATTTGTCGATTGTTTACTTTTGTTTTTTTGTTGGGTTGTTTCTACTCCTGCTGTCATTTGCCTTGTACTTTTGATGGATGGGTTCCTGTTCTTGATTTTTATATATAGAGTTTTTTTTTCTTCTACTGGGTTTCCAATGAATAGTAGTACACTGGTTGGTGCCGGGTCACATAATTCCAAGTTGGCTGCACAAGTCCTCAAATGCCAAGCTGAAATCCCCACGAGCCTCTTGTTGAACTCATTCTAAGCAAACAAAGCTATTGCGTAAAAGCCAAGTGAGCCATGTTTGGTACAAGTGGAGGATAAGATCCAAGAGTCAACACATATGTTTACAGCCAACTGCAAACACACTTTCACAATACACTTTTGGGCCTTTATTCAACCACGTTGAGACTTCTCTCACTTTTTTTGATCCTCCTTCCATTTGGCTGCTGCGTGTGCTGTGATCACGGCAGCCTAATAGAAAGCATCTGACATAGGGCCTTGTTTCTTGCTGCTGTGGGACAGTCATTGAAAATATGTAATTAATCAAGTTAGGAACACTCTGGGAACAGATGTTCTCATGAAAAAGAGGGACAGATGTCACTTGATGTTGAGTCACAGTTTTGACTAACAGGTCTCAGAGCAGAGCTTCTCTAATTTTATCAATGCTTCACCAATAGAGCTGTGAGATGACTGTGAGCGCAGCTACTTGAACAAACATAAGGGAAAAGCTGCTCTGATCACAGGATGTGTGATCACAGCAGCCGAATGGAAAGATGTCCTAAGCAGGTAGCATATAAGGTATAAGGTGTGGTGAAAAAGGTCTGAAGAAAGTATTACCAAACGCCTGTCCAACATGTGTATATCAAACATAGCAATTCATAGCACTAGGGTAGACCGGTTGGTGACTGAACACTTAAGTGCTCAGGGCAGGCTGGATCAAAGGGGAGGGCGCAGTTGTCTCTGGTGTCCAAAAAAAAACTTGAACATGTGCATCTTACATATTAACAATCATTGAAAATGGATTAGAAATGAGAAAGGTACGGCCTCCCAAAGTAAAGGGGTCAAGAACTTATAAAAACAAACCACCAAACACTACAAAAGACGGTTCCTGAACACTCAAAAAATTCTGTTTATGTTGCTCTGTTGTTATTAGAGTTCAAAGATGATTTGTAGAACTTCAGGTGGCACTCCTAAAGAACTTTAAATCATTTAAAATGAATAAAAATTTAGGAAGTTATGAGGTTTGAACATAGGAGGGGTCCAAAGAGAAGGAAAAAAAAAAAGACGTTTTCTAAGTTGGAAAGCTTATTCTTCTTCTTGTTATTTTTTCATAAATCCTTTTCATTTGCACTTCAAAGATGATTTCTAGAGCTAGAGCTAGCGCTCCCATAACATTTTAAATCACTCAAAATGAAGCACATATGATGAAGATATAAATAAGTGCTCAATCATAGGCAGCCAATCAGTGATGGGCTGGTCTACCCTACCACCAGTCAAGTAGCTTGAATATGAATATCAAGTGATGCTGATGATGATGTGAAGTCCAAATGTGAGGTTTGTAAGCTACATTTTTTCTTGACATCAATTTGCACCTCTCAAACTAGCTTGCACTTTGAACTTTAGAGACATTGTATTTTAAAGATCACACACATGTGAAGTTCAAAGTGCCATCCGTGCACGCTAAAGCCATTGCATTGGTTGGTTTGCAATTGTCTTTGCAAGAATCATGGAATGTCCCCAATGCAGAGTTGATCATGTATTTTTTTTTGCACATCAGAGTCAGCAAATGGGTTCCTTTTCACTTTTGCCTTGTCCCTGTGGGGTATTCACTGGCTTCCCCAGAAAAATCTTTTGCTGAATGTAAAAGAATTAATGTGATGACAGGAGATTTGATGGATGAAAGTAATCCAACCAGATGAAATGAATTTGCATTGTTGAATGTCATATAATAAGATGAACTTTATAGATGGGATGAATGTTGATTGGATGTGATGCCATCAGAGTTGTGGTATTCCATGACATTTGAAGCCTGATGGAGTAATGTCATGGGTGCAAATAAATTTACTTTTCATGAATGAAATCAACCCAATCAAATTCATTGAATTTGATGGATGAATGTGATCCTATGAATTAGAAATGTCATGGAATAATCATACAGGTGCTAATGGAGGAAACTAACCCAAGTGGATGAAATGTGAAATTTAATTATGTGTTTATGTTGAATGAATGAAGGTTGATGGTTTCATCTAATGGAATGTTCTCATGCAAATCAATGTGATGAGTTTTGAAATATGAGGAAATGTGATTGCTAAGTGTGATTCCATTAGACCAACTTTTATGGATGAATTGAATTTCATGGATAAATATGACCACACATTGAAATGAAGGTAGATAAATAAATGCCTTTTTAAACAAATGTGGTGGTTCACATGAATGAATTCTCCATTTAAATTGAATGAATTCAAAGTGACCCTACCAATTGAACATCAACAAAATAATGGATTTTGATGCAAGAATTTATTAAGCTCATAATTAAAATTTCATTTTGTCCCATGGAATTTCAATGGATGTAAAATGACCCATTGAAGAATTTCCTTATGAATCTAATGTAGAATTTTGCAGACTAAATCTATTCTTTAGGTGGGATATATGGTTACAAATGAATCTAAATCCAAATGTTGAATTGGTAGCTTGATGGATAAAATGACAATTCTCTACCATGGAAAACCATGTCTACTTTGTGTGAAAGCCTACATTCCTTCCTGTGCTGACATGCCCTATTTACAACATATGGAAAGACACATGTTTTAAGAGATGTATCTTTTCATACTCATGTCATCTATGTTAAAGGAATAAGCTTTTTGGGCAAATAACATGGGACAAGTAGTGGTGTTATTGGAAACCACATGAGAACATTCCAAGGGCCCCATCGAGATGAAGGAAAGAACTAGGGAAGGGTTGATAGAAGGAAAAAGTGAAAACATGGAGAGGGGAGGAATGCAACTAAAAGAAAAGTGAGGTTTGGGAGAGATGAAAAAAAGAGAGGAAAGGTTCTTAGTAGAAACCAATTTACCAATGGAGATGAAACAAAATTTCAAATAAACTTCTATAGTTGAGATTTTCAAATGCACTTAAACTATCATTCATGGATGAAATTTGACCATATAACTATAATCGCGAATAGATAGATGAAAAGTGGTGTATCAATGGGCTTCCATGTTTTGGATTAAATTTTGAATACAAGAAAACTATGTTATGTCTTTAGATAATGAGTGGTTTTGCAATATAAAAGTCTTGGGGTTGATTAAGGATGGTTTGTTTATAATCACAATTGGGCATTCTTCAATTGGAAGATCAAAATATGAAAATTATTTTTACTTTACAAATCATTGCATTCAAATGTTGGGTGAAAACATAATTAGATAGATTATTTGGACTATCATAATTGCAATTTTTTTGAACTATAAATGAATTTAAGCTGTAAAATCATATTCAAAATTTAAATTGTTAATTTAAAAATAATTCATGTTGTAATATATTTAAAATTTTAATAAAAAAATTGAAAAATATGGATGATTTTTTTTTAATGGAATCATAATGGCTACTTAAAATGATAACATTTTTTTTAAAAATCATGCATATGTAATCTACATGTGGATTCAAAGCAATATGACATAATAATGTCAAAATTTTAAAAAATAGCACATGATCAAATCAAAAGTTCAAAAGCAATATGCATTGAAATATTTCCAATGCAAGAAATGATGATTTTAAGAAATTAGTATGAAAATTATTTCTTATTTTGTTTCTCATTTTCAATCATTGAAAGTCCATTTCATATTAATAACTCCAAGCTTTCGTATGAAATTTTTTAACAATCCTATGTTTAGAGATATAATAGGTTGACTTAGCAACATTTTTTACCAAAATCATTGAAGAAATTATTCACATTGGATTTATAATTTGATAACTATAATTATTGTGAGAATTTTAACAAATGTAGGATGTGGACTCTTTGAAATGTCGAAAGTGAATCACCTAACCATCTTTTTACCCAATTATATGAAATTTTTTGAAATGTGATACAAGGTGTACAAAATCATAATTTACAATATTATATTTCAAATATATGAATTATCAACATAAGAAATATAATTTCATTGCTTGTATATATTTTTTATTATTTTACTAGTTGTGTTCATTTCAATTATCTTTGAAAGGTTGTATTGCTTTATGGATTTGCATTACTTTTCTTTGCCTTGCACTATATTTCCCCCCTTTGTATTCATATTCTCATAATGTTCAATTCCACTTGAGATGTTTCTTTTCACATTAAACGGTTCATAAAAGGTGTTGGCTTTTTTGAATAAAAAATTATATAGGTTTAATAACATTAATAACACTTAAAACCTTGATTGCCAATTATTTTAATAATGGTATCATGAATACATTATGTGTGTAACTTTTTAATGAACTTCAATTACATTTTAATGAATTTAACGAAGTTACTTCAATTAACTTTGGATTCAAAGGAGTTATTGTAATCCAAAGTTAATTGCCTATTTTTCCATTGAGTTTTCTCAATAAAAAAAGCACCCAATTATAACTTCCCCCAAAATCACTACACCAGTCAAATCATATTCTCTAAAATCTTAGACCAACAATGTTTGATATTAGCATTACTCACATGTTTTAAGATTCAAAAAAACAACAACAATAGAGCTTTTATTCAAAAACACTCCCAAGCCCAGCGCCATCGTGAACTCTATTTCATGACTTTATGTTCTCACTTTGTGAACCCCCAAAAATGCAATCCCTAATTTGAATCATCTTGCACCCTCTACTCCACATCGAACTTCTTCTTTCTCAACTTATTTTTTCCTCTTGTGCTCTTAATATGGTTCACTTGAATTTTGCCAATACAACCTACTTGTCACACCTGGATAATTTAACTTGCTAACTATCTGAATTACACTCTTTCAAAACACCACCTTTACACCATCTCCATAATGCCTTCACCAACAATATCAAACATAAATTGACCAACTTTCGAGCTCATTAACCAACATGAAAATGACCAACACAACATCTTTAGGACAAGCATGAAAAACTACCTATTCAAGAGCACCACCATTTCACCCTCTCCATAAAGTCCTCACCATCAACATCAAAGACACATCAAAGACATTGACCAACTTTTGAACTTAGAAACAAATACAAAAACCCACTCACCAAGACACATAAAGGAGGTTGTTGCCATTTAAATGCATGAAAATCCAACCCTAGTTCCTCTTTCCACATTTGACATCAAAAGCCTAAAACAAACCTCACATTTAATTGTTTAAAAAGCCAAACAACACAATTAAATTAATGCACAATGCACCCAAGTATTGAAAAAAAAAAATGGCAAATCAAATTAAGTAACCTTAAATCCTATTCCAATTGACATTTCAAAGCCCAAAATTATCATAAATTCAAAACATTGTTTTTTCACACCTAAATACAAAAGGAATCCACAAAACAATGAAAAATCAACTAAGTTCATCCACCATCCATCCATCCATTGATCGCAATGTGGGCACATGTATGTTGTTTTGGTGTGAACACACAAAAACTTGTTGGTAAAAGAGAAAAGTAAATTGTTGCACAATGCACATGGCATTGAGAAAATGATGGCAAATCAAATTAGGTAGCCTCAATTAACATGACAAAGCCAAAAATTGTCACAAACCCAGAATGTTTTTTTTTCCCCCAAGTTTAATTATGAAAGGAGTCCACAAAACAAACTGAAAAATCAATGGATGGATGGATGTTCACCCACCATCCATCCATTGTACAAAGTGTGAGCACGCATATATTGTTTCAGTGTGAACACAACACAAAAGCTTGTTGGGAGCAAAGGCATGCAATTCCGGCATTCTTATGGGGAAGGTTCCGAGCAGACAGCAAGGACACTTTCCAGGGTCACGACAATGGCGACGTGACCGTTAGACAAGGGGGACAGGCGTGGCACCCGAGGCGAGATTGAGACGCGGCTGACATGGATCCTAGCTGGAACAAGGCGGGGTCGGTTTCCATAGGTACCTATATTCTCTCGCCGTAGGGAGGTACCTACCTACGCAAAGCACTCCCTCATGTGAGCGTGCTTTGGTGGAGTGCCGTGCGTCGCTGTCTCGACGCTCTCGACTCTCTCGATTTCTTCGGCCATCTTTTTCCCTCCCTTTCTTCTCGTCTCCTCTCCATAGATTTTTCACTTGCGGAGTCGGGGCGGCGTCGTGCTCGCTGATCGTCGTGCTGCGATTCCTTCTCAGGTGAATTTTTTTCATTCCAGGTTTTTCGTTTGAGAATTTTCGGAGGTCCAGCTTGCGGTTAGAATGGAATAAGTGATGTTGTTGTGATTGTTTTTTTCTCGTCGTAATTCACCAGGAACAATCGTCTTCGTGGTTCTTTCGAGTCAATACATTGCTCTATATTCGTTGTTGATCGGTTTCTGGAGTTTTTGCGGCGGAATTGTGTAGTAAGGGCTGTTGTTATTGTTTCGTATCAATTGTACCTCTGCCTTCGGGGTGCGTAAAGAAGCTTCTACCTACACGGAGTTACTCTTCCTGTTTAAAGAATCTCCCGATGTGTAGTGGCTTCTGAGCTTTGTGTATAGGGATCGTCTTCTCTACACTTGACGAGAGAGTGGCAGAAGGAAACTGGGAAGTGAACTGAAGAAATAATTGTTTGTGTCTTTCACCATTCGCGCTTTTGTACGGACCTTCTATCTATCGTTTTCAGCTTCTTTCTACGCCACTTACATTAGCGCGTCGACTTATTTTTCCTCAATCAGGTGGAACCTGAGTGCTTGTGTCAACTATTACCAGCGAAATCTGGACGGTGTGGAATTCGCAGGAGTAAATTCTTCGAGGAATCGAAGTTTTTCAAGCAAGAGATAGTTCTTCGATCGCTTGGCTATTCGAACGGCCATCACATCTCGGGGTAACATGGCATGGCGTATTGGTCGGGAGATTTCCAAGCTTTCTGATGCAGGCAGTCGCCACCGATTCCAGAGCTTGATTAAGACGAGTCTGACGATAAGGGGCTCGACAACAAAGGCCGAGCTCTACAGCAATGGTGAGCAGCGAATAACTGACAATATTCTCCAAACCAGCAACGGAGGGCTTCTGTATGCCGGGGTGACATCCAAGGAGCTTCTCAGGACTCTTTGCAATTTGCATTTGGTCGGATACGAGCCTGTGGTGGATGCAAGTATCAAAGTTCTCACATCCCCGTTGATGCAATCAGCGCTCTTTCGAGTACCTCTGCTACAGGCGGTGAAGTACACCGCCTACTCTCATTTCTGTGCCGGGGAGAATATCGCAGAAGCTTCAACCACGCTGAAAAACATGTGGAAATTGGGACTCCGGGGCATTCTGGACTATGGTCTGGAGGACGCGACTGATAGCCAGTCTTGTGACAAGAACCTTGCTGACTTTGTTAATGTTGTTCATCAGAGTGCCGTATTGCCATCTGGATCGGTGGGCTTTCCATTCAGCCACACACTCCTGATTCTGTGATGCTCGATTATGTCTTGTCCTATTATAGATTCATGATAATGCTTGGTTCCTTGACTTTGGCACTTAGACTGAACATCTTACCAGAGCCCTGGTCCCTTGCTGTTGGCACAATATTTCGAGAAGCACTTGTTCTTAAGAATTTTTTTCCATCTTCATCCTTGCTCTGTATGTTTTTCTATAGTTTTCTCACTGGTTGTGTTTTCCTGGAGTGTGAAGGCAATGCAAACAAATCAATATTATGATTTCATGATGCAATCAGTCCACTCGTCACACACAATTCTGCTGTGACTTTTGAGTTTTCACCTGTTAGCCATTCATTACACATCTTTATCTCCTGTTCCTGCATCAGACTCTGAAGTCAAAGGTGAATCATATTTGCAGGTAAGCTTTGCTTGTGTGAAGATAACTGCAATATGTCCAATTCAACTCTTGGAGCGTGTTAGCAACCTGTTGAGATGGCAACACAAGAATGCCGAGTTTAAGCTGCCATGGCGACAGGAGGTGATGCCAGTGCTGGCAAACAGCAGTCCCACGTACCATGTGAAGGCAGCACCAGAGCCACTAACAAGAGAGGAAGAAAATGACTTAAGTCTAGCTCACCTGCGGCTATGGAAGCTGTGTGAGGCATGTGACCAAGAGGGTGTGCCTCTTATGGTGGATGCTGAGTATTCATCAGTGCAGCCAGCCATTGACTACATGGTCCATGCTGCTGCACTTGATTTCAATAAAGGGAGCCAGCCTCTGGTGTATGGAACAATACAGGCATACTTGAAAGATGCATTTCCACGGCTCTCTCTTGCTGCAAAAGATGCCTCAAAGCGTGGGATTTCATATGGTGTAAAACTTGTGCGGGGAGCATACCTTAGTAGAGAAGTTGAGTTGGCTTCTTCATTACATGCCCCTTCTCCCATCCACAAAAACATTGAGGAAACTCACAGCTGCTATGATTCGTGCGCTGCATTCATGCTGGAACAAGCTGCATGTGGAGATGGGTCAGTGGTACTTGCAACTCATAACATGGATTCTGGTGCGTAGTTCCTTCAGCACAATCCCTTGATGTCCTCATATTGAAGCCACAAACATTTAGGCACTGTTGGGCAGTGGACAAAGCATATTGCAATGCTGCCTTTATCAGCAAAATGATGAACTGCTTGATCTTGCACACTTTTGATTCATCAGTTTCCAGTTGAAAGAGTTTCCACCTGCAATCTGAAAATGGATTTCAGGTACAAGTATGATAGTGAACAGGACTTTATCAGGGACAAAAAAACCAAGCACACTGCCATGGTCACTACTCTCAGGGTTGTATCAGCTAGAGGAGGAAGTTCAGTTGAACCTTTTGTGGTTCTCTATTTAAGACAACCATGTGTAACTAACACATGCCAGAGTTTCTCTCAGAACATTTCTGCATATGTGCATAATTCTCACTGAAATATATGGTGGGTGGAAGGGTTCTGATCAAAGGGAAGAAACATACACGTGGATGCAGGACGGATAGCAGCACTCAAGGCAGAGGAGCTAGGGCTTTCCAAGGAAGATCCACGGCTACAGTTTGCACAACTGAAAGGAATGGCTGATGTCCTGTCATTGGCACTAGCACATGCAGGTTTCCGAGTAAGCAAGTATTTGGCATTTGGCCCTGTCTACCAGGTTGTCCCTTACCTTGTCAGACGTGCTCAGGAGAACCGTGGCCTTCTTGGGAACACAGCTTTAGAACGCCAGTTCATTAGGTATTCCAAATCTCTGACTTGCAAAAATTCCTAGATTGGCTAGATTGCATTCTTCTCTCAGTTGCAGAATTCATGCTCTTCATGTTTCAACAGAAAACTTCCTGATAGGGAATCTTGTTGTTACACATGAGTAGTTTGGAATCATTCAACAATCTTCCTTCAACCTGTAATGACATCTTGACCACTGTTGTTGTGTAGGAGGGAATTGCGTCGAAGGCTACAGGAATCTGCAGGCCTTTGATAATGCAGCAACATCCTGCTGCATCAACTGTTTTATGACATCAAATGGCATTGACAGTCTCATGAACAGAGTTTCTTTAGGCAGCTTGACAGCTGGCAGGCTAGCAATTTCATCTGTGTGTTAGGTAGTAACATTTCCCAGAAGTCCAAACCTGATATTGTGGGAGGAATTTCTCTTCCAGAAAAATTGTTTTTCCACCACTAGCAAAAGCTATTGGGTTGTGAACTATATCTGAAACATCAGAAGCCACAGCAACATTCTTTGAACTATTGATTCTGGAGCAGTTCTGTACACAAATTACCAGGTTTGAAATGTACTGTTCCAGACGTCAGTTGTATCATACTACTAGCATTAGGTACACCTGACTTGCTTGACCTTTTCTTATCTGACATGGATCTGTTACATGTGCCCACATCTGCAAATCCTGATCCTCAGGTACTCTTTAACTGCCTCATGCATTTCTCATTAGCTCACTTGAGAGGTTGAGCCTGCTGTCACCACATAGTGGATACTACTCTCTTTTTAGTCTATGCTTTGCTTAGGTTGAACTGTGTCAAATCTGAAATATGACCAGTTTTCTAACACAATTGATAGCCAAGTGGCAGGCTCTTATTGTCAGTGTCCCACTTGCAGAAAAAGTGCACAGTTATTGTGGGGCAGACATTTAAGCTGTATTGTTTCATTCTTGTCTTAAAATCATGGAACTTTCTTAAGACAGTCTCAAATGGCAACGTTTGGAGTACAAGAATTGTCTTCAATAATCCCATTTATCTTCTCGATGATTCAGATACAAAGAAACTGTGTTTGTGCTGTGCTGCTAAAATTGCCCTGCCACATTCAACTACTAATTATTAGCTGCTCATTTTTGGAATGTCACCCTGCTAAGCTTGCAACAGCAGCAACCTCAAGTATGTGTACTGAAACCAGTGTCAGATTGAACATATTATCTTCCTCCCTACTGTGCACAGTCATTTAGCTCCAGGAATACTGCAAGCTCACACTCCCAGACTTCAATTGGAGATGGGAAGTGGCATGTATGCAGTTAAAATGCTGGGCGAGCTCAAAGTCCCATGTGCAGCACTGTGAGCCTGGTTCACTGTTTCTGCCCATAGGGTGCTCATCATTCCTCGTCATGAATAAAAATCTTTCCTTCAGCTCTAGGATGCCTCTTTCCTCGGCTGCATTAGACAATCCCTGCAACATCTAAGCAATTAAAGCACCAATTACAAAGCCAAAAACACATAGAGGTCCCTTCTTTTGGCACAAAACTGAATGTTTGAACTCTCTCCACAGATGACATGTTTCAACTGAGAACAGGTATGTGTAGAGCCTTGAGCCAGAAGGAGGCTTAGTATGCACATGGTGACTGCTGGCCTCTTCAAGTGCTGATGCTGTGCTTTATTGTGAATCCAATAAGTTTGTTGAAGTTTGGTACTTAAGCATGGAGCTCAAGGGTTTTTAGGGATGTTTTCTCAAAGAGCAATAAGGTGATGGAAGGATTTCAAGTTCAATTAAAGCAAGCACACGAATCAATGAACTTTCCCCATTAATGCCAACAAGAGTTTAGCATACCAAGTTTTAATGGCCTCTTATCTTGCTCAAAAGAGAAACATTGAGTGTGAACAGATAAGCACATTTAGTGATGAAATGGAAGACTATAGAAGTATTTTTGCTTGCAAGTTCACATGCATTGGTGTGATGTATCCCAAATTTTGCATGCCTATCATACAAGAGAGCTTGCTTTGCTTTGGCCTCAACTTAAGATGAGTGATCTTACTAGAGTGATAGGAACATGCATCCTACATTGGGACTCATTCTATACCCAAGATTTGGACTAACTTAGACCTGAGTATCTCCCCTACTGATCACACATTTTGCATACTCTATGGTTGGCCATGGAGCCTACATCCAAATGACTTTTCTCTCCCAGGACACTCGAGTGAGAGTCCCGAAATCGTGCCAAATGGGATTCCCGCGACTTTGGAGCCCCATAACTTTGCGAGCAAACCTCGGATTGAGATGCGGTCTGAAGTAAAGTTGTAGTTCTTGTCGAGAGCTTTCCAATGGTATGTCACACGCCCCTTTCAGCTAAGTAAATCGGGTCAATTCCCGACTTTTTTTGGTCAAGAATCAAACTAACAATTTGACTTTCGACCCTTCTTTTGGCCATAACTTGTGTTTCAGATGTTCAAATGAGCAATGTGAACCCATTTAAACATCTACGTTCCAAGAGTTTTCCAATGATATAAAGAGTGCCACAAGCCATTACATTTTGGCCCCTGAAATCGCTCTTTGAAGTTTCGAGAGTCCATTAGTACTCCATCTCCCAAAGTGGGAGTTGCCTTGGGAGTGTGAGGGTTCACTCCCTCACACTCCCTCACACTTTCTTACACTCCCGGGAGTGTGTGATATGACTCCTGAGCTTCTTCTTGGCCTGCACCCTTGCGACCTCTTTGCCTTGACTCCCAGGCTTGCTTTTGGCCCGCAACCTTATAACCCCTTTGCTTTAGTTGCAAGCCCAAAGTTAGGGTTGCAACAATGGCCATATAATGTGCATTTTTTTAACAAGTTTTTCTTAAACCACCACCTGTTGACATGGTCAAAAGATTGTTCATTCAATGTTAGGACCTACATATAATAGGTTTTTTTGTATTAAGTGTAAATTTTGGTGAGGGATTTAAGTATAAATTGTGTGATCATATACAATGTTTAGTAATGAATAAAAAATTTACCTTTGTGTTTTGTATTTTTGACTAAAGAAACAATTGGTAAATTTTTCAATATTTTGCTGTAATGTGAAAACAATGAACCTTGCTTTATTCATAACTTTTCTTATCATAAAGAAGGAATTGTTATTTGTCTTGGTTTTTTGTTGATAATCTAATACTAATAGTTTAAAGGAAACATCAACAATATTATTTGAATTTTCAAGGAATGAATAATAGTACATTGAACAATTAGTTTGTGTGAATTTTATTAAATGGCATACATGGCCCAATGCCTATGAAGTCATAAGCCCACATTGTGCAGAGCAAAAAAATTGTATGTACTAAGAATAAAACCATGAAGTTTAAGAAGTGATACTGTAACTTGTTAAAATTATTACCTATGTAATTATTTAACGTTTAAGTTTGGTGATTTATTTGATAGTAGGATTTCATAGTTTAATTATGATTTGGTCATAGTGTTTGACTTTCACATGAAAATTTATATGAAAGTCATGTGATAAATTTTTTGCATATTAAGGTGCATTGATTATCACATGATAATTTATGTGAAAGTCATGTGATAAATCTTTGGCATATTAAGGTGCATTTACTATTACATGATAATTTATGTGAAAGTCATGTGATAAATCTTTGGCATATTAAAGATGCATTGACTATTACATGATAATTTATGTGAAAGTCATGTGATAATTTTTTGGCATATTAAGGTGCATTGATTATCACATGATAATTTATGTGAAAAATCTTTGTTATTTTGTTATGCATGTGAAATCACATGGGGAGCCATGTGATGTGTAAACTTTAGGAAATTTCTTGTTTAGTTTTTCTTCTGGTTAAAATATAAATGGGTGTTTGCAACCTTTGAAAACACTTTCACTTAATAAAAATAAGTTATTGTATGAATGTAAAGTTTCATGGAATAAAATTATGAAGGAAATTGAAATTTAGTTTTGAAAAGTTTTGATGTAGTTCATGTGAAATCATGATGGGAAAATGGTGTGCCATATTAGTTATACAAAGACAATAAAAAGGTGAAAAAATATTTATGTAAACAAAAACATAAATTTCCATAGCTATGTAATAAACATACATAGTTTTGATCTTAAACCCACTTGTGACTTACAATATAACAATATGAAGATGTAACCAAAATAAGAAAACATGAGATTCAAGATCCCAATTGGTCATACTTTATTTGAAGGTCTCTCAATAAAGCAAGTATCAATGATCAAATGTGATTATCTAAGTGGAAAGTTAAGCTTCAAACATAGACATTCAAAATTGAAAGTTTTATAAAGGAAACTGCAAATTATATCAAATGTGCAACTATAGTGTTGGTGATAAAATCAAATATAAGAAAGGTAATGTGGGAAGGGCAATTAATGAAGTTCAATCTTTGGGCTAGAATCATAGTATTAGAATGCAAGAATGTGTGATTACTTCCCATTAATCAACATTGTTTATCTAGTCATCTAGAGACATCTGATACAAAACTTTGTTTATCTAACATAAACAAAATGCATAAGGAATGTGCAAGAACCCTACCTGTAAATAGCTATTTACCTACTTTGGACTGTTCCTTCACAGAGGATAACTAAGAAAACAAATTCAGACCATCAAATCCAGCAATCCAATTTGCCTGGAAAAAAATCTTCAAGCATACACAAAACCTTACCCTACTATGTTGAACATTGAAGATAAGTGCCCCTTTCTACCATTTCCATTGGTCCTCTAAAATTCTCACAAACCTACTAAACCTTACTACACATTCAAACTGTTAGTTCACTCAAGATAACTAAGAAAAAAAATTCAAACCACCAAATCGAACAATTTCAATGGGCATGTAACAATTTTTCTACAGACCCACACACAAGCCTATTCAAAACCCTCTATAAATTAGTACACTAATACTATCACCCTGCCTGGGTTAAAAATTAGTGTAGAGAGATGGAGAGATTGAACAAGCTAACAAACTTGGTCTCAAGTTCAACTATGCACACACATGTATTCAATACCACATAAAGTAAAGAGCTTCTTGGAAAGAGAATTTTCAAAGGCCGTCTTAAAGGGGCGTGGTGATCACGTCTAATTTGACATGGTATCATAACTAAGGAAGAAAACATAACATAAACTTGAGCTGAAGTAGGCAGAGAAATGTGGTCCAAGATATGTGGTATGTCAGAATGTTGCCTCAGATTGCTTGAAGAAACTCAAAGCTTTGGCGTACAATATAGCGTTCTTAGAACGTACGGTCTACTCAAAGAGCTTAAAGCTTGCAAGAAGCAAAGGGTGTTCAGAAAACAACTGCAAAAGGATGTTCGGATCCCATTTTTGGCCCATTATGACAGTCGTACTACAACTGTATAAGCGACAGTGAGTTGAATGCTTGCATAGACCTATACATGTACTGCGAGCTGCACGCCTCTAGATTATCCTAAGCTAATGTTGATGTGTCCACAGTACTGATGTTTGCCTCACAGCTAGTTCAGTAATTTCCCATACCCGGAAGCAATAAAATCCACCAACAAATTGAGTTCGGAAATCACTAGACATTTCATCCCCCACCAGACTTACTGATATGTACTGCATGTATGTACTAGGAAATTAACTGTATGACACTAGTCTACTGAGGAGCTCGCCGCTGGCCTAGTACCTACATGATCGAGCAGAAAGCGGATGAAATGGCAGCTTGAAGAAGAACTTGGAGAGCGACGGCGCCAATTTCAACAGCCACTTCATAATGCTTGTCGTGGTGGTGGTGAATAGCGTTAGTTTTGTGATGGGTCACATCACGCGGTCTTCGTGTGTGAAGATCGTGGTTATGATGGTTATGATGGTGATGATGATGATGTTGGTGTGACTTCCTCTTCGCATGTTTGCACTTCGCACACACATGATGCCTACAGTGACAGAACACAGCGTTATGGTGACTGCTTTCGTTCAGCAGATTGCACCCGCAGCAATACCACATCGCCACCATCTCGAAAAGATGTTGTACTTCAGTTCCCTTAACTAGCTAGCCCAAGCTTAACTTATACACTTAGAAATCTTGCAACTAGCTTCCAACTTCAAGCCTCAATCCTCCTGATCAGTAAAGCAAAGCTCCCTCTCGCCTTTCCGACAGTTGACGCTACTCACCAATCACCACCAGCCGCAGGAAGGAAGCCCCGGAAAATCCTTCCTCCTCTTTGCTTTGGTTACCGCTGAATTCTCGTCGGTAAGTAGGGACAAAGGGGTACTGACTAGACAGTTGACAATACTCACCACCAGCCGCAGGTAAGGCCCGGAAGATCCTTCCTCCTCTTTGCTTCGGTTACCGCTGAATTCTCGTCGGTAAGTAAGGACAAAGGGGTAATGACTAGACTTGACGCTACTCGCCACTCACCACCAGCCGCAGGCAGGCCCGGAAGATCCTTCCTCCTCTTTGCTTCGGTTACCGCTGAATTCTCGTCGGTAAGTAAGGACAAAGGGGTACTGACTAGTAACCGACCACAGTGAACCGGTACCCACTAGCACTAGGAAAATATTAAACAGGCCAAAGGAAATGAATGCAGCCTTTACAAGAGTACCCGTTTAATATTTTCCCTAGCGGGCCACTTAGGATGGATCGTGTGTGGACAGGAAACGATTTTCAGTTGTATTGGGCGTCCCATAGCTAACCATGGTGGTTAGTTATATAACAAACCATGGACACTTGCATCTAACCTACCTATATTCACCACCAGGTGCCTTAGCTAGTCATCTATGATACTTTTCCACTTACATAGGTAGTTACCAAAGTAGTTGTCCCATAACTAACCATGGTGGTTAGTTAGTTATTTACATACAATCCGCACATACATTTATATGCTGGTGTTGGTCGAATATAGTTAAGTGTGCCGGTTATCAACATGCATATTAATGCCCTGATTAGCAACTATTCATATCTGGATTCTACCCATTTTCAATATTTGGAACTATTGGTAACCAGCTTATGTAAATCATTTCATAAATCCTTATTCCTATACATATTTGCAAACCCAATTTTTTTCATTATTCATATTTGTTGTTATGTTTCTATGAGATCCCCAATATGCATAACTATGCTATACGTATTCTTGATATGGTGTTTAGGGTTTATTCTTGAATATGTACATCCGGATATGCACATCTTTAGTAGGTTTAAGGTTTTCACCCTTATTACAAACTTTCTATGTGTTTGAACATATGAGGTTTGAGCTATGAGTTCTAAACATTTGAGGTCTAAGGTCTGAAAGTTTAAAGTTTGAGATGTGAGTTCTAAGTTTGAGCACTTGAGGTTTGAAAATCATAGTGTGTAAAGTTTGAGATGTGAATTTAAAGTCTAAACATTTGAGGTTTGAACATTTAAGGTGTGAAGTTTGAACTTTAAGTTGTGAATGTTTAAGGTCCAAGGTTTAAGCGTTTAAATTTTAAACATTTGAGCATTTGAGGTTTGAGGTCTATGTATGAATGTTTAAATGTTGGATTGTTGATTTAACTATTTTGGCTTTGAGGGAATGTGAGAATAGAAAAATAAAAAAAGAAGGGAGAGGGTTGGAATTCGAAATTGAAAACCTTAAACCAAATTCTTTGGTAATTGTAGCTTTTTAAAAGTCACAACTCAACACAATAATATTCAAATGTTGGCCTTTTTGTGATAGGTAAAAGATTTTTGAAATCTTTTCTCCAATTTTTACACAAAATTTCATGTTCTATGCTTTCATGCAACTTGTCAAAACTATACTTGTTACTTATACGTCATTTTTCATTTCCTTGTAAGTCAAATTTCAAGGTTTTGGAATTATGTTTCATTTTTTTCTTGGACTTTTCTTATGGATGAAGTGCTTCCTACAATGGTAAAAAAAGCCTTGGATTTTCATGTACTTTCAAACCTTGCATTTGTAGTCACTATTTCCTATAGTTCTGATCTTTGGATGTTTAAGGGTGGGGTGGACAGTTTTGCTTAAGTGATAAATTTTATAAATGAATCCTAAACCCCCATGCATGTTACTATGGGCTTATTTGAAGTGCATGAAATTAGTGATAAGAGTATGGCCATTCAACTTGAATCATTATTTTCAAAGTTTGGATTGATGCATTGTGCAATTACATTTGTGAAATATGAGGGCAGTAATTTGAAAAAAAAGGAATTTACATTGTGTTCCATCATTTAAACCTTTGACTTTTATTAAGGTTTATGAAGGTAGATGTTTTGGGCATGTGATGTTTAAGGTGTGCTAATATGCTACTAATGATGACAAGGTTTCTAAAGGCATAATGCAAGTTAGTGTGAAAGATGCACAATCTACTTCATAGAAGACAATTACATAGACAAAAAAATTTGGGAACAACATGTAAGAATGAGAGAAAGCTTGCATTAAACGTGGGATGCCACCTTGAAAACTTAAAACCTTTGTCAAAACTAAATTTGCATCCAAAATCTTCATGTTTGAAAAGACCTTGGAATTAAAACAAGCCATCATCATTTGTTATGGAAGGGAAAAATATCACTACACAACAAAAAGTTCTAAAAGCCCAAATGTGGGCTATTACAAAAATAGTCACTTTTACCTTGAACCATGATCATTGGTTATTGTTTAATGGTTTGACTATTACCATTACATAAACTAACAAGTTGTAATTTGAAATGGTTGAAATGTTGTAAGTTTTAGATGGGATAAAAGTTGTAAACCCATTTGATTCAGAACTTCTCCTCTTCCCAAAAAATATGCAAAAAAAAGTCTTGAAGCCTTTTCTCCATTTTTTGTTTTTTTTAAATTTAGACCAGCTTCATAACATGTTTGCCATATATATGCTAGATTCTCAATTCAAATCATTATGAGTTGTGAAAATTTTGGTGGGATGTGAGAATGCAATTTGACTTGCTTTTAAGTATGATTCGAAAGTTATGATTCCCCTTCTCATGTTATGTTTTGAAACCCTAAATCCTACTATTGAATCATATAAATCTACTAATTATGATGACGAACTTGAAGATGAAGGTAACATGTGTTTGGGGTTTGAACATCCTTTGAGGAATCTTTTTGAACACTTGTCACTAAAGAATCAACTTTGTTAGGAGGTTATCCATACCCTTTACTACATGTGAAGATCCTTTTATTTTGTGGCATAACCCCAAAAGGCAATTTCCAAATGTGGCATTTCTAACCAAACAAACTCTTAGCATTCCAAAGTTGGAAATCGAAATAGAAAGGGTGTTTAGTCTTCTTGGAATATTGGTAGCTTTGAAATAATGTCATTTACAAGTGGAAAACTTAAACATGATCATCAAAATTGTCAAAAATTGGCTTGATGATCTATGCATGAATTGTATGCAAAATAAGAATACGAAAGATTACCTAAAAGTTGAAGGGTCTTTGATTAATGACAATTATGAGCTGATTGAAAAATCAAAATATTTGAAGATTTGAATTTGGATGGTGATTAGCAATGCACATGTATTTTTTAATTTTTAACAAATGAATCTTTTGTTGTTCTTTTTTTTTTCTTGGGTTTCAAAGTTTGTGTAATAGGTTTCCTCATTCGAGGCTTCGAAAGAATTGATATACAAAAGCCAAATAGGATGGCAAACCATTGTGTTTTTGTACAAGATAATTGGGGTGGGGTTTAGGTGTTGATGGGACAAGTAATTTGCACTAGAATGGGCATAGTTTTTTTGAAAATTGGGGTTCAATTCCATCACAAGTTACTATACTTTTAAAATGTGATTTTTAATGCAAGTGGAAAAAATTGTGATCATATAAATTTTGAATATGCATAACCATTATATGTATTTGTATTTATTTGAATTTTAACAATCAGCAAATTCATATCCATTGAAATATAAAACTTACACTTATATCCATTTCTATAATTACAAATAAATTGTTCAAATTTTTCAATGCATATCCGTTTGTGGAAATTTTTTTATAAGAAATGCTTTATTGGTATACTAAAGTTTATCGAGCCAACATTAGTATGTGTCCACTTAATAGCCACCAAGTGCCTTATGTACTCACCTACAACATTTTCCCAATTACAAAAGTAGTTTACCCAAGTACTCTGAGGGAACATATGAGGGTTTTAGATAGGTTATTAAAGTGGTAACTCATTTGTGGTTCATCCACAATTAAGTCGTAAGTCATAAGAGATTTCCAATGGATGGTGCACTAGTGGGTGTTGGGTCACATAATTCATATTACCAATCTTGACTCCTGGCTTGTTGACATGGGATTTCTTGACTCTAAGCAAGGCACACCATAACAATTTTTTAGCAAGTTGTTTCACTTGGTCAAAATTCCTTATCTTTTTCACACATCATAACTAATGCACCTTTGTCGTTAGTCGATTTTTGTCAGATGACAACTCTTTTGTTTTAGGTTTCATTTGTTATCATTGATTGTCATTTCATAGCCTTGATTCCTCTTTGCATAGGGTCTTTACCTGATTTTTGTTGATTGTTTGCTTTTGTTTTTCTTTGGGTTGTGTCTATTTGTGTTCTTATTTGCCTTGTACTTTTGATGTATATGTTCCCATCCTTGATTTTTATTTACATGGTTTTTTTTTTCTTAGATAATGCCTTAACTATTCCTATTGATTTGATAAAATAAGCAAGTCATAAAATAGTTATATCATTATTTTTAGATATCTAAATAGGTTGGTAGCAAGTTGACTACCCTAGTACCTAGGCCGGCTTGGCAGCAAGATGCTTAATAATGATGTTTTTTGTCATTTACTTTCACCAGTAAAAATGATAATAATTTACAATTAGGCACAACCATACTGAATAATGAACGTACAGTGCTCAAAAGTTTCTTTCAGATTTTAACCATGCCAGGTTGGGAATGTTTTGCAAATCCAAAATAATTAGTTAGTGCGTAACCAGCCTAAGTACTAGGGTATGCATGGTATGTGTCACCAACACTGACCGATACCTTCACCTTCTTCACACTTCTTGCTTTATATCTGCTAAACTTGACCTGCCTTCATCACATATCATCCACACCTTGAATGGGTTATATCAGGGTGAATTTGAAACAAGGTGCTCTGCCATGAGAATCTCTCTCGTAAAATAATGTTTTACATGAAATCTTTCAAGAAGATGGAAATGTAAATGTTTTCAATATTATGAACTCAAATTAAATTTGGGTTGAGACTTTGTTCACTTCATGAGGAGGGGTTTGAAGTCTGTCCAAAATCTCTTTCTTTCACTTTTAGTGCAAAATCATTTTTACTTGCCTAAAAACTCTAGAAAATATTTGATTCTGATTGGAAATTGGCTTAAGGATGTTCAACCTAAATAAAAGAGGGAATTTGTGACAATATTATGAACAGTAGTAGAACTTTTGCTTCTCTCCTGGGATGCTGTGGGTTTGAATTTGCTGTGGGATTGCAGAACATGCAGGAAAAAAATTAAGTTTTTTTGTTCTGCTCACACATTGCAGAACATGCAGGAAAAAAACTTTTTTTTTGGTTCTACCCACACATTGCAGAACATGCAGGAAACAAACTAAGTTTTTTGTTCTGCTCACACATTGCAGAACATGCAGGGAAAAAATTGAGTTTTTTTGTTCTGCTCGCACAACCGTGCGGCTCTGTCAGGGCATGAAAAGACAAACTCATGCAGAACCACACAGGGCACAAAAGACAAGCCCAGAAGGAGCTCATTAGGTTGTGTTTGGGATCTTGCTGTAGTGATCAAGTTTTATGTCAATCCCTGTTTTTCACTTCCTTCTCTTGGGAAGGCAGGTTGTTGGTTCTCTTGGGGGTGGTTTTCCCACCCTGCAGCCATGTTCTTTCCATTGACCCCTCACATTGTGTCATTCAAATGGAAAGGGGTGAGAAATAGGCAATGTAAAGCTCTATGATCAGTCTAGTTCCTTTGTCTTGTACACTGTATGGAACCATGAGTCTCTCTCTGCGACAGAATCTCCAGACTCTACATGAACAATGTGAGCCCAAAGACTGCACTTTACATGAACTGAAAAATGGCACAAAAACAATGTCCTCTGCAAAACATTCACACCCAGGAGAAGAATAATGAACAAATAATTTTCAAAATAGGAGCCAGGCCATTCAGCTCTGCTTGGAAGAAAAATGGTTGTGTCCTGAAAGGAAAAAAGCAATGCCAGAGAACATATACAACTGCTCTGAAAATCAATGGGACCTAAATCAACAAAGGCTTCTAAATCACAGTTCCAGATTTGATGATACTATTCTTGCAAATAACAGTAACACCTGTTCTGATGTAGAATCCCTCCTCTGGTCTTGCTGCCTCTTGCACATTCTGGGTAAGAAAATCACCCCAAATGTTGTGTTCAACAACCTCCAGAGTCCACTAGAAAAGTATAGAAACCTACCTTGTTTCTCACTATTTCAAATTCCTTACATGGACAAAAAAATTTGAGAAATGAAGGACAACAAAACACAAAGTTGAATGTAGAGAAAAACATACATCAACGTTCAAAATCAAAACATCATCACCAACTCTCGCATTTTTGTCAACTATGCAATTGCTGTCCGCCATGCACACACACATCCGCCCACATCCAACATGACCCAATGCTAAAAACAGTCCCACATGTTAATGCCCTTATATACTGAAACAAAAACATTACTAGCCTGTTTCAGATTAAACTTACCGCCAAGAAAATTTCTAGTCTTGGTGATGCCAAGTGGCCTTTACCAAAATTTCACCAAATTACTGTTCACCAACACAAGGATGCACAAAAGGCATACCTGATCTTGGAGTTCCTTCCAATTCCCATTGGCACCTTCCCTTCTGCAAGGAGAGTGGCAATCTCTACGTCCGTTTCATAATAGTCAGCCCCCATCATCATTGTATCCTAGAAAAACCATACGATTAGCTAGCTCAGATCATCCAACACAATCAGCAAAGCTTTTCAGGGTATCTTCTAAAACATGCAACTATGGAAATGTCATGAGTTCAAGCTCCATTGTTTTTCTCTGGAAGATCATATGGATCCAGAAATTACTATGTTCCCCATATGAAAGCTTTTGTCTAGAATGCATGTGTCCTTGACACTGCATAATACTGAGAGCTTCGTTATTGGATATGTTTGTGCACAATACAGGACTGATATGAGCAGTCCAAAACCCCCAAACTTGAGGACTGAAGGCATTTTCACCCTATAGACATTACACACCTTCAATGTGGAACCATCCTCAATTCGAGACCGAATTCCAACAATTGAATGTTCCACGCTGCAACTCCTCAGAAAGCAACCATGGGAAATGATTGAGTCTCTCACCTGAAGTCCAGCACCCAATGGTTTTTGGCTTTCTCAAAACCTATCAATATTACTTCCCAAGAAAGTAAAGCTAAGAGAAGACAAGTACCCTCAGGAAAAATGCCTTTGATATTGACAAAATAAATACCTGGCATTTTTCTATTTTTGTAGGGGGTAATAATCGAGGGGATGTGAAGATCGGCTTTCTCGCATCATAAAAACTGAAGTTGGCAGGCTGCCAATCCAATACAGAAAACTTCATGAGTATTGAACGATGTGCTAATATGCAGCCAAACTACCAGGGAGCACAAAATTGATGAACTCAATAGAATGGAGTACCTGTGCTGTAAGAGCCAAATTGGCATCAAAGAAGGATTTGATTGTCCCAATATCTTCCCAATAGTCATCAAACAAATAAGCCTGCAAGCATGCAGTGTCAGGAGTTTAACAGCAGAGATGCGCACAATTCAGTTTCCTGTCTCCTCGACATTTGGCAGTTCACTTACTTCTCACGCTGTACATGGACAACTCACAACAAAATGAAGCAAGAGACAAGAATTCATTTGGTTGCTACAGCATTATCTTTGTCTCATACCTGCATGTTCAATTCTTTGGCTGATTCAGGAATTATCTCAGAACCAAAGTCATTGGCTGTAGGGTAGCGCCGTCTGTGTTAGCAAGATAACAACAATTGATCAAGATACCCATCCAGTCCTCTTCTCTATTTGTACTTCACTAACCAAGATTACAGTTAGCATGAAGGCTCATAGAAACATGTGCATAGCAGGAACAACAGGGATCATGGTTTTGAACTTCCATAAACTATTCATGTCCTCCATGACAATTACATTACCTAGATCCAATAAACAACAAGAGCAACAAACTATATGAGGAACACATAAGTGCAATATCTGCAGTAAGAAAGACGCATGGGAGTAGGATACCTCAGTAACTTAAGGAGGACATCTTTTTTGAAGACGTAAATACCCATGGATGCAATGTAAGGCTTCATCACTGCCTCCTCTGCTGACAAGCCTAACACTGTAGTGTCCACTTGCTGTCCCCAACCCCCCAATATCATGTTTGAAAGTCCAACACTATGATCAAGCCTCAGATCTACAGCTCAATTTCTTGAACCATGAATGAGCAAAAAAAAGACACCCATACCATCGCCTGCAATTCAGCTCCTTTGGGCTTCTCCTTGAAGTATAGTACTCGACCATCCTTATCAATTTTCATCAATCCATAGTCTGATGCACGGCTGCCAATCAGTTCATAAGCATCCTGTCATTTGCTTGATGATGGTACTCAGCAATTGCGATAAATTAGAGCTGCTGGGCTATGTGCTGCAGGGGGCCAGCTGTGAACCATCAAATGGATAGATGATGAAGTCACAGGGACCATGAAGTATGAGAACACTCATCTAGTTTTCTCTTCATCTTCTTAGTTTTCCTCTTCAGGACTAGAATGGAAGCATTGCTAAGTGGGTGAAGGAACAACACCTATCATCCATGCCCACACATGAAATTGTTACATCGGCATCACTGTCCTTGTGCTTCTGCACAGACCCAAGTGAGCTCAATGACACCTGATTCCTATTGCTGCATATTGGTTCCTGGTAATAGCTACAAGAAATTGTACCTATAGATGATGTCTACATCTAGTACAATCTAGCATATAAAATCATAACAAGCTTTATATCAGCAGGTTCTGACTGCTCTGATAGTTCAGCAACACAAGGTAGATTTCTCAACAGAAATAGAGTGAAGGAGATATTAGAGGACTTTGGGAGACCTGCACAAAGTCCATGTAGTCCATACGATACAGATGATCCCCGGATAAAATCAGCACATTCTCCACATCCTGATTTTTGGCATCCTGAGATGACAATGTTGAGGCTAAGTGAAGCTTTCTCAAATCCAAGCCTACAGACTCTGTAATCAAAAGGCTGAATTGTCAAATCGCAAAGAGCACAAAATTGAAGAAGCTAAACAATGGATACACATCTTAAGTGAAGTGAACAGGGCTTGCACCTCAAACAACCACAGGTATTGCCTCACTGCGTCTGCAGTTCCCTGGAACCACTCGTTACCACCTTCTCCAGGTGTCTGGGTGGCTGCCAACACCTGTGAAAGACACCAATGCCAGAGAATCCAGAATCGACAGAGAGTAAGCACACCTCTGAAACTGTTTGGATGATGAAAGACTTCTCTTTCTTGAACATCAGATCCTATGACCCTTGAACTTGATCAAAAATTAAGAATGAGGGTACTGAACCTTAATGGTCCTCTGTGTCAATGTCCTTTCTTCTTATGCTTTCCATTTCAAAATGCAAAATGTCCATACCTCAACAAAACCATCACGTAAGTTGACGCCATTTCCAAAGCTGTATGTACGAGCAAGGTGACGATTGAGGGAAGTCGAGTTGAATTGGGTAAGAATGAATACTTTGTTAATACCACTGTTGATACAATTGCTCATTGGCACATCGATCAGCCTATATGCCCCACCGATTGGCACCTTCTCATACAAGTCATGCAAGCATGAGTGTCATGATTAATTTCCTTTCTTCATATGAAGTACCTCACAAACACCCCCCCTTTTGTCCCCCCTAGCTGGAAGAGCAACAGATTGGGACATGGATGTGCATAAGTGTGCTTGCTAATGATCAGAACATGCATCCACATGAATTTCAGAAAGAATTGGGAAGGACTCTGGAAATTCATTGGCACCAAAAATGATCAATTGAGACAAACACACACAACATAGATTTGGTAAAGACGGTGGCACTTCAAAACACAATAGCAAGATGCAGATTCTTACTGCAGGTTTAGCCCGTCTCTTCGTGAGAGGAAAGAGTCGGGTCCCAGCACCACCACCCAAAATGATGGAAACTACTTTCCTTGGATCTGCCCTACGATTTTGCATTGCTGGGGCCTACATCATGAGCCCAAATCTCAGTGCAACGAGCTTTATGAAGACCATTTTTTCACTGAACAAATTAGCATGAAAGCTTCAAACAATCTATTCTCAATCCACAAGGAGGTAATCACAGGAAGAGGTTTTAATGCTTTCATTGAAGGCACAAATCATGGTGGCGGAAGAGACATTGGCAATTGCACAGGATGCAAAGGTTTCACATTTGCAAATTCAAAGCAATTTGCAAAAGACCCACCAGGATTGCTGCATTCATGACCCATTTCGGAAAGATATATTCTGCCACAATTCCAGATCTTGAGCTCTTGAGAAAGACATAAAAGATAAGCCAGACAGGAGAGCAACAACGCAGAGGTATATACTCCAGGACATACATCAAGACCTTGAATTGGGTGTTGTATTGAGATGTTCACTAACCACAGTCTGGCTGGAGATTTCAGCAAGCAATGATGATGATGTGACAATGAGGGATCTCTTGGAGCTTTTGGAAACTGCGTGTGCAGTCGATAGCCATTGTTGAGCTCCCTGAAGAGACCCCGTGACAGAGACTCTTTTCCCATAGAAGAAGACAGAGCGCCCCAATGGCTGTCGTCCATATATTAAGCTTTTCCTTGCTCCTGACACAGAACTACAACTCGTTGAGACACACGTCGATGCTGCCATCTCTCTCTCTCTCTCCCCCTCGTTCCACACCTCGCCCCAAAACAGTTTCCCTTAATTCGTAAGTATTTTCCTCTCAGATGCCCTTGAGATCTCTTCCTTCCACGAGCTAAAATTCCCGTCTTGACAAAAGAAAAAACCCACCAACTCGTTCCACTTCCGCGTCCTCACAACACACTGGAAAGAATTGCCAGAGTGAGAGATCAAAAGGAGAAGAAGCTCCAAATGTATAGAAGTACCAGAAGCACCGACTACTAGTGATCTCACTCACAAACACAACGAGAATCAAAGTCGAGAGAATTCCCAGATGAGCACATGCAAGGATCGTTGTTGTTGTTGTTGTTTGCGATAAATGGGAGACGTGAGGGAGTCTAGTACCATACTTAAGAAGAAGTAACTAGTACACTGCAAAGTAAGTAGCCTCCCTCAAGTGGCCGTATAATAAGGCTGCTTCATGTCATTGTCGTCTGCTGCTGTTTATGTTGTGATTCATTATTAGCGTCTTCAGCGGTGCTCAGTATGTCACCCTGCAAAAATATTTTTCACATCCAAGTTTAGTTATCTACTTTTTTTAACTCCACCCTTAAAACTGAAACGGGTAGAGCAAATACGTGCGGGGGACTACTAATAGCAAACCACCTGGACCAATCATTATGATGGGCTAGCCCACCAGTAACATTGAGCAGCAAGATCGTATTTATTACACTCTTTTCTGCATCTTCACAGTGTTCCTTGCTGAACATTTACCAGCAATTATGCTGAGCCACAACTAGTTTCCTGAGCCAAACCTGGATATTTTGACTTTTCTTCATCCAATTTTACTGTGGAGGATTATATACCGAGCACTGCTGGAGATGCTCTTAGATCCAAAATTTTGTGTGGATGTGAGAGATCAAAAAGGAAGGAAAGGGTGTGTGTGGGGGCCCATCTTTCATCTTACCGCCCACGACCCTATAATCTTCATTGCTTAAGTACTTTACCTCGCACAATCATGTGATGTCTTGGCCTCGCGCAAGTAGCACAAATGGCGTACTCTGATCGTCCTCGTTTAATAAGTGAGGATTGTTTTTCGTTGCACAATCATCGATGGCTTCACAAGCAGCGCAAATGGTGTATGGATTGGGGTAAGGAGATTCCTATAGGAGAACTGCGATTGGTAGATCAGCTTTTGCCTACAGCTTCCTACTTCAGTTGTTCAGAATTGCTGTAATACAAAATTTAGCCTTGGAAGTTGGGGAGAATAAGAAAATAGTGGGAAAATTGAGGGATGCAGTAAGCCGCCTCGGCACCTACACTTATTCCTTCACCTTCTTGACCTTCACCTTCTTGAGTGAGGCTGTTTGGTTAAATTTGGACTCAAAACACTCTCAATTACCTGGTCTTAGGACCACATATTCACCATGGTTAGAAGCAACCTTAAAAAAAAAATTGGAGGTTTTCCCAGTGTTCTGAGAGCCAGCCAGTAAGCAGGGTAAAAACTGGGGTACACGTTCTTCTGACCTGGTCCCTAGTTGACAGACACTTTTTTGATGGAACTGGCACAAGAATCAAACCGTGGAACTAGTCTTTTGCTAGATTTTAGATTCAAACCAGAATAGTGCCAAAAAAAATTTGAATTTAAAAAAAAAGATTAAAAAGTTGATTTTTAAAAAAATTAACAAGTATGCTGAACTCTATAATTAAACATTAATTTTAATTAGTTGTTGGATTTTGTACTCATACAACGGGTAACATTGGGGAGTGTATAATGTCTATATGAAATTGGGCCTGGTTTTTGGTTCACCAAAATTGAGCCTGATAATTCTTGAATTTGAAAAAAATGGTGCTAAAACCAAAATCAAAAAGTTTAGAATTCAGAAGAATTAGGCTTAAACCTCTCTCAAAAGAACCTTCAAATAAGTTTTATAATCTCAAATCAAGACCAAAGATTCTCTTAAAAAAGAAGAATTGCATAACATTGGGTTTTGCCATGGTACAAATCTAGGTGTTGGATCACCCAAGGCCCTTGAACTAGATATGGAGCACCAAACATATCAAGCTTGTGCAAAGGCCTAGCCCATTCATGTTCATCCAATAACAATTTAATATCCATGACAAATCTTGAAAGTTTTGGATATTCACAAGAAAACCAATTTTTAAGCCCGAAAACATGTTATGGGAGCCTATATGTACTTGTATTTAAATATAGGTGTTAACACACATACAGTTTACAGATTGCCCCAGTTGACCCATGTACAATTATCCGTAACTATCTAGCCTTGGTCATTCACAAGTTTGTATGTTGTATTTTTGTCATTAAATATATATTTTATATGTTTCATCCGTATTTCAGGGTATTTTATCCCTCTCTTTGGTTTTTGGTTATTGAGCTTTGGCTTAGCTTAACCCTATGTCTAAGATCCTTAGGTGTAGTCCTAGTCTAAAAAGCCCAACCCAAACCTACCTATTCAAGAGACTCTGGCTCGTGTCCGAGATGCTAGGGTGATATGGCCCATTGACTCAAGCCCAATCGCAAGAGGCTCTAACACATTTATTAAAACAGCCCGGCCCAAGATAAGAGCCCCAACCTGACATAGCCTCTTAGAGGGAACCCATGGCTTAACTCAAGAGGCTCACCATGGCCCATCCCCCTGTGTAAGAGGCCCGAGTCAATAGAGTTATCCGTAAAGTCACCCTGTCTTTGGGGGCGCTTTTCATCCCCAAACCCCTCTTTCAGTGGTATCCGCAAAGTAAGGAAATTTTACTAAATCCCAGTAAGAAATGCACAATATTCGAGAGTAATTATAGGAGTTGTACAGGTAGGAGCACTGAAAATATATGTAGCAGCAGTGAAGGCGCTTAGGAAAAAGGAAAGACAGGATGAAACTCAATTTATCACAAAAATGGATGTTTTATGGGTTTCACCCCTCTTGAATGCTAATGTACTTTTTTGCAGATTTATTCTTAATCTTACCCGGTTCATGACCAAACTCAGGGTTTTGGTGCTGTGTTTTCCTTACTTTACGGATAACTCTAATGTGTCCTCATGTCAAAGAAACCCAAAGCCAAGAGTCTTCAACGTGTGATGACCCAAGGCTAGTGTGACCCAACACCCATGAACACACCACCCTTGTTTTGCCTTTTTGAGGGCATCATGTTTGATGAACCCCAATTTCAGAACCCAATGAAAAAAAGTGTCCTTGTCCATGCACCATCAATGTAAAGAAGGGCAGGTAAGTCATGAAAAGGGTTTGCTAGGTAGGCAAGAAGACAATAGATAGCCATGAGAAAGCTATAAAAATCTGCAAATGCAAATTGATGAGTACATACCAGTGTTGTCCAGTTATACAGAAAAATTTGGATATACATCCGGCTATTGGCCAGAAATGTATAAATGCATATCTGGATTTTTGGTTCATTTTGATATCTGGCTGTATACACTCCAATTAGTCTAACCCAATTTTGATTAGGAAGGGTAAGACAGCTAAAAAAGTTTTGAGGTTAATTTTAAGTCTAAGTGGGTGGGTTAAAGCATCTAACCTTATCCCAATATGACTTAAGGGGTGAGTGGTTTGGTTAGGATAAGGGGAGGAATAGGTTGGCCGGATTATGATAAAGTTGGGTTACCTTGTTCTTGTTTGAAATTGATCAAACTGCTCTATAAGAGGGTATGGACAAGGAGTAATGCTTCTTAGAAGCTTTTAGCAATTAAGGTTAGGGAAGGACATTACTATTGGATCTCCATGAAGTTGAGAGGAAGAATTATTGACCTTATTTTTTTCTTCATGAGTGATGAATGGGGGGCTCAAAGAGGTGTTAAAAGAGAGGAGTGGTGATGATGTTGTAAGGATTGAAAGCGGGTCTTAGCACATCAAGAGAAGGCGAGTTGGTGAAGGGGTGAGGAGGTTACAACATCATAAAGGAGCAAGCTTCTCAAGGGGCAATTAAATCAACAATCATTCTAGAGAATGGAGGCAAAATCATCAAGTAAAGGTGTCGACAGTTGTTTAAGTGGGGGAGCTTCATGAACATGGTGACTGGAGGCAAATGAAAAGGAATCAAGAAAAGATACCTTGACTTGGCTAATGCAAGAAAAGAGGAGTAGAAAGGAGGAGAGAGGAAGGGAGTGTTAGTTGTTGGGCCTAAGAACAAGCAAGTTATGGTTTGCCTTCTTATGGAATAAGAAAACAAAGAATTTAGAAGGAAGCAGGGTTGTGAGGAGTAGAGGTAAAAGTCAAGGGGCCTAGTTTAGGGTTATGGCAAAGGGCTCTAGAATTGTAAATAGTGGGAGATAGGATTGTAGTGAAGGAAATAGTATAGGGAGTAGGTTAAGAATTAATTAAAGAAGGGTGTGGAAGGATTCAAGGTTGGAACAAATACATTGTAACCTTTCCTTGAAGAATATGAAATTTTTTGATGTGTAATGACTTGCTAAAGTTCTTGTGAAATGATACTTGCATGAATAGTTTTTGGTTTAGGGTTGTGATTGGTTAAAGGAGGGTAAAAAAGAGTAGTGAAAAAAAATAGGATTGTTGTTTATAGCAAGTAGGAAAAGAATTATAAAATAAACAAGGGAAAAATTGTTAAAGAGGAGAATTCTACTTAAGTTTGAACACAATTAGGCCATGCCCTTTTGAATGGTTGTTGGATGAGGGAATAGGTAGGGAAATCTATACATTTATTCAACAAGAAATCAAAAGGTAAAGATGGTGGAAATTGGTAAACAATTTTTTATTACCCCCTTTGATGATCTCCAAGGGGATAAGGGGGAGTGGCCCAAGACAAGGTGTTAAGGGTGTGCTAAAAATTGCACATAACAAATCATCAAATTTCAAGTGTAATATTTGCATTATGTATAACCTTATTTAGACTAGCACATCAAGATAGAATAGATATCTATGGAGGTGGCATTTTGACAATATGGATATGCATTATGTTTAAGGTTTAGGTCATTTAAGAATTAGGGTTTTGCAAAAATGGGAGTGCAATTAAGTGTTTACGCTTTGCAATAATTTTTTGCTTTCTTTAAGTGCATAATGTATGCGCACAGATGGAATCCAACTTGTTTTATTTTTTTTGAATGAATATGAATACCACTTGGAGCTTGACATTTCCATCGCCCTTATTTATTTGAGTGTGCAAATGACATTTTGTAGTTTTGCAAATCTTTTATATGTCATGTGTGAATTCGACATTGGTGTTGCACACATGCTCACTATTTGGCATCAACATTGTGCATAATTTGCATGTTTGGTGAGTTTGGTGTTGAACGTATATTTTTGGCAAGTTTTGTGTCAGCGTGCATCTATTCAATGAGTTTAATGAATTTTTTAAAAAAAACTCCAAATTATTATTTTTGTGTTTGGGAATTTGATTATTGGTGTTTTGTGTCTTAATGTGTTTGGTTTTTTTTTTAAAAGTTTTTATCTTCAATGGTTGAAAAACTTTAATAACCCTACTTTGTGTAGAGTGTGGGCTTAGGGTTTAATGTCTTTGTTTTTTGGTTTGCGTTTCTATTTTCAATGGTTGAAGAGTTTCAACAACCTAATTTTGTTGAAAGTGTGGGTGGAGTTCATGAAAATGTTGCATCAATTGCTTTTACTCAGATGTTGAAAATGTGTTTTTGGAATTTGGCACCACATTGTTAGATGTTAAAGTTTCACAACTTGCAACTATAAACTACAAGTTGTGGCTTGGACACTTCACACTTGCATGTTTATATGTTAGTGAATTTTTTGTTGTCAATAATGGCTTATTGTGGATTTGGTGAATACACAAATGTTGTGATGCATAATATGTGGATTTGTGCAAACATTTAATGATGTTATGGTTCAAAAATCTATTATGCTCAAAGGGTTAATTAAATGTAGCAACATTAATGGGATGACACCCATGACTATTCATGTGCAAACTACACATCGAAAATTATTTGCTCTAAAGAAACAATTATTCAATGAGGTGGTAGAACATGTTATTATTCATGCTCAACAATCAAGAAAGAAAGGACAAGTCCTAGCCATGCCATTATTGCATTTTTTGAGGCCACAAACCTTTTTTAAAAGTTAATGAGCAACAACAACAATTTTTGAAGGATTTAATGTTTTATACTTGCAAGGGTTACATGCATTTGTCTAGTTGTGAAAACCTTTTGTTTCAAAGGTTAGTTTTATGCCATTGCCCCTGTGTTCAATTTCCATCTTGAAAACTCACCAATAAGGTCATTATGTTTGAAGAGACTTTTGAGTTTAAGAATGTCATTATTCTTTGTTATGGTAGGCAAAAATATGTGATTTTGTAAAAGAAAATACCTAAAATCCAAATGTGGGTTATTGTAAGGCAAATACAAATGCCTTTAATCTTGTTGTTTCAACATGTGCATTGAACCAATCCAAGGGTTGTTGGTTGTTGTTAAACACCTTAAAAACAATTATCACATGGACTATGAACATGGAAGTTGAATTATTGTAACTTTTTAGTCTGCATGAAATTTTTGACCTTTTTGAAATTGAGATTTTGCTTTTGCATAAAAATATGCAACTTGAGGTTATAAAGGTGACCAAGTATTTTTTTGGATTTCTTGAAGTCTTTTGTTGCATGGCAAGTTCACAACATGATGGCTATTGTGTTGGAATGACATTTTAAAGCTTTGCGCATTATGAAATGTTTGGTGGGATGTGAGAATGCAATCTGATTGGCATATGAATATGATGCCAAGGTTGTGATTCCTCTTCTAATGGTGTGTTTTGAATGACTAAACCCCAATACCATCGCATTTGCTACAACAACTAATGATGTGGAATTGGAGTTTGATGAAAATATGTTTGGAATGGGGGCTTTAATCAAGAAATCTTCTTGAACATTAGTCATTAGAGAGTTGTTTATGTAGAGGAGATTATTTATTTCTTCATTTGCATGTGCAAATCCACTTACTTGGTGGCATAAGCATGAAGGCCAATTTTCAAACGTAAGTTTTCTTGCAAAACAAATTCTTGAAATCCCAAGGTCACAAATAGAAATTGAATTGAGTTTTTAATCTTGTTGGGGTATTGACAACTTTAAAACATTGCCACTTTGCAAGTGGACAACATGGACCGGATTATTAATATCACAAAGAATTGGCCTGATGATCCACTTGCTAATTGCAAGCCTAATTCAGATTTCATTTTTCCCTAGTTCCCAATGTCTTCACATTATATTCCCTTCAAGTTCCCAAAATGTTCCCCAAAATGTTCTCCATAGCACCTCACTTTTATCCCATATGCTTTGGCAAGTGTTGTCCTCCTTTCACCTATATAGCTGGGCCAAGGGGCAGGAACTCTGTACTTCATAATAGAACCATTTACCCCTATAGTTTCATTTTTTTTTTGAGTGATGGGCCAATCAAATTGGCTTGCTGCAAAAAAAAAATGAAACTCAAGAGGCACCTCATCTAATTAATACGAGAGGTGAATAGGTAGGGTGAAAATGGTGGCCAACAACAGTTTTGGAAACAAAAGTTACATGCAGCCAATGAAAGGCTCAGTATGCACTAATGAGGGGTTCGATTTTTTTCTTTTCTTTTATGGGGGTGTTGCCATGCTATTAAGCCCAGGCCAAAAATGGTGACAAACAGGTTTGGAAATAAAAGTTCCATGCAGCCAATGAAAGGCTCAGCATGGACTTATGAGGGGTCCAGTTTTTTTCTTTTTGTGAAAGAGGGAAGGGTGGGGGGGGGGGGGGGGGGAAGATTTTTTTTTTTTTTTCCTTTGTTCCCCTCATTTTCCTTTTGTTTCCCATTGGGTTCCC
>Ga0116231_10001186_pt1 | contig 52353 bp, 46 predicted proteins | sample S1TSphgellanicum_2_FD_89695 | JGI IMG/M metagenome (GOLD analysis project Ga0116231, IMG submission 89695) | Host-associated microbial communities from peat moss isolated from Minnesota, USA - S1T2_Fd - Sphagnum magellanicum MG | ecosystem: Host-associated > Plants > Peat moss > Unclassified...
CCAGAGCGACCAGAGCGACCAGAGCGCCCAGATTGCCCAGGGCGCCCAGAGCGCCCTTAGGACGCAGCGGGCGGATGCTTGGTCGCATGCGCCGGTCTTGCTCCGGCGGCCCCGCCCCCCTAGAAGCGGCGCGAGCGCGACGCAGAGGAATTTCGCCATGAAGCTTCTGGCCGGGAACTCCAACAAGAGCCTCGCGGCGGCCATAGGAGACTATCTTGACGCGCCTCTGACCCGCGCCCAGGTGCGACGGTTTGCGGACAACGAGGTTTTCGCCGCTATCGACGAGAATGTCCGCGGCGAGGACGTGTTCGTCATCCAGTCGACCTCCTATCCGGCCAACGACAACCTCATGGAGCTTCTTATCGTCGTCGACGCGCTGAAGCGGGCGTCGGCGCGCCGGATCACCGCGGTAATGCCCTACTTCGGCTACGCCCGGCAGGACCGCAAGACCGGCGGGCGCACCCCCATCTCCGCCAAGCTTGTGGCCAATCTCATTACGAGGGCCGGCGCCGACCGGGTCCTGACGCTGGATCTTCACGCCGGTCAAATCCAGGGCTTTTTCGACATCCCCACCGACAACCTCCTGCCCTCGCCGCTCCTGGCCTCCGACATCCGCGAGCGCTACCGCGTCGCGTCTGATCTGATCATCGTCTCCCCGGACGTCGGTGGCGTGGTGCGGGCTCGAGCCCTGGCTAAGCGCCTCGACATCGACCTTGCTATTGTCGACAAGCGACGATCCGGACCCGGAGAGAGCGAGGTGATGAACATCATCGGCGAGGTTCAGGGCCGGCGCTGCATCCTCTATGACGACATCGTCGATTCAGCCGGCACCCTGTGCAACGCCGCCAAGGCCCTCATCGACCAGGGCGCCTCCGCCGTCTCCGCCTACGTCAGCCACGGCGTCCTGTCCGGGCCGGCGGTGGAGCGTATCGATGCCTCGGTCCTGTCCGAACTCGTCGTCACCGACTCCATCGAGGCGCCGGAGCGGGTGAGTGGGTGCGGCAAAATTCGTCAGCTGTCTGTGGCGCCGTTGATCGGCGAGGCGATCCGACGTATCGCCAATGAGGAATCCGTCTCTAAACTGTTCGACTGACGGGGGCGCTTGGCGGGGCGCGCAGCAAGACAGGATTAACACAATCCCGTCAATCTCCATCACCGACGCGGCGGGGGCGTGCGTGTCTGTAACCTTTTCGCTGGATCGGCGCCTCATGACCTATACGTTTTCGTCCGCCCGCCGCACCGCCCGCATGTCCCTGGTCCTTGCGGCCGCCGCGGCCGGCCTCGCCATCGCCGGATGCGCCACTGAGCCCAAGCCCGTCGCGCCTTTGGTGGTGCCGCCGCAGGCGCCGCCGCCGCCGCCGGTGACCCTCTCAAACCACGTCGTGGAGGCCGCGAGCGAGTACCGGGCTTACATACAGAAGGTCACCAAGATCACGCCCTCCTTCCAGACCGGGCCGCAGATCGAAGAGTCCCTCGCCGTGGGCGAGGCTTATGAGGCTCAGCAGCTCTCTAGGGGCGTCATCGCCTATGGCGCCGTGGTGGCCCTTCAGGATCCCACCTTCGTCGCCGGTGTGCGGACCTTCGCCGTCGATCCGGACGGCCGCAAGGCCATGGCGGCGAAGATCATCGCCGATCCCAACTATGTCGCCGCCTTGCCCGGAGCGCCCAACGCCGCAGGCCTCGTCATAGCGACCCTCGGCGCGGACGCCTCCAAGGTCCGCGGAGCGGGCGAACTCGTCAAACAGTTCGCCTACGATGTTCAGCATCAGGCCTGGTCGAAAAAGACTATCACTGATCCCCTCGGACGTCTGGCGCGGGCCAAGAGCGCCTCCAACGCCGCCATGACCCCCGCGCCGGAAGACATGGCCGCTCTGCAAAGCGCCGCCACCGGGTCGAGTTCCGGGTCGGGGATCGCGCCCAAGGCCCTGCTTGTCTCCGGGACGGCCGTTCCTGGACCCTACACGCCTGTGGTGGCTCGCGCCTTGGCTATCGCCGCCCTCGCCGCCCTAGGCGAAGGGGGCGACGATGAGGCGCCGCAGCTGGACGCGCTTATGACCGAGACCACCGGCGGGTTCTGCCTGAACATGTCCAAACTCAACCTTTACCAGTGCCTGGCCGTGGCCAAGCCGTGGTATGAGGATGTGTTTTGCCTCGGCCAACATGTTTTGATCGACACAGGGCAGTGCATCTCCAAGGAGGTCGGCGCAGCGCCTGCGGGGCAGGTCGCGTCCACGCCGGAGACGTCGGGCAAGGCCCCCGCGCCCGGCGCCCAGCGCTAAGGTCCGGGCCCCCCTGCCCACGGGTGCTTCGCCGTTGCGCCGGCGGACGGAAGCGTGTATGGACGCGCCTCCGAATTCTCCCGGGCTTCCGGGTCCCATACCCACGCATCGCCGCCCCCGCGCCCTCAGGGCGCCAGGGCGGCGGCGTCGTATTGAAAAGGCTGGAAACGATGGCCGAGATCGTCCTGAACGTCGAGGTGCGCGAGCGCACTGGAACCGGCGGCGCCCGCGCCGCGCGAGCGGCTGGAAAAGTTCCTGGCGTCCTCTACGGCGGCGACCGGGCCCCTGTTCCTATCGCCTTGGCGCAGAACGAGTTCCGCAAGGCGCTCTACACGGGAAAGCTTCTGGGCCACCTTGTGACCCTGAAGTACGGCGACGAGAGTCAACCGGTTATCGCCAAGGACGTTCAGTTCCACCCGGTGACGGACGCGCCCGTGCATTTTGATCTTTATCGCGTTGACGAACATCAGGCGATCACCATTGCCGTGCCGGTGCACTTTACCAATCAGGAGGCGTCTCCGGGCCTCAAGCGCGGCGGCGCCCTGAACATTGCGTTCCATGAGATCGAAATCCTCGTGGCGGCCGACCATATCCCTGAGGAAATTCTCGTGGACCTCACCGGTTACGACATTGGCGACGCGGTGCGCGCGTCAAGCCTGAAGCTGCCCGCGGGCGCGGCGGTGGCCGGCGGCGGCGATGTGGTCGTGGCCACCCTGGTGGGGTCCGGCGCCCAGGTCTCCGGTGAAGCTGCTGAGGCGGCTGAGGCCTAACATTCCTGCGGCCCGCAGGGCGGCAGGCGCGCCATGTTGATCCTCGCAGGCCTTGGCAACCCCGAGGCTAAATACGCCCACAACCGGCATAATCTCGGGTTCATGGCCGTCGACGCCATCGCCCGGCGGTGGGGCTTCGGTCCCGAAAAACGCCGATTCCAAAGCTTGGCGCGGGACGGGTCTGTGCCCTTTCCGGCCGGCGAGGCGAAGGTCCTGCTCCTCAAGCCGCAGACCTATTACAATGAAAGCGGCCGGGCTGTGGCGGAGGCTATGCGCTTTTTTAAGGCCAGTCCCTCGGACGTGGTCCTGTTCTACGACGAGATAGATCTAGCGCCGGGGCGCTTTCGCATGAAGACCGGGCCCAGCGCCGCGGGCAACAACGGCGTCCGCTCCGTCCTGGCCCATGTGGGACCCGCCGTGCGGCGCGCACGCCTCGGCACCGGCCACCCAGGCCACAAGGACCGGGTCATGGGCTTTGTCCTGTCGGATTTCGCCAAGACCGAGCACGGCTGGGTCAACGCCCTGTGCGCCGCCTGCGCTGACGCCTTGCCGCTCCTGGCTGCGGGCCAGGACGAGAAGTATCAGATGGAAGTCATGCGCCTCGCCCCTGCGGAGAAACTCGACCCAAGGGCCGCCGCGCGGGAGCGCGATCCATGAGCCGGCTGCGCCGGCGGGCCTAGGCGCAAAGCCGCTGCAGAAATCTAAAGACGCACGCTCATGGGCCCTCACGATCGGCCCCGAGTGGGCTATGTAGGGGCCCTCGGGGGCGCGGACGCTCCCCTTAGACCCCGTCTTTTCGCCAGGAATGAGAATGGCCCTTAAAGTCGCCATCGTCGGTCTCCCCAATGTCGGGAAGTCCACCCTGTTCAACGCCCTGACGCAGACGGCGGCGGCTCAGGCTGCGAACTACCCCTTCTGCACCATTGAGCCGAACGTGGGCGATGTGGCCGTTCCCGAGTCTCGCCTGGAAGCGCTCGCCGCCATCGCCGGGTCCAAGGAGATCATTCCCGCGCGCATCAATTTCGTCGATGTAGCGGGTCTGGTTCGCGGCGCCTCGAAGGGCGAGGGGCTTGGAAATCAGTTCCTCGCCAACATCCGCGACTGCGACGCCGTGGCTTTCGTCGCCCGCTGCTTCGAAGATGGGGACGTCACCCACGTGGAGGGTCGCGTCGATCCCATCTCCGACCTGGAGATCATTGAGACCGAGCTCATGCTGGCCGATCTTGAGAGCCTCGAGCGGCGAGTTCCAGCCCTGGAGAAGAAGGCTAAGACCGGCGGCGATAAGGAGGCCGGCAAGACCCTTGAGTTGGTGCGCCTGGCCTTGGGCGAACTGCGTGAGGGCCGACCCGCCAGGCGGGCGCAGGCGCAGGTGTCCAAGGAGGACGAGAAGGCGTGGCATATGCTCCAACTCCTCACAGCGCTGCCCGCGCTTTACGTGTGCAACGTGGATGAGGCGTCGGCGGGCGACGGCAACGCCCTTTCGGAAAAGGTGCGGGCGCGCGCTGAGCGCGATCATGCCAAGGCCGTGGTGATTTCAGCCAAGATCGAAAGCGAGATCGCCCTTTTAGCGCCGGAGGAGCGGGCGGAGTTCCTGGAGACCCTCGGCCTGAAGGAGCCCGGCCTCAACCGGCTCATCGCAGAAGCCTATAGTCTACTGGGCCTGCAGACCTACTTCACCGCAGGGCCGAAGGAGAGCCGCGCCTGGACCATTCCGGTGGGCGCCACCGCCCCCCAGGCCGCGGGCGTGATCCATAGCGACTTCGAAAAGGGGTTTATCCGCGCCGAGACCATCGCCTTCGCCGACTATGTCGCCCTCAAGGGCGAGGCGGGGGCCCGCGAGGCCGGCAAGATGCGCTCCGAAGGCAAGACCTACGTCGTCAAGGACGGCGATGTGATGCATTTCCTATTCAACACCTAAGCGAGGAGACGGCCATGACCGAGACCATCACCCTGAAGTCAGGCATAGACGGGTTTGAGTTCAGCGCTTTGCACGCGTCCGCTGAGGGCGAGCGGCGGGGCGGCGTGATCATCATTCAGGAGATTTTCGGCCTCGACAAATACGTTCAGGAAGACGTGGCCCGTTGGGCCTCCAAGGGCTTTGAAGCGATCGCCCCCGCCATGTACGACCGCCAGAAGCGCGGCTTCACCGCCGAGCACGATCCGGAGGGCATGCAGGAAGGCTTCAAGTACGCCATGGCCAACGGCTTGGACAACCCGATCTCCGATGTTCAGGCCTGTATCGACGCCCTGAAGTCCAAGGGGCCGGTGTTCATCGTCGGCTATTGTTATGGCGGAACTGTCGTCTGGCGGGCCGCCGCCCTGTGCGACGGGCTCGCCGCCGGGTCGAGCTACTACGGCGGCCAAGTCGCCGCCATGGCCGATCTCGCCCTCAAATGCCCGGTCATCTGCCATTTCGGGCGTAAGGACGGCCACATACCGGCCGACGACGCTGTGGCGAAAATAACCGCAGCCCATCCTGAGGTTCCGGTCTACGTCTATGAGAACTCCGGCCACGGGTTCAACAACGACGGGCGTCCCGACAGCGACCCCGCGGACGCAGAACTGGCCCGCGCCCGGACCCTTGAGCTCTTCGCGGCCCACGGAGCCAAGTGACTGATAAGGCGCGCTCTTTGGGACGGCCAACCCAAATCTGGCCGCCTGGCGACGCCCGTAGGGGCGGACTGATCCTTGTCCCAGGCGCCGCCGGAGGCGGCGCCTGGAGCCAAGAGCTGGGGCGGACGCTGGCTGAAGAAGGCTATGAAGTCCTTTTGCTCCCCGTTCCGTCAGGCGCGGCGGCGCTTGAGGTGGGGCTCGCGACGCTGGAGGCGGCCTCGGCGGCCCTTGAAGGACCCCGATTTCTTCTCGGCTTCGCCGAGGGAGCGGATCTCGTCCTGGCCGCATGCGCGTCGCCAACGGTCTATGCCGCCGCCGCCGTGTGCCCATCGGCTGCAGGCCTTAGGCGCGGTTCTCACCTCCTTTGCCCGCTTGTGGTCCATGCGGCGGGCGAGGGGGCGGACTTTGACGCGGCCGAGGCCTTCGGCGCGGCCCATCCCGACGTCCATGTCTGGTTCTACGCGGCGGCGCCGGCCTTCGCCGACGGGGTCCAAGGGGGGGAGGATAGCGCGAGGCTCGTCCTCCTGCGCACGCGTCAGCATTTTCATCGCGCGGCGGGATTTCGCGAAGCCGGCGCCTAAGGCGCCGGATCCCCCTCAGTGCCCGGGGAAGCTCGCCAGGGTCGACACCTGAACGCCCAAGGCCTTGAGGCGTGCGGCGCCGCCAAGGTCGGGGAGGTCCACCACAAAGCATGCCGCGACGATATGCGCCCCACCCCCGCGCAAGAGCTTCACCGCCGCCTCGGCGGTTCCGCCCGTGGCGATGAGGTCGTCCACGAGGACCACCCGCTGGAGGGGCTCCACGGCGTCCTTATGCATCTCCATGGCGTCGACGCCGTATTCAAGGGCGTACTCCACCGCGACGGTTTCGAACGGCAGCTTGCCGCGTTTGCGCAAGGGGACGAAGCCCGCCGACAGCTGGTGCGCCACCGCGCCGCCTAGGATGAAGCCGCGGGCTTCAATCCCCGCGACCTTGTCCACCTTGGCGCCGGCGAAGGGCTGGACAAGTTCGTCCACCGCCCGGCGAAACGCGCGAGCGTCTCCAAGGAGGGTGGTGATGTCCCTAAAAAGGATCCCCGGCTTGGGATAATCCGGAATGGTTCTGATGGCGTCGGCAAGGTTCATGAGGCGGTTCTAGCGGCGCAGAACGCGTCCCGCCACTATGCTTAATTTCGTTTCAAGAGCCGGGTCGCGCGCCGAAGGGGCTGTGACGATGGCGTTCTCTAAGGCGGTGTCCGCCGGTGCGGGGGTGCGGGGCGTTGAGGCGAGGCCTTCGGCTAAGGCCAAAACCAGGCGCTTGGCCTTGGCGGCGTTGGCGTGCATGACCTCCAGGATATGGGAGACTTCCACGTCCGCCGTCTCCTCGCGCCAGCAGTCGTAGTCGGTGACCATGCACACGGCGGCGTAGGGAAGTTCGGCCTCCCGGGCGAGCTTGGCCTCAGGAAAGCCCGTCATGCCGATGACGTCGCATCCCCAGCTCCTATAGAGGTTGCTTTCCGCCCGCGTGGAGAACTGCGGACCCTCCATGGCCAGGTACACCCCCCCTTGATGCATGTCAGCGCCGGCGGCGCGGCCCGCGTCCGCCGCAAGGCCGCTAAGACGGGCGCAGACGGGGTCCGCCATGGACACATGCGCCACGCAGCCCACATCAAAAAAGCTTGAAGGACGCCCTCCCGTCCGGTCGATGTACTGATCCACGAGGACGAACGTCCCCGGAGACAGATGTTCACGCAAGCTCCCCACGGCCGATAGGGAGACGATGTCTGTACATCCCGCCGCCTTCAGGGCGTGGATGTTGGCGCGTGCGTCGACCTTGGACGGCGGACGCGGGTGTCCGCGGCCGTGACGCGGTAGAAACACCATGGGAATGCCCGCGAGGGCGCCGCAAAGCAGGGCGTCCGAAGGCGGTCCCCAGGGCGTGTCGATCTCAATCCACCGGGCGTCCTCCAGCCCGTCGATGTCGTAAAGGCCGGAGCCGCCGATCACGCCAAGGGTCCAGGGGCTCATCGGCTTTGTCCTCGTACCGGCGGGGTCACGTCGCAGGGGCTGAAATCGGCGCCATGGGCGCGACGGGCCGCGGCGATCATGTCGGCGAAGGCGGGAGCGCGTTCGTTCATGACGTAAAGATCAGGTCGGGACTGAGGGGGAAGGTCGCTCGCCACCCGAACCCTAATCATGAGGTCCGGATCCTTGGGCGGCTCGCCGACCTTGATTTTCCTGATCACGTCGAGGCCAGTGAGGGCCCGGCCCCAGACTGTGTAGTCATGGTCCAGACGTCGGGCCGGGTTGCGCATGAAGAAGATCTCGCTGTTGGCGCTGTCCCAGGAGGCCTGACGGCCCATCCCGACGACGCCGGAGCAATAGAGCCCCCACACGCGGGTGCGTCCATCCTGATAAATATGGGCTGAAGCCTCCACCGGCAGGGCGCCGATGAAGCCGATGATCGCGCCAGCCGGCCGGGCCGCGACAGCGATGGCGTCCGCGGGCAGTCGAGCGTCGAACTCAGGCGGCAGATCGGGCAGGCTCGTACCCCCGCCGTCATGGTTGTTGGGGTTTCCGGTCTGGTCGACGAAGCCTTCGATGACCCGGTGAAACAGAAGTCCGTCGTACACCCCCGCCCGCGCCAGGGCCTTGATGCGCGCGACGGCTAAGGGGGCGAGGTCAGGGTTCATCTCAACCACGATCCGTCCTGCGCTGGTGTCGACAACCAGGAGCATCTCAGGATCGGGACGGCGCCATGCCTTCTGGTCCGCCGGCTCTGCATGGGCCAGGGCGGAAACGAAAAGGGCGGCCGCCGCGGCGGCCGCCCTTGTGAGCGCCAAGGCTCGGCCCAAGGCTCAGTGAGCCACGTTGCGCCAGATACGGCGGTAGGAGAGGTAGAGAATGCCGCTAAACAGGATGAGGTAGATCATCACCGCAAGACCGGCCTCTTTACGCTCTTCCTGCTTCGGCTCCGCCGCCCAGGCGAGGAAGGTCGCCACATCCTTGGCTTCCTGCTCCGTAGTCGCCTTGGTGCCGTCGTCGAAGGTCACCCGATCGGGTAGGAGCTGGAAGGGCATGAGGATCAGCCCCCCCACGGGGACCTTCAACTTTGAACCCGTCCAAATCGACCCGAGGTCGCCTGGCATGTAGGGGTTGTAGTACTTCCCGTCAGGCACGCTCAGGCCCGCCGGCGGGTCAACATAGCCGCTCAAGAGCGAATAGATGTAGTGCGGACCACCCTCGCGGGCACGCGCCATGACCGAAAGGTCAGGCGGCGCCTTGCCGCCGTTTCCAGCCGCGGCCGCCACCTCGTTGGGGTAGGGGTTCTTGAAGTGGTCGGCGGGCGTCGCCGGCCGGGTGATGGGGTCCCCGGTGTCCGGGTCGATATCCGGCACTTGGACGCTCGCCGCGATGGACTTGCAGTACGGGCTTTCGTTCGGGTTGGGGTATTCCTTGTGGTAGAACGGCCCGCCCGGCTGACACAGGTTCCGGTAGTAAAGCAGGTTCATCGAATGGCAGTTCGAGCAGACCTCGTAATAGACCTTGAACCCCCGCTGCAGGGATGCCTGATCGAACTTGCCGAGGGGCGACTCGAAGGGGAAGCCGCCGGGCGGATCCTTGAGCTCGGCCTGGGTGGTGGCGGCGAAGGCGCTTCCGCCGACGGCCGCCGCCGCTAGGGCTCCGAGCCCGAGGAGGGCGGCCCGGACTTTCATAAACGAAGCGATCATTCCCCTTATCCCTTCTTCTCAGGCGCGGCCGTAGCGCCGGCCGGCATGGCGGCGGCGCCCCGGGGAAGAACCGGGCTGGAGATCGTCGCTGGAACGTTGAGCGGCTTCTCGATGAGGCCGAGGAGCGGCAGGATCACGAGGAAGTACGCGTAGTAGTAGATCGCCAGGATCCGCGAGAACCACGTCACCGAAAAGCCCGTGGGATCGCCGTTGGCGTCCCGGCCCATGGTGATGACCATGTCGGCCGGCTCCTTGCCGCCGCACCATCCGAGGGCCAGGGCGGAGAGGACGAAGAGACCGAGAAACACCCGCGCCGTCGGGCGGTAGCGCATGGACCGGACCTTGGAGGTGTCCAGCCAGGGCAGCACAAACAGGACGGCGATGGCGCCGAACATGGCGATGACGCCCCCAAGCTTGTTCGGCACAGCCCGCAGGATGGCGTAGAAAGGAAGGAAGTACCACTCCGGCACGATGTGGGCCGGCGTGACGAGCGGGTTGGCCTTAACCTGATTATCCACATGGCCGAGGGCTTCGGGCGCGAAGAAGACGAACCAAGCGAACAGGATGAAGAACACCGAAATCGCGAACCCGTCCTTGACCGTGTAGTACGGATGGAAGGGCACCGTGTCCTCCTTGGACTTCACCTCAACGCCCGTGGGATTGTTATTGCCGGGGACGTGAAGGGCCCACACGTGGAGGCCGACCACGCCGGCGATGGCGAAGGGCAGGAGATAGTGGAGGGAGAAAAAGCGGTTCAGCGTGGCGCCGCTCACCGCAAAGCCGCCCCACAGCCAAGTGGTGATGGCGGTGCCGAGACCCGGGATAACCTGGTCAAGGGCGGAGAAGAGGCTCGTGATCACCACAGCGCCCGCGTAGCTCATCTGGCCCCAAGGGAGCACATAGCCCATGAAGGCGGTGGCCATCATGAGGAGGTAGATGATGCAGCCAAGGATCCACAGGACCTCCCGGGGCGCCTTATAGGACCCGTAGTAGAGGCCGCGGGCCATGTGGATATAGACCGCGAGGAAGAACATGGAGGCGCCGTTGGCGTGGACGTACCGGATGAGCCAGCCGTAGTTCACGTCGCGCATGATGTGTTCGACCGAGTCGAACGCCATGAATTCGTTCGGCACGTAATGCATGGCCAGCACGACGCCGGTCATGATCTGGATCACCAGGCAGACCGCGAGGATCCCGCCGAAGGTGTACCAATAGTTCAGGTTTTTCGGGGTCGGAAAGTCGACCATCGCGTCATTAGCCAGACGGATAATCGGCAGGCGCGAGTCGAGCCAGCGCTCGAACCCGGTCTTGGGTACGTAGGTTGAATGTCCGCTCATGGGTTGCTTTCTCGCACGTGTCGGGTCTGCAGCTCGATCAGCCGATCTTGACCTTGGTTGGTCCGGTGAACTGGTAGTCTGGGAGGAATAGGTTCAGGGGCGCAGGGCCGCCGCGCACACGCCCCGCCGTGTCGTAGATCGATCCGTGGCAGGGGCACAGCCAGCCCCCATAGGGCCCGCCGCCGAAGCCGGGAACGCACCCAAGGTGGGTGCACACGCCGATGAGGATCAGCCAGGGCTCGTGGCCCGGTTTCACCCGGCTGGCGTCCGTGGCCGGGTCACGCATGGGCGCGTGATCGTCGGCGCGGGCCGCCGCGATCTCTTTAGCGGTCCGGTGACGAATGAAAACCGGCTTGCCGCGCCATTTGATGACAGCTTGCTGGCCTTCGACCACCTTGCCGAAGTCGTATTCGATGGAGGCCAAGGCGAGGGTGTCGCCCGCAGGGTTCATCTGATCGATGAGGGGCCAGGCGATGGCGGCGACGCCGCCCGCCGCCGCCGTGATCGCAGCGATGTGAATGAAATCGCGACGCGTCGGCTCCTCATGGGCGTCCCCGACATGGACGTCAACACTCGCGGTTTCAGCCACCTTGTGGATCCTCTACAGTTACCCAAACAGCCGCAAATGCGGTTTGTCGGATCAGGTAGAATGCGGCTTGCGCTTTTTCAACCAGACATTCCGCAAAACCTTGGCGGCGCCATCAGACTTTGCGCTTGTTTGGGCGTGACTTTGGATGTGGTGGAGCCCTGCTCCTTCCCCCTTTCCGATCGCGGTTTGCGCCGCGCGGCGATGGACTACGGCCAATCCGTCGTCCTCGAGCGGCATCCGAGTTGGGACGATTTTCTGCGCGCGCCCCCACGGCGGGAAGGCCGGCTTGTGCTTTTCACAACTAAAACAACACACTCTTACCTGGACTTTCCCTTTCTCGAAGCCGACACGCTCCTCTTCGGCCGCGAAAGCGCCGGCGTCCCCGAGGCCGTCCACGCCGTCTGCGACGCCCGCGTCGCCATCCCCATCCGGCCCGAGGCGAGATCTTTAAATATTGTCGCGGCTGCGGCTATGGGCCTCGGCGAAGCGTTGCGGCGCGCCCGCCCATGTGGTTTGCAGGATCCATGAGCCGACAAGACGATCTCGACCAGAGGAAAAAGGCCGCCGAGGCGTGGTTCCGTACCCTTCAGGCGCGCCTTTGCGCCGCCCTTGAGGCCCTCGAGGACGCGGCCCCGGAGGATCTTTATCCCGGGCCCCCGGGCCGGTTTGAGCTCAAACCTTGGGAACGGCCCGAAGGCGGGGGCGGCACCATGGGCCTCATGCGCGGTCGGGTTTTCGAGAAAGTCGGGGTGCACGTTTCCGTGGTCCATGGCCGGTTCACGCCTGAGATGGCTCAAACCATGCCGGGCGCCGAAGACGATCCGCGTTTTTTTGCGACGGGGGTCAGCCTCATCGCCCATCCTCTTAACCCGCGCATGCCCACCGGCCATATGAACACCCGCTTCATCGCCACCACCACCAGCTGGTTCGGCGGCGGCGGCGATCTGACCCCGTGGCTCGCCGACCAAAGGCGGCCGGACGCGCCCGACGCGGTGCGGTTTCACGCCGCCTACAAGGCCGCGTGCGATCGCTACGACCCATCCTGGTATCCCCGGTATCGCAAGGAGTGCGAGGCCTACTTCTTCCTCCCGCACCGGGGCGAGGAGCGCGGCGTGGGCGGCATTTTCTACGACCGGCACGACAGCGGCGACGCGGATCGGGATTTCGCCTTCACCCAGTCGATTGGCGAGGCGTTCCTTGAAGCCTATCCCAGCGTGTGCGCGGGCCGGCTGCACGAGGCCTGGACCCCCGAGGAGCGGGAGGAGCAGCTTGTCCGCCGCGGCCGTTACGTGGAGTTCAACCTCCTCTATGACCGCGGCACCATTTTCGGTCTGAAGACGGGGGGCAATATCGAGTCGATCCTCAGCTCCATGCCCCCGACAGTGAGATGGCCCTAACGCCACGCGCCGGACGGTCCGAGCGGCCCTTCGCACGGGCGCGTTCGGCTCAATAGGCAAGGCCCTGCGCCACGGCCTTGAGACGCTCGAGGACCGCCATCTTGTCGTCGGTGAAGTCGAGATCGATCCACCAGGTTTCAATCTCCTGGCGGACGCGGCCCACAAGGGGGCCCTCCGCGACGCCCGCCGCCATGATCTCCTCGCCCGAAAGGGGAAAGGGGGGCGGGGTCCAGGTGTCAGGGTAAACCAGGAGCATGCGCCATTGCGGCGTCGTCGCAGGGCGGTCGGACGCCGCCCACGCCAAGACGGCCCTGTCTTTGAAGGCTTCCGCGCCCAGGCGGTAGATGGCGCGCCGGATCTCCCGGGGCGACATCCAGGAAACAATCCGAACCTCGTCGGAGGCGCAGTTCAGAAGCCGCCGCTTCTGTCGGGTGGACAGGCGCAACCGCTCGCCCATGGCCCCGAGGGCCGCCGGGTCGTCGGGCGCCAGGGCGGCGAGACGCAAAAGCGGGTCGCACGCGAAGAGAAGATCGGTCTCCACCCCAACCAGTCCCTCAAACCGGGACAGGTCCTGAACTTCAGGAAGAAGAACGTTCAGCACCCCGCAGGCCGCCATGAGACGAAGGACGCCGCGCGGATCGTCCGCCGCTAAGAGCTTGAGGAGCTCCTTGGCGACGCGCTCGCCCGATAGGGTCGCAAGCCCGTCCTTCAGCGCTGCGCAGGCGGAGACTGCGTCCGGATCGGGCGCGCCGCGGCCATACCAGGCCCAGAACCGGAAAAAGCGCAGGATCCGCAGGTAGTCCTCTCGGATCCGCGTGCGCGCGTCGCCGACGAAGACAATCCGTCCGGTCCGGGCGTCCGCAAGTCCCTCGCCGGTTGGGTCGTAGAGCGTCCCGTCCGTGTCCAGGTAAAGGGCGTTCAGCCGAAAATCCCGCCGTTGCGCGTCCTCAGACCAGTCGGTGGTGAACGCCACAACGGCCCGGCGTCCGTCGGTCTGCACGTCCCGCCGAAGACTAGTGACCTCATAGCCGCGCCCCGCTACGACGGCGGTCACGGTTCCGTGGTCGATGCCCGTGGGCTCCGCTCTGATCCCCGCCCCGGCCAGGGCCCCAAGGGTCTCCTGCGGCGCAAGAACCGTGGCGATGTCCACGTCGCCCACGGGTCGGCCAAGGACCGCGTCCCTCACGCATCCGCCCACAAAGCGGGCCGCGCCTGGACCTCCTCGGGCGACGAGGGCCTGCATGACCGCTGCGACGCCTGGAGCGTTCATCCAGCTTTGGATCGGCAACCTTATGGTCATTTCGCGCTATAGAGCAGACCCGGGTCGGCAAAGGCAATGATATGAGCGTCTCCATCCCCCCTGCGGTTCTCGACCGGATCAAGGCCGCGGCCGGCGCCGACGCCTGGAGCGAGGAGCCTGAGCGCCTCGCCCCGCACCTTGTGGAGTGGCGCGGGCGCTGGAGCGGCTGGACGCCGCTCCTGCTCCTTCCCCGAACGGTGGAGGCGGTGGCCCGGATCGTGCGCGTCTGCGCCGAGACCGGCGCTCCGCTCATGCCTCAGGGCGGCAACACCGGCCTTGTGGCGGGGCAGATCCCGCAAGGCGAGGTGCTGCTCAGTCTGGAGCGCATGTCGGCGATCCGCGCCCTCTCCACCGAGGACGACGTCCTCATCGTCGAGGCGGGGGCCACCCTCGCCGCCGTGCGCAGCGCTGCCGAGGACGCGGATCGGCTGTTCCCCTTAAGCCTCGCCTCGGAGGGCTCGTGCACCGTAGGCGGCCTTATCGCCACCAACGCCGGGGGCGTGGCCGTGCTCAGATACGGCCAGATGCGCGCCCTCACGCTGGGGATTGAGGCGGTCCTGCCCGACGGATCCATCCATCATGGGCTGAAACGGCTTCGCAAGGACAATACCGGCTATGATCTGAAACAGCTCCTCATCGGCGCCGAGGGCACCTTGGGCGTCGTCACCGCCGCCAGCTTGAAACTTTTTCCGCGCCTCGCGGACCGGGCCGTGGCCCTAGCGTCAGTTCCCGATCCCGCCGCGGCCGTGGCCCTGCTCACCCTCGCCCGGGGGGCGAGCGGCGGCGCGGTGGAGGCGTTTGAACTCCTCAACGCCGAGGGCCTCGCCCTCGCCCTGAAAAACCTGCCCGGGGCGCGGTCCCCCTTCGCGGCCGTCCCGCCGTGGACCGTCCTGATTGAAATCGCCGGAGCCGCGTCGGGCGAGGAGCGCTCTCGCCGGCTCATGGAGACGGTGTTGGGCTCGGCTATGGAGGCGGGCCTGGCCGACGACGCGGCCATCGCCCAGAACGCGGCGCAGGCGGCGGCGTTCTGGGCCCTGCGCGAAGGTCAGTCGGCGGCGCAGAAGGCCGAAGGCTCAGCGTGGAAGCATGACGTGGCCACGCCGGTCAGCCGGATTGCGACGTTCATCGAACAGGCGTCGCGCGGCCTTCAAACCCTCCGGCCCGGGGTGCGCATCTTGGCGTTCGGCCACATCGGCGACGGCAATATCCACTTCGACGCCCTCAAGCCCCCTGGGACCAGCGATGCGGCGCATGATCAGCTAAGGGACGCGGCCGCCCGAATTGTGCACGATGTGGCCATGGGGCTTGAGGGCACCATCTCTGCCGAGCACGGGTTGGGGTCGGTGAAAGTAAAGGAGGCGCTCCGCTTCAAAGATCCCGTCGACGTGGCCGCCATGCGGGCCGTGAGAGCCGCCCTTGATCCCGCCCGGATCATGAACCCGCGGGTGTTGTTTTGATCGCCCATGAGGCGCGCCCGCTCGACACCGGCTCAGCAATCGTCTAGAGCGCCGCTCTTCCTCGCCGGTGCGCCGCTAAGATTTATTCTTCATGCTGTTCGTCCTCTCCCCGGCAAAGACGCTGGACTTCACGCCTGCAGAGCAGGCCGTGGAGGGCACACGGCCGCAATTCGCCCATGAGACCAAGTCCCTCGTGCGCATCGCGCGCAAACTGAAGTCTGCCGATTTGCGCCGCCTAATGGACATCTCCGAGGCCCTAGCCGAGCTCAACGTCGCTCGCTTCAAAGCTTTTGCTTTTGAGGGAACCCCCTCGGACGTACCCGCCGCCTTTGCCTTCGCCGGCGACGTCTATGAGGGATTGGACGCCCGCACCCTGCCTAGCGAGGATCTCGCCTGGTCTCAGGACCGGCTTCGCATCCTTTCTGGCCTTTATGGGATCCTCAGGCCCCTTGACCTCATCCAGCCGTATCGCCTGGAGATGGGGGTGCGCCTTTCCACGGACCGCGGGGCCACCCTCTATGACTTTTGGGGCGACCGGGTCGCCACCGCCCTCAATAAGGCCGCCCACGGCCACGCTGACCCGACCCTCGTCAATCTGGCCAGCCAGGAGTATTTCGGGGCTGTCGACGCCAAGGCTCTCAAGCTGCCCGTCCTGACCTGCGCATTCCGTGAGGAGAAGGGCGGCGAGCTCAGAATGGTCTCGTTTTATGCGAAAATCGCCCGTGGCCTCATGGCCCGGTTCGCCGTTGAGAACCGCATCGAGCGTCGCGAGGACCTCAAAGCTTTCAACACGGCGGGCTATCGGTTCAGCCCGCAGCTCTCCTCAGAGCGCGAGTGGGTGTTCACTCGTCCCCAGCCCGAGCCCAAGGGCGCGCAGACCGCCGCCCGAGAGGACGCCCGCGTATGATCGATGACCTCATCGAGTTGACTGCCGACCATGCGGGACTGTCCGACGAACAGGCGCGCCTGGGTCTCGCCGGCGCCCTCGCCCTTATCAGCAAGCATGCCGATGCGGCTAAGGCCGAGCAGCTCATGGACGCTATTCCCGGGGCCCGGGGTCTCGCCGAGGAGGGCGCCGCCCTCACCCAGAGCCGCGGGGTGGTGGGCGGGCTGATGAGCAAGGCCGGCGGCGCCTCGGGCGCGGCCATGGCGGACGCCATGACCATCAATCAACACCTAGCCCGCAAGGGCATCAATGTCTCCGACATGCAGGAGATCCTCCCCGTCGCCATGACCTTCGTTCAGGAAAAGACCGGAAAGGACCTCCTGAGGGAGGTGCTCATGTCGATACCGGGTCTTGGACCCCTGCTCACGGGCCAGGGCGGATAAGGCCGCGCATCCCGCGCACCGGTCAGGCGCGCCCCGAAAACAGGAGGACCCAACGGGATTTCGCGCCGGCGCGCCCGGGCGCGAGCGTCCCAGGGCCCTCGCCGTCGACGCGGGATCGGGCCAGCCGCACCGTCGTGGGCCTTGGGTCGTCGACGGCGGTTTTTCGCCCGGGACGTCAGGCGAGCCGCCGTCAGCGCACACCCCCGAAGCCGAGGCGTTGGGAAGGGTTGATGGAGCCTTGGACCCGCGAGCCAGGAGACCTGGCGCGGACGAGAACCGTGCACGCGCGGGGCGCCCGAGAGCGCGCCGCGGGAGGCCCCGACCTAAGCCGGGCCGCGCCGGCGTTGAAGCCATAACCGCGAACGGCTAAGGCGCGACGTCCGACCCCGTCAGACCGCCTTTTCGATCGCCGCGTAGAGGGCGAGGACCTTCTCCGCCTCATGCAAATGCAGAAGTTCCGCCATCCGTCCCTCGACCCGGATAGCGCCGCGGCCCTGGTTCAGCGGCTCGGCGAAGGCGGCGACCACCGCCCGGGCGAAGGCCAGCTCCTCCCCGTCCGGGGTGAAGGCCGCGTTGGCCGCCTCGATCTGACTGGGATGGATCAGGGTCTTGCCGTCAAATCCGAAGGCCCGCGCCTGGCGGCATTCCCGCGCCAGGCCGCTCGCGTCGCGCAAATCGCTGAAGGGGCCGTCCAGGGCGATGATCCCGTGCGCCCGGGCGGCGGCGATGGTGAGGGAGAAGGCCGTGAAGAACGGCTCGCGCCCCGACGTCATGCGCGCACCGGTTTCCCGGGCGAGGTCGTTGGGCCCAAGGGCGAGGGCGGCGAGGCGCGTGGTCTTCGCGGAGCCGGCAATGGCATCGAGATGAAACAGCGACCGCGCCGTCTCCACCATGGCCCAAAGCTTGGTGTGGGCGGGGGCCCCCGCCAAACGGGCGTTATAGGCTTCAATGTCGCCCGCGTCGCCGATCTTGGTGGCGAGGACGGCGTCCGGTCCGGCCGCGGCCACCGCCTTGAGATCCTCTTCGCCCCAGGAGGTGTCCAGGGCGTTCACTCGCACGACGACTTCGCGCCGTCCAAATCCGCCCGCGCGGACAGCCTCCACGGCGGCGTCCCGGGCCTGCGCCTTCGCCTCGGGCGCCACCGCGTCCTCCAAGTCGAGGATTACCGCATCGCAGGGCAGGGTTAGGGCCTTTTTGAGGGCCGAGGGATTGGAGGCGGGCATGTAGAGCACGCTGCGGCGGGGCCGAAGCTGGGTCATGCGAGGCTGTACTCCCGTTCAAGATGGTAGACCGATCCAGAGCGGCCTAACCGACTTGAGTAAAGGCCAAAGGACGAAACCGTCCATGGATCGGAGATGAAGAGATTGTGACGGGCGATCCAGGCCGCGGTTCGTGTGGGATCGGCGCCTTTTAGATAGGCGAGGGTGACATGAGGCCGGTAACTCCGCGTCTCCATCTTGAGGCCGCCGCGGCGCGCGGCGGCCTCGCATTTAGAGGCGAGGCGGACGAGGGGCTCGCCGGCGGCGGCGGCGGCGTAGATCGCCCGCAGGCGGTCGGCGTCTGCGAACGCGCCCACGCCCTGAAGGGTTTGGACGAAGGGTTTCATGCGGACAGCGCCAAGGGCGTCGTCGATCCTTTCAGCCGTCCCCTCGTCCACCTCGCCGAAAAAGCGCAAGGTGATGTGGAACGCCGCCTTTGGTCGCCAGCCTGCGCCTGGAACGCCCGCCTGAAGGGGGATCAGGGCGTCGGCGACGGCCTCTGGAATGGAGAGGGCTGCGAAGAGGCGGATCATAAGGGTCTGCATGGCGCAACGCGGCGGTGCGCTCAAGCGGGGCTTTCCGGCCCGCGGTCAACCGTTAGGATGCGCCCATGTCGAGCGCCCTCATCATCTCAAGTTACGTGGCCGCCAGCCGGGTCGGCGGGTTTGTGCAAGCCTTGGCCCTGTCCGCCCAGGGGGTGGAGCCTAAGCTGGTTCCGACAGTCCTGTTCGGCCGTCATCCCGGGCTTGGGCCTCCGGGCGGAGGCGCCGTGGGGCCGGAGACGTTCTTTGGCGTCCTCTCCGCGGCTGAGGCCCAGGACGCCCTTCGATCGGACCTCATCCTGACAGGATATTTCGCCCTCGCCGCCCAGGTGGAGGCGACCGCCGACGCCATCGTGCGCGCCCGCGCCTTGCCTGTGAAACCTATCATCCTGGTGGATCCTATCCTCGGCGACGAGGAAACGGGACTCTACATTAAACCCGAGGTTGAGGACGCCGTGAGGGACCGCCTTCTGCCCCTGGCCGACGTCTTGACGCCCAATCTTTGGGAGCTCAGACGGTTGACGGGCCTTGCCGCCTATGATGCGCAAAGCGCCGCCGCCGCCGCCCGCACCCTCTCACGTCCAGTCCTGATCTCCTCCATTCCGTGCGGTCCGGACCAGATCGGCGTTCTCTACGTGGACGGCCCGGTGGCGTGGATCGCCTCGCATGCTAAGGCCGTCACCGCGCCCCGGGGGACGGGCGATCTCATGACGGCGCTGTTCGCCGCGGGCCTCATCCAGAATCTGCCGCCCCAGACCGCCCTCGCCCGCGCCGTGGGCGGCGTCGCCGATGCTGTGGAGGCGTCCCTGGCCGCGGGCCTTGCGGATCTTCCTGTGGCGAGCATCATGGAGCGTCTGCGCGCGCCCCTCAGCCGCGTGATTTTGACAACCCTCGCTTGAAGTCGGCCGGAGATTGACCAGAAATCGGCCCGCAGTCGGCCCGCAGTCGGCCAGGAGACGGTTTGGATCGCGCCGCTCCGCCACTTGACGCCGAGGCTTTACGCGCCCTGAGCGCGCGCGCCATTCGCGCGGGACTAGAAATCGGCGCCTATGCCCAAAGGTTCAGCTGCACAACCGCGTGCGACTGTGGTCTTCCTGAGCGGCGCGGATTGGGGGCGATGCGGCCCAGGTGTGCGGCCCCGTCCTCGACTGAAGCGCAAGCCCCGATCGCCAGAGACCTATCATGAGCCTCTTCAAGCCCAGATTCATCTCCTTCGACGGCTACGGCGCTTTGATCAATTTCCAGATGAGCGCGGCGGCCCGTGTCCTCTTCGCCGACCGCATCGCGCGGCGGGACATGGATCAGTTCGTGCGCGACTTCGCCGCCTTCCGCCTCGACGAGGTCCTCGGCGCCTGGAAACCTTATCGGGACATGATCGAAGCCGCCGTCGTGCGCCTGACCAAACTGTGGGGTGTGGACCTGCTCGATGGGGACGCCGCCGCGCTCTACGCCGCCATCCCCTCATGGGAGCCGCATGGGGACGCGTTGGGCGCCCTGCGCAAGCTTGCTCAACGCTTCCCCCTCGTGATCCTCGCCAACGCCGCCGACAAGCATATGGCGGCGAGCGTCGAGCGGCTCGCCGTCCCCTTTCACGCCGTCTTCACCTCCGATGGCGCCAAGGCGTACAAACCGCGTCTGCGCGCGTTCAAATTCATGCTCGAGGCCCTCGATTGCGGTCCGGAAGAAATCCTCCACGTCTCCACGAGCTTCCGCTACGACCACATGGCGGCCCACGATCTGGGCGTTCGCCACAAGGTGTTCCTATCCCGAGGGGAGGAGCCCGCGGCTCCGGGATACGGCTGTGTGGAGATGCCGGATCTGACCGCACTGCCTGCGGCCCTGGGACTTTGACGAACGCAAACCGCGGCTAAGGGGTCATCGGGCGACAGGAAGCGGGCGCAAGGGGCTCTCCGCGCAGGGCGCGGCCGAACATCACAAAAAAGAGCTGGCTGTCCGCCCGACGCTCAACCTGCCATTCCGGGTGCCATTGCACCCCTAGGAGGGTTGATCCGTTGAAGGTCCCGGACAGCGCTTCAACAAGGCCGTCCGGGGAGCGCGCCTCCACCCGTAAGCCTTCGCCCACGCGGTCGACCCCTTGGAAGTGGACCGAGTTTACCTGCATCCCCGTGCGCCCGTAGGCCTGCGCTAGGGTTCCGCCCGGCGTCAGGGCTACAGGGTGGGTCTGATCGAACAGGGCTTCAAGATCCGCCTCAGGCGGCGCGTGATGGGCGAGGAGGTCGGGGTTCGACGCGCAGTCGCGCCGCAGGGTCCCGCCGAACGCCAGGTTCATCTCCTGAAATCCTCGGCATATGCCGAACACCGGTTTCCCGTCCGCCACCGCCGCGCGGATCAGGCCCGCGGCCATGGCGTCTCTGCGCGGGTCGTAGGGACCGGCTGCGTCCGGCGGGTTGGGTTGACCGTAGCGATGCGGCTCCACATTCGACGGACTTCCCGTAAGCAAGATCCCGTCCACCCGCGCCGCCGCCTCCTCAGCCTGGGCGAACTCGGGCAGGGCCGGGATCAGCACCGCGGCCGCGTCGGCGTATTTCATGGCCGCCGCGGCATAGCGGAGCATCACCGCCTGGGCGACCTCGCCGTTCAAGGATCGGTTGCAGCAGGTGATGCCGAAAACGGGGCGCGCCATGGATCGGAAGTCTCCTTGGGGCAGGGCGGGCGCGGCCCGGCGTTAAGGGGCATGGTCGAGATTGGAATAAAGCACCTTCCCAGCCTTTGACAAATCGCGAGGGCAGGTCTGCGCTTGCGCCGAGGTCCCTTCGCCTGCGGGCGTTTTCCGACGCCCGCGGCAAAAAAAACCGCTCCCCGCCCGGTGGAGCGCTCGCGGAGCTATCGTCTTGGGCGCGCGGATTATACGAGAGAGGGGTAAGTTTCCTCCTGTTCCCCGCCGCGCCGGGGCGCCCCTCCCGACGGGCGTCGCCCAAGGGGAAGACCCATGAAGGCTGTGATGACCCCACCTCCCTCCGCGCTCGCCGGCGTCGGCCTCGCCCGCCCTGACCTCTTTCGGGAGGCGGGCTATGTGAACGGGCGCTGGGTCGTCTCCGAAGAAACCCTGGCCGTTTGCAATCCCGCCACGGGCGCGGTTCTCGGCGTCGTGCCCGCCCTTGAGGCGCGTCAGGCCGAAGCGGCGGTGACCGCCGCCCACGAGGCCCTGCCCGCTTGGAGCGCCATGACGGCCAAGGCGCGCGGTCTGATCCTGAGGCGCTGGTTCGAGCTCATGACGGCCCACCAAGAGGATTTGGCGCGTCTGTTGACCGCTGAGCAAGGCAAGCCCCTCGCGGAAGCCCGGGGCGAGATCGCCTATGCGGCCAGTTTCTTTGAGTGGTTCGCCGAGGAGGGCCGGCGGGCCTATGGCGACATCATCCCGCCGCACCTAGCCGACCGCCGGCTTCTGGTGACGCGCGAACCCGTGGGCGTCGTCTCCGCCATTACGCCGTGGAACTTTCCCGCCGCCATGATCACCCGCAAGGTCGGACCCGCCCTCGCCGCGGGCTGCACCGTGGTCTTGAAACCCTCCGAACTGACGCCCTTCTCCGCCCTCGCCCTGGCGGTCCTCGGCGAAGAGGCCGGCGTGCCGGCGGGCGTCTTCAACATCGTGACAGGCCTGCCCGCCGCCGTCGGCTCGGTCCTGACCGATGACCCGCGCATCGCCAAGTTCACCTTCACCGGGTCGACGGCCGTGGGGAAGATGCTCGCCGCCCGGTGCATGGGCACGGTGAAACGCGTCTCCCTCGAATTGGGCGGGAATGCGCCCTTCATCGTCTTCGACGACGCCGACCTCGATGCGGCCCTCGACGGCGCCATGATCTCCAAGTTTCGAAACTCGGGTCAGACCTGCGTCTGCGCCAACCGGTTTCTCGTTCAGCGGGGGGTCTACGCGGCCTTCGCCGAACGGCTCGCGGCCCGGGCGCGCGCCCTTGTCGTCGGCGACGGCCTCGCCGGCCCTACCGACCAAGGTCCCCTGATCAATGCGTCGGCCCTCGCCAAGGTCCAGCGCCATGTGGACGCCATCGTGGCCGCTGGGGGACAGGTTCTGACGGGTGGGGAGCCACATCCCCTGGGCGGAAGCTTCTTTCAGCCCACGGTCGTCACCGGCCTTTTGCCCGACACCCTGCTCAACCGCGAGGAAACCTTCGGGCCCCTGGCCGGCCTGGTAGCGTTCGAGGCGGAGGACGACGCCGCGCGCATCGCCAACGACACGCGCTCGGGTCTTGCGGCCTATTTCTACACGCGCGACGTGGGTCGGATATTTCGGATGAGCGAGCGCCTCAAGTACGGCATGGTGGGCGTCAACACCGGCCTGATCTCTACCGAAATAGCGCCTTTCGGGGGGGTGAAGGAAAGCGGTCTTGGCCGAGAGGGCTCGCGCTACGGCATAGACGAGTACCTCAACATCAAGGTCACCCACCTGGCCTTATGACAGCCGCGCCGGTGCCTGAGGCGCCGACGAAGGGGCCAGGACGGTTAAGTGATCCAAGACGTCCTGGGTCTTTACCCCATCCACGCGCGAGCCCATCCTGCGGGCGGCTTTGGCGCCCGGCGGGGCGCCCTCGCGGGAAAAGGTCCTGCGGTTCTGCGAACCCGGGCGCAAGGAGGCTGCTCTGATCGTTCACTTCGGCTTCGAGGGCGTCCAACGCGTCTTCGACCACGCCCTCGCTTCAGGGGAGGAGCTGGGCGTGCGCTTCAGCGTGGTCAAGGACGGTGCGACGGTGGTGGATCTCTGGGGCGGTTACGCCGACCGGGATCGTACGCGTCCCTTCGACGCCCACACGCTGACGCCGGTCTTCTCCGTCACCAAGGCCCTCGCAGCGATCCTCATCGCCCGGCTGGCGGATGCGGGACGCCTTGGCTACGACCAGCCGGTGGCCGAGGTCTGGCCCGAGTTCGCCGCGGCCGGCAAAAGGCAGATCACCATCGCCGAAGTTATGTCCCACCAGGCTGGTCTGCCGGGGTTTCTCGAGCCCATGGCGCCGGAGACCTGGTTCGACTGGGACGCCATCTGCCAGGGGTTGGCGGCCATGCAGCCCCTTTGGCCGCCGGGGACGGCCTCCGGCTATCACGCGGTCACCTTGGGATACCTCGCCGGGGAAATCTTTCGCCGCGTGGACGGCCGGACCATGGGACGGGCCTTGCGCGAGGATCTGGCCGGCCCCTTGGGACTTGATCTGCATATTGGTCTGCCCGAGACGGAGGATCGGCGGGTGGCGAACCTCGAGCGCCCGAAATCCCTTCCCAAGTTCGGGCGAATGAACGACGCGGTGAAGGCCGCCTTCCTCACCAAATGGGCCGCCCCTGGCGGGCGGGGATCGCTGCAATGGCGCCGGGCGGAGATCCCTTCCGCCAACGGCCACGCCACGGCCCTGGCCCTTGCGCGGCTCATGGACCTTCTGGCGGGCGGCGGAGGCGGGGTCCTGTCGCCCTCTGGCGTTGAGGCTCTGGCCCAGGAACGGATCCGCGGCGAGGATCTAGTCCTGCCCTTCACCATCAGCTGGGGCGCAGGGGTGATGCGTAATGCGGGCCTCGGGGTTTACGGTCCCGGCGTCCGGACGTTCGGCCACTCCGGCTGGGGCGGCGCCTGCGCCCTGGCCGATCCGGAGCGCGGCCTCGGCATGGCCTATGTGATGAACCGTCAGTCCGCCGACCTGATCGGCGACCCCCGGGCGCGGCGCCTCATTGAGGCGGCCTACGCCTGCCTCTGACGCCTTAAGCGCCCGCCGCGTCCCGAGACGCGGCCCTGGGCGCGCGCTCAGGACGGCCCACGGCCCTCTGCGATGATCTGTCCGTGATCATTCCCAAGGTGAAGGCGAGGACGCCCGCCCAAATCAGGCCGAAGGCGAGGAGGCTCAAAGGCTGGAGCCGTTCGCCCAGGACGAGGCCGCACACGAACTGAAGGGTGGGCGTGATGAACTGTAAGAACCCCACCATGGAGAGGGGGAGGCGTCGGGCCGCGAACGCGAAGGCGGCCAAGGGCGCCACGGTGGCGGGACCGGCGAGGAACAGCAGACCCGAGAGGGGAGCCGAGCGCCCGAAATGCCCGCTCCCGTGGAGCGCGAGGCTGGTTACGAACACCAGGGCCGGGGCGCCCAGGATCAGGCATTCCATCAGCAGGCCCGTCTGGGCGTCCGCAACCGCCCGTTTTCGCACCGCTCCATAGCTGGCGAAGGAGAGGGCGAGGAGGAGGGGGATCCAGGGCACCGCCTTCAGGGCGACGGCCTGAACGGCCACACCGGCGCACGTCAGGGCCACGCCGACCCAGCCGGCCCGCGAGACGCGCTCTCCGAAAAGCACGCGGCCCATGGCGAGGCTGAGGAGGGGATTGATGAAATAGCCCAGGCTGGCGGCGATGGTGTGTCCGGCGGTCACGGCCCACACGTAGAGGCTCCAGTTGGCGCCGATGAGAGCGGCCGAGAGGATGAGGGTTAAGAGCGCGCGGGGCTGGCGCAGCAAGGCGAGCGCGGCGCGAACCCGCCCTGTCATGACCACGAGGGCCAGGGCGAAGGGTAGGGACCAGACCGTGCGCCAGCCGACGATCTCCCATGCCCCCGCGCCCTGGGCGGCCATGGCGTCGAACAGGAGCGGAAACAGGCCCCAGATGACGAAGCAGCAGAGGGCCGCCGTCAGGCCGGCGCGATCAAGGGAGGCTGTGCGGGACATGGGGGGCGTTTAGGGCGTCCCTGCGCCCTTCGCCACCCGGCGATTGCGCTTGGACGCCGCGGACTCAGGCCGGCGCGCGCTGACGCAGACGGCCCTGCTCATGCAAGAGCTGGGCGATCTGGACGGCGTTGAGGGCCGCCCCTTTGCGCAGATTGTCTGAAACGATCCAGAGGTTGAGTCCGTGCTCCACTGTGGGATCCTGGCGGATCCGCGAGACGTAGACCGCGAACTCCCCCTGCGCCTCCTTAGGCGTGATGTAGCCGTGCTCGTCGCGCTTATCCACCACCAGCACCCCCGGAGCCTCGCGCAAGATCTCCCGCGCTTCGTCCTCGTCGAGGGGGTGTTCGAACTCCAGGTTCACCGCTTCGGAATGGCCGACCATGACGGGGACGCGCACGCAAGTGACGGTGAGCTTGATGTCGGGATCGAGGATCTTGTGGGTCTCGTTCCACATCTTGTGCTCCTCGTCGGTGTAACCGTCGTCCTTGAAGGCGCCGATGAAGGGGATGACGTTGAAGGCGATCTGTTTGGGAAACGTCTTGGGCTCGGTGGGGCCGAACATGAAGACCGCCTTGGTCTGATCCCACAGCTCGTCCATCCCCGCCTTCCCGGCCCCGGAGACCGACTGGTAGGTGGAGACCACGGCGCGTTTGATGCGCGCAACATCATGAAGGGGCTTCAGGGCCACGACCAACTGGGCGGTGGAGCAGTTGGGGTTGGCGATGATGTTGGTCTTGGCCACGTCGGCCGCCGCTTCAGGGTTCACTTCAGGCACAATCAGGGCCACGTCCGGATCCATCCGCCAGGCGGAGGAGTTGTCGATGACGATGGGGCCCTGGCGGGCGATCTTGGGCGACCAGACCTTGGAGAAGGCGCCCGACACGGACATGAGCACGAGGTCGACCCTCGAGAAGTCGAAGGTCTCCACATCCTTGCAGTGGATGATTTTATCTCGGAACGAGACGTCCCGGCCGACAGATTTGCGCGAGGCGACGGCGAAGATCTCATCCACAGGAAACTCAACTTCCTCGAGGATGTTCAGCATCTCGCGGCCGACATTCCCGGTAGCGCCGACGACGGCCACCCGGTACCCCATCTTCATCTCCCTTTCGCGCGTGAAACGCCCGCGGGAGTACGCCCATCCCTCCCCCAAGACAAGGACGACGCCGCCCGCCGTCGGCGAATTCGCCCGGAAAACCGTCCGGTCAGCTCAGGGCGTTGCGACACGCTGCGGCCATGGCGATCGGCGAAAGGGCGGCCGCGGCGAGGCTGTACGCCCCCAGAAAGCCAAAACCCGTGCGGAAGGGTAGTCCTTCGGCGAAGGCCTGCGCCGCCCCCGCCCCGAAGATCACGGGCGGCGCGAAGAGGGGAAGCACGATCACCGCCACAAGCATCCCGCCCCGACGCGATCCGAGGGCGAGGGCCGCGCCGATGCCGCCGGTGAAGGCGAACCCCAGTCCCGCGACGAGGGCCGTGGCCAAAAGGATTGGGGCGGTCTGCACAGGCGCGCCGAGGGCTATGGCCACGGCGGGGGCGATGAGGGCGAGGGGGGCGCCGGCGCCAAGCCACTGGGCGAGGCATTTGACCGCGCACACGGCTTCCAGCGAGGGGCCGCCGAGGGTGAGAAGATCCAGGGCGCCGTCCTCGAAGTCCCGCTCGAATAGGCGTTCGAGGGAGAGGAGACTGGTGAGGGCCAGGGCTGCGAAGGCGGATCCCGGCGCAAGGGCCGCAAGGCGTTGCGGTTCGGATCCCGCGGCGAGGGGAAGGAGGGTGGCGAACCCCAAATAGAAGGACGCCGGATAAAGCGCCCCCGACCCCCGGCCCCAGGCCATAGCCAGCTCGCGGCGGAAAAGCGCGGCGAGGGCCTTCATGGGAGGTCGAGCTCCAGGGTTCGCGTGGGGATGGGCAGGGGATCGTGGACGGCGGCCAGGATCATGCCGCCGCCCGCAAGGTGATGGGTCATGATCTCGGCGAACGCCCCGCGCCGAAGCGCGTCGAGGGGCGCCATGGGTTCGTCGAGGAGCCATAAGGGGCGGGGCGGCGCCAAAAGCCGAGCCAGCGCCAGACGCCGCCGCTGGCCGGCGGACAAGACCCGCACGTCAAGATCAAGCAGGGTCTCGAGGGCGAACGTCGCCTGGGCGCGCCGGAGCGTCTCTGGGGTCGCTCCGGCCCATTGCGCCCAGAACCGCAACTCCTCGCGGCCCGTTCGACTGGGTTTCAAACCGTCCAAGTGTCCGGCGAGATGCAGGCCTTGGGCGCGCGCTTCCTCGGGGTCGAGCCTGCGGCCTTCGCAATGAAACTCCACGACCCCGGCGTCAGGTTTAAGGAGCCCGGCCAGAACCCGAAGCAGGCTGGTTTTTCCCGCGCCGTTGGGTCCTGTAACGCTGACGGCGTCTCCGGCCGAGACCTCGAAAGAGAGGTCGGCGAACAGGCGCCGCCCCCCGCGACTGACGGCGAGGTTCCTGGCCAAGACCTTATGGATCATGACCCCAAGCGCCGTGCGGTATCGACGGGGCGGGCGACAGTGTTTAAGACACCCACGCTCGCGCGGGATGAACGCGTCGCCCCGAGGGGGAACGGCCAGGCGGACGCTGTGGGTCCGGCCAGACCGAGCGCGGTCCCGGGGGCGAGCAGGAGAAACAGACCCATGCCGTCCATCGACAGTCTCAACACCCGCCGCGAGCTTTCCGTTGGAGAGACGAAATACGCCTATTACAGCCTTCAGGCCGCCGAGGAAGCCGGTCTTGCGGGCGTGGCCCGCCTGCCGGTCTCTTTGAAGGTGCTCTTGGAAAACCTCCTGCGCAAGGAAGACGGCGAAGCGGTCACCCTTGCGGATCTGCGCGCTCTCGCCGGTTTCGTGGAGACCCGGGGCAAGAGCGAGCATGAAATCGCCTTCACGCCCGCCCGCGTGCTCATGCAGGACTTCACCGGCGTTCCGGCCGTGGTGGACCTTGCCGCCATGCGCGACGCCATGGTCCACCTGGCTGCGGACCCAGCCAAGATCAATCCCTTAAACCCGGTGGACCTCGTCATCGACCACTCGGTGATGGTGGACTATTTCGGCTCCGCAGCGGCCTTCGGGGAGAACGTGGACAAGGAATACCAGCGCAACGGCGAACGCTACCGCTTCCTGCGCTGGGGCTCTTCGGCCTTCGACAATTTCCGCGTGGTCCCGCCGGGAACCGGGATCTGCCATCAAGTCAATCTTGAGTACCTCGCCCAGACCGTGTGGACCAAGGCCGACGACGAGGGCCTTGTGGCCTATCCGGATACGGTGGTCGGCACCGACAGCCACACCACCATGATCAACGGCCTTTCCGTGCTCGGCTGGGGCGTGGGCGGCATCGAAGCTGAAGCGGCCATGCTGGGCCAGCCCATTCCCATGTTGATCCCCGAGGTGATCGGCTTTCGCCTCACGGGCGTTCTGCCGGAGGGCGCCACCGCCACCGACCTTGTCCTCACGGTGACGCAAATGCTGCGCAAGAAGGGCGTGGTGGGGAAGTTTGTGGAGTTTTTCGGCCCTGGCGTCGTCAACCTCACCATTGAGGATCAGGCCACCATCGCCAACATGGCCCCGGAGTACGGCGCCACCTGCGGCTTCTTCCCCGTGAGCCGGGCCACCATCAGCTATCTCACCGAGACCGGTCGCGACCCGGATCGGGTGGCCCTCGTGGAGGCCTACGCCAAGGCCCAGGGCCTGTGGGTGGACGAAACCTCCCCGGAGCCGGTGTTCACCGACACCCTAGACCTTGATCTCTCCGGTGTCCGGCCCTCCCTCGCCGGGCCCAAGCGCCCCCAGGATCGGGTGCTGCTCTCCGACGCCGCCTCCGCCTTCAAGACCGCCCTCGTCGGAGAATTCGGCAAGGCGGGCAAGGAGGACTTGCGCATCCCTGTGAAGGCCGAGGCCGGCCAAGAGACCTTCGACGTGGGCCACGGCGATGTGGTGATCGCCGCGATCACCTCCTGCACCAACACCTCAAACCCAAGCGTCCTGATCGCGGCGGGCCTGCTCGCCCGTAAGGCCCTCGCCAAGGGGCTAAAGGTGAAGCCCTGGGTGAAGACCTCCCTCGCCCCTGGCTCTAAGGTGGTTACCGACTACCTCACCAATGCGGGCCTCCAAGCCGATCTGGACGCCCTCGGCTTCAATCTCGTGGGATACGGGTGCACGACCTGCATCGGCAACTCCGGCCCTCTGCCCGCGCCCGTCTCCGAGGCGATCAACGCCGAAGATTTGGTCGCAGTCAGCGTCCTGTCGGGCAACCGCAACTTCGAAGGCCGCGTGAATCCGGATGTGCGCGCCAACTATCTCGCCTCGCCGCCTCTGGTGGTGGCGTACGCCATCGCCGGATCCATGCAGGTCGACCTGGCCACCGAACCCCTCGGGCGTTCGCCGGACGGCGAGCCGGTGTTTTTGAAGGACATCTGGCCGACCAATGCGGAAATCGCCGCCATCCAGCGTCAGGCGGTGACCAACGCCTTGTTCGCCGCGCGTTACGCCGACGTGTTCGACGGAGACGCCCATTGGAAGTCCATTCCCCTCGCCGGCGGTCAGACCTACGCATGGGATCCAGGGTCCACCTACGTGCAGAACCCGCCTTATTTCCAGGACATGAAGATGACCCCTGAGCCGGTGACCGACATCACCGAAGCCCGGGTCCTGGCTATTTTCGGGGACAGCATCACTACCGACCACATCTCGCCTGCGGGCTCTATCCGGGCCACCTCGCCGGCGGGCGCGTATCTGCTTGAACGCCAGGTCCGTCAGGACGAGTTCAACAGCTACGGCGCGCGGCGCGGCAATCACGAGGTGATGATGCGCGGCACCTTCGCCAACATCCGCATCCGCAACCGCATCACGCCCGAGATTGAGGGCGGGGTGACAAAGCATTTTCCCTCAGGGGCGGTCATGTCGATCTACGACGCGGCCATGCGCTACCAGTCCGAAGGGCGTCCCCTGGTGATCTTCGCCGGCAAGGAATACGGCACCGGCTCCTCTCGAGACTGGGCCGCAAAGGGGACCAAGCTCTTGGGCGTTCGCGCCGTCATCGCAGAAAGCTTCGAGCGGATCCACCGCTCTAACCTCGTCGGCATGGGCGTCATGCCCCTTCAGTTCATCGAGGAGGGCTGGCAAAGATTGGGGCTGACGGGCGAGGAGATCGTCACCATCCGCGGCCTTGAGCGTGTGTCCCCCCGCAAGACCCTCATCGTCGAACTCTATCGGCCCTCCGAGCATAAGGTCGCGCGCTTTCCGGTGCGGTGCCGCATCGACACCCAGACCGAGCTTGCCTACTACCGAGCCGGCGGCGTGATGCCTTATGTGCTGCGCAACCTCGCCCGTTCTGCGGATGCGCCCGCGGCGGCGGAGTAGGCGCGCAAACTGGTGAGGGACGAAGGCTTAGCCTTATGCCTAGACTGCGGCCGATGAAGACCGTGCGCCCGCACCTGCTCAACGCCGGCCTCGCCGTTTGCGCGCTCCTCTGCGTCCTCTTTGCGGGGGCGGCCGAGGCGCGGGCGCGGCGTTCGGCGCACGCCGGCCCGGTGGTGGTGGAGCTCTACACCGCCCAGGGTTGCTCAACCTGTCCGCAAGCCAATCCGGTGATGACCGACCTTCTGGGGGAGAAGGGCGTCCTGCCTTTGACCTTTTCGGTGGATTACTGGAACTACCTTGGGTGGGCGGACACCCTGGCGAAGCCGGAGTTCACCGCCCGCCAAAAGGCCTACGCCGGCCGCCTGAAAGTTCGGGAGATCTCAACGCCGCAGATGGTGATCCAGGGCCAAGCCGAGGCCGAGGGCCTTGATCTGGAGCGGTCCAAGATCGACGCCCTCATCGCCGACGCCCGGGACGGGGGTCCCAAAGGTCCGCGCGTCCGCTTCCTCAAACACGGGGCCAAGGTCCTTGTGGCCGCCGGCCCGGCCCGTGGTCGCAACGAGGTCTGGCTTGTGCGGTACGACCCGGAGCCCGTGACGGTGAAGATCACGGCAGGCGAGAACCGCGGGAAGACGGTTGTGATCCGCAACGCCGTGCGCCAGCTCGTCCGCCTTGGCGTCTGGCGGGGTCACGAGGCGCGCTACACGGCTCCAGAACCCGTGGACCAGGGTCTGAAGACGCTGGTAATCGTCCAGGAAGCCAAGGGCGGTCCCATCATCGCAGCGGTCAGGGGCTGAAGCCGACTCCTCGCCCTTACCCCTCGCCCTTACGCCACGGGCTTGCGCTTCGCCCTCGCCCCTCGCCCTGCTGAGGGCGGGTGAGGCGATAGGGCCCTGCGTTGGGCGCCGGCCGAACCCGACGCCAAAAAGCCCGCCTTTCGGCGGGCTTTAAGGAGGGGAGAGAAAGTATGTCGGCCGATCGGACCACCGATCCAGGGGGCTGGGGGGGCTGTTCAGGATCCAGGACCAGTAACTTTCCCGACCGGCCGACCCTTGTGTTATCGGGGGCTGATGGGGCGCGCGAAAGACCATAATAGGGCCATTTCGTGTCTCTTGATGTGACGGCCGCAACGGATTGACGCGCGCCGCCCCCATGAGAAATACGCCGGAGGCGCTCTTTTCCCGGCTCACCAAGTCCGGCTAGAGTGGGGAGGCATGAGCCTCGACGTCGCCCCTCCTTCGCCGCCCGCGTCCCGCTCACCCCTTGTGTTCTTTGACCGCAGCGAACTCGACCGTCTCCTGCGCCTTTACGGGCGAATGGTGGCGCAAGGCGATTGGCGCGATTACGCCATCGCTGGCGGACGGGATTGTGCGGTTTTTGCGGTTTTTCGGCGCTCCGGCGAGCAGCCCCTCTACCGAATCGAGAAGCGACCCGCCCTCGCCCGACGGCAGGGAGCCTGGGCCGTCGTCGCCCAAGGGGGTCTTGTCATGCGCCGGGCGCATGAGCTTGAGCCGGCGCTCAAAATGTTCGACGCTCGCCGCTTCCGCCTCGTGGACTGACACGCGTGAAACCCAGATAAAAAAACCCCGGAGCATCGCTCCGGGGTTTTGCCGACCAATCAGGTCGAACCATCGGCGACATTAACGCCGGTTTGAGCCGCCGCCCATGAGCATCATCAAGAACTGGAACAGGTTGATGAAGTCCAGGTAGAGGCTGAGCGCGCCGTAGCTCGTGGCCACGTTCATCGCCGCACTATCGCCGCCCAGCTGATAGTAGGTCAGCTTCAGGCGCTGGGTGTCGTAGGCGATGAGCCCTGAGAAGATCAGGACGCCTAGCACGCTGATGATGAAGGCCATGGCGCTGGAGTGAAGGAACATGTTCACCAGCATAGCGATGAACAGCCCGATCATGCCCATGATGAGGAAGGATCCGAAAGCGTTCAAATCCCTCTTGGTGGTGTAGCCGACGAGGCTTAGGCCCCCAAAGGCCGCCGCCGTAATAAAGAATGTCGTGGCTACGGAAACACCGGTGTACATGGTGATCCAGATGCTGAGCCCGGCCCCGATGAGGGAGACCATGGTCCAGTATAGGGCGCCCGCCGCCCTGGGGCTCGGGTTCCGCATAAAGAACATGGACCCGAAGATCACAATGAGCGGCGCCAAGCGCAGGATCGATCCCAGGGGCGTCATGCCCATGAGCGCTCCGTCGGGCGAGAGCACATACAAGGCCCCGGCGAGGGGTTGATGCGAGCAGGCCCAAGCCAGGACGCCGGAAAGTACTAGGCCAAGGCCTAGCTTGTTGTAGACACCAAGCATGAACGCCCTAAGCCCGGCATCCACGGCCATGTCGGCTTGGTTGGGGGCCCACGGGCGCGCCACGCCGCGATTGAAATCGCTCATAGCGAAGAAATCCCTTTCAAAACGCCGCACTCGGCGCTTGCTAGATATCGTCTCACCTTCAATTCTACGCAAGAGCGCCGCAGCGGAAGGATGCATAGTGAGGCGATGACCATCCACTACCCGGTGGCGGCCTCCGCCGACGAGGCGCTGAAATCCCCCCTCGGACAGGCGGCGCGCCAACGCGAGGCCGCCCATGTGGCTGGCGGGCCCGTGGCGTTCGTAACCGAAGCCGTCGGCTCGGCCTACATCGCCCCCTCCGACGCCCTCAACGCATGCGGGGCCGCCGCCAACCAGCCCTGGGTCTGCGTCAGACCCGTGGCGTCTCCCTCTGGGCCGCGTGCCCTCCAGCACCCCGTCAACAAGGACGGCCGGCGCTGGCCCGAGCCGCGGCGCGCCGAGCCGACCCTTTACAGGGTGTCTATTTCCTATTGGCGAGTGGCCGGCGCCGAGGCGGCGCTGGAGGATCCTGCGCGCGCGCTCAGGCGCGATCCGGGGGCCAGCCGCCTTGATCCGGCCGCCCTACGCGCCCTGGCGCGGCAACCCATGCGCGCCTTAAAACCGCAACAGCCGCTGGATATTGGCCTTTTCGAAGTCCGCCCGCCGGAGGCGCCGCATATTCTGATGCCTGACGAGTGAGCGGCAAGCCCTTTGCGCCGCCCTTTGCCCAAAGCGCTCGCGCCCTGTCCGCGAGCACGCTAAAAGCGGCCCCGCGCGTCGCAGCCGTCACAGGAACCGCACGCGCCGCGGGGGCGCGGCAACGGAGCACTGACACATGACCAACGCCGATCGTCCCGACAGGGGCGCGGACCGGCGGGCTCCCGGCGGCGGGCGGCCTCCTCGGCGCACCTTCTGGGGCGGGCTTTTCTACTGGACGGCCGTGGCGGCCGTGTGGGCGGCGATCTTTGTGGTGGCTCTGGTGTTCGTCTTCTCCCGAGACCTGCCCGACACCTCGCGCCTCTACGAGTTCCACAAGCAGCCCTCCATCACCTATCTCGACCGGTCCGGCGCCCTGCTCGGCGTCCGCGGCGGCCAGAACATTCCGCCGGTGGACCTCACCAAATTGCCGCCCTATGTGCCCGCGGCCTTCATCGCCATCGAGGACCGGCGCTTTTATCAGCACTGGGGGTTCGACGCCTGGGGCATCATGCGGGCCGTGGCGGCGGACCTGAGGCACGGCCATACGGTGGAGGGGGCGTCCACCATCACCCAGCAGCTCGCCAGGAACCTTTTCCTCACGCCGGACCAGACCATCAAGCGAAAGGCTCAAGAAGTCCTGCTGGCGGTGTGGCTCGAGCATAAGTTCACCAAGCAGCAGATCCTCGCCCTCTATCTGAGCCGGGTCTATTTCGGCGGCGGCGCCACGGGCATCGAGGCGGCCGCACAGCGCTTCTTCAATAAGCCCGCCTCTCAACTCACCATCGGAGAGGCGGCCATGCTGGCGGGCCTCCTCAAGTCCCCTACCCATTATAGTCCCGTAGGCGACGCGGAGCGCTCGGCGAGCCGGGCCACCATCGTCCTCGATAAGATGGTGGAGACCCGCGCCATCACGCCTGAGCAGCGCGCCGACGCCTTCGCCCATCCGGTAAAGGTCTCAAAAACCCTGGCGTCGGCCTATATCCAATATTTTGTCGACTGGGTCGATCAGCAGACCCGCCAGATGGTGGGCCAACCGACCGACGACCTCGTGGTGGACACCACCCTCGATCTGCCCCTGGACGGCCTGGCGGCCAACGCCGTGCGCGCGGCCGTGGCTCGCGACTACGACAAGGGCGTCGAGCAGGCGGCCCTGGTGGCCGTAGACGGCGCCGGGCGCGTGCGCGCCCTCATCGGCGGCGTCGACTATGGGGAGAGCCAGTTCAACCGGGCTGTGGACGCCCGTCGCCAGGCCGGATCCGCCTGGAAGCCGTTCGTCTACCTCACCGCCATGGAGGCGGGACGCACTCCGGAGGTCGTGGTGGTGGACGAGCCCTTGACCATCGGAAACTGGTCGCCGCGCAATTACACCAATCGTTTCCTCGGTCAGATGACCATCCAGCAGGCCCTGGCCCAATCCATCAACACCGTCGCAGCCCGTCTCGCCGACGAGATCGGTCGACAGAATGTGGCGGCCACAGCCCGCCGCCTCGGCATCGTCTCGCCGATCAACACCGATCCCGCCATGGCCCTCGGGACAACCCTCGTAAGCCCCTTGGAGATGGCGCAGGCCTACACGCCTTTCTCCAACGGCGGAAACCTCGCGCCGGCCTACGGCATCGAAACCATCCGCACCGCCGCAGGCAAGACCCTCTACCAGCACAAGGCGGACGGGCGCGTGAACGTCATCGCCAACCCGCCCCTCACCTATATGGACCAAATGATGCGGACCGTGATCGCCTCGGGCACAGGGACCCGCGCCGCCATTCCTGGGTATGACCTGGCGGGCAAGACCGGGACCACATCCGATTACAAGGACGCCTGGTTCTGCGGCTTCACCGGCGGGTTCACCACCATCGTCTGGGTAGGCAAGGACGACGATACGCCCATGCGCAAGGTGACCGGGGGCGGACCGCCGGCGGAGCTTTGGCGCGCCTTCATGGCCTCGGCGCTTCCCCACCTTCAGGTCCAGCCCATACCCGCAGGGCCAGCCCCGTCCCCCGGCGCGGTGTCGGGCGATCCCATTGGCGATCTTATCAGCAATACGGCGGCCGAGACCCCGCCGGCCCCTGAAACGCCCGACGCCGTCGCCCCTCCGCACCGCTAAACTGCACCGCCGCCGGTCGCCTCAACACCAGGGGTGCGCCCGATCCCGACCAAGGCTTCCGGCGGCGGGTTTCCTCCTTTAGAGGAGACGCGCTTGGGGAAATGCGCTGAGCGGTTCTGGAGGGACGGGGCATGGCGGGTATCTGGAGGGCGGCGGCGCTCGCCGCGGCGTTGGCGCTCATCGGCGCGGCCGACGCGGCCCTGGCTCAGGACCCTAGGGTGGACGCCGGAGCGAAGGCGACAAAATCGGACAAGCCGGATCTTCCCCCCTTTCCCGCCGACGCCTCCCTTCACCAGACAGCGACCGTGAGCGGGCGCGTCCTGTCCTACACGGCCACCGTCGGCTCCCTCCCCGTGCACGATGAGGACGGCAAGAAGATCGCCGAGATCGTCTACACCGCCTACATCCTTGACGGGCCCCACGATTCCTCGCGGCCGGTGACCTTCGCCTTCAACGGCGGCCCCGGCGCCGCGTCGGTTTATCTGAACTTCGGCGCCATCGGGCCCAAACGGGTTCAGTTCGGCGCCGCGGGCGATAGCCCCTCAGATCCGGCCGTGACCCGCGACAACCCAGGGACCTGGCTTGATTTTACCGACCTCGTGTTCATCGACCCGGTGGGAACTGGCTATTCGCGCTCCCTCCTCAAGCAGGAGGAGACGGACAAGACCTTCTTCACCATCCGGGGCGACATTCAGTACCTGTCGCGGATCGTCTACGACTGGCTGCAGAAGAACGGGCGAATGGCGTCGCCCAAATATGTGGTGGGGGAGAGCTACGGCGGCTACCGCGCGCCCGCCCTCGCCCATGAACTCCAGACGGTCCAGGGCGTGGGCGTCTCCGGCGTTGTGATGGTCTCACCGGCGCTTGACGGCCGCACGGCGGCGGATCCGGACACCTCGCCCCTCTCCTGGGCCGCCACGCTTCCATCCATGGCGGCGGCCAATTACGAGCGCCAGGGCAAGACCCTGACGCCTGCCCTCATGGCCGAGGTGGAGACCTACGCCCGTACGGACTTCATCGTCGATCTCTTGAAGGGCCGCCAGGACCTCGCCGCCGTCGATCGCCTCGTCAAGCGGGTCGCCGCCTACACTGGACTTGACGAACGCGACGTCCGCCATGCGGGGGGGCGCATCGAAAGCCGCGCGTTCCTGCGCGACCTTTATCGGGACGAGGGCAAGCTCGGCTCCTGGTACGATTCCAACGTGACCGCTGACGACCCCTACCCCTGGGCGCCGAACCAGCGCGCCGGCGATCCGATCCTGGAGCGCATTCTCGCCCCGACCACCTCCGCCATGGTCGACTTCGTCACGCGCCAGGTGGGTTGGAAGGTGGACGCCCACTATGAGCCCCTTAACGACAAGGTGAACGCCCATTGGGAGAAACGGTGGTTCACCACGATCGAAAGCGCGTCGGACCTGCGCGAGGCCCTGGCCATCGACCCCAAGATGAAGGCCCTGATCGTGCACGGCTACAACGACCTGTCCTGCCCCTATTTCGGCTCCGAACTCGTAATCTCCCAGATCCCCGCCATGGGCGAGCCGGGCCGACTGCAGCTGAAGGTCTACCCTGGCGGCCACATGTTCTACTCCCGTCCCGACAGCCAGGCGGCGTTGCGCCGGGACGTCATGGCCGTCTATGGCCTCCGCTGACGACACCCGGAACGCGGCCCTCGACGCGGAGGCCGACGCCCTCCTCGACCGCGCCCTCAGCCCCAAACGCCGCGCGCGCGCGCGTCTGGCCGAGCCGCTCCTGGCCCTAGATCCCGTGTTCGTCGAGACCCCGGAGGGGAGCGTGGCCGCGTGGAGGACCGCCCCGGGGCCGGCTGTGCTCTTGGTGCATGGCTGGGAGGACGACAACGCCCTTTGGGGGCCCATGATCGACGCCCTTACGGCCAATGGTCGGGCGGTCCTCGTCCTCGATCTTCCCGGCCACGGGCATTCCCAGTCGGCCTTCGCCGGTCCCGAAGCGAGCGCTCGGGCCATTATCGCCGTTGCGTCGGCCCTGGGACCGGTGGATGCGGTGATCGGCCACTCCTTCGGATGCGTCGCCCTCACGGCGGCCCTGGATCTGGGTCTGCGCGCTGAGCGGGCGGTTCTCATCGCGGCCCCCATCCCCGGGGACGCCAGCGCCAGGGTCGAACGCCTGCGCGCCCTTGGGGCGCCTGACGCCTTGGTGGACCACGCCCTCAGACGCCTGGCCGACCGGCCCCTCGCCCCCGCCGCCCCCTATGACGTTCTCGCCGCCGCCGCGCGCATGACGGCCCGCGCCGCTTTTGTGCACGCCCTAGACGATGAGCAGTGCCCCCCGGAAAACGCCCGCCGCCTGGCCGCCGCGTGGCCCGGGGCCGCGGTCCTTTACCTCGACGGCCTTGGCCATCGCTTCATCGCCCAGGACGCCGAAGTGGCGCGGCGTGCGGCTGATTTTGTCGACGGATTTGGCGAAATGGTCTGACGGGGAGGGGCGTGCGGCCGAGCGGTGCTTAGAATTCAGCGCCGCCGCCTATTTTGAAGGCGCTTTTCCCGGCCTAAGCTGATCTGGAGGTCGTCGGGGGTTCGTGCGTTTTGCAGCGCGTCGTCGACTGATACGAGCCAAACCCGGCTTCGCGGTTTAATCGGGACACGCGGGCTGGGCGGCGCCAAGGTGTCGCGATTACAAGGAAAGACCCATCAATGACCACGCCTGCACCCGGAGCCAGCACCCGTCGCCTGTTCCTCGAAGGTCTCGCCGCCCTGGGCGGTTCGAGCCTCCTCATGGCGGGCATGAGCGCCCTGGGGTTCGGCATTGAAGGGGCCGTGGCCGCGCCGCCCAAGCTCACAGGTCGCTCCGGCAAGCGCATCATCGTCCTGGGATCGGGCGTGGCGGGCCTGACCTCGGCGTTGGAGCTTTCCAGGGCCGGCTATGAGGTGGTGCTGCTTGAGGCGCGCGACCGGGTGGGCGGACGCTCCTACACGGCGCGTAAGGGCACGACGCTCAAGGAACTCGGCGGCGAGACCCAGGTCTGCGCCTTCGACGAGGGCCAATACATCAACCCGGGCCCCTGGCGGATCCCCTACCACCACCGCGCCTACCTGCATTACGCCAAGACCTTGGGCGTGCCGCTTGAGCTGTTCAACAACGACAACGACCACTCCTACGTCATGTTCAGCAAGGGAACCGGCCCCCTGGCCGGCCGCCCGGTGCGCAAGCAGGAAATCGCCGCCGACACCCGCGGCTACGCCACGGAGATCCTGGCCAAACAGATCAACCAGGGCGCCCTCGACAAGGAGATGAGCGCCGGCGATCGGGAGCTGTTCCTCGACTACCTGAAGAGCGAGGGCTACCTGACCGCTAAGGACTTCCGCTATATCGGCGCCGACGGACGGGGCTATTCAGTCAATCCAGGACCGGGACTGGATCCGGGGCCCGGCAAGCCGTCTGTCCCCTACGCCCTCAGCGACATTCTGCATTCGGGCGCCTGGGCGGTTCTAAAATCCGTGGCGGATTTTGATCAGCAGCGCACCATGTTCCAGCCCGTGGGCGGCATGGATCGCCTCCCCGCCGCCTTCCAGCGCTCCATCCAGCCCGGGATCATCCATCTTTCTCACGTGGTGGAGAAGATCGGACAAGGACCTGACGGGGTGGAGATCGCCTATGTCGACGCCAGCGGACAGCGTAGCTCGGTAAAGGGCGACTACTGCCTTTGCACCATTCCCCTCTCCGTGCTGCGCAACCTCGACATCCAGGTCTCGGAACCCTTCAAGAAGGCCATGGGCGCGGTGTCATACGCCCCCGTGGGCAAGATCGGCCTGCAGATGAAGCGCCGGTTCTGGGAGGAGGATCACGCCATCTACGGCGGCCATGTCTATTACGACGATCCAGACGTGGGCAGCATCTCCCTGCCGTCCACCAATTGGCTCGGGCAGAAGGGCGTGGTCCTCGGCTACTACAACTTCGGGCCCAACGCCGCGAAGATCAGCGCGAAAAGCCTAGCCGACCGACAGGCCTTCGCCGCAGCGGCGGGGCAGTTGGCTTTCCCCCAGTATGCCGAAAACGTGGAAGCGTCCTTCTCCATCGCCTGGCACCGGGTTCAGTACAATCTCGGCGGATGGGCGGAATGGAAGGATGAGGCCAGAAAGACCGCCTACCCCACCCTCTTGGAGCCCGACGGCCGGATCTATCTCGCCGGCGAACATCTCACCTATCTGACCGGCTGGCAGGAGGGGGGAATCACATCCGCCTGGCAACAGATCGCCAAGATCCATCAAAGGGTCAATGCATGAGGTCAGGTTTTCCCCGCAGCTTATCAGGAGACCAAGCTCTATGATTCTATCCGCGTCGAGAGCGCCTCGGCGATCCTTGGGCGGTGGGACGTCGGGGCGCGTCCTGTCTGCGCTCTGCGCCGCGGCGGCTTTGAGCATCGCCTCTTCGGCCAGGGCGGCGCCCGACGGCGGCGCCCTTTTCGCGCAGAACTGCGCCGCCTGCCACCAGGCCGCAGGTCAAGGCATACCCGGCGCCTTCCCCGCCCTTGCCGGGGACGTTCTGGTTCAGGGGCCTGCGCCCGGCGCCGCCAATGTCGTTCTTAACGGCAGGGGCGGCATGCCGGCCTTCGGCGGCTATCTGTCGGACGAAACCATCGCCTCAGTGCTCACCTTCGTCCGCTCGTCCTGGGGAAACAAGGCCCCGCCGATCACCCCTGAAGTGGTCGCCGCCGTGCGGGCGGATACGGGCGCCGAGCATCCTAAGAGCGCGCTCCAGGCCCATTAGGGCCAGGCTTCGCCCCCGGCGCGCCTTAGGTCAGTTCTGGACCGTGGCCCCTTCGCCCCTCCGGTGGGCTCAGCCGCGGTGGGGGAGACATGGGTTCTCAGGCCAGGCTGGGGTCGATCTGCTTGCACGCCTCGATGAGGCCGTGAACCGAGGCGACGGACTTGGCGAACATGTCCTTTTCAGCGGCGTCGAGGGGAAACTCAATGATCCGTTCCGCTCCGGCCTTGCCAATGACGGCGGGCACGCCGACGTAAAGGCCAGTCTGGCCATACTGGCCCGAGAGGTGGGCCGCCACGGGAAGGACCCGCTTCTGGTCCTTCAGATAACTCTTCGCCATAGCGATGGCGCTTTCCGCCGGCGCATAGAAGGCTGAGCCGGTCTTCAGAAGCGCGACGATCTCGCCGCCGCCGCCCCGGGTCCGCTTGACCACCGCGTCCAAGGTTTCCTGGGTAAGGGCCCCTTGCTCCACAAGAATGTTGAGGGGCAGACCGCCGACGGTGGAGTAGCGCACCATAGGGACCATGTCGTCGCCATGTCCGCCGAGGGTCCAGGCGTGGACGTCCTTAATGCTTACGCCAAGGGCCTCGGACAGGAAGAGGGCGAAACGCGACGAGTCGAGGACGCCCGCCATGCCCACGACCTTTTCCTTGGGCAGTCCCGAGAAGGTCTGCAGCGCCCACACCATGGCGTCCAACGGATTGGTGATGCAGATCACAAAGGCGTCGGGCGCATGGGTGCGGATCCCCTCGCCCACGGATTTCATCACCTTGAGGTTGATGCCGAGGAGGTCGTCGCGGCTCATGCCGGGCTTGCGCGGCACCCCGGCGGTGACGATGCAGACGTCCGCGCCCTTGATGTCCTCATAGGCGTTGGCGCCCTTCAGGGCCACGTCGGATCCGTAGACGGCTGTAGACTGAGCGATGTCGAGGGCCTTGCCTTGGGGCACGCCCTCGGCGATGTCGAACAGGATGACGTCTCCAAGCTCCTCACGGGCCGCCACGTGGGCCAAGGTGCCGCCGATCATGCCGGCTCCGATCAGGGCGATTTTAGCACGGGCCATCGCGTGGTCTCCGAAGGATGGGTTGGAACGGGCGCGGTCTAGCCCTGGCCGACCCTCATCGCAAGAGACCTGGCGTCCCCTGGACCAGAGCCTAATCTGGTTTTGTCCCTAGAAAGGCTGCGCCTTGTCCAAGACCACGCCCTATGCTGCGCAGAAGGCCGAATTGACGCGCCTTTTCGAGACGGGTCTTGAGGCTGCGCGGCCCACAAAGGCCGTCGCCGCGGCCCTGTCGACCATGGGGACGGGCCATACCTTACTCTTGGCCGCGGGAAAGGCGGCCGCGGAAATGACGGAGGCGGCCCTGGACGCGGGGGTGCGTCCGCGCCGCGGCCTCGTGGTGGTCCGCCGGGGTGAGGGCAGGCCCCTCCCAGGCCTTGAGGTTCTCGAAGCGGCTCATCCCGAGCCGGACGGATCCAGCGTCCGCGCCGGGCGCGCCATGCTCGCCCTCGCCCGCTCGGCGACCCGGGAGGATCGGGCTTTGGCGCTCCTGTCCGGCGGAGCCTCCTCACTCCTGTGCGCGCCCCCGCCAGCCCTCGGCCTCAGGCGCAAACGGGCGCTGATGGGCGCCCTTCTGCGCTCAGGGGCCAGCGTCGAGGAGCTGAACGTCGTGCGCCGCCATCTCTCGCGCCTCAAGGGCGGGCGCCTCGCCGTCGCGCTCCACCCGGCCACGGTTCACACCCTCGCCCTGTCGGATGTGGTGGGAGACGCCCCTGAGGCTATCGCTTCGGGGCCCACGGCGGCGGATCCGTCCACCGTCGATGACGCGCAGCGCATCTTGGCGCGTTACGGCCTTTGCGACCCAGGCGTCGGTTGGACAGAGAGCGTCAAGCCCGGGGATCCCCGCCTGGCGACCAGCGTCTGGCGCATGGTCGCTTCCGCCCGCGACGGCTTGGCCGCGGTGGCGCAGGCCGCGCGGGCGCTAGGGTTCGAGCCCGTGGATCTGGGCGTCGACCTTGTGGGCGAGGCGCGGGTGGTTGGCGCGCGGCATGGGGCGGCTGTGCGCCGGCGGTGGCCGCCTGAACAGCCCCTGGCCTTCATCTCCGGGGGAGAGCTGACCGTCGTCGTCACCGGCCAGGGCGCGGGCGGCCCTAATTTCGAGTACGCCGCCGCCCTGGCCCTGGCCCTTGAGGGCCTTGGCGGGGTCGCGGCCCTGGCGGGCGACACGGACGGCCTTGACGGGGTTTCCGGCGCCTGCGGGGCCTTTGTGTTCGCAGATACGGCCTCGAGGGCGCGCGCGGCGGGCCGCCCCCTCGAGGACGCCCTTGAGACTCATGACACGGCGCCCGCATTCGCGGCTGTCGACGGCGTCTACGCCCCCGGACCCACAGGCACCAACGTCAACGATTTCCGCATTATTCTTGTCCGCCCGCCCGCCTAACGACGCCATCGACAGGGATGCCGAAGGAGGGCCATGGTGAGGTCCCGACGCTGCGGGGAGGCGGGCGGACCAGGTTCCGACGGCGTGGAGACGAGGATGGCCCTGAAGGCGGAGAACACCGGCGCCCTGAAGGGCTTGCGCGTTATGGAGATGGGCCAACTCATCGCCGGCCCGTTCTGCGGTCAGCTCCTGGGCGACATGGGCGCGGAGGTGATCAAACTCGAACCCCCAGGCGCGGGCGACCCTATGCGCCAGTGGGGTCTCGGGGAGCCTGTCTGGTGGCAGGTGATCGCCCGCAACAAACGCTCCGTCTCCCTCAACTTGCGCAAACCCGAAGGTCAGGATCTGGCGCGCCGCCTTATCGCCACGGCCGACGTCTTGATCGAGAATTTCCGGCCCGGCGCCCTGGAGGGCTGGGGCCTCGGACCAGAGGATCTTCTCAAGGCGCACCCAAAACTGATCGTCGCGCGCATGTCCGGCTTTGGACAGACCGGACCCTACGCCGGCCGGGTGGGCTATGGCCTGATCGGCGAAGCCATGGGCGGCTGGCGGCGCCTGGTGGGAGATCCCGACCGTCCCCCGGCCCGGATGGGCGTGTCCATCGGCGACGCCCTGGCGGCGAGCTACGGATGTATGGGGATCCTTGCCGCCTTGCACCATCGCGACAAAACTGGCCAGGGGCAGATTATCGACGTCGCCCTTTATGAGGCGGTGCTTCAGGTCATGGAGGCCCTGGTCCCGGAGTACGCGGTGGCGGGGGTCGTCCGTGAACGGGCCGGATCCATCCTTCCCGGAATCGCCCCGTCCAATGTCTATCCCTGCCGCGACGGGGAGATCCTCATTGGGGGCAACGGCGATCCGGTGTTCCGGCGGCTTTGCGGGGTGATGGGCCGGCCCGACCTCGCCGACGACCCCCGTTTCGTCAACCATGCTGCGCGAGGAGAGCGGCAGGGCGAACTTGACGCCATCATCGCCGCCTGGACCGGAGGGTGCGCAGTGGACGAGATCGAGGCGCGTCTTCTCGCCGCTGACGTTCCTTGCGGACGCATGTACGGCGCGGCGGAGATGCTGGCCGATCCCCATTTCGCGGCGCGGGACGCGATCATCGAAGCGCCCCATCCGCGCTTTCCGGGGCTGAAGATGCAAAACGCCTTTCCGAAGTTCTCGCACACCCCGGGGGGCGTCCGGTCCCTGGCGCCCGAGGTCGTGGGGCAACACAATCAGGAGATCCTAGGCGAGCGCCTTGGTCTTTCGGGCGCGGATCTTGAGCGCCTTCGCCAGGACGGGATCATCTGAAAAGACCCCTTCTGGCGCGCTTGCCAGGACCTCAATTCTGGGGTGGGGTGGCGCAAAAGGCGCGCGGGCCTACGCTCGCGGCCCAGGGGGATCTTATGGGATTCATGAACACGCGGGGTCTCGCCGCCGGCATCGCCGCTGCCGTAAGCGCAGCCGCGCCGCTTCTCGCCGCCGATGCCCAGTCCCCGGCGGCGGCGGCGATAGAGCCCTGGATGAACCCGCGCCTCTCGCCGGACCGCCGCGCGGATCTCCTTGAGGCCGCCATGACGCCTGAAGAGAAATTCAGCCTCCTCCACGGCGAACTCGGCCTTCCAACGAAAACCGGTCGCGCCGTCGGGGCCTTGGGCTCCGCCGGCTTCGTACCGGGCGTCTCAAGGCTCGGCGCGCCGCCCCTGCAAGAGTCGGACGCCAGTCTCGGGGTCGCCAATCCCCTCAATGTGCGCAAAGGCGACGGCGCCACAGCCCTGCCCTCCGGTCTCGCCCTCGCCTCCACCTGGAGCCCGCAGTTGGCCTACGCCGGCGGCGCCATGATAGGCCACGAAGCCTTCGCCAAGGGCTTCAACGTGCTTCTCGCCGGCGGCGTCAACCTCGCCCGGGATCCGCGCAACGGCCGCAACTTCGAATACCTGGGAGAAGACCCGCTCCTCGCCGGGGTTCTCGATGGACACGCGATAAAGGGCATCCAATCCAACCCTGTCGTCTCCACCGTCAAGCATTTCGCCGTCAACGATCAGGAGACCGGTCGCGCCTACCTGGATGCGGTGATTGATGAAAAATCCCTGCGGGAGAGCGACCTTCTCGCCTTCGAGCGGGCGATTAGGATCGGCAAGCCGGGATCGGTCATGTGCGCCTACAACAAAGTCAACGGCGCTTACGCGTGCGACAACGCCTTCCTTCTCAACACCGTTCTTAAAGGCGATTGGGGATATCCCGGCTGGGTTATGTCCGACTGGGGCGCGGTTCACAGCGTTAAGGCCGCCGCCAACGGCCTTGATCAGCAGTCCGCGGGCGGCATCGACGAAAAGGTCTGGTTTGGGGATCCCCTCAAGGACGCAGTCAAGGCCGGCGATGCGTCTCAGGCCCGGGTCAACGATATGGTCCACCGCATCCTGCGGTCCATGTTCGCCGTCGGCCTGTTCGACCATCGCGCCACTCCAGGTCTGACCTTGGACTATGAAAAGGACGCGGCTGTGGCCGAGCGCGAGGCCGAGGAGGGATGCGTTCTCCTGCAGAACAAGGGCGTCCTTCCCCTCAACCCATCACTACGCAGGGTGCTGGTGGTGGGCGGTCACGCAGACGTGGGCGTGTTGTCCGGCGGCGGCTCGTCCCAGGTCATCCCCGTCGGCGGCCCTGCTTTAAGCCTGAAGGTCTCTGGCGGCGGCGACGACGTGATGGCGGCGTTCCGATACGCGGTGTGGGATCCGTCCTCGCCGGTGGCCGCCATCAAGGCCGCTGCGCCCGATGCGGTGGTCGAGTACCTCGACGGGAGCGACCCGGCCCTCGCGGCGGACCGCGCCAGGGGCGCCGACGCCGTCGTTGTGTTCGCCACCCAGTGGATGATCGAGGGCTACGACGCCCCTGATCTCTCCTTGCCCGACGGGCAGGACGCGCTCATCGACGCCGTAGCGTCCGCCAATCCCCACACCGTTGTGGTTCTGGAGACGGGCAATCCGGTGACCATGCCCTGGCGCGGCAAATCCGCGGCCGTCCTGGAGGCCTGGTATCCGGGGGCGCGGGGCGGTCAGGCCGTCGCTGACATCCTGTTCGGCAAGGTCAACCCGTCTGGCCGTCTGCCCATCAGCTTCCCCGAGCGCCTGGCGGACCTGCCCCGACCCGTGGTTCCAGGCGCGGATTTGCCCAGCAAATCCCCCTTCAAGGTCGTCTACGCCGAGGGGACCGAGGTGGGGTACCGTTGGTACGACGCCAAGGGGTTGAAGCCGCTGTTCCCCTTCGGTTACGGCCTTTCTTATACGCGCTTCGCCTATAGCCGCCTCGCCGTCAGAGGGGGGACAGGCCTCAGCGTGCGGTTCGTCGTCCGCAACATCGGCGACCGGGCGGGAGCCGAGACGGCGCAGGTCTATGCGGCCCCGTCCGGAGGAGGGCGCCGGCTGGTAGGTTGGTCCAAGGTCGCGCTGAAGCCGGGAGAGGCGCGGATCATCACGGTTTCCGCCGACGCCCTCGCCCTCGCCCAGTTCGACCTCGCGCATGGGCGCTGGCGCCGTGACGCCGGCCCTTGGACCGTGTCGGTGGGCGCGTCCGCAGAGGACCTTCGCCTCACGGGCAGCGCCCGGATGACGGCCCAAACCCTAGCCCCCTGAGTTGGTCGGCGCCGCACCTTCGAGCCGCTTCCTTGGTCTTGGAGCCTGGCGCTGCAGCGGCGGCGGGTGTTGGAGGGCCGCCTGCGCCGGCGACTAACGGAAGATGCCGGCGATTCCGTCGCAGCCTCTGCGCGGCTGAGAGCCGCATGGCGAAACGGGGTCTTTAATCACCCTCATTAACCTCTCGGGCGCCAATGAAGCGGCCCCCTAGACGCCTTCGTTCAAGGGGGAGCTATCCATGCGCAGACCGTCCCTGTCGCTCGTATCCGTCGATCCGAGCCGGTTTGGGCGAAGACGCCTCGCTTTTTGTCTTGTGGCGTCGGCGAGCCTCGCGGCCGCGGCGGCGGGAGCCCAGCCCTGGTCGCCATCCCCGCCCTCAGGGTCCTATGCGGGATCCTACGGCCCCGGATACGCCTATCCCCCGCCGCCTCCCCCGCCGCCGCCGCCGGGCTCCGGATACGGTGTGTCCGCTGACGCGCCCTACGCCGTGGGACCCTACGGATCCTATCTCTACAGCCCGCAGCGCTACCCTCCCGCGCCGCTCGGCCAAGGCGCCTACGGCCCCAACGCCTACGCCCAAAGCCCTTACGCCCAAAGCCCTTACGCCCACAGCCCTTATGACCAGGGACGTTACGCTCAGGGGGCCTATGACGAGGACGCCTATCCCCCGGCCCCTTACGGCCAAACGCCCTATGCCCAAGCGCCCTATGCTCAAGCGCCCTACAGCCAGGGCCCTTATGCTCAAGGACCTGACGACGGCCCCGCCGATAGCCGAGCGGGCTACCCCCAAAACGCCGACGAGGGCGCGGTCAGCCGTTCGGCGCCGTCCGGGGAGGTCGTCGGCGCGCCGGCCTACGCGTCTGGCGACCTTCAAAGCGCAACCCGACCGCCGGCGGGAGGCGGGGCGCCCGGCGGATCTGAGGATGCCTATGCGCCGTCTCTCCGGTTCGGCCCTCCCGCTGATGGACAGCGGCAGGGTCCGCCGCAAGGCGCACGTGAGGATGCTGCGCACGCCCCCGCTTCCTCAGTCCAAGACCCGACCGGTCCTCAGGGGGCGCCGGCTGCGCCAGCCGACCTGGGGGCGTCTACTTCCTCGCCCGCCGCCATAGGTTCTTCCGGCGCGCCGCCTCCCCAGACTGCGGCCCTGGCGGGTCGCGTGATCCAATCCGCTAGCGCTTACCTCGGCTTCATGGCTCGAGCCGCCGAGATTTCGCCTGCGTTCAAGGACCCCGTCTCCATCGCCCGCGACCTAAAGACGGGCGCCTCCTACGAAGCCCACCAGTTCCAGGAAGGCGCGGTGGCCTATGCGGCCATCGTCGCCCTTCAGGAGCCGTCCTTCGTCAATGGCGTCTGGTCTTTGACCGGGCGCGATCCTGGTCGCGCCGACGCCCTAGCCGCCCGCTTGCTCGCGGACCCGGCCTCGGTGGAGGCCATCCCCGGCGCCGGCGCGGCTGCGGCCCGTGCGGGTGCGGCTCTGCGTCGACAGGGCGAGCGACTGATGCAGGTGGGCCTAAAGGTGAAGCAGGCCGCCTATGACGTGCAGCGCTCGGCCTGGTCCAAGGGCGACATCGTCGCGCCCGCGGCGCGCCTCGCCGTCGCCAAAACCCTTTCAGCCACCCGGTCCGCGCCGTCGCGCGCGGAAACCGACAGGCTGTTGCGCCTGGTCCTCGCCGAGCAGGCGCCGGCGGTCGGGGCGGAGGCTCCGCCGAGCGACGCCGTGCGGCGGGCCCTCGCCCTCGCCGCCCTTGCGGTCATGGGAAGGGCTGGGGATCGGGATGCGGATCGCATCATGCCCCTCCTGGCGGACGCGGCGGCGGGCGAGTGCCTTAAGATGGCCAAGCTCAACCTGTTCCAGTGCATGGCGGTGGCCGGTCCGCATTACGAAGACATCTTCTGCCTCGGCCGGCACGCCATGATGGACACCGCACAGTGCGTCATCGCCGCCAGCGGCGGCGGGACGGGCGCGGTCATGGCCGCCACCCCCGCCCCGCCAGGATACTGGACCAGCGCGTCAAGCCGCCCCTAAGGCGTCCGACGCCTATCGCGCGCCGGACTTGGCGGTCAGTCGGGCGCGCAAGGCGGCCAGGCGCCGCGCTTCAGGCGTCGAGGGATGGGTGAGATTGCCGAGACTTGAAAGGGTCACGCCGACGAAGGCGTCGTCGCGCCACACCACCTTGGCCGCATGCAGGTCGCCGGTGGTCAGCTCGATCAGCCGAAAGGCGTCGGGCACGAGGGCGCCCGTCTGCACAAGGAGGCGCGCTCCGGCCCCGCTCTTGTCCCGTACGGTGCACGCAACAGACTGGTCTTCCGGGCCGAACACGGCAAGCGCGCTCAGCCGGGTGCGTCGGCGCGGCAGCTTTCGTCGTTCGTCGCTGTGGCTCATGACCCGCGTCTCCCGCTCGGCCGGCCTTTTTACAGCCTAATCCCCAATGAAGCGTTGCCGGGTCGGCAATTTGCGACGCTTGCGTCCCAAAGGGCCCTCAGGCCAAGATGCGGTAAAACAAAAACGCCGCTCCGGACGTGAAACCGGGATCGGCGAGGAAACGTCGCGCATGAACCTGTCACTCGACCCGAAGCGGGCCGGCTTCGACCCCGCCCGCCTCCAGCGGATCACCGACCACCTTTGCCGGCATTACATCGACCCAGGGAAGATCGCCGGGTGCCAGGTCCTCGTGTCGCGGAAAGGTTTTCCCGCCTACTTCGCCTCCCTCGGCCAGATGGATCGAGAGCGCGGACGCAAGATGCGGGACGACGCCATTTTCCGCATCTACTCCATGACCAAGCCCATCACCTCGGTGGCCCTTATGACCCTCTTTGAAGAGGGCCGGTTTCAGCTTGACGACCCAGTCTACAAGGTCGTTCCCCAGTGGCGCGACCATCGCGTTTGGGTCTCCGGCGAGGGCCACACCATGGTCACAGAGCCGCCGCGTACACCCATGACCTTCCGCCACGTTCTCTCCCACTCCGGCGGCCTCACCTATGGAACCATGCTGGCGGCCCTGGGCGCGCCCGACAGCGGCCATCCGGTCGACAAGATCTACGACACGCTGAAAGTCAGTCGCGAGCCCACAGAGACCCTGGAGAGCTTCGCCGCGAAGCTCGCTCATGTCCCGTTACGCTACCACCCGGGCGAGCAGTGGATGTACTCCCTTTCCACAGACGTCTGCGGCTACCTAGTGGAGATCCTCTCAGGAATGCGGTTCGACCGCTTCCTTAAGACCCGGATCTTCGAGCCCCTGGGCATGGTCGACACGGGGTTCCATGTGCCTGAGGACAAGGTGTCGCGTTTTGCGGCCAACTATCGTCGCGGGGGTGATAAGAGCCTGACGCTCCTGGATGATCCCACGAAAAGCGCTTTCCTGCGGGAGCCGTCGTTTTTCGGAGGCGGGGGCGGCCTCGTGAGCACGACGGCGGACTACGCCCGCTTTTGCGATATGCTGCGATGCGGCGGCGTCCTTGACGGCGCCCGCATCCTTGGCCCGCGCACCCTCGCCCTCATGACCCGAAACCATCTGAAAGACGGCGCGGACCTCACCAGCCTCGCCCTGGGGTCGTTTTCCGAAACGGCCAACGCCGGCGTCGGCTTCGGGCTCGGCTTTGCAGTCACCCTCGACGAAGTGACCACGGGCGTCCTCGGCCAGGGGGATTTCTACTGGGGCGGCGCGGCCTCCACCATCTTCTGGGTCGATCCGTCTGAAGACTTGTTCGTCACCTTCATGACCCAGCTCATGCCGTCGGGCGCCTTCAATTTCCGCGGCCAGCTGAAGAACATCATTTACTCATCCATCATCGCATAAGCGCGGACGCGGAACGCCTGGGGAGGACAAAGATATGGCCGATTTCGGTGGGGATGCGGACACCTTCCGCGCTAAGGCGCAAGCCTGGCTGGCGGAGAACTTCCCGCCCTCCCTCAAGAACGTCGACGTGGCCATGGCGGCGGCGGTCGGCCCGCTCACGGGCGACGCCAAGCTCTGGCGTGACCGTATAGGCGCCCAGGGCTGGGGGGTCCCCACCTGGCCCGCGGCCTACGGCGGCGGGGGCCTTACGCCCGCTGAAGCTCGCGCGCTCAATCAGGAAATGGCGAAGATCGGCGCCCGCAACCCGATCGGCGGCATGGGGGTGATGATGTTCGGCCCCACCTTGTTGGAGTACGGCAACGAAGCGCAAAAGATGCGCCACCTTCCGCCCATCGCGCGAGGGGAGATCCGCTGGTGCCAGGGCTACTCCGAGCCCGGAGCCGGGTCGGACCTGGCCGCCCTGCAGACGAAATGTGAAGATAAGGGCGACCACTTCCTGGTGAACGGCCAGAAAATCTGGACCTCGGGGGCTCAGTTCGCCCAATGGTGTTTCTGCCTGGTGAGGACCGACACGACCCGTAAACACGAGGGGATTAGCTTCATCCTCATCGATATGGCGACGCCAGGCATCGAGGTGCGTCCCATCAAGCTCATCTCCGGGGCTTCCCCGTTCTGTGAGACTTTCTTCACCGACGTGAAGGTTCCAAAGGAAAATCTGGTCGGGCCCCTCAATGGCGGATGGACCATCGGCAAACGCCTCTTGCAGTTCGAGCGCAGCGGGCTCTCGGGCGGCGGCACGGCCGGCCGCGGTGGGGATCCTCGGCCCCTTGACGCCATCGCTAAGGATTATGTGGGCGTCGATGAACAGGGGCGCATTGCGGATTACGACCTGCGGGCGCGCATCATCCGCCACCAGATGGAGGCCAAGGCGTTTTCCCTGACCCTCGCCCGCACCGCAGCCGAGGCGAAGGGCAACGCCAGTCCGTCCGCCGCCACCTCCATCATGAAGAACGTCGGGGCCAAGGTCATGCAGGAGCGGGCCGAGCTGACCCTGGAGATCATGGGGGCCCAGGGGCTTGGCTGGGAAGGGCCCGGGTTCACGGCCGACGAGCTCTCCACCGTGAGGGCGTGGCTCGGCGGTAAGGCGGTGACGATCTATGGCGGTTCCACAGAAATTCAGAACAACGTCATCGCCAAGCGGATCCTTGGCCTTCTCGACCATCAGTAGGGACTGAAACGCTTATGGCCGTCCTCACCGAAGAACAGTCCATGCTGCGTGACGCCGCGCGGTCGTGGGTCCAAGAGAAATCCCCCGTTTCGCGCCTGCGGGCCCTGAGGGACCAGGGCGCGCCCTTGGGGTTCGATCCCGCCGCCTACTCGGAGATGGCCGAGATGGGCTGGGCGGGGGTTGTGATCCCCGAAGTCTACGGCGGATCGGACTTCGGATATCTCAGCCTTGGCCTAGTTCTGGAGGAGCTCGGCAAGACCCTCGCGCCCTCGCCGCTCCTTTCCTGCGCCCTTGCGGCCGCCAGCGCCCTTGTCCTTGGGGGCGACGCTGAGCAGAAGCAGTCCTGGCTGCCTAAAATCGCGGACGGTTCGCTCATCGCCACCCTCGCCGTCGACGAAGGGCCCCGCCACGATCCGGCGGCGACGTCTACGCGCGCCGAACCGCACGGATCGGGATTTGCGCTTTCCGGCGTCAAACGGTTCGTCCCTGACGGTATGGCGGCGCAGCTGTTCATCGTCGCCGCGCGCACCGCGGGCGCCCCAAGCCATACGGCGGGCGTGGATCTTTTCCTTGTCCCCGCGGATGTCCTGGGGGTTTCTCGCGAGGCCCGCAAGCTTGCGGACGCACGCGGTTACGCCGAGGTGACCTTTGACGGCGTCCTCTTACCGGCTGCGGCGCGTCTTCGTGGCGAGGGTCTCCTCGAGATGGTCCTGGACCGCGCCCGCGCAGGTCTGAGTGCGGAAATGCTCGGCTCCGCAACGCAGGCCTTCGAAACC